>SXGT01501987.1_pt1 | contig 61564 bp, 47 predicted proteins | sample 3176221 | NCBI WGS metagenome assembly SXGT01 (sample SAMN11356862, study PRJNA531348) | freshwater metagenome | isolation source: freshwater sample F1-120 | place: China: Fuxian Lake, Yuxi | collected 2017-12-25 | reverse complement strand
GGTGAGCTGGCCGCCCTCCTCATAGCCGACGTACCCTGGCGGTGAGCCGACCAGGCGTGAGATGCTGTGTTTCTCCATGTACTCCGACATGTCGAGGGTGATGAGCGCATCTTCGTTGCCGAAGAGGAATTTGGCGAGAGCCTTGGCCAACAGTGTCTTTCCGACCCCGGTGGGGCCGATAAAAATGAAGGACCCCAGTGGGCGATTGGGATCCTTGAGGCCTGCACGAGACCGCCGGATGGCCCGGGAGACTGTCTCGACAGCCCGGTCCTGACTCACGACCATGCTGTGGAGCTCTTCCTCCATCTTCCCGAGCCGCTCCGTCTCTTCAGCCCTCAAGTTCGAGCTGGGAATGCCCGTCATGGAAGCGATTGTCTCGGCGACCGCGCTTGCATCGATCAAGCCGTCGATCTCCTTCGACGACCTCTTCCACAGAAGGCCGATTTCCTCTTTTCGGCGCTTCTGCTGCTCGACGCGATCCCTGAGCTGGGCAGCCAGCTCGAAGTCCTGGTTGTGCACTGCCTGGTCCTTCTCGCGGTCGATCCGGGTGATTTCTGACTCGAGGCTCGTCAAGTCGGGTGGCCTCGTCGTGCGGGAGAGCCGCTCACGCGAGCAGGCCTCATCGATCACGTCGATCGCCTTGTCAGGCAGGAACCGTCCCGAGATATACCGTGACGAGAGCTCGACGGCAGCGATGATTGCATCGTCCGTGATGCGAATGCGGTGGTGGGCCTCGAATCCATCCCGTAACCCGGTGAGTATCTTGACCGTCTCGGCCTCGCTGGGCGGGTCCACGATCAGGACCTGAAACCGACGCTCCATGGCGCCATCCTTCTCGATGTGTTTGCGGTATTCGTCGAGGGTTGTGGCGCCGATGCACTGGATGTCGCCACGAGACAGGGGCGGCTTGAGAATGTTGGAGGCGTCGAGGGAGCTTTCCGAGGCTCCGGCACCCATCATCGTGTGAAGCTCGTCGATGAAGAGGATCACGTTCTTCGCATCCACGACTTCCTTGATGATGGCCTTGAGGCGCTTCTCGAACTCGCCACGGTACTTTGTTCCGGCAAGCACAGCCGCCAGGTCGAGGTTGATCACTCGCTTGTTGGCGAGTATCTCGGGCACATCGCGGTTGGCGATCTTTTGAGCGAGGCCCTCGACAATGGCGGTCTTGCCAACCCCGGGCTCGCCGAGCACGACGGGGTTGTTCTTTGTCTTCCTGCTCAGGATCTGGATAATCCGCTGGATCTCTTTTTCTCGGCCGATCACGGGGTCCAGATTGTTGAGGGCGGCCTGCTCCGTGAGATCGATGCTGAACGATTCGAGCACTGTCAGCTTGGGCGCCTGGGATTGCAGGAACTGATACTTCGGGTCCTTTGAAGGCTCCTTGGGTTCACCCAGCATTGCAGAGATCGACTCCTCGATGACTTCGTGCCGAACTCCGAAATTGGTGAAGATCGTGGCCGCGCCGCCTTCCTCCTCGCGAAGGAGGCCCAGGAGCAGGTGCTCCGTGGTGATGTAAAAGTGGCCCCAGCGGATCGCCTCTTCGCCAGCGAGCTCGATGCATCTTTTCGCATGCGGCGTGAACGGGATGTTGTTCGACAGCTTTTTCGCGGGCACCCGTTCGAGGGATTCCTGAACTGTTCGGCCAAGGTCCTCGACCGACACGTTGCAATGAGCAATCGCCTGGACGGCGATGCTGTCTGGCTGCAAGAGGATGGCGTGGAGGAGGTGTTCGGTACCGACAAAATCGTGCGATCGCGTCTTCGCCTCATCTCCGGCGGTCAGTAGAACCTGCTCCGCCTTTTCGCTGAATTTGACTGCCATGGCGCTAACGTTCCCTTGGTTGTGTGTGGTGCATTTTCATGCGACAGGCTCCACTGCCGTTCGGGGAGCCCGGGGCATGAGTGACGCGATCTTTTTTTGATTCAGGTTGAGTTTCTTGAGCGCCCCCTTGTATTGCTGCGGCAGCGCCGGGTGAAAACCGACCTGGAGTCCGTGTTCGTTCGCGAGCCCGCAAGCGATCGAAAGGATGTGCAGCAGGGGGGTTCCCGCATTGGGATCAGTGCTGTGGTGTCCACGGATGGCCTGAGTAATTCTGCGTGGAAAATTCCACTTCTCTGCCCTGAGGCCTCCCAATCTGGAATGCGAGATGCCAAAAGTCTGCTCCTCGAGAGCCTCGATGTCCTTCTTCTCGGTGAGGGACTCCATGACAATACTGCGATAGCGCTGCGGATTGTGATGGGAGAGGATAAAAACACCGAGGTTGTGGAGCAATCCGGCGATGTAGGCCTCCTCCGGATAGGGGTACTCAGACAGTTTTGCAACGCTCTGGCAGACTTGGGCGCAATGGACGGAATGTTCCCAATTCTCTTTCCAGAAGGGCGCTGGCTTGGAAAAGAAAAGCCCGCGAAGGACTTCTGGCACAAGGATCGACCGTAGCTCGAAGCTGCCAAGCAAGTTCGCGATTTGCCGCAAACTCAGGTCACTGCGTGGGATCTCCTGCCCTCCCCGGGCTGCGGCTCTCAAGACCTTGGCGGCGAGATTGGGGTCGAGAGCCAGCACAGCAGCGATCCGTGAAACTTTTTCACAGTCGCTGTTCAAGATCGAGAAAAGGTTTCCTGGAACATTGGGGGCCACTGGCAGGTCTCTCAATTCCTCAGCGCCGCTTGATACGGCGAGAGCGGTCTGGAGGGAGAGTGTTTCCAGGATACCCTTGTCGAGGAGATCCTTGAGCGTCGCGATCGTGGTGCTCTCTTGCTCGTTGCTCGAGTAGAGAATCTCCTCCACAGTACGCTGGCCGTTGACAAGGGCCATCGTTTGCGTCTCGGAGTCCGACTGCGCTTCCCTTGAGACGGGTTGTTGAATGGACAACACGACTTTCAGGTCCGGGAAGATGCTCTTTGTCTTGTTTCGCTCATCGGCTCGCCGCGTCGCCTCCAGAATGACCGAATGTGTCGAGACGGCTCCGTCTGGAACCACGAAGGGCATCTCCCCATCGTCAAACTGGAACGCGCCCGAGGTCCAGGTGAGTGCCTCGCCGAGAATGTCCAGTATCTGGGCCTCAATGACGGGAATAATTTCGCTTCGCCCTAGCTTGCCGGCTTCCACCAATCTCTGACCGAAGTAGGCTTCTCCGCACCTCTCCTCGGCCAAGAAGTCGTTGAGATCCTTCTCCGTGATCAGTCCGAGTCGCACCAGATAACTTCCCATGCGTCGGGTGTCATCGTGCGCTGTCGCGTAGACCAAGTCCCCTCTGTGAAGCAAGAAGCTGCGCTCGTCCGTTTCCGTGACGAGAGTCAGGACTCCGGTTTTCCGTAGTTGATGGAGCAGTGAGAACAGCTCCGGAATCTTGATTGTCTTCAGGCTTCCTTGGACCGCCATCGTTCACCGGTATCGCCCTCGAGTATCCCGAATCCCCCGGTTAACTGGCCGGTGATCCTAAAAAGCACTGAGGGCGCCTGATTGCCCGCGAAGACTATCATCCTGGGCACGGGCGGCAACCGGGAGCTCTGGAGGTCTGCATGGTTGGCCGGTCGACCCGGCGTGTTGTAGCTTTTTGCGTAGGTCTTTTGGTTTGACTCGGTTGGGCACCGGGCACACGCCAGTGGATTTTGAGACGACCCCGTGGTCCAGATTCTGGAGAACGAAGTTGCAAGAGCCTGTTGATAACGCGGCTTCCCGGTCGTCTGAAGACCTCCACTCCCCTGAATGCAGTCCAGTGTCAGTGGCGGCACCCGTGCGTCCAGCGGCAGGGCTCGGGCCAGCGGCCAGCAGCCCTGGTGCTGGAATGCCGCAGCGAGAGCTGAGACTGCTCGTTGATGGAATTCAGGGCTGGCTGGCTCGCATCGCGACGAAGGATGGCTCCGCGCCTGGCTCGTTGGGGTTCCTTGAAGGAGAGCCAGGTCAGGGGCAACGGGAGCTGCTGCGGGCGCTTCATGTCTCCTGTCGGGAGTCCGGGATTCATGTCTTGCGGTGTCCGGCGTCCGCCCCCGGACTGCTTCCCCCCGGAGGCGCGAGGGATCTGGCTCTCCAGTGCCTGCGGCTCGATGCCAATTTGTCAGAGGCCCAGGGAAGCGCATCACGATTCTCCCCGGAAATCTTGAGTGAGATTCGAAAGGTCGCTCGGCGAGGCGGCTCGCCGCCAAGGGGTGCAGAGCCTTCAATTTCCATCGGTCCACGGTTGGACCGCTCGAGGCTCGTTGATGGGCTGGCACGATCCTTCTTTGAGCTGAGCGCCAGGGCACCTACCCTCCTCCTGGTCGAAGAGCTCACGAGCCTCGACCCCGTGACCCGAGAGGTGTTTTGCCAACTCATCAGGATCCTTGCTATTCGACGTTTCCAGAAATGGGTGCCCAGGCTTCTTGTAATCGCAGCCGTTCCCCCGGAGTTTGACCTGTCCAGTTTTGGAGAGCTGCGAGACGCCGGCCTCTACGAGTTGGAGGCCTTCCGTGTTCGGACCCGTGGCTTGTCGAGAGACGACTTGAAGGACATTGCTTCCAGCTTCTCTCAAGTGCAGGGCACTCTCTCCTTTCGTGAAAGAGTCCTGCAAGTCACCGGGGGTAATGTTCGCTACACGAAGTGGCTCTTGTGGAACCTCGAGGAGCAGGGAGGGTTGAAGTCCAGTGCAATTCTGGAGGGTAGGCCTGACTTCGTGGCGCTCGTAAAGGAGCGATTCTCACGGCTCTCGATCCTTGAAAAGCGCGCCGTGGGCTTTCTCGCTGCCGCGGGGGTTCCTTGCAGCCCCAAGTTTGTCGAGTCGGCTCTCAGGGACGAATCCGGCGGCAGCGTTGGCCATCCACCGGTGTCCTCGGCGGGAACTCCGGCAACGGAGATTCCGAGCGTCGTTGGACTGGCCTCTTCGCTTGTGGCCCGGGGCTGGCTGGTTGCGACGCCTGATCTTGATTCGGTCCATTTTGCGGGGACCAACGAGGAGTTGGAGACGCCGCCGGGAGTCGTTTTTGCAATCGCTGACGAGTTGGTGGCCGAAACGGTCCTCGAGTCCCTTCCCGCCCAGGAACGTGTTGGCTTGCACGGGTTGCTGGGGAGTGAATTCAAGCAACTTGGAGCCCGGGATGATCTCTGGCTACCACTGGCTTTCGGGATGTTTCAGCTTGCGGGGGATCTCGAGGCGGCTGGCGGAGTCCTTGAGCCTGCCCTGACAGCTCTGGAGGCTCTGGGATCCACGGATTCCGCCTTGCTCTTGCTTGAGGACCTGATTGCGGCCGAGTTGGCCGCAGGCAAGTTGCCTCGAATAGACCTCCAGCTCCGCCGCGCCGAGCTCTTGACGGAAACCCGAAATTTTCGCGAGGCCATCGACGCTTATGTGTCGCTATCTCGCTCACCGTTGGAGGCTGAGGTCAAGAGCCGTGTTTTCCGCCTCCTAGGAGACCTGCATGCAAGGCTCCAGGAACATGAATTGAGTATTCAAGCCTACGGCGAAGGGCTGCGCTGTGTTGAGGGCTCGCCAGGGTCTCTGGAACGTCTTAAGTTGCTCGCGGCTTTCGCCAGATTTCAACTGGAGACAAAGCAACTGGATTTGAGCCTTAGCTATCTCGACCAGTGCCTGGAAGTCGTTGCATCTCAGGGGCTCTCGAGCGACGCCAATTACATCGAGGTTTATCGCCTTGCAGAAGAAGTGCACTTTCATCGTTCGGATTACGTGGAGGCGGCGGAATTTGAGCGATGCCTCCTCCGACTATGCGAAACAAGTGGAAACATCCTTGGGATTCTGAAAAGCCAACGTCACCTGGCGCATCTCCATGCCCTCAGGAATGAGTGGGATGATGCCGCTGCGTATCTCCTCGACTCAGTCCGTTTGGCGAAATCCACGGGGTCAAGGTGGCTTTACGCTCGTGCCCTTGGCGCCTACGGCCATCTTCAGCGGAATCGACGGGATCCAGAGGGTGCCCTGAAGAGTCTTCGAAGGGCTCATTTCTTGCTGCTTGATCTGGGCAAGACCGAGTGCCTCGGCCAGACCGTCTCGGCAATCTCTGGGCTCGAGCTTGAGCTCGGCCATTTTGATGCTGCTGCTCAAGCCATCAGAGCCTACCTTTCCGGCTGGGATCCCTCCCATGAGGAGATTGATCGGGCAAGAACGGCGTCGGGCGACAATCTCTCGCCCTTGCCTCGGAGGAAGAAGATTCGCCAGCTCGAGAAAAAGTGCTCGAGGAGTGGTCGATTTCTCGAGGACGCCGAGGTTGTGCAACTATCCACACTGTTGGAGGCTGACGGCCGGCTTTCGGATGCGCACAACGTTTGTCGTGCTAGCCTCCGGCGTGAGCCACCCCTGGCTCCCGAGCTACTTACGAAGGTGTGCTTTGCGCTTGGGCGTATTTCTGCCCATGCCGGGGACTACGACTCGGCGCTGTCGCGATTCGAGGGGGCTCTTGAGCGTGACATGGGCCCACCCCACAGGGAAGCACTGGCGATCGCCTACCTCGAGGCAGGCTCAGTCTTTCTGACCCGCGGCGACCTGGCTCGTTCCTTTGAGTACCTCAGGCGCGGAGTTTGTGCCGCCCTGGAGGTAGGCACCGTTTCGGTTGTGCTGCTATCGCTTGAATGTATGGGCAGATTCCTGGAGGAGACGGGCCAGTGCGTTCCGGCGCTGTCTGTGGCTCAGGATCTCATCGAGGCGGCAGGGGTTTTTCGCCTCCCCAGCCTGGAACTCTCTGGCTGGAGACTTCTGGCACGGACCCAGGCGGGACATGGCAATCCTGAGGCCGCGCAAAAATCTTTCCGACGATGGAAAGAGCTTGTCGATCGTCTGGAGCTGCCGATCGAGTCAGCTCGATTCAAGCTGGAGGCTGGCTGGCTCGCTTTTTACGAGCTGGACTTCGAGGGTGCGCTCAAGCAAGGGAGAGAGGGCATTCAGCTGGCACGGACCCTGGGCCTTTCGCCCCTCGTGGAGGAGTTTCTTCACTTGCTGGGCGTGGTGGAGAGCTCGTCAAGCAACCCGAGGAAGAACTTCCTGCGCGCGCTCGAAGCGCTCGAGCAGGCCATGGGAGGCTCGGAAGCCCGAAAATGCCCCCGTCTTCGCTGGGAGGTACTGGGCGACATCTCCCAGGTTTACCTGCTGAGGGGCAAGGACGATCTCTCGGAGGCGTATCGTCAGCGAGCCGAAGAGATCGAGTTGATCGTCAAGTCTTCCCTTCCTCGGCCCATCAAGCATCTTCGGTGGCGGCGGCGAGTTCCCGTTCAAGAGAGCATTCCCGTCTGATCCTCGGCGCTGCCCGAGTGGCCGCAGGTTTGGGTTCGCGACTGCTGAGGGCTGCCGTGGCCATCCGGAGAGCTCGTCGTGCCGGATTTCTGGGACCAAGAAATTCGGAGAATCGGTCATGTGATTCCGGAGAAGAGCGCTTAGTGCTTTTACAGTAAAATCTTGGGTGTTGTTAGATGGTTGTTGAAACGTTGTGAAATTCTTTGCGCGAACTCTTGACACAAAATGCTGACCTGGCTATAGTATGGGCTCGCGGATTGGGACTGCTTGCTTGAAGTAGCCCGAAGTGTGAGCTGCGAGTCCTGGTTTTAGAGACAGGTTTATGAGAGTTCTTGAGGCTGTAGCCGAGGCCATACGCAGTAGTTCTTTCAAATATTAGGTTTTCTCTTCACTTCTTTTCTAAGGGCGTCTTAACTCCTCTGAGACGTCCTTTTTTTATTTTCTGACGGAGGCTTTTTTCCGGTCACGAGACCGGAACGACGAAAGCCTCGCGGAATTGCAGCAGGTCGAGGGCACAATGGCCTACGTGGCCAGGTTCGAAGCCTGGGGCTCCTCTTGACCGGGGCGCGGCGGGCACCTTGTTTCCGCGTCGCTACGGCCGGGCTCGAAGGCGAATCTTTATCTGGGTTCTTACGGCGCTCTGAGGCGGAAGATTCGCCAGTCTTCACCGAAGTGCGTTAGCTCCTCAAGGTGGGCCTCGATCGTCACGCCTTCGGATCTGAAGCGCACTATGGAGCCACTCATGAGGATCAGCCCCCCCAGGAAGGCACTTCTCCCGGGGGCACGACTCAGCCTCCCGGGTTGGAAATCCGAGGACCACTTCTTGCCCTTCAGGCCAGCAATCAAGTGCTGGATGGCTGCCGCGTTCTGCGTTGGCACTCCACTGCCGATGATGGGCACGTAGCTGGCTCCCAGGACTTTTCCAAGATCGGATTGCTGGATGCAGAGGGCCTCGGCTTGCTTGAAATCGCCTTGTTCCAGCGCCTGCGAAAGTTCACTGATCACTCTGGCTGCTGACTGGGTGAGCTTTTCGGCGTCCGGTATTGGAGCGGCTACCTCGGTGGGCGGCGCTGTCGGTATGGGAGCGCTTGTGGCGGGTGCCTTGACCTCGCCACTGGGTTCAAGCTTTGCCCTCAACTCCCTGATGGCTGGGGGAATCTCCCCCTTGCTCGCTGTCGGCGAAGGGGGCGTCGTTCCGGTGGCGGTGACGGCGGGTGTCGGAGTCAGTTGTGCGGACGAGGGAGGCTGTGGCAGATTCTCAGGCGTTTGTCTCGGCGATGGAGAGCAGCCTAGAAGCACGGCGGTGACGAGGCTCAGGGTGGCCCGCGAATTTGGTTTCGGCATACGTTGGCATCCTTTCACGTGGTTTATTGAGGGACGAGAGTCCTTGAGGTAGGCAGTAGACAGGAGATGGATTGTGGTGATAATATCAAACAAGCACAAACAAGTAGAAAAATATCAACTCATTCTCAACGAGTTGCTTCCTGACAAGGTGAAGCGAAAAGAGCCAAGGACCCTCCACGAGGAGAAAAAATAGTGAGGAGCCCCCAGAGGCTTGAGCGAAAGGCCGGCAAACTCTTCCACCGGCCTTCTTCGCTTTCTGAGGGTCTTGACAAGAGCTTCATGCCCTTTCGGCGTGACGGACTGGCCGGAGTGGCTCGCTGCGGCAGCGCTACTCGCTGCCTGTCAGCGGCGCGGTAGCAACCCCGATCTGTTTTCCGCACTCCAGACAGAGGACGTCGCCCTCTGACCCCTTTCTGCCGCATCCCCTGCAGTAAAGAGTGATCTGGGATACTAGCGCGTCTTTCTGCCGCTGAACGTATTCGCGAATCTCGGGATCGTTCCCGGCATAGCGAAGCAGTGCGACCCATGCGTCCGTCATCTGCTGCGGGTTCAGCAGGCGGCCCGTGTGGAGCCGCACGAGTCTCCGGAATACTTCGTCGTCAGCGGGGTTTTTCTTGCCGAGCTCAGCATATCGAACCGAGGCTTTCGAGAAGTCGTCGGTTTCTTCCTGTGCTCCGCCGAGCGCCAGGGCCACTTCTCGATCGTCAGGGTGACTTGTGAGATAGGTTTGGAATGCTGCAATCGCCCTGGAGAGGTAGCTGTCGCGTTCTGTCTTTTGCCCAACCGTGAGCGGTCCGTTTCTGGAGCCTCTCTCGAGCCAAAGCGCCAGGATGTTGCGGCCATCAATTACCAGTGCTTTTTGGAAGTACTCGCTTTCCGTCAGGGCTGGATCGGGAGTTTCGAATGCCGGTTCCTTGAAAAAATTGGCCAATTCCTTGTGTCGCTTCGACCCGAAAAGAGTCAGCGCGCGGCCGTAAAGGCTCTCGGCGCGTCGTGGCTGGTTGGGGAAAATTCGAATGAGGAGTTGAAGGAAATCTGGCTGGTCGCTCAGGAGGAGCGCATCGGAGACGGCCGCGTCCACCTTGAGATTTCTCGCCCGGGCAACTGCACGGGCCAGGAACCCAGCTTCTTTCATGCCGACGGTGCGTCCTTCGATCAGTCCCCCTGCGAACTCTTCCACATTGGACCAATAGGTTCGATCGCCACCGGTGAATGCCAGCATGTTGTCGAAGAACCAGCGGAATTGTGGAGCTTCGAAGGGCACATAGACGAGGAGAACCTTTACGAGGTGATTGTAGAGTTGAGTGAACGACTGTCTTGAGTCCTGCTCCACGGCACGCCGGTAATGTTCGAGGGCCTTGTCCTGATATCCGTGCTGAAGTTCGAGTGCGAGCGCGAGATAGTAGTGTCCGCGGGGGTTCGCCGAGTTGCGGGATTCGCTAAGATCCGTGCTCTTCCTGAGATAGCGGATTGCCTCTCCATCTTGGCCCCGGCAGTGGAGGCAAATGCCCTTTCCCAAGTTACACTCCTCGTCCTCGTCATGGATTTCTAGGCCACGTGAGAAGTGCTCTTGCGCTTTCCGAAATTCCTCCTGCAGCTTGATCTCCTCCTCTGCGGTGAGATCTGGCTTCAAGCTCGTCCTGGCCGCTTCGAGCAAGATCCACCCAAGGTCCCGGTGAGCTGCAAGGATGGATTCGCGTGCGGAGGGCTCAACCTCGAACTCCAAGACCTTTCTGAAGGCCTGCTCGGCTGCCTTGAAGTCGAGCTTGGCCATGAAAGTCCTTCCGATGAGAACGTTTGCGCGGGAGTTGTTGCAGGCTCCCAGCTCTTCGCTCTTCAGCACGTGATTGAAATCCTCCAGGGCGAGTTGAAGGTGTTGGTCTCTTGCGGGCGGATCCTCGGTATTCATGGCCATCTGGAGGTAACATTCACCTCGTTCAAAGTACGCCTCCGTAAAGACATAGTCGCGGGCATTGTTGATCGCGACAGTGAGCTGCGTGACCGCAGTTGCATAGTCCTTCATTTTCGCCGCGTCCCGTCCGAGCTCGTAAGGAGTCTGGCTCTCGGGGTGCGGAAGGGTTTCGCAGCCGCACAGGGTCCACGCTGCCAACACCATGAGCCCACTTGCGACTTTCACCCGTCCTCCAGGTTCAAGGAGACTGTAAATGTCACGGAGCTGCCAACGATTCGGTCGGGACCGCTTGGCGTTGTCTCCACGACTTCCGTCGGCGTCGCGTTCGCTGGCTCGGTTCCTCCTGGGGTTGCCACCGACCGACTGGCCGGAGGTCTCGACCCCTCGATTTCAACGAGCACGTGGAGCACGCTGCTCGCAAGGTTTCGCGGGGCTGTTTGCGCTCCTGCCAGATCGCGAAAAAAGACGACTCGAGTAAAAGGCATGTCGTTTTTCTCGAGCCGCAGCCTCAACGGGAGTGACTTTTCGTACATCGTTTTCGCAGCTTTGAAATTGTACGCTTCCAGATGATGGTGCAGCCATATGGCTGGCAACACGAGGGGTGCCAGGATGAATGCTGGCAAGGTCGATCGCCTTACTTTCGCGAAAATCTCCTCGGGTGGGACCGGCTCGAGTCGTTCGCCGTTCTCAAGAACTACCCAGAAGTTCCGTCTCTGGACATTAAAGCTGCTTTTTCCTCGGTTCTCGAAGCTCACAAAGACCGGGAGATAGCCTGCCTTGCGCACGTCTGGCCCGAAATGGTAGCGGGATGTTAGTGAGGAGTGGAGCATTTGAGCTGCGATCGAGAGGCCTTCCTTCTCCTGGTAGTTGCTTTGTGAATGGGCAAGGCCGGTGGGCAGCGGGAAGGTCTCAAATCCAGCGCACCCACTTGCGAGGAGGAGGAGCAAGACAATTGCGGAAGCTTGGCAGGTGAACTGGGTGCCATACGCCTCGCGCCCATGATGGGGATATCCTGGCGAGCGATCCGTCACCGTGGGCTCCCGAGAGCATGACCCGGAGTCACACTCGCAGCGTGCGACCTGAGGGGACCCGGAGCGAGTGCGAAGCGCGAGAGGAAAAGGCGCCGCCAGGCGGCCGGTGCGGGGGAGGCCTTCCTCCCCCGCCAGGAGTATGCAAACTGGGTGGCTGTGCATGCGGGGCTGAAGATTACCTCATCTTCTGGGGCCCGCTAATCAAAAAGTTATCGCCAATTGAGTCGCTGGTGGAGCCATGGCCATGGCTCCTTGTCCGCTTGGTGGTTTTTCCGCTGTCCGAAAAACCAACATTCAATTGACAGGCAATCTGCCCCAGGCTATCCTCCTGCAACATATTGGGCCCTTGTAGTAATTCCCCACAGGCCACGAAAGCACTTCATGCTACGTCTTGAAATTAGCTATCAGTTGAAGGAGCCTTCCCATTTCGAGAGCGACAAGGCCTCGGTTTTCTTGGGGCGCGACCGTTCCATGGACCTTGTGCTCGGCGATCCATTGGTCTCGCGCCAACATGCGGTGATCATCACCAGGGGATCCGATTTCGTGCTTCAGGACATCGGCGGCCGAAATCCAGTTCGCGTGAACCGCAAAGAGGTCTTGAGCCACGTGCTCTCGCCGGGCGATTTGATTGAAATCGGGGAGACTTCGCTATTTTTCAGTAGCTCGACCTCGAGAGCCTCCAGCCCTCCCTCGGACGGCGCCACGCCCACGGTGATGGACGCGCGTCAATCGATTGAACGCTTCCGGGAGGCCTGTCGGTCGAACGCGACTTCGCCCGAAGAAACGATGTCGGAAGCCCTGAGTGTCGTCGCTCGAGCCGGCGAGGTTCGCTCCCAGAAGAACTTGAGGATCTTGCAGAGTTTCAGCGAGCTCATCCGCAGCCTTTCCGACCACCAAAAGCTTCTTTCAGTGGCCCTCGACGCAGTCTTCGATAACCTGCAAGTCAAGCGGGGCTTCATTGGGTTCTTCTCACCACAAGATCAGCTCGAGATTCGGGTCGAGCGGAACCAGGGGCTCAGTCGCAGTGTGTCGCACAGCCGCTCCATCGTTCAGCGCGTGCGGCGTGAGGCCGTCGCCATCCTCTTCTCCGCGGCACCCGAAGAGTCTGTCGGCGCCACAAGCATGCTCGACTCGAAAAGTGTCGTGAGGCTCAATATCAAGAGTGCGATGTGCCTCCCGATCTTCCGGGCGGATCAGGTGGCGGGTGTTCTTTACCTGGACAATCGGGAGAGCTCGGAGAGCTTTTCCCAGGAGGACCTCTACTTCGCCAACATACTTTCCCATCTGATTGGCTTGGCGATTGAGAAGGAGGAGCTCTACCAGAAGCTTCAGGAAGAGAACATCGAGCTGAAGACGATTCTGCACCAGAAGAATCGCCTGATTGGGGTCAGCCCAGTCGCCAAGGAGCTTCTCCGCAAGACGAAGCGGGTTGCGGCCTTCGACACCACAGTGCTCATCTTGGGCGAGAGCGGCACGGGCAAGGAGCTTGTGGCACGGGCGATTCATGATCGCTCTCCTCGCAGAGCTAACCCTTTCATTGCAGTAAATTGTGCCGCAATCCCCGAAACGCTGCTCGAAAGTGAGCTCTTTGGCTATGCCCCCAAATCGGGTATTTCTGGCAGCGATCCCAGGGGCAAGCTCGGCAAGTTCGAGCTGGCGAATGGAGGCACGCTCTTTCTTGATGAGATCGGCGACATGAGCCTCTCGACGCAGGCCAAGATCCTGCGAGTTCTGGAGGACCGGATTGTTAACCCTTTGGGGGCCAGCGAGGGGGTTCGGGTCGACCTTCGAATTGTGGCTGCCACGAACAAGGTGCTTGAAAAGGCGGTAATGGAGGGGGCTTTCCGGGAAGATCTTTACTACCGGCTCAAGGTATTCAAGATCGAGCTCCCGCCGCTTCGCGAGCGTCGCGAAGACATTCTGCCCCTCTGTCAGCACTTCCTCATGCTCCAGCAGACGGAGGGCCGCGGGCTGATGGAGTTTTCCCCGAGGGCTCGGGAGCTCCTGCTTGCCTACCGCTGGCCTGGTAACGTGAGGGAGCTCAAGAACTGTATCGAGGAGGCGATCCTCCTGTCGAACGGGAGGACTATTTATCCCGAGAACCTTCCCGGCGAATTGCGCCGGGATGACGTGCCGCAACCGTTCGGGTCGCTGGCAGAGGTGGAGGCTCAGCACATTCGTCGAGTACTCCAGAGCGTCAACTGGAACAAGCGGCGCGCCGCCGAGATCTTGGGGATCAACCGCTCGACGCTTTACGAGAAGATCCGCTTGTACCAGATTGAAAAGCCGCGCGACGCCTCGACGGCTTCCCCCACGGTGGATCAGCAAGAACCGCTAATTCTAGCCGACAGGTTCGGCGATTTGGAGGAGAGCTCAGATGACCGAGACGTCGCTCTTGGTGCGGGGGATGCAGGACCAAGTCCTCAAAACTCGCGAGATGCTTCAGCAAATTGATTATGCCGTCGTCTCCCAAGTGGTCGAGCGGCTCCACGACGCTTACCTGACCGGCAAGCGAGTCTTCATTTTTGGCAATGGAGGATCGGCCGCGACTGCGTCGCACCTTGCCGAGGATCTGGCCAAGAGCACTGTCAAGGACATGACCGTACCCCGACGGCTGCGGGTCCAAAGTCTCACCGACTGCGTGCCTTTCATCTCGGCTCTCGGTAACGACTGGGGCTACGAATACATTTTTCGTGAGCAGCTTGTCACGCTGTCTTCAGCCGGCGACATTGCGATTGCGATCAGCGGCTCCGGAAATAGTCCCAATGTAGTCCACGCCGTGGAGTGGGCCAACCACAATGGTCTTCTTACCTGTGGGCTTACTGGCTTCTCTGGGGGTAAGCTAAAAAGTTTGGCGCAAATCGTACTCCACAGCGGGGTCTCTGACATGGAGATCGCCGAGAACTGCCACATGATCGAAGCCCATCTAATGGTAAGCGGACTCCGGGCGAAGGTTGCCGGCTGGGCGTAGTTCGGCGATTACTCGCATCCCTTGCAATGGTTGAGCGCCATCGGCTGATGGGGCCGTGATCCGTCCCTGTAGACAGTGACCCCCTTGACGCCAGCGTGAAAAGCCTTGAGGTAGATCGATCGCACGTCGGCCGGTGTCGCGGAGCCCGGGAAGTTGATCGTCTTTGAGATCCCGGAGTCGCAGTGTCGCTGGAAGGCGGCTTGCATACGTACGTGCGCTTCGGGTGACACGTCCCGTGCTGTTTGAAAGACCTGCTTCATGTCGGAGGGGAGCTCCTCGAGTGTTTGAAGAGTTCCGGTCTCGAGCAGCCGTTCTACCAGCCGGGTAGAGTAGAACCCTCGCTCCCTGGCCGCCTGAATGAAGATCGGATTTACCTCAAGAAAACGGCCACCGTCCAGAATGTTTCGGTGAAAAGCGAGCGAGAAGACGGGCTCGATTCCACCCGAGCAGCCTGCAAGGATGGAGATCGTCCCGGTTGGGGCAATGGTGCTGACAGTGGCGTTGCGTTGCGGTCGGCCCTCCTTGGTATCCCACCGGCTGCCTTTCCAGGCCGGGAATGGGCCGCGGACTCGCGCGAGGGCCTCGCTTTCGTCATGAGCGGTCTCGTTCAGTGTCTCCATGATCCGCTCGCCGAGCGCCACGGCGTCGTCCGAATCGTAGGGCAGGCTCAAGGCGAAGAGGGCATCCGCGAATCCCATGATGCCAAGGCCGATCTTGCGGTTCAGGCGGCACAGGCGCTCTGTTTCGGGAACGGGAAGGCGGTTCACCTCCACCACGTCGTCGAGGAACCGTGTAGCCGTCCGTACCGTCTGGCGAAAGTTTGCCCAGTCGAGTCCGGCGCCACTTGTGAACTTGACCAGGTTGATGGAACCAAGCGTGCAAGCCTCGTACGGCAGGAGGGGCTGCTCGCTGCAGGGGTTGGTTGCCGCAATCGTTCCCAGGGCAGGAGTCGGGTTGTCGCGGTTGATCCGGTCAAGGAAGATGACTCCGGGCTCGCCGGTCGCGCAAGCTCGTTCGGTGATCAGGTCGAACACTTCGCCTGCTGTCCAGTACTCCCCGGTCCTCCCACCTCTTGCGAGCCGATGGTGTTTCCCGGTGCGTGGGTTTCTGACAAAATGAGGGCCTCGCGGATCCGACTCGACCTGCCGAATGAACTCATCCGGGATCGAGACCGAGATGTTGAAGTTCGTGAGACTTTGCCGGTCGTCCTTGGAACGGATGAACTCAACAATATCGGGGTGATCGGTTCGCAGAATCCCCATGTTGGCGCCACGGCGGAAGGCCCCCTGCTGGATGGCGCTGGTTGCCGTGCTGTAGACATGGAGAAACGAGACTGGCCCCGAGGCCTTGCCCCCGCTTGAGCGCACCAGATCACCCCTCGGCCGCAGGCGCGAGAAGTCGAATCCCGTGCCGCCGCCAGCCTTCTGGATGAGTGCCGTGTGTTTCAGGGTTTCGAAGATACTCTCGATGGAGTCCTCGATGGGCAGCACGATGCAGGCACTGAGAAGTCCCAGCTCTCGCCCGGAGTTCATGAGTGTGGGACTGTTGGGCAGGAAGATTCCCCGGCACAGGAGCGCAAAGAAGTTCTCTTCCCACCCGAGACGCTCCGTCTCGCTCGCGCCCCAGGCAAGCTCGGCCGCTGCAACGTGCCTTGCGACACGGCGAAGGAGCTGCTCTGGCGTCTCGGAGGGCGCATGGGTGTGCTCGTCCCGTTTCAAGTAACGGGCTCGAAACACTGCGAGGGCGTTTGGCGACCAAGCATTTGGGGCCGGAATCTGCATCAAGAGATTTTAGCCTGTAAGTACCGCCCACCGTAAGTTAGTGCCTGAAAATGTGGCTCTTGTGCGGTACTCGCCAGGGGGAGTGTGAGGGGGGGCAGCGTGGCCCCCCTCAAGAGTACCGCGCGCCTCCAGGTGATTTCAGACACTTATTTATGGCGCGCGGTAGTCAGTGCCTGGATGATGTCCCGGACCGAACCGCCAGGGTCCTGCGAGCACAGGACAGCCGAGCTGACCGCAACGCGCCCGCACCCCGATTCGCGGATCAGCGAGGCCCGATCGGCATTGATTCCACCAATGGCAAAGGCAGGGATTGAGACCTTTTCGAGCACCTCTCGAAGCCGCTCTGGCCCGAAGATCGGTCCCGCGTCCTTTGTCGAGGTCTGGAACAAGGGGCCCAAGCCGATGTAGTCGGCACCGTCTCTCTCCGCGCCGCGAGCCTCATCGAGTGAGTGCGTCGAGACACCCACCAACCGCCCCTTTCCGACGATGCGGCGGGCCTCCGTAGGGCGCAGATCTGTTTGGCCGAGATGCACACCGTCCGCCTCGGCAAGGATCGCGATGTCGGGCCGATCGTTCACGATGAAAAGCGCCCCCCATCGTGCGGTTAGATCCCGCAGCATTCTCGCTTCCTTGAGCAAAGTCCGGTCGTTGACGCCTTTCTCTCGAAGCTGCACCATGCCGGCGCCCGCCTCGATAGCCTCGTGAACGACTTCCTGCAGCGGCCGGAGGCTCAGACTGGCGGTGGCGAGAAGGCAGAGTCGCGATTCCAAGACGCGCCGGAGTAAGTGTTGCCGGTCCGTGCCGGAGACCACGAAGCGGCCCAGCGCCTTTTCGATCGCGTAGAGACTGTAACGGGCTGCCTCGAGCTGTTCCGCAGAGGAGATACCGGCCACGCGGCTCGCCTCCTCCAGCGCTCGCAAGGACTCCTTGGCTCGCTGCAGGTTCCGAATCGCCATCTCATCAGGTTCTGAGCCTCCGGATGGCGACGGGGTCCCTCTTCCAACATCCCCTGCAATGTCGCGAGCCTCGAAAAGCGCGGCTCTTCGCATTGCAGTCGGCGCGACGGCTCCAAGCACTTCATGGCGGAGGGATTTCAAGTCGCTTGCGAGGCCCTTCGCGTTCCAGTGGAACCGACAGACTTCCTCGACTGCCCGAAGGGCCTCTGCGACCCGGTTGAGATTGACATCGAGGATACGGAGAACGCTATGTTGATCTTGTTCGTGCATGATTGAAGGATGAATTGTCCTTCCCCAATTTCCCGCCAACAAACTATAATTCGCCTCGCAATGAGTGTCCGATCCCGTTCTCGCCCCGTAGCACTGTTCCTGTCGCTGGTGCCCGGGTGGGGGTTCGTCTACTGGGGGCGCGAGCAGGCGGGCCTCTCGATTTTCACGATCTTTGCGGTGGCTGGCTTCTGCTTGTTGAACGGGCTCTACATTTACTTCGGTGCTGGACGACGCAGCCTCATCGCCTTGGCGCTCCTCGTCCTTGTCGGGATCACCTTGTGGAATTGGGTGAAGATCTTGCGCCTCACGAGCCCGGGCCGAGTCAGGGCGCACGAGGAGCAACGAATGATATCGCTTCGCAATGGCATGATCTCCTACCTTCGAAGCGACACGGAAGCGGCCAAGAAGGCTTTCTTGACCTGCATTGATGCCGATCCCGGTGACGTCGAGGCCCTCTTTCGCCTGGGTGTTGTCTGCGCTCGGTCGGGTGATCCCAGGAGTGCGCGAGCCTGGCTTCGGCGAGCGAGAAAGCACGATCTGGAAGACAAGTGGATCTGGGAGCTGGAGCGAGAGATGAAACGATTACAGCCGCAGGGGACTGTGCAGCAGGCTGAGTCTCGTGGCCCTCCCGATCCCGCCAAGTCCCGCCAGGAGGCTCCGGGAAACGTCGCAATCGGGGTCAAGGGATCTCGCCCGAAAATACTTCAGCCGCCGGCCCCGTCATGAAGACGGCTCCGTCCTCGCTCCAGCGGATCCGAAGGTCGCCGCCTCGCAGGTGCACAGTCGTATCTCGCTCGCACCAACCGTTGAGCACGCCGGCTACCACGGCTGCGCAGGCGCCGGTGCCACAGGCAAGTGTCTCGCCGCTCCCCCGCTCCCAGACGCGGAAATCCATTTCCTTCGGCGAGCGAACTGAGATGAATTCCGTGTTGGTGCGCTGCGGAAAAAACGGGTGGCGCTCGAACAGCGGACCCCACTCCCGAAGGGGCAACTCGGCCAGGGGCGGAATGCCGGGATGCTCCTCGATCCGGATTATTGCGTGGGGGTTTCCCATGCTGACCGCCGTCACTCGAAAGGTGTGACCCGCTGCTTCCAGAGGCACGTTTCGGGCTGGCTCTTTCGGATTGCCTCCGTCGACGAAGGGAACGGAGCCTCTCTCCAGGGTTGGCGGACCCATATTTACCTCCACCTGGGCTGCCTTGCCATCGGGGCCGGTCTCAATCCGAACTACCTTGACGCCCGCGTCGCTGTCAATGCGGATTTCCCTCGTGCGGGCGATTCCGTGGTCATGGACATATTTCGCGACGCATCGAATGCCGTTGCCGCACATTTGCGCCCGGCTTCCGTCCGCGTTGTACATTTCCATGCGGCAGTGGGAGCCGGCGTTCTTGGGCGGGCAGATGAGGATCAGCCCGTCGCTCCCGATCCCGAAGTGCCGGTCACTGACCCGGACGGCCCATTCGGCTGGCCGGTCAACCTTCTCCTCGAAGCAGTTCACGTACACATAGTCGTTTCCAGCCCCCTGCATTTTTGTGAAGCGCATGGGGGGCAGTATACCTCGCGCGCCCACACGTGAGACATTCCGAATGGGCAGAGGAGGACCATCTCAAGTCTGTGGCTCGTTTCTGATAGTGGGGGAGACGGACCCTCCCCCACGACGGCTCGCCTCCGAGCGGAGCGAGGGCGGAGCGAGGGCGGAGGCAACAACGCCACGCGGCCCCTCCGGGCCAGGCTCTCGGGAGCCGCCAGCTCTCGCTGGCGCCGGCTCCCTCCGAGCCGTTTGCGGCTCCGCCAGCTCACCGCAAACCCCCTCCTCGGCGCCTGATGGGCGCCGGGCGCCTCTGGCGCGAGCAGCCGCAACCTTTCGCAGGCTGCAAAAGGTCTCATCATTGCCCGCGTGCGGTATATATACCCCTCGCGGGCCGGGAAGACCTCCCCCGCAGCGGGCTCCTCCGGCGCCGATGGCGGGGGAGCGTTGGCCAGGATGTCCCAATCATGGCCGCGTGGAGTATAGTTGCCGTCTCCGGCGCCGAAAAGCGCGCAAGATAATTCAGTCGTACAGCGTCCCATTTTCATTTGTTTCCAGGGAGCCGCTGCCCGAGAGGAGTTCGTTCGGTCCTGGGCCACCAGGACCAGCGGAGGCAGGCTCCAAGGAAGCAAGGGCCAAAGAATCCGGAGACACCATCATGAAAGTCAAACCACAGGGTTCGAACATCGTCGGTCCTTGTGCCCTGCTCCTTCTCCTTGGCTGTCTCGGGGTTTCGGAGTCGAAGTCGGATCCTCCCCTGCCAGTCCCGGGGGCGGAGCCGTTGCATAGGCTCGCGGCATCGGAACTTCCCCCTTCGACCAGGACAAAGCCAGATCCAGCAAAAAGCCAGTATTTGCGCGAGCCCGTACATGTCAGCATTTCCGAGCAGGTGAAGAATCAGGCCGGAGTGGTTTCAGCGCCAGCGGTAAAGGTGCTCGAGCGATATTTGGAAGAGTATTTGCGACGCGCTGGGCACCCGATTGTCGAGAATCCCCGGGATGCCAAGTACGAGATCGAGGGAAGCTTTGATGCGCAATTCGTCACCGTGATCCGGGTGCTCGACCGTGCGGCTGGCTACAGGTACAAGGGCGCGGCCTCAATTCGGCTCCTTGCGGCCTCCGGAGTCGAACTGGAGGCATACCCACTTCCGGAGCTTCTGGAAGAAAACGTCAAGAGTGAGGATTCGACGGTTCTTAACCTCCGACGGCGTGTGGCGAAGATTTTCTGGGACCAGCTCATGTTTCAGGGCAAGACTCTGTCAAACCCCGACGTGGTGTTGCAGTTGGGTTTGTTGCCTCTCCAACCCAACAAGGATGAACCTGTAACCACAGAGGAGGTGGTCAAACAGCTGGCCGAGATCGGCTTTCCCGCCGTCCCCTACCTGATCGAGGCCTTGACGGACAATCGAAGCGTCCGAATTCCAGCCAGCTATCCAGGGCTTACCGGGAGATCTGACGATCTCCGGGTCTTCCACATTGCTGACAAGGCCCTGGAGGAGATCTTTCAGAAGGTCAGTCGCATGAGCCTCGATATTGCCGCCGAGGACCCCCGGAGCCTGAAACTGCGGCAAGTCATTGTCAGGGGATGGGAAAAAGAATGGCGCCGCTTCTGCAAGCCTTACGCAGAGTCGCCCAACGCGCCCAGGTAAAGCAGAACCTCGACTTGCCAAGGGGGTGGGTGAGGGCAGGCCCACGATCGCCCCCGGGGTGACTCTTCCGATAACGGTCCATAAGTTTCAGTTTTTCCTTTACTTCCGATAGTGTGTGGATAAGTTGCCAGGCACTTGGAGGTAGGTCAAAACGCATGAAAGTCCTCTTTGTTTACCCCAGCATTGACTGTCCGCCGGGCGTGAGCCATGGAATTGCATCTCTGTCGGCCGTGCTGAAGAGGGCGGGCCACGAGACTTCTCTCGTCCACGTCTGTGAGCACCTCTGGCCGATCCCCTCGAATGCGGAGATCGTCGAGCAAATCCGCGAGTACCAGCCCGGGATCATTGGCTTCTCGGTCATGAGTCAGCAATACGACTGGTCTTGTGAGCTGGCCAGGGATATCCGTGCCGCAGGAATTACCACCCCCATGTGCATTGGCGGCGTACATTGCACGATGGTGCCGGAACAGGTTACCGAGTCGGGCCTCTGGGATTACGTGGCTGTGGGTGAGGCAGAATATCCGTTCCTCGATCTGGTAAACCGGCTGGAGCGAGGCGAGGACACCTCGAGCGTGGCCAACATGCGCATCTACCGGCCAGGGGGAAAGAGCATCAAGAATTGCGTCGGGCCTTTCCCCGACCTGGCCACTTTGCCAGATATGGACTGGGACGTTTTTGAGATGGAGCGTATTCTCCAGGTCAAGAAGGGGTGGCTGAGCCTGCTGACTTCGCGTGGTTGCCCGTACAAATGCACCTATTGTTTCAACAAGGAGATTGTTGATCAGTACCTCGAGGACGGCGGCGTCAAGAACGCCAAGGAGTATCTGAGGCATTACCCCATCGAGCGAGTACTTGAAGAGATCCGGATCCTCAAGAGTCGCCACCCAGGTGTGAACACGATCATCTTCGACGACGACCTCTTCACGCTCAACAAGTCCTACGTGCTTGAATTTTGTGATGCCTACAAGAAAAGCGAGCTTGGCATCCCCTTTGTAGTTAACGCCCACGTTCAAGTTTTCAATGATGAGATCGCCAGTGCCTTGAAGGAAGCTGGCTGCATGATCGTGAAATATGGTCTTGAGAGTGGCAGCGACAAGATTCGGCGTGAGGTCCTTTGGCGGTACATGACGAACTCCACGATTGAGCGAGCTTTTGCTGCGGCTCACAAGTTCGACCTGCACACCTCGGCCTTTATCATGTTTGGTTTGCCACACGAGGGCCGCGCCGAAGTCCTCGAAACTCTTGCCCTCTGTTCGCGGATCAAGATGGGACGGTTTCGCTGGGCTCTATTTTTCCCATTCCCCGGAACTGCGGGCTACACGATTGCAAGCCAGAACAACTTGATCGACTTCGAAAAGATGAACCGACTCGGCAACTACTTCGATGGCACTTGCCTCAAGTTTGGCGGTGACCATGACGTCTGGCTCGAGAAAGTCTCAAAGGCCTGCCATTGGTGGGTCAATGCCCTCTCGGATTGGCCCTCGGCGCCTATTTATCAGAAGTTGGTGGACGAGATCGAATCGCTTACCTGGGAAGAGTGGCAGGAGCGGAAGAAAACCATTCTGCAGGAAGACCGCGACCTCTCTGAAGAGTTGCTCGAGAAGGGCATACCGCACTACTCAATCCGTTACAGCCACGTCATGGGGGTTCACTCGGACTTCGTCCTCGCCGAGCGGGAGCGGCTTCGGCGCTTCGCGGAAGTACAACAGCTTAGCTATACGCTAGACTAGGCTCTCCGGCTTGCCCGAGGACTGCACCACCCTGCTCAGCACTTGGAGCTGGCACAGAGAGAGAGTCTCCACTGGGCCCCGGCCATTGCGTTGGGCATGGCGTGAAGCTATACTTTGGGTCTAAAATCACTGGGCCTTCGCGTCATTGGCTGCTGCCCCTTCTTCCCTTGCCAACCAAGCCAAACCAGCATCTGAACTGAGAGAACCTATGGGTGTGATGGTCCGAATCCCCACTCCACTTCGTAAATTCACTGGCGGCAAAGCCGAGGTGGAGGTTGACGGAAGCAGTGTTCGGGAGGTCTTTAACAATATTGATTCTGTCCACAAGGGGATTCGAGAGAAAGTCTTTGACGAGGCCGGCACGATTCGGCGATTCATCAACGTTTTCGTGAATGGAGAGGATGTTCGGCACCTTCAGGGTCCCGACACCTCTGTCGAGCCAGGAGATGAGCTTAGCATTGTTCCCGCCATTGCGGGTGGACGTGCCGATTGAGTGAGTCAATGTTTCGTGGACACGCGAGCTTGCGGAACCATTGGTGTGAGCGACCCTTAGTCTGAAACGACCTCATGACAAGCGTGAAGGATCAGTGGCTCATGAAGCTGCGGGGAGAGATCCCCGAGATTTCCCCCGAGGACGTCCAGAAGACCCTCGATTCCGACGGAAGAGGCGTCACCGTCCTTGACGTTCGCGAGTCCGACGAATTTCGCCAGGGAAGCGTTCCAGGCGCCAAGCACCTTCCCAGGGGCTTCCTCGAGCTCAGGGCGGAGGACGTTGTGCCGGACAAGAAAAGCCGAATCATTGCCTACTGCCAGGGAGGCCTTCGCTCGCTCTTCGCGGCTCAAAGTTTGCGCAAGCTGGGCTATGACAACGTGATCAGTATGGCCGGCGGTTACTCTCGCTGGAAGCAAAACGGGCACCCTTTTGTGGTTTCGTCTGCCGGGCCTCTTGAGAGGCGGCAGGAGTCGGAAAAGGTACCCGCCTCCCTGAGTGCCGAATTACCCCGGCTACATTCGGACGTCGACGAAATCTCTCCCAGGGATGCGCAAGCCCTGGCGGCTTCAGGTGGGGCCCCGGTCACTTTCCTCGATATTCGTGAGGGCGATGAATACCGTCAAGGCCACATCTCAGGGTCCATGCACCTGGCCCGCGGCCACCTGGAGCTGCAGGCCGAGGGGAAGCTCCTGGATCCGATGCGGACGCTGGTGGTTTACTCTGCCCAGGGTGTCCGCTCCCTTCTCGCCGCAGACACGCTCCGGCGGATGGGTTTTGGCGGGGTCCATTCGCTTGCCGGCGGCTACGAGCGCTGGGCGGCGGAGGGGCTGCCGGTCGAAGTGCCGGAGCTGCTCACTGATCGAGAGCGCGAGCGTTACATGCGGCATATCACGATGGACGAGGTGGGGGAGGCGGGTCAGCTCCGGCTGAAGAAGGCCCGGATCCTTTGTATTGGTGCGGGGGGGCTTGGCTCACCTGCCGCGTACTACCTGGCTGCCGCCGGCACTGGCACCCTCGGTATCGTCGACTACGATGTCGTTGACCGGTCCAACTTGCAGCGGCAGATCTTGCACTCCGACGAGCGAATTGGCATGCTCAAGACCGAGTCTGCCCGACGCACGCTCGAGAGTTTGAACCCCGACATCAAGGTCGTGACGCACAATGAGCGTCTCACGAGCGCCAACGTGGATTCGATTCTCTCCCGGTACGACCTTGTTGTTGACGGCTGCGACAATTTCCCGACTCGTTACCTGGTTAACGATGCTTGCGTCAAGCACAAGAAGCCGAACGTGCACGGAAGCATCTACCGCTTCGAGGGCCAAGTTACCGTCTTTTGGCCCGGGAAGGGCCCCTGCTATCGCTGCCTTTATCCGGAGCCACCTCCTCCCGAAATGGCCCCGTCCTGCGCCGAGGCCGGGGTGTTGGGTGTACTTCCGGGGATCGTTGGGGCTCTGGAGGCCAATGAGGCGATCAAGATCATCCTGGGGAAAGGCAGCCCGCTGGTGGGAAGGCTAATGATGTTTGACGCTCTGGACATGCGTTTCCGCGAGCTGAAGATTCGCAGAGACGCCAACTGTGCCTATTGTGCCGACGGTCGCGATTTTCCCGGGTACACCGACTACGCAGAGTTCTGCAGGGTATGACATTTGAAATCCGGCCCAGTCCACTTGCCCGCAGCGCACAAGCCTTTCCTTGAGAAGTGCCCCGTCCTCTCATTAATTGGGGGCACTCCCCTCGTGAGGATTCGTCTTCCCGGACTCGAGAAGCCCAATGTCGAGGTCTATGCGAAGGTCGAATACTTTAACCCTGGAGGCTCGATCAAGGACCGCTCGGTGCTCTGGATGCTCCTCGACGCGATTCGTGACGGGTGCCTGAGTCCTGACAAGACGGTCCTCGACTCAACCTCTGGCAACGCCGGGATTGCCTATTCGATGATTGGAAAGGCGCTCGGCTACAAGGTCAAGCTCGTCATGCCCGGGAACGCTTCCAGTGAGCGGAAGCTTCGCATCCGGGCGCATGGCACTGAAATTCACTATACGGACCCGTTGGAAGGCTATGACGAGGCTTTGCGAGAGGTGCACCGACAGGCCGAAGCTTCACCCGAGAAGTATTTCTTCTGCGATCAGTACAGAAACAACAACAATTGGCGGGCGCATTTCTATACGACGGCGCACGAAATCCTGGAGCAGACGAATCGCAAAGTTACTCACTTCGTTGGAGGAGTCGGCACCGGGGGCACGATCACGGGCGTTGGCCGCCGTCTAAAGGAGGAGCTGAAGAGCATCGAGGTCGTCTGCATCATGCCGGACGCGTTTCCTGGCATCGAGGGTCTCAAGCCGCTCGAAAGTCCTGAAGACATTGTACCGGAGATTTTCGATCCGTCCGTTGTGGACACAAAGGTGAAGGTCTCCATCGAGGAAGCGTACGATTATTGCCAGAAATTGGCTCGGATTGGTTTTTTTGTGGGGCAATCCTCGGGCGCTTACATTAAAGGAGTGGAATCGGTCGTGGAGCGAATCGACCGTGGAGTGGTGGTCACGGTATTCAATGACTTTGGGGAAAGATATTTTTCAACGGGCCTCTGGGGACGGAATGATTGACCTCCATGCGTTGCATCGGCGCCCACGATGGGCAGCCAAGTCCTTTTCCATGCAGCACTTTGCGCGAGTTGCCCGCTCCATTCGAGGGGCTTATGATCTCAACGGCGACCGAAAGTGGGTGGGGTGTAAGAAGTGCCTCCCTGGAAACCAGAGGGTGATGCCATGCCGACAAAGTTGCGAGCCCATAACTTAGCAGGCCTGGACCGGCTGAGCCTCCTGAGAGTTCACCGTCTCATGGTTCTCTCTCGAGCTCTTGACGATGCCGAGCTCAATTTGAAAAGGCGTCAGAAGACCTTCTTTCAACTGAGCTGCGCGGGCCACGAGGCTGTGCAGGGCGCGGCATCACTCCTCTTGCAGCCTGGGCATGACTGGTTTTACCCCTACTACCGTGATCGAGTGCTGGCCCTGGGGCTCGGAATACGGCCTGTTGAGATGTTGCTTCAAGCCATGGGCAAGGGAAGCGATCCGAGCTCGGGAGGCAGGGAGATGCCGGGTCATTTCGGTTCGCCGGCGTTGCACGTGATCAACCAATCCAGCCCCACGGGTACCCAGTACCTACAGGCGGTGGGTACGGCCGAGGTTGGCTGGTTCGTCCGGCAATCTCAGGGCGATGGCGCCGGCCACTTTTCGGATCTCACGAAGAAAGCCCCGCCTCTTCCTGGCTTTGAGCGCGACGAGCTCGTGTATGTCTCCGGCGGTGAGGGCTCCGCGAGCGAAGGAGAGTTTTTCGAAGCCTTGAGCGCAGCTTCACTGCGTAAGCTCCCCGTCCTTTTTCTGATACAGGACAACGAGTACGCCATTTCCGTGCCGAGCGAGCACCAGACGCCGGGCGGTAGCGTGTCTGCCCTCGTGCGGGGTTTCCCGTCCTTCTTCGTCGAGGAAGTCAATGGGCTCGACGTAATTGAGAGTTACACGGCACTCAAGCATGCCGTCAGTTACGTACGTTCCGGCCAGGGGCCTGCTCTCGTGCACGCCCATGTCCTCCGACTCAAGCCTCACTCCGACTCGGACGACGATAAACTCTACAGGACTGCCGCAGAAAAAGTCGCTGAAGTCGCCCGCGATCCGGTCCCGGCTTTTGAGAGCCTCCTCCTTCGAGAAGGGTATCTTGAGGCTGCGGAGCTGGACTTGGTCCGGGCAGAGACGAAGGAAGAGATCGAGCGAGCCGTGGAGGAGGCGCTGCGAGCTTCTGATCCGGATCCCGCGACGGTCAGCAGATTTGTGTTCAACCCAACAACGGTTGTCGAGGTCGAGTCGGAGCCACAATCGACGGGTCAACCGATCACGATGGTGGAGGCGATCAACAAGACGCTCGAGCGCGAAATGGCCCGAGATCCACGCATCCTTATTTTTGGGGAGGATGTGGCCGATCTCTCACGATCGAAGCACATTCGTGAGGTCTCCGGCAAAGGCGGAGTCTTCAAGGTCACGCAGGGCCTTCAGCGCAAGTTTGGCGATCACCGAGTGTTCAACACGCCCATTGCCGAGGCAGGTATTGTTGGCCGTGCCTTTGGATTGGCTGTGCGAGGCCTTGTTCCGATCGTCGAGATTCAATTCTTTGACTACATTTGGCCGGCGATGCAGCAACTCCGCAACGAGCTAAGCATCCTGCGCTGGAGGTCGAATAACTCGTTCACGGCGCCCGTTGTCTTGCGAGTTCCCATCGGGGGATACCTTACAGGCGGCGGAATCTATCATAGCCAGTGCGGCGAATCGATTTTTTGCCACTGTCCGGGCCTCAGGGTGGTCCTTCCTTCGAACGCCCGTGATGCCGCGGGTCTCCTTCGGACGGCCATACGGTGTGGTGACCCAGTGCTCTTCCTCGAGCACAAGCATATCTATCGGCAGAGCTACTCGCGTTCACCTGACCCCGGGCCCAACTACCTGGTGCCGCTTGGAAAAGCTCGGACAGCTCGCGCCGGTCGTGACGTCACCGTAATCACTTTTGGAGCTCTGGTCGAAAAGAGTCTTCGGGCCTCAGATAAGCTTGCGGAAGATGGAATCGAAACCGAGGTGATTGATCTCCGGTCGCTTCAGCCCTACGACTGGGACGCGATCTCTGCCAGCGTGCAAAAGACGAACCGGGTTGTGGTTGCTTACGAGGACAACCGAAGCCACGGCTTTGGCGCTGAGATCGCTGCCCGCATCGCCGATGAGCTCTTTGGCGACCTGGATGCACCCGTGGCGCGTGTGGCAGCGCAAGACACCCCGGTCGGCTACTCGCCCGTCCTTGAGAAAGCGACCCTTCCACAAGTGGATGACCTTGTCCGGGCCCTGCGAACGACAAGAGAATATTAGTTTTCTTGCAATATTGTAGGGCGACAAACGATTTCTAATGTGTCGCAATGAACCGCAGCTTGCCACCGACCGACAGCGCCTTGCTCGAGAGCTACCTGGCAGGGGACAAGAGGGGCGCACAGATGCTCGTGGCCCGGTACGAGAAATCGCTACTCCGCTACTTTCTTGGACGCTTCAGGCGGAGAGATCTGGCTGAGGAAGGTCTTCAAGAGACTTTTCTGCGGCTTCTCGCAGGGGCCAAGGGCCTCATCTGCCACCCTCGAATCGAGGCGTGGCTCTTTGCCGTGGCACGCAATGTTTCCGTGGACGTCATCCGGCGCCGCAGTGCGCAGGCCGCATCTTTCAGCGAACTCTCGGTGGCAGGAATTGAGCCCAGGCTAGAGGTCACGTGCGGACAGACTCCCCATCGCTGTCTTGAGAGCCGAGAGCTTTCGGCGCTCGTTCAGCAAGTAATGCGTCGAATGCCTGCTCCGGAGCGGGAGGTTTTTCTGCTGCGTACTCAGGCGTTGCTGCCGTTTCGAGAGATAGCGAATCGAGTGGGCGCCCCCTTGAATACCGTGCTCAGCAGAATGCACAGGGCCATGAAGCGCATCCGTCATGCGGTCATCGAGGAGGGTTGGGGCGAGGGACGATCACCCGGGAGGCCTGGATAATGGCATCGAGCAGGGATTGCAAGATGCTTCGACCGGTTCTCATCGCCATGGTTTACGGGGAACCACACCCGGAAGCGGCTCGATTGGGTGAGCACCTCCGGGCTTGCCAGCGTTGCCGCGGTGAGTTTCAGGAGCTGCGGGAGGTTGGAGACTGGATCTCGGCTGTGATGGCGCCAGATTCAAGAGCAAGTCCCTCGTCACTGGGGCGGCACTCACGGCGTGGGAATCTCCTCTTGAGAGTTGTGGCCGCTGCTGTTGTGCTCCTTGTGGCTGCCTGGATTGTCCTTGGCAGGCTCAAGGAAAGTGAGACTCAGAGCGACGTGGGGTCCGTGGCGGCTGCGGGTGACACGCCGCCCGGTCTGCACGATGCTGGACCATTTCTGGTTGGATGGGCAAGTCCGTCCAGGGTTTTTGGTGTCGACCCCGTCGATATCGAGCTGGACGCGATCGAGACCGAGCTTCTTGCGCTCGGCGAGGGCTCCTGGTGATGTCGCAGCTTCGTTGCTTGTTGATGGCAATTGCGACACTGCCCCTCCTCGTATTCCAACTAGCCGCGCAGGCCCCCACAGATCCTGCCAGCACCGGTAATGAGGAGCGCAAGGAAGGCAAGCCGCTCGTCCCTCCGCCGGTGGATCGGGAGAAACAGGGCCGGGACGACGAGCGGGAAGCGCGCATTCGTGCAATTGAGGATGCTTTGTGGAAAGAGCTCTCGGAGCTGGAACAAAGGCTCAGGAGGGTCAAGGGTCAGTTGGAGTCGGATGGAGAGCGCAGGCCCGCCAGGCCCGAGCCTGACCGGAAGGGCCCCGTGAAGGCCGAGCCGAGGAGGGCAGTGTCTCTGGAGGACCGCCACCAGCAACTCCACAAGAAACAGGACGAGCTGGTCTTGCGCTGGAAAGAACTCCAGAAACAAAAGGGCGTGGACACAACGAGGGACGACGAGGCCGAGAAGAAACGGGCACGGCAGTCCCTGGAGGTGGAGAACGATCTGAGGGGCGTATTGCACGACCTGCTCGAATTGCGTGAGAGCTCTCGAGAGCGTCAGATCCATCGCCTTCGTGTGGAGCTCGATTCGTTGAAGCGGTCTCTCGATGCGCGCAGCTCCAGATGGGATCGCGAGAGGGGGGTTGAGTTGAAGCTGAGAGAACTGCTGGGCCCAACGGCACCTGCCCCCGCCGAGCAGAAGTAAGCGGCGCTTGCGCCGAGAACCTGGCTGTAATAGAAGGGCGTTCACCGACGCCATGAATCTTTTTCACAGCGCTATCCTGAGTTCGCTTCCGCTCGTACCTCGCTCCCTGTTGCGACGCGTGGCCGGACGTTACATCGCCGGGGAGACTCGCGAAGGGCTACTGCGGGTTGTCAAGAGGCTTCACTCCGAAGGGCTTCGGACGACAGTTGACGTCCTCGGTGAGAACGTCGCGAGCCCCGAAGAAGCCCAGCGCGCGACCGAGGAATACCTACGCGTTATTCAGGAGATTTCTGGCACCGGAGATTCTCCCGAGGTGAGCGTCAAACTATCTCTCCTGGGCCTCCGGCTCGACGAGAGGTTGGCCCTTGAGCACCTGCTCCAGGTCACACAGAAGGCGGCCAGCTCGAAAGTGGGGGTCTTCCTCGACATGGAGGATACGTCGACGACCGATGCGACTCTTCGAATCTATCGATATGCCCACGCCGGGTTTCCTCGTATTGGCATCGCGATTCAAGCCTGTTTGCACCGCAGCTTGAAGGATGTGCTGGAGCTCCTGGCTTTGCGGCCGGCCATAAGGGTCTGTAAGGGAATTTACAACGAGGCAGAAACGGTGGCACTCAAGGATCGCCGTGCAATTCGAGAGAACTACATGAAGATAGTGGCTCTTGTCGCGAATGGAGACGGGTACCTTGCAATGGCGACGCATGATTCCTGGCTTGTTGACAGGTGCCAGGAACTCTTGCGATCGAGGCGCGTGGGGCCCGAGTCGTACGAGTTTCAGATGCTCCTGGGCGTTGGAGAGGCGCTCCGATCGCAGATCCTGAGAGCTTCCAGCCCCCTGAGACTCTACTGCCCGTACGGTCCGGATTGGTACGCCTACAGCCTGCGCCGTCTGAAAGAGAACCCGCGCATGGCGGGCTACATCCTGAAGAACCTCTTTACGGGCGCGGTCCTCGACCGTGGGCACCTCGATCCGTGATGTCCCGTGTCACGGGGCAAAGCTCGCCAGGGACAGGGTCCCCCGCCTGCCATTTCCCGGTCCATTGCTGCACACCTGCGCAAAGCTGGCAGCCCTGGAAGAGGTGAATTGGGGGCTGGCGGGCGGTGATGTGGGTGGGCGACAGCGCCAGAGCGTGCATCAGAGCGGTTGGCCTTAAAGTGTTTTCATGCCTCGCGACATGTCTTAAACCACGCCAGCGGGCTGTCTTGGCTCGCTCGATCCTGCCGCTGGCGAATTTCTTGCGAATCCACGCCTCCAATTGGAACGGAATAGTCTGTAACAGGAACGTGCTTTGCTCGTCATAGATGCCAGTGAGCTCCTGTCGGCAATAGCTCTTGTTAAGAAGAGCGTTCTGGAGCGGTTCATTGGTGAAGCTTGCTAACGGCGTCTGTCCGACGATTGTCGGCTGTCTCGGCCCTCAAGGCGCAAGTAGGAGGAGATTCCCATGTCGAAGAGTCCAGCCATTGCACGACGAAAAAAGATCGCGAACGTCCTGGCAAGTGCGGCCAGGAAGGGGAAGTCGAAAGTGCTTTCGTTCTCCGACCTCGAGATCCCCGTGGAAGCTCTACTCACCAAGTCGCAGGAGCTCAAGAGTGGAAGGCGCATACGCGTCTGTCTTGATCGGCTCATCAAGCTGCTGCCCTTGCACCCCATGGGCTATCACAGGTTCCTCGCTCGAATGGTTGGTGTGCGCGAAGGCGCTGGACTCATGTTCTCTTGGCTGTCCTTGCGAAACCGCATGGCGACTGACTACGAATTGGCTTCAAAGGCGTTGCTCAAGGCCGAGGCACTCGCATCAAAGCAATCGAAGAGAGCGGTCTTGGCACTCAAGACGGGCGCCAAGATCCTTCTGACCTACACGCTGGATCCCGAGACCCTTACCCAGTGGTCCAGAGAGGTGCTGACCCTGCGTCCAAAGAGCACGCTTTTTCAGCTCGAGTACTTTCGCAAGGTGGAGCGAATCCTTCGCAAGGTAATGGAGGCTCTCGAGACAGAGCGTGAACGTCTCGTTATGCCCAACTTCCGGCTGGTTATGAAGGAGGTCTTTCGCTATCAACCCAGCGGTATGAGGCGGAGTGACTTGTTCCAGGAAGGTGTCTTGGGCCTGCAAAAAGCCGTCTACCGTTACGATGCAACGAGAGATATCCGCTTCTCGACCTACGCTACCTATTGGATTCGCCAGTCCATAAGGAAAAGCCTGATCGACAAGTCCCGCATGATTCGTGTGCCGCAGGCGGTTCAGGAGGAGCTTCGAAAGGTGCAGAGCACCATGAATCCGGTGGAGAGAGAGCGTGTTCGCAAGATCATGGGCGAAACTGTCCTCTTCTCCTACGGGGAATCGGAAGATTCGAGCGATCGCCATGCCTTCGACGTGAAGGACTCCTCACACCCCGAGCTGGGCGAGGAGCTTCACACCGGTGTGATTCCAAATCGCGTACAGGACGCGCTCAAGGAACTCAATTCCCGCGAGCGTGATATTGTTCAGCGACGATTTGGTTTGGCCGGGGAAAGGGCGCAAACCCTGGAGGAGATCGGAGTGCAGCTGAAACTCTCGAGAGAGCGCATTCGCCAGATTGAACAGGAGGCGCTCGCCAGGATGCGGCGCTCGCAGGACTTGATGGAGGTTTATGAAGACCTTGACACCGTCGTGAGCGGGCAGACCTTGACTCGGAACTAGTAGCCCTACCCAACGACCCCTCCGTCGCTATACGCCGGGCCTTCGGGCAACCTTCAGCCCGGGCCCGGCGTGTTGTTTTTGGCGTTCAAGGCCATGACAATGCTGCCATGCTGCCCGGACCTGTCCCCGAGTTCTCCTTGAGCGCCGAGTGGGTACTTCCGGTTGTGGGCGAGCCGATTTATCGAGGGGCGGTACTGATCCGTGATGGTCAAATAGTGAAAGTGGGTCCGCGAGATGCTGTCAAGGAGTCTTCGGGTGCGGTGCGCAGGATCGACCTCGGAAACGTTGCTCTTCTCCCCGGTTTGGTCAACGCCCACACGCATCTCGAGCTGACCAGATTTCGCGGTCGGTTCGAGGACCTCGACTTCCTTGCCTGGATCCGGCGGCTAACGGCTGAAAAGGAAACTCTTGCTGCTGACGATTTTCTCGCCTCCGCACGGCAAGGGGCCAGCGAGGCGATTCGATCCGGCGTGACGACCGTGGGCGATTGTTCCTCCAGTGGGCAAGTAACCCGGGCGATTTCGGAGGTGGGACTACGAGGGGTCGTCTACCAGGAGGTATTCGGCCCGGAGGACTCTCGGTGCGAAGCCGCCATGGAGGGCCTTTGTGCAGAGCTGGATCGCCAGGGACCGATCGCGAGCCAACTGGTGCGACTGGGTGTCTCTCCTCACGCTCCCTACACGGTCTCGGAGCGGCTCTTCAGAGCCGTGGCGCGACTTGCGCTCGATCGGGGCTTGCCCGTGGCTGTCCATGCGGCGGAGTCGCGAGCGGAGGGGCTTCTCATCCGGCAGGGCGCGGGCCCGATGGCGGATCGATTGCGGAATCGGGGGATTCCGTGGCAAGCACCGGGCCTGTCCCCCATCCGGTACCTGTCATGGACAGGTCTGCTGGCCGCCCGGCCTCTTCTCATCCATGCGATCGACATCGACGGACGGGACCTTGATCTGCTTCGCGACTCGGGTTCGAGCGTTGTCCACTGTCCCAAGTCGAATGCGAAACTCTGCCACGGAACGGCGCCGCTTCTCGAGATGCTCGAGGCCGGCGTGCGTGTAGGCCTCGGCACAGACGGTGCAGTCTCGAACAATAACTGCGATCTCTTCGAGGAAGCTCGTTTCGCGGTCCTGGCTCAACGGGCAAGGGCGGATGCTCCTCGCAGAGGCCTCGAATCGCTTGACGCCCGTGCGGCGCTACGCCTCCTGACGCTCGGGGGCGCTGCTACTCTCGGGCTCGAAGAAGTGATCGGCTCCATCGAATGCGGGAAGCGGGCTGACCTTATTGCTGTCGACCTGTCTCGTCTTCAGCACGCAGCGGATGCCGAGCCGGAGTCTGCCATGGTGTTTTCTGCCTCGGCCGGTGACGTTGTGTTTACGATGGTCGACGGCCAAGTGTTGTGGGGCCGATCATGCGGTTAACCCCGCTGCCTTGCGTGCCAGAAGGGTCGAGCTCTCTGACAGAGGTCGAGTCTCGAAAACGATGGGCGGGGCCTTCGGGAACGTTGTCTTGGAGAGATCCCAGGGTGGCCCGTCCTTGAGAGATCCGGTCGGCGTCCAAAACATTGGCGCTTCCCTTAGCTTTCTGCCAGCCTCGACGATCCTTTCCTGTGCGAACCGAAACATGGCCTTCACCTTCTGCTCCTCCGGGAGCGGAGCCCAGCGGCCCCGTTTACCGAGGTCTCGTGAGAGACGAACCTCGGTCCAGAAGGTTTTTGTGTGGTCAAGCTTCACTCTCCCCTGTCTTTCTCCCTCGGGCTGAAGGGAGAACAGAAAGAGGACCTTCAGCTCATTGTCGTCATCAGCCTTCGTCTTGCGCCAGTTGTGAAACTCGAGGACCATCACGGCCATGAGCAGTCTCCGGAAATGTTTTGCTTGGTTTTCTTGGGCTGGGTGCCTCGACGGGTGTATTCGCGAGGGGCGTAGAGTCTAAGCCCCGCCACGAGCTTCGTAAATCCCCAGATCCAGGGCCCTGGCGGCCTGCCACCCTGCGACCTCTTCCGCGCTCACGCTCTCGTGGTGCCAGAGCGCCCAGTTGAGGCAGGCAATGATGTCGTCAGCCTCCTCGAGCCCAATTCCGACCCGCACGAGGCGGTCAATGCCAGCGCGCTCGAGCTCGGCGACGGGAGTGAAGTACTCGCTCACAGTCCGGTGGTGATTGAGCTTTGTCGTGAGTCCATCGAAGCTGAGGGCGTAACGGGGCACGATGGAGGTCGCGAGAACATCGGAGAAATGCCTGGCTTGCTCCTCGTCAGCGTCCTTGAGGCGAAAGCTCAGTAGGGACCCGAAGAGTTTGTAGTGTCGATGAATCACGGCCCGGTCCGGGTGCGAGGGGAGGCTCGGGTGATGGGCCTCGCTCACCCTGGGGTGTGAAGCGAGGAATCTGGCAACTCTTGAAGCTGTCTGTGACCTTCTCTCAAAGTTTTCCCGTGCTTTCGAGAGGCCCTCGAGTATGGCTTCGGCCCTGCGCCAGTCGAGAATCCCGCCTCGCATTGCCTGCAGGTCCATCAGCTCATTGAGGGAGTCGCAGCGATTCGAGGCGACATAGCCCCACAGGTCGCGGTCCTGGCCGGCAAGCGACTTTGTTCCGGAGGCGACCACGAAGTCGACACCTGGCCAGTCGAGGAGGGGCCTTGCAGAACCCCAGGGCGAGGCGATTGTGTCGTCGAGCACGAGCCGCAGGCCGGGTGATCGTTCCTGCCTTCGCTGGGCCACGAGCGACCCCAAACGCTCCGGGTCGACGGCTCTCGTGAGCGGGTTGGTGTAGGTCTCAGCGAAGATCATGACGGTCTCCGGGCGCACCTCGGCCTCCCTGGCCTCGAGGTCACCGTCGTCGACAATGGTGACCTCGCTGCGGAGACGGCTCGCGAGGAACTCGCAGTACTTGCGGGTCTTGTTGTAAACTTGGCGCATCAATAGGGCGTGCGTTCCCGGCTTCAGTAGGATGTCGAAGAGCAGAGCGCAGGCTTGCATGCCGCAGTCGGTGAGGATCGCTCCCCTTGCGTTCTCGAGGCGCCTTACCTCGCTGAGCAGCTTGCGAGTGGTTTCAACCCCGTAGCGGGCATAGACCTGTGGTAGCTCCGACCAGCAGCCTTCCCCGTCGAAGAGGAAGCTGGCCTTCCCCTCTTGCCACACTTTCATGCGCTCAGAGCCAAGCAAATCGAGCTGCAGTGTGGGGCCCTCGGGGTGCAGGTAGGGAATGCCAGAGCGACGGATTGCACGGTCGATCGATTCGTGCAGCGTCCGCGTTGCGGGCGACATGGCGCTCAACGATGGCCTTGTTGCCGGCGAGCAGGTGGGGTCCAGGTAATCTCGAATTTGCAAGTCAAACCTCTCAGAATCCAGCAAGAATGAGTATGATACGCGATCTCAACTTATCTCCAGGGAGGTTTTCTCAACATGAAAAAGCTTGTTCTGCTTGCACTGTTCGTTTTTTCCGTGGCCTGGGTGGCCTCGGGTGCGGGTGGCTCATCGAAGACCTGGCTCGCGGATGTTCCAGCCCCCACGAAGGGCATCGGAATGATGTTCAATTTTCCTCCCATGGACCCTTCGAAGACGCAGGGCCCCCCGGGGTTCTTCGTTCGCTCTGCTAGTTCGATTGGCAAGGCAGGTGATCCCATCGTCATTCCAACGGCTTACGCGGACGTCCACTACGAGGGCGAGCTGACGATTGTCATCGGTAAACGGGCCACAAGGGTCACTCCGGCACAGGCGAGGGACTACATACTCGGCTATACCTGCGGCATGGATGGATCCCCGCTCGTGAAGGATGCAAAGGGGGAGCGAGACGTGGCTCGATCGATCGCCGGCAAGTCCGCTGACGGTGTTGCCCCCGTGGGACCGAAGCTTGTAAAGGAGTTGAGGCCCGAAGGGCACTTGATCGTGCTCAAGATCAACGGAAAGGAGGTCGAGCGATCCCATTCGAAGGATCTCATCTGGGATCCGGCGAGGATCGTCAGCGAGATCTCCCGAACAGTGACGCTCGAGCCCGGCGACGTGATCTTTACTGGTGCTCGCCAGGCGATTCCAAGGATGCAGCCCGGCGATGTTGTTGAGGTCGAAATCGAAGGAATCGGCACCTTGAGGTGTCCGGTGGTGGGGCAGTAAGAACCCACCAGCCCGTTCAGCAATTCAGCTCATGGAGCGATAAGCTTCCGGGCGCTTCAGCTCACGCCTGCGCCCTGGGTTTCGACGTAGACAGTATAGAGTGACTGGCTCCCGGCCATGAAGAGTCGATTCCGCCTTGAGCCTCCGAAGCACAGGTTTCCGCAGATCTCTGGCAGGAGGATCATGCCAATGCGGGTGCCGTCAGGTGCAAAGATATGCACTCCGTCGTAGCCGTCGCCGACCCAGCCGGCTGCAGCCCACAGGTTGCCGTCCACGTCGCAGCGCATGCCGTCGGCCAGGCCACCGAGCTCGTTCTGGAACTTGGGGTCGGGCAGCAGTTTCGCAGCCATGGAGACGAACTGGCGCCCGCGGGCCAGCCTCGTCTCGTCGACAACGTCCCAGACATTCACAGGCTTCGGAGCGTCTCCTCCGCTGTCAGCAATATAGAGTTTTTTCCAGTCCGGCGAGAAACAGAGCCCGTTCGGCTTGTGGAGCTCGTCGGACACCATGTCGAGCTTCCCTGACCTTGGGTCGATCCGGTAGACAGCCTCCTTGCACTCGAGCGCTCCCTTGTTGCCCTCATAGTTCCCCATGCTGCCGTACCCGGGATCGGTAAACCAGATACCCCCGTCGGGGTGGACGACGGCGTCATTGGGGGCATTGAGGGGCTTCCCCTGCCACTGACTCGCGAGCACCGTGAGTGCCCCATTGTGCTCGTAGCGCACGACGCGCCGGTTGCCGTGTTCGCATGAGATTTGCCTGCCCTGGAAATCGAAGGTGTTGCCGTTTGAGTTGCCCGCAGGCTTTCTGAAGACGCTCACGTGACCGTCATCTTCCATCCATCGCAGCTGGCGGTCGTTGGGGATGTCGCTCCAGACAAGGTACTTGCCCTGCGAGCTCCAGGCGGTGCCCTCGGCCCAAAGCGTGCCCGTGTGGATGCGGTGAATCGACGTGGTACCGATCTTGTACTTCTCAAAACGCTTGTCGAGAACCACGATGTCAGAGTCAGGGTAACGGACCGGGCTCTTGCCGGACCAATCACGGTCCCTGGCGTGCGACCTTGAGATGGTCAGGCCTGACATGAGAGTGGCCACGGCGCTGCCCACGAATGCACGTCGATGCAGGGCTGCCGGGACGGACTCGTTCAAGTGCGATGGTGATTCATTCATTTTCGTTGGACTCCTCGGTCAAAGACAATTTTCTCGCCCAGACGTTTCGGAAACGGACCACTTGATTGTCGCCATGATCTTGAATCGAGATCGCCCCCTCCTTGACATCGTCCTTCGCGCCATAGCTTGTCGGGGCCTGGAGGGTCGGGCCATACACCTCGGCGTTGTGATGAACCAGCGCACCGTTGTGGAAGACCGTGAGGCGAGCGGACTCGACGATTTTTCCTTCCTTGAAACGTGGTGCACGGAAGACGACGTCGTAGGTTTGCCACTCTCCAGGGGGCCTGCAAACGTTTGCGATGGGTGGGTGCTGAGAGTAGATTGCGGCCGCCGAACCGTCCGCGTAGGTCTTGTTGTTGTAGGAGTCCAGTATCTGGAGCTCGTATCGGTCCATGAAAAAGATCCCACTGTTTCCGCGAAACTGAGAATCGTTCCTGGGTGGCGAGGGGGCCTGCCACTCGATGTGAAGTTGCACGTCGCGGAACTTCTCGATGGTCACGATGTAACCCGAGTTGATCACCTCGAAGTAGCCGTTCTCGACCTTGCAGCTTGCGGGCTCATCCTTGTCCCGCTTCCTCCACTTCGATAGATCCTTGCCGTCGAAAAGCCGGATGGCGTCCGAGGGTGGATCTCCCGGGGCTCTGCCGGGCGTAACGACGGGCGGGAGTGGCCTCGATTCATCATAGGGAGCCCAGTGGCTCCTCCGCTGGCGCGTCAGACCATTTTTCGAGTCAGCTCCTTCCTCCGCGAATGCCTGCGAGTAGGCGGCGTAACCGGCGACTGCAATCGCCAGCGTCCAAAAGGGCAAGGATTTGCCAAGGCCTCGTTGCTTCTCCAATTTTCTTCTCCTTCAGAGTTGATCGCCCCCCTGCTGAACTTGTCACCGTCTCCAATGCGAAAGTTGCCAGAATAACCGATGGGGCCCTCGTAGGGGAGTGGACGATCGACGCCAGGGTGGTCATGGCAGGGGAAACTGGATCGCCACGCCCACTGACACCTTGCCTGGTCCGGGAAGATTCGAGGGAAAGCGCGAATTCAGGCTGAGCACCTGCTATCCTTTGCGGCTCGAGCCACAACATGTCGCGCCGCCCCAAGGTCCTCCTCGTCCAGCTTCCAATTCCCCCGCTGGGTCCCGAGCCCATCCGGGGCAATGTTCCCCTCGCCGCGGCCTACCTCAAGCTCTTCGCGAGGCTCCGTGGCATCGAGTCGATATTCGATGTCGAGATCCTTTCGCCCCGAGAGGTCAATCTTCTTTCGGATGCGAGCCTCGTGGACGCGATCGTCGAGCGGGCACCGGACCTGCTCGGATTCACCTGCTATCTCTGGAACATCGAGCGCACGCTCTGGATCGCGGCGCGAGTGAAGGAAGTCCGGCCCCGCACGCTCGTCCTCCTGGGAGGTCCGGAGGTGACGCGGGACAACGCCTGGGTGCTCGAGAGCCCCGTGATCGATCTCGCCTGCGTCGGGGAAGGCGAGCAGACCTTCGCGGAGCTGCTCGCGGGCCTCGGGCCACAGGTGGGAGCCGGGAGCTGGAGCTCGCTTCTCGATCTTTCTGCAATTCCTGGTCTCGTGATCTGCGGTTCCGAGGGCGCCCGCTTTGGTCCACCTCGCTCACCCCTTCCCCGGCTCGATGAGATCTCGTCGCCCTACCTCGCGGGCATCCTGAATGCCGGGGACCAGGAGCAGCTTCTTCTCGAGACGATTCGCGGCTGTATCTTCAAGTGCAAGTTCTGCTACTACCCCAAGGCCTACGACGCACTCTACTTTGTCTCGAAGGAGAAGGTCTTGCAGAACCTCCAGCACGCCCGAGACAACGGCGCCCGCGAGGTCTATCTCCTCGATCCGACGCTTAACCAGAGGCGGGACTTCACCGAGTTTCTTGGCTGGCTGAAGGAAGGCAACCCGGACGGGCGCCTCGAGTACCACGCGGAGCTGCGGGGCGAGGGGATTAACGCGGAGACGGCCAGGCTCATGCGCGAGGCCAACTTCAAGCAGGTTGAGATCGGGCTCCAGTCGATTGACCCCGTCGCGCAGGAGCTCATGGATCGCCGCAACAGTCTGAAGGCCTTTGAGCGGGGTGTGAAAGCGCTCCAGGCGGAGGGCCTCCGCGTGCTCGTGGATTTGATCGTTGGACTGCCGGGTGACACGGTGGACTCGGTACGGCGGGGCATGCACTACCTTGCCGAGAACCGCCTGTACGACGACATTCAGGTTTTTCAACTCAGCGTCCTGCCCGGGACCTCCTTTCGTGAGGAGGCGACCCGGCTTGGGCTGGAGCATCAGTCGCGCCCGCCCTACTATGTGACTCGGACGGCGACGCTCGGGCTCGACGACATGCTCGGTCTCCTCAAGGAAGCGGAGGAGGTCTTCGAGACGCGCTTCGACACCGCGCCCCCACCGGCCCTTGACCTCGAGAACCCTCAGGGAGTTGTGCGACTCTTGCGGATCGACGTTGACAGGGCACGAAGACTTCCGCCGGCGGGTCCGGTGGCCCAGGCCTTCACGGTCTGGATCAAGGCCAGGGATGCCTATCAATCCCTCCCCACCGCCGAAGCGGCACTGAGGGCGCACCTCGCGAAAAACCCGTTCTCCACCGTGCAAATCGTTCTCGAGACGGAGAAGGATTTCCCGTTTGACGTCTTCAGGCGCCTGCAAGCTGTTGCCTCGCGCCCCGTGAACATCTACCTGGACCGATTTTTTGAGATGACACCAGGTACTCGGGCCGGCGCCACGCGAATCGTCACCATCTTGCCCCACGCGGCGCGCGAGGAGCTTGAGCAGGACTGGGTCCTCGGAGCGCTGGAGCACACGGACCTCGTCTGGCGATCCCCGGGCGTCAATGCCTCGCAACCTCATGGTGCGAGGCTCAACGGGGGCGAAGAGCCTGGAGAATGGGTCTGGCAGCCCGCGGCGCCCGAAACGGCAAGAGGGAGGATCGGCTCTGCCCCGGCAGCCACGCCCAATTCGCCGGTCACGTGAGCTGATCGATCTCGCCCTTCCTGTCGTCCGGGACGATCGCTTTCCTCAGCTTGCCATCGTCGACGGCGCGGTCCTCCGCTATGTTTGGGACTCGAGCCCGCTCCTGCAATCCATGCGACAGGAGAAGCCTTCAGGCGAGATCAAAGAGCAGCCCCTCGACGACCGCGCCTGCAGCCACGCCGAGCGTCCCCAGGTCCTCTGTTTTGACGGCATCTCCCGCCGCCAATTCCCTTCCGTTGACCACGGCCGTGCCCTGGATGAGCTGAAACCAGATGCCACGAGTGGCACGGACTTCGTGGGTTACTGACTGCCCTTTCTCGAGCCGCAGCAGGTACACATCGGCGTCCTGATGGATTGTGGCCGACCCCTGCCGTCCATCCGGGGAGATCACAAGCACCTTTGACTCCCGCTCTCGGGCCGCGTCAGGGTGCCATTCGGTGTAGCTTGGTTTCAGGCCGCGCTCTTGGGGCAAGATCCAGATCTGGAGAAAGTGTAATGGCTCGCTCCTGGAGGGATTGAACTCGCTGTGCGTGACGCCGGACCCGGCGCTCATGAGTTGGATCTGTCCGGGCTTCAGTTGGCGACCATTGCCGAGGCTGTCCCTGTGCTCGAGTGAGCCCGCCAGGACGTAGCTGAATATCTCCATGTCGTGGTGCGGGTGCGTGGGAAAGCCGCCGCCAGGAGCGACGAGATCCTGATTGATGACGCGAAGCGAACGAAAGCCCATGTGCGCAGGGTCATGATAGCCAGCGAAGCTGAATGTGTGTCGCGAGCTCAGCCAGCCGTGGTCGGCGTGGCCTCGGTTATTTGATCTGCGTACCGTAAGTTTCATTGAGGAAGCTTTCCTGGAATTTGCGAAGTCCTGGTGCATCGATGCGACGCGGATCCTCCGGGCCGCCGCCACGAGCGCCGCAATCATGGGCTACGTATCCTGCACCGAGATACTGCGGTTTGCCTCAAGGTTTGGCCAACATTGTCATCTTGCGAGCACGGAACGTTAACTTTCCTGCCAAGACAAGCTCGCAGCTCCTCCGGGAGCTACAAGCTTCTGGTCGTCCGTGGCCCGGCGGCCGGTCGCGCCCGGGTCTTTGCGGGACGGCCGTATCGGGTTGGTCCAGGTTGATCGGACGGGCTCGCCGACCATCAAGGTGCGGACCAACGATGACGGAGGCCAGAGCTGGCCAGACGCCAGCGAGATGACTCCGCACGCCGCTCCGCTGCCGCCGCAAGGCACATCCAAGTCTGGAATGAATGACTGCTGGTTTGAAAGGGGGGAAGTTTTCCGTCGGCCTGCAGGCCACTGCCTTGACCCACGAGGGCGACGTCCTTGTCGTCTACTACACAGGGCCTCTTTGCGATGAAACCTCAATTCATCTGGCCAGGGTGCGACCTTCCTGATGCGGAGCCCCTGCGGGGGCACCTGCGGTTTGGGAAACCACCGGCGCCAATTACTTCGAGACGGGCCGAGGGCCAATGGCCTGAAGGTCGATCGGCTGGAAGCCCCTCTCGAGTGCGGGGGAGCCAGGCCTGAGCCGGAAGTCACGCCTTGCGGGATCCATGAAGAGTGGATCAGCGATGACCGAGCTCTCATCCTGACCACGTTTCTTCCAGTCGTCGAACGACCACTCGGCGAACCGAATCTCGCCGCCACCTGGCTTCCAGTAGACATTGTGGTCCAGCTTGTACTTGTCGTCGCTCCAGGTGCCGCCGAGAAGTGCGCCCTCGCTCCAGTAGATAATATTGCGCTCGAGTGTAAATGAGCGGTGGTCCTCCATGACCTTTCTCATGAGCTGGTTCTCCTTCCCGAATGCGAAGATATTGTTGCGGACGATGTTCTCCCGGCCGTAGTGCTGACGGAAGCTCGAGCTCTTGCATCCATGAACCACGTTCTTCTCGATCAGGATTTCGCTTGAGCCCTCGTCGGGGTAGATGCCCCATCCGCCATAGGTGAAGGCGGACACGTCGTGGATGAGATTCTGTCTCAGCACGGTCCCTGGCTGCACGCCGAGCGTGTAGATCCCCCCCATGTCGCTCAGCAGGTTCTTTCCGATCCGGTGAATGTGGTTGAATTCCACAAGGTTGTCCTTCGACTGATTGGGTCCGTAGCCCCATGTCCAGCCGACGGAGATGCCCGTGTAGAAGAGATCGCGGATCTCGTTGTGAGAGATGACGTTTCCGCTCGACTGTCCTACCCAGACACCCACCGCGGAGTGGAAAATGAGCCCACAGTCATGGATGCTGTTGTCTGCAAGCGTGGTCCCGACCGTGCGGTCAGCCTCGTTCTGGCGTTGCGTGGTCTCTCCAATCTTCACGCCTCCGGCGCCCATGTCGAAGATCTCATTCCGGGTGATCGCGTTGCGCTTGCAGCCTCTTCCGAGCTCGATCCCGTAGCCAGAGAGATGCGTGAAGACGCACTGGTCCACCGAGCAGTCAACGGCTCCGGTTGCGCGCAGATCACCGCCAATGGCTACAGCGGCCTGTATGTCCGCGTAGCCTTTCGAATCGAGCGGCACGTCGGTGTGGCTGAAGGTCAGTCCACGAAAGTGAAGGTTCCGGATCAGCTTTCCGCTCGCGGGCTCGCCGTCCAGATGCACCAGGGACGGAAGAGCCGGCGCGATGAATATTGCCGTCGCCGGGTCTTCCCCGGGCAGGGGCCAGTAGAAGACAATGCCCTTCTTGCGATCGAGCCGCCACTCGCCGGGGGCATCGAGGCCGTCGGGTGCGTTCTCGACGTAGTACTGCGCGTCGGTCTCTCGGTTCGAGGGGCGCGCGTTGCCGCTCAGCACCGCGATGCGCGCAGATTCATCGACATCGCGAATTTGCATCCGAAGCTCAGCCCAGGCGAGCATTGCGACGACCTCCACGTCATCCTGGGAGGCAGTGGGCCCCGAGGCCCATGCCTTCTTGAGGTCGCTTCCATGAAACTTCAAACGGAAGGGGTTCTCCTGGGAGCTCGGCCCATCGATGCGGAAAAACCCCCCGTTCGGCGTCCGCGCGCGCTGGGCCCGCCGGCCGTTCACAAAGAGCTGGCGAAAGTACCACTGGCCCTCCCTCACCAGGGGAACGTGGGCCATCCACTGCTGGTCTGGCCCCTTGCTCCAGCCGGAAATGATTCTTCCACCGCTCAGAATCGCGGCCTCACCAGGACTCGCAGCGTATACCACGGCTCGAGTAGCGGTGCCGGAGTCCTCCGGACCGAAATGCAGCGGCTTCGAGAGCTCATACCGGCCGCCGTGCAAGAGGACGGTGATGTCCCCTGCCGATTTTAGGGCGATGCTCCTGCGCACTTCCTCTTGCGCTCGCTCGACGGTACGGAAGGGTTTATCCGCGGCTCCAGTACCGTCGTCGGTGCCATTTGGGGCCACGTGGAAGACCACACCTGGGGCCACTCCCGCGGCCGGAAGCAGGAGAGTCAGGTGGAGCAGGGCTGTCATCATCATGTCGATTCCTTTCTGCGTACTTGTTGACGGTCATGAGCGGCAAGCCCCCGCCTTTCAGGGGCGGTTCCTAACTCCCCGAGGCGCTACCGCCCCTCACAGAAGGCATGTGAAGAGTCTCTTCACGGTCGGCTGCACATTCGCAAGCCGGAGTTTGTCTTGCCTGGACTCGGATGACAGAGGGTTGCATATTTCACGCACACGATTGGGGATCTTGCAGGTGGCCTCCGGATTGCGTGGCAGAAACCATGAGCGCACGTCGCCACGAATAATTACTCCATCCGGGTAGGCAAGAAGGAGGAAAATACTTTGAAACTTTCCAACATCTCCTGCACCTCCATGGTTCTGATCGTGCCACTCCTTTTCGCCAACCGCGGCCTTGTGTCGGCGGAGGTCTTCGTGTGAGGCCGGGTCAACCCCGACTCCCTGGTCAATATCGCCGATGCGGTCACCCTTCTCGGCTACCTTTTCCTCGGCCAGGATGTGCCCGCTTGCCTCGACGCTGCTGACACCCATGACGACGGTACAGTGGCCCTGACTGATGCCGTTTTCCTTTTGAATTTCCTCTTCCTCGGGGGGGACCCCCTTCCGCCCCCGTCTCCTGACGCCGGCGTGGATCCCACGGCCGACGATCTTCCCTGCGCCAGTTGGCCGATCACAGAGCTCTCGGTGGAGCCGTCCCCCTTGACGATTTCCATGGTTGGCCAGACGGCCCAACTATTCGTGAGTGGACAGGTGCCACCCGGGCAAGACAACGCAGTGCCTGCGCGGTGCCATGCGGACCGGAGCAATGGAGTGCAACAGTTGCCACGGCGAGATGCTTACCGTGGGCAGCGTCCGACCGTTGCTCGTCGGGGGCAGTCTTGACGGCCAGAACGACGGTAAGTCCCGCCGAGCCTGGACCGCCTTGCCCCGCTGCCAGTCCTGCCACACGGGGGATGCCCTGGATCACCTTGAAGGCCCGCAGTACTTGAAGGCACCCGACGGCCTCCGCTTCAAGCAGGCATTCCGCATCGATGACGAATCGGCGTCGCCCATTCTGGCGTCGAACAAGCGGTTTGCCGAAAATGACAGCACGCTCTTCCGATTCTCGAAGGGCCATGGGGGGGTACTTTGCGAGGGCTGCCACGGGAGCGCGCACGCCGAGTGGGCCAACGCCGATCCGGCCCCAACGACAACGTGGCCGCCACGCAGCTTCAGGGGCACACGGGGACGCTCACGGAGTGTAGCGCGTGCCACGAAGTCGCCAGCGTCGCCCTGGGCCTCGTTGGACCTCCTGGCATGCACCCTGTGAATGACTTGCGGTGGGTCAAGGGCCGGCACGGAAACGTGTGGGAGCACCAGGCGAAGGAATGCCAGGCTTGCCATGGCACAGACCTCAAGGTGGGAAGCCCGCTCGCGCGGGTCTCGGCAGGCCGGGTGTTCCGAATCGAGGATCATCAGATTGTGCGTCTCACGAAGGGGCAGGTCGTGACCTGCACGCTCTGCCACTCATGGCCCCGCGTAAATGACTGAGTACCGTCATGGCCGTTCTCCTGAGCCCTTTGTGCTTCGAACTCCATGAAAATTTGCAGGGTTGCCATCGGCACCGCGCTGGGAGGAACCTTTGCGCTAACTTGTTGGGGGCAGCACCGTAGCACCGAGCGCAAGGCAACAGGTTGCCCGGTTGCTCCTACCACCGGAAGCTCACGCCGATGTCGACAAGCCATGCCTCCACCGCAGTCCCCGTCATGTACGTGATCCCAGCGTCGAGGCTCCAGGAACTTGTGGCTTGCCAGTAAGCTCGAAGGGCGACGTCGGTAAGTTCGAAGTCCTGACTCGTCTGGTCGGTGCCAAGGAGACGGATTCCGGCGGAGGGCTCCACGAAAATTGTGCTGTTCCGCAAGGGCAGATAGGCGCCGAATCGGCCTCCATATCCATCGGCATCAGCTCCGAGAAGGTTGTAGATCGTGGCGCGCACGCTTGCGTTCGACCACGAGAAGAGGCCCATCTTCGCTGCCGAGGCGCGCCAGTGAACGCCGTCGTCGCCAGGCGAATTGATGTAGCCGGCCTCACCGCCGAGTTCCAAGCCCAGGGGCAGCCGTAGCGTGGCGCCGCTCCAGTAGCGCCAGTAGCCGTTGTCAAAAATCTGATCAGTTGGGACGCGGAGGATGTCGCGCTCGGCCTCGGTGTCAGGACGTTCGTAGTGGTCGAGGCCTGCGCGCAGCTCGAGCCATGGGGCTACTGGAACGGTTGCGTACAGGTCTTCCCGAGTAAGCCGTATCCCGTTGCGCACATCGGCGCCGCCGATGTCGACGTCGGCCTCGGTCGTCGAGTAGAGCCAAAGCCAGCGGCTAACCCCCAGGCGTTGGTCGAGGAAGAGGGCTAATCGGTCCGGTTTGCCGTCGTACAACGAGCCCAGCACACCGGCGGTGCCGGAGTAGCGGAGTGATTCTCGCTCTCCGGCTTCAACGGTGGCGTACGCGACGGCTGTTGGCTCGCGTACGGAGACCCCGAGGTCGCGTCGGGTCGGCTTCAAGCCAAGCATCCCACCTATGCGAAGGTGTCCGTTGAGCAGAGCCTCGCCCTGTGCACCGTCGAGGTAGCCGACGGCCGGGAGCTCTGGTGGAAGGAACCTGCCGAGGCGCAGGAGCGCGCCTGACTCGAAGCTCCGTGTGAGTGAGAAGCGGAAGAGGTCTGGGCGGATCTCCGCGTCATTTCGCGATCCATCGAACGCGCTTCCGGTGCGGTACGAAAGCGCCCCGGACCACTCGAGCGTCCAGCGGCCGCCTTCAATCCTCTCGATGCTTCCCGAGCTCCCGACCCTCGTGAAGGCGTAGTCCTGCGAGCTCTTCGAGTCCATCTGGTAGAGCTGACGTAGCCAGACTCGGCCGTGGAACGCGTTCGCTGGATCCGCGGCCAGGGCAACACTCTTGACTGGCGGAGCCAGTAGCGGCACGAACTCGCCCTTGTCGTCCGTTTGTGGCTTGAGCGTCGATGGCTTCTCGCCAGAGCCTTGCCCGTCCGCACCTCGGTCTGCCTCGCTGACGCCCGTCGTGGTGATCCGAACGATGTCACCTGGAAGCAGCCGCTCGCTCGAGGTCCATGCCATGACTCTCACGAGCGAAGACCTCAGGTTCACCGCAGTGACCTCGACCCGCGCAGCCTCTGCCCCGTTGTGAAGAGCCATTCCGTTGTCGCCAACCTTGACGCCGCGGTTCGAGCCAGCATCAACGTAAAGTCCATCGGCCATCTCGTGGAGGATTCTTGCCTCAAGCGTCGATTCCGCGGCGAGGGCTGGTTGATCGGAAGCTGATGCCAGGAGACCCATCAGGAGTCCGGCAACAATTGGACCACGCATGGTTCAGTCCCCCTTTCCATTGGGGTGACACCGGTAGCACGCCTCTGAGTTGTAGCTGTAGCCGGAGCGGCCGCGGTGCTTCGAGTCCATGCTTGTCTGGCTGTGCGCATGGCAAACGAGGCAGGTGAACGCGGCAAAGCTGCCGCCCTGGTGGCACGTGGTGCATGAGACGTTGTGCGGCCCTCGCAGCGGGAAGCGGTGTTGGACAGCCACGCCGCGCCAGCTCGTGACCGTGTGGCACTGCGTGCAGTCGGTCGGATAGCCCTGCGCGGGGTGATTCGGAGCGCTCTGATAATCGTCGTTGTGACAAGAGTTGCAGGCAGTCGGAATTGATGTGAAGCTTCCGCTTGTGTGGCAACCTCTACAAGCCACGCCGGAGTGCCCGCCGGTGAGCGGGAAAAAACTGTGGTTAAAGCTCTTGCCAGTCCAGCCGGCGGTGGTGTGGCAGCGGGTGCAATCGGTCGGGTAGCCCAGCGCCACGTGATCCGGGGCACGCTGATAGTCGTTCCTGTGGCACGAATAGCAGTCCGACGGAATCGGCCCGAAAGTGCCGCTCGTGTGGCATGCAACGCAGGCCACGCCGGCGTGGCCTGCTGTTAGCGGGAAAAACGCGTGGCTGAAGTTCGCGCTGCCCCAGCCCATCGGTGAGTGGCATCGCTCGCAGCGATGGATCCAGCCACTGGCGGCATGATCGGGCGATGTGGCTCGTGCGAGATCCCTTGAGTGACAAAGTTCGCACTGAAGGGGCGCGTTGCGAAAGTCGCCGACCGCAGCCTGCAAGTGGCAGCTCTCGCAGGGCGTCGCAGCGTGCACCCCGAAAAGCGGGAAGCTGGTGCGGGCGTGCTCGGAGATGAGCCCCTGAGGGCGCCACGTCGTTGTATCGTGGCAACGGGTGCAATCGAGCCCGAGCTGCGACTTGTGCGGGTCCGGATGGCATCCACCACAGCTCCTCGCCACATAGACGGATACAGGCCCGCGGTCGTTGTGGCACCTCAGGCATGCCGCCCGGGCGTGAGCGCCCACGAGCGCGAAGCCCGTTTCCTTCTCATGGTCATAGGAAAAGTCGGCCCGCAAGATGTGCCAGCTCTCCGGTACGTGACAAATGCCGCAGTCTCTTGGGAAGGTGTCGTGCGGTACGAGCGGGCCCCATTGCTCGCTCCAGCCGTTTCGCGGTACCGGTGACTCACAATCGAGCGAGATCATCGCCCAGGCCATCAGGATGGCCATGGAAGCGATGCTCCTGAATCGGTCTTGAAGCTTACTTCGTGAAGGCATGACAGTCCTCGCACTTCGTCCCCAGGGGTTTGAATTGAATCAGTTTCTCTCCATCGGGAAGCGCGATGGCCTTGTGGCAGCTTGCGCACGGCACTTTCGAGTGCGAACCGTCGAGAGCGAACCTGGATTCACGGCTGTGATCAAATGCAATGGTGCTCCACTTCGAGGCCGAGACGTGGCATCGTTCGCAGCGATCCTCGGTGTTCACTCGTAACTGGCCTCGGTGTACGTCCCGGTGGCACGCGGAGCATTCTTGAGACGTGCCGCGATAGGCCCTGGGCGCGTTATCGGCGGCGTGATGACAGTCGTTGCAGCTTGCCTTTGTGTGTGCTCCCAGAAGCTCGTACCCCGCCCGTGCCGCGTGGTCAAAGGGCCGGATCGCGAACGTGGTCGCATTACCGGCGTGGCAAGCAGTGCAATCGCCCGAGGCCAGATCCCTTGTGAATTGCCCGCCATGCGTGTCCACATGGAAAGCCTTGCACGTTCTCGCCGTTCCGACGAAGACCCGCGCTCCGATCGTCTCACCCTTGTGGCACTCCAGGCAGGGAACTGCGACATGCGCGCCAAGAAGTGCGAACGTGCTCGCATGATCCTTGAGCCCAAAGAGCGCCGGAGCAAATCTCGTGGGCTCGTGGCAGTCGATAGAGCGGGAGTGCTTGGCAAGAAATTGTCCCTTGTGGACATCCGCGTGGCAGCCTTCGCACGCGTTCTGCGAGCGCGCGTAATTCGGCGATCCTGGGCTCGGGTAGCGCTCTCGAAAAATCAGCTCTGGCCTGTGACACCTGGTGCAGTCGACTCGATCGTGCGGGGCGTCGAGTCGGAAGCCGGTCGTCGCATGAATCTCAGCCGTGAACTTCTTCCGCCCATCTGTCCAGGGCTCATCCGGCGCGTGACTGCCAACGCAGTCACGAGAAATGGTCGCGCTGTGAGGCGACTCGTGACATTCCGCGCAGATCTTTCCCCGTACCTTGTCGAAAGGAAGCCGTTGAATCGCCGCTTCGCCACCAGTCGCAGCTGCATCTGGCACAAGGTGGCAGCGGGAACACGCGACGCGCTCATGCACGCCCGCAAGCGGGAAAAACTTCGCGTGATCAAAGAGAGGGGCGGGTCGGAAGGTGTCCTGCGAATGGCAAGTCTCGCATGCCGGAGAGAGCCCGCCCGCATGAACATCCGCATGACAGAAGGAACAGGCTTGTTCAAGGCCGATAAACGTGTGTTTTCGGTGCAGGTCTTGATGCCTGGGGAGCGAGAACGGCTTCGGGAGCTTTCTTGAATGGCAAGCCTCGCAAGCAAGAGGTGCGTGCGCACCGGTGAGACGGAAGACGGTGTGTGCGTGAGCGAAATAATCCGGCCCTCGCCCCCGCCAGGAAAGCTCGGTGGTGAGCTCAAAATCCTTGCCGTGGTGCTCGGGATGGCAGCTGGCGCAGTCGCGCGGTTTTTCCTTGAGCAGTGCGAAGTGAAAACCGTTCTGTTCTTCAAGCTGAGCCTGAATTTCTTCGTGGCATTCGAGGCAGCCTGACGCGAGGCCGCCTTCTGCGTGGCAGCTCTTGCAGTTTCGGAGTTCGTTGAGGCCGTGCACTTGCGCATGCGATGCCGAAAGATCGCCTGGCAATGGATGCCTGGTGGCCAGGTAGGCCGCAAGCGCGAAGATTGCGACGATGCCGACGACAAAGGGGGCTCGCGGATCCTGGAGCATCAGGACCTCCGACCTCCCAGGATCCAGAGGTCCCCGTACACCAGCGCGAGCGTTACGTGGAAGAGGACCACCAGGAGCATCACGATGGCGAGCCAGCGGTGGAAGAAACGCCAGGAGCTCATGAGGAATTTGAGCTCGAGATACCTGGCAATGCGCTGGCGTTCTCTGCAGAGCGCCCTTGCAACCGGGAGAATCGCAGGAGCGCGAGCTCGGAGCTCCGCGTTTGCGAGCACGTCCTTTCGGAACTGCGCAAACTCCTGGCGCGCGGCGCGCTCGGCCTGGAAGAGGGCTCGAAAGGCGCTCCAGACTTCCATCGTCTGCCCGGATTGTGCTGCGACAGCGAGGGTGGTCGTGGGGAGTCTCACTCCCAGGCGCTCGAGGCCCAGGCGGTAGACATCGAGGCGCTTCTTGGCTTCACCGAGTTCAAGTTCCCGCCCTTCGATGGAGCGAGGCATGTGCGCGTAGACATAGCGCCCAACGACACCGGTGGCGACGGCGATGAGCATCGCCGCGAACGCTAGCGTTCCGAGAGCACTGGACGGTTGGAACGCGGTGTGAAGCACGATCAACGCTGGCCCCACGAGCCCTGTAAACAAATGGAACCCCATCCAGCTTCGCAGCGAGCCGAGCCAACCCACTGAAACGAGCCGCTTTCGCACGAGATAGCCGAGATTGAGGATCATGAACAGCGTGCCGACGAGTCCAAACGTGAGCCCCCAGGTGCCCGAAGGCCGAAGCACTGAATGCTCGGGATGAAATGGCCGCTCGTGAATGGGGAGTAGGTAGTAGCTCCAACCGGATCCTGCGAGGAAGGCGCAGGCGGCAATGACGGCAGCGCCGAGCACCAGGAGCGCTCGAGTGAGGCGTAGCTGCTTCTCCGTGGCGGTTCTCACGCGAGTGCCCTCGCCTTGGTGGTGGGGGAGTCTTGCTTGTCGCCAGAGAATCGGATCCCCATTTCCCGGAGGAGTGCAAAGGGTGGGTCGCCGCCAGCAAAGACGAGCACGTAGTCATTTTCGAGCACGAGTGGAACCTCCTCCCCGTCGATTGCAAGCTCGACGGAGCTTGGCCTGATCCGTGCGACGTTCGACGAGTAGATCACTCGGGCTCGCCCCGCCTTCGCGTAGCTCTGAATTCGCTCTTCGTTGCGCCGTTTGAGGCGCGCGAACGATGGTTTGCGATAGGAGAGCGTGACCTCGTTGCCGGGCTGATCAGCGAGCGCCGTCGTCGCCTCGACGGCACTGTCGCCACCGCCCACTACGAGGATTCTCTGTCCGCTGTAGGTGGAAGCATCCATGAGCTGATAGAGGACCTTCGGAAGCTCCTCACCAGGCACGCCGAGCTTGCGGGGCGTGCCGCGTCGCCCGAGCGCAAGGATCACATGGCGAGCGTGAATGGCGCCCGCCGACGTCATCGCTTCGAAGAGCCCTTCCGCGCCGCTCAGCCCAAGCAGTTTCACGTGCGTGCGGATCTCGAGCCGAAAATCTTGAACGATCTTTTGCCAGAGCGCGAGTAGATCCTCCTTTGAGTGCTCCTTGCCTTTCAAGGAGCCGTAAAGAGGAATATCAATTGGCTGCGTCATGACGAGCTTGCGCCGTGGGTACTTGAGGATCGTGCCACCGGCGTCTTCTTGATCGATCGCGATGTAGCTGAGGCCCAACTCCACGCACTTCAATATTGCGGAGATGCCGGCAGGCCCAGCTCCGACCACGAGTACATCAGCCACGCGCGAATCGTTGGCCCTACCTCTCAGCCCGAGGCGATGTGCAATGTTGGAAGCAACGCCAGAGCCCTGGTCCACGGCATTGCGGATCAAGGCCATCCCGCCGACCTCGCCGGCAAGAAACACGCCAGGTACGTTCGATTCGAGGTCACACGTAACGACAGGGATGTCGGGTCGGAGAGCCAAGTCGCCGAGCCCGATCGTCAACGCGTTCACGGGGCACGCTTCGGCGCAGAGCCCGTGGCCGACGCATCGGGAGCCTTGCACGATGTGCGCGACGCCACTGATGAGCCCAATGACTTGGTCCTCGGGGCAGGCGCGGATGCAGCTTCCGCAGCCGATGCAGCGAAGAACGTCGATCTGCGGATGCTGCGCCATGGGTGCGTCCACGCGCCGCTCTCGAGCGTCCTGAATCTCTGCGCGGGCCAGGGCGGTTGCGTGCTGTCGAATCCTCCGCTGCCAGATGCCGAGCAAGCAAAAGAGTGCGCCAAGCGCAAGCGCGGAATACAGGAGGGCGATCCAAGTCTCTTCACTCAAAGCAGGCATGCGAAGCTGAACCAACCGGCAAAAGCTATGCCGCGGAGCCACGAGAGGTTTCCGGGAACTCCTACTCGCTCCATGAATTCAATTTAAGTCCATGGCTTGCGCCGAAGACGCGCAGGATTTTGATATCCATGGGATTTTCCCCGCGGCGGACGTGACCGATGACCAGGCGATCATTGGGGTGCAGCCCGGTGGGCTCTCGAAGTCAGTGCACCTTCGCCAGAATGACCTCCCTTCCGTGTGAAGGGAGTCTTCACTCGCGTGGCGGCGGATCGAGAAAGAGGGTTTACAGTCCAGGTCGGGCCGCAAGCCCGACTGATCTCGCCTCGAGGTCAATGGCGAGGTGAAAAAAGCACAGGTTCTTCGTGGACCAAAAGTTCTCCACTAGGGGGAATTACGCGCGTGGCTCACGCTTCGAGGGAGAGGCGTTCAGGCAGCATGAGGCTGGGGATCTTCAAGCGCTATTCCTTATTTCAAGCGCCCCAGGTGATCTGTGGAATGACGTTTGCGCGTGGATGGTTGCCAGCCAACAGGGCGTTTAAGAACTGGATTCTTGGAAAGCTGACTCCACTGGATGAGGCAAGACCACAGGAGGCCAATGATGGAATGTCGGCCATCGATCGCCAGCGTGTGCGTGTGCCGCCCGAGTGACGGTTTCTCACCAGCTGTCGTGATCGTCGGATGCCCCGAGAAGTGTCGCTTGTAGGACGATCCGAGAGTTCCTGATCGTGGCAAGGCTTGCCGGGAAAGTCATGTGTAAATGAGTCTGTTCGAGACGGCGTGCGGGGCGGCCAGAGCACCTTGCTTTCGAGTGCCGAGGTAAGGCAAGGCACGCTCTCGAACGATTGCAGACACCACCTACTCGGCTGTTTGTAGCCCTGGCCACGGACGGCTGAGTAGGTGTCGCAGGCCTCTGTCAACTGGGTGCCATTTACGGTACCGGGCACACGTCGACAGACACCGCGACGGAGTGTTCACCGCCCCCGAGAATGACTCCCTTGATGGGAGTGACGTCGTCAAAATCGCGGCCATGGGCGAGGAGCACGTGACCCTCCGAGGGGATCAAGTTGTTCGTTGGATCTAGATCCACCCAGCCCAGGCTCGGACAGTACACCGAAACCCACGCGTGTGTCGCATCGGCGCCGACGAGGCGTGGCTCCCCGGGCGGAGGAAGCGTGCGGAGGTAGCCGCTCACGTAGCGTGCCGCTAGCCCCAGAGACCGCAGGCAGCTGATCTCAAGGTGCGCAAAGTCCTGGCAGACGCCGCGTCGCCTCTCTAGGACTTCCTGGACCGGAGTACTGATCGTCGTGGCGTTCGGATCGTATTCGAACTCCTCATGGATGCGCCGCGTCAGTTCGAGCGCGGCATCGAGCATCCGGCGGCCGGGTCGAAACGACACCAGCGCATAGGCCGCTATCTCGGCAAATGGCTTGATGTAGGTTGAGGCCAGGGTGAAGGGATGGACCTCGAGGGACTTGCTTGAGCTGGTGCGCGCTTCCTCCCAGGGCGGGGAGACGCCCGGGTCGACCGTAGAGTGCGGTGTGACCTCCACCGTCTGTGCCGCGGTCACACTGAGCTGTTGGTGAGACTCTTCCACCGAAAAGAAGTGGGCTGCATTGCCGAAAAAATCTGTGAACGTCGCGAAGCTCCTTGGGCTTGGTTGCACCTCCAGCTCTCTGTGGAGCGGGGTCTGTTGCGCAGTTGCGCGAGCCGACAGGTGCGCCACGTTGTGGCATAGCGAGACAGGTTTTGAGTACGCGTAGATAGTCCGGTGAATGACCTGGAGTTTCATTCTCTCCCCCCGGAGCGATTTCCGCCGAGGTGTCGAGAGGCCTGTAAGTGGCTCAAGTAGCGCTCGGTGATCAGATCCGAAAATACGGGCAGCTTCGACGAAAGGTTTCGCAGAAGGGCCACGAGGTTCGATCGGCGCCCTCTCTTGTCCGCGACCGCCAGCTCTTCCATCTCCGCGAGTCTCAGTGCGGCAAGGGTTTCGAGGGCGAGTGTTTCCTCGAAATTGTCCTTTCGGCTCGGAAGGTTCCGCACATCGTCCGCCAGCGCGAGGAGCTGGAAAATCAGCGAGCGCGGATTCGTCCGGTCGGTGAGAAGGAGATCGAGAACCGCGGCGGCCTGGAGGTCGCCCAGATACCGGCGCCTGTAGGTCATCGAACTGTCCGCCACCTCGAGCACGGCCTCGAGGAGTGGCCCCTCATTTCCACGAGTTAGCCCCAGCGCATGTTCCAGCAGGCTTAGCAGGTGAACGGAGCGCTCGAGGCGCCGACCCATGTCGAGGAATCTCCAGCCGGCTCCGCGGGTCATGCTCTCGGCAGCAAGTCCGCTGAACGCGGCCAGCGACTCGACTGTCGTATCGAGAAAATCCAGGCCTTCGCTCAGGAGGCGAGGGGCGTCTTCGCATGCCGTCTGGGGGGGGGGGCCAGCGGAGGCTTGAGTCCGGTCCACTCCAAGCCCCGCGAGGACGCGCCACATGTCCACGGACAGGTAGTCTCGCACCATTCCTGCGACCTGTTGTACCGTGCTCAGCGCGAAGGCCAGGCTTCCGGTGCGGTTCGGATTCAAGATGAGCTCCAGCAGATCCTCGGGGCGTACCCCCCTTCGGGTTTCAAGGGCAGTACGCGGGTCCTCGAAGGTGTCGGCGTTGAGTTGCGAGGATGGCGGGAGTGCCGTGAGAAGTGCCGGGAGCTCTGGCGTCTCCGTGAGCCCCGAGCGTTCCGTGCATCTCACCAGGATTCCGCGCAAGAGCCGCGTAAGCCCGTCGGTCCGCTCGGCGTGGCGGCCCAACCAGAACAGGTTGTCTGCAACGCGGCTGGGCAAGTCGCCACCGCCGCGCGTGATCTCGATGGGCTGGGCCCGCTGCGGGAGAAGGCTGAACGATCCGACAGGCTCATTCGACAGCATCCAGGTATCCTTGCTGCCGCCACCATCTTGCATGGCGACAGTCCGCGTGAGCGTCGCCGCGCTGAAGCGGGTGAGCCCACCCGGCATGAGCGAGTAGGAGTCCTGGCGGGCTGCCAGGAATGTGCGGAGGACCACGGGCCTTGCCTCGAGCCTGCCGTCGACCAGCACGGGTGCTGTTGAGAGCGGTGTGATCTCCTGGGCTGTGAAGGCCTCGGGCGTGGTGCGCAGCCTCGTCTCAAGCTCCTTCAGCTTGTCCGCCGTGAGGCTGTCGCCGAAAATCGGCTCCATCCGTGTCGCTCCGAACGCTGGCTTGATCAGCATCCGATCGAGGCGTGAGAGGACCATCTGTAGAGAATTGTGATTTCCGCACCACAGGGTGGGGACGGATGGAACCCTCAGATCTTCCGACAGGAGATGCCGGCACAGTGCGTCGAGGTATGGCGTAAGCGCTTGCGCTTCTACCAGCCCGCTTCCGAGTGCATTGGCTACAGCCACATTGCCTTGCCTTACCGCATGGACAAGTCCCGGCACGCCGAGGAAGGAGTCTCCCCGCAGCTCGAGGGGGTCGCAGAAATCGTCGTTGAGGCGTCGGAAGATCACATCTACCCTCTGCAAGCCTTCGAGCAGCTTCAGGTAGACCTTGTTGTCCCGCACGGTGAGGTCCGCTCCTTCCACCAGCGTGAAGCCGAGGTAGCGGGCCAGAAAGGCGTGCTCGAAGTAGGTTTCGTTGTAGGGCCCGGGAGTGAGAAGGACGACTCTCGGCTCCTCGCAATTTGTCGGCGACAGCTCGCGCAGGGACTGTCGCAGCCCTTGAAAGAAGTGGGCGAGGCGTTCGACTCTGAGCTCGCGAAACACATCCGGGAGCATTCGCGAGAGGACGATGCGGTTCTTGAGTGCGTAGCCGGCACCCGATGGCGCTTGCGTTCGATCCCCGAGGCACCAGAACGTCCCGTCGGGCGCCCGGGCCAGGTTGGCGGCATAGATGGAAAGGTATCGACCTCCCGCGGGACGCACGCCATGCACGGGCCTCAGAAACCCGGGGTTTGCGAAGACGAGCTCGGGCGGAAGAATTTGCTCCCGGAGCAGTGTCTGGGGACCATAAAGATCCGCGAGAGTCAGCTCGAGGAGGCGTGCGCGCTGCGCCAGCGCATCCGCCAGGCCCCTCGATTGCTCTTGAGGGATTAAAAGGGGAATTGGATCGAGCTCCCAGGGACGCTCGGTGCCGTGTGGATCACCATATACGTTGTACGTCACGCCGTACTCGCGAATGAGGTGGCGTGCTTCTTGCCAGCTCTGATTCACCTGCTCCATTCCCATCCCCTCGAGAGATCGAACAAAGGGCAGCCAGTGAGCTCGCGTGCTGCCCGTCGCATCCACCATTTCGTCCAACCCATCCGAGGCACAGGTGTACTGGATGCCAGAGATCACTCCGGGCTGCGGCGCTCGAGCGTTGTTGAGCTTTGCCGGCCTCATCCGGCAGGCACCTTGAGGCACGCAGACTCGGGCCGTCTCAAATCCAGGGTCATGGGATACTCCACTTGCCGCTCCTCGGGCGGCACGGGCACGGTACCGATCGAGTGGCCCAACGGCCAGAACCGGGCTCGCCAGCGGCTCTCGGCCTCGAGCGAGTTGATGGGGAGAGTGTCGAAGGCTCGGCCGCCGGGGTGGACCACGTGGTAGGTGCAGCCTCCAATCGCACGCTCCTGCCACGCATCGACGAGGTCGAAAACGAGGGGCGCATGGACGGGGATCCTTGGATGAAGACAGGCAGGCGGCTGCCAGGCACGGAAGCGCACACCCGCAACGAATTCCCCGGTCGCCCCTGTGGGGTGGAGAGGGACACGCCTGCCGTTGCACGTCACCACATGGCGTTTTTCCGTGAGCCCTTCGATCATTACCTGAAGCCGCTCGACGGACGAATCGACAAACCGCACCTGCCCTCCACCCCCTGGTTCCTCACCCAGTACTGGCCACGGCTCAAGGGCTGGCCGGAGCTCCAGGTGCACGCCCTGGCATGTCACGGAGCCGATTTGCGGAAATCGAAACTCGAGGTGAGGCCGGAACCAGGCCGGGTCGACCATGTGGCCCGCCCGTCTCAGGTCCTCGACGACTTCCTCGAGGTCCTGCTGCAAGAAATGCGGGAGCATGAATCGGTCGTGGATCTGCGTGCCCCAGCGGACGAGGGGTTGCCGGTACGGGGTCCTCCAGAACCAGGCCACGAGCGCCCGCACGAGGAGCTGGGTCGACAGACTCATCCGCTCGTGGGGAGCCATCTCAAAGGAGCGCATCTCGAGGAGGCCGCGGCGGCCGCTCGCGGTCTCGGGAGAATATAGCTTGTCAATGCAGAACTCGGCGCGGTGCGTGTTGCCGGTGACATCAACCAGCAAGTTGCGGAAGAGGCGGTCGACGATCCACGGGGGGCTTGATCCCTGGTCGACACTTCCGTTCGAAAGCTGGCGGAAGGCAATATCCAGCTCGTAAAGGCTGTCGTTGCGGGCCTCGTCGACCCGTGGTGCCTGGCTCGTGGGTCCGATAAAGACACTGCTGAAGAGATAGGACAGCGCCGGGTGGTTTTGCCAGTACGCGATCAAACTCCGCAGGAGGTCCGGCCGGCGCAGGATTGGACTGTCCTGAGGAGTGGGCCCGCCCAGTAGAATGTGGTTGCCCCCGCCCGTTCCGGTGGGGCGTCCGTCGAGCAGGAACTTCTCTGCGGTGAGATGGAGCTGGCGTGCCTCTTCATGGAGCACACTCGTGTTCTTGACCAACTCCGACCAGCTACCTGACGGGTGCACGTTGACCTCGAGAACACCCGGGTCCGGAGTGATCTGGAGGTGCTGAAGGCGCGGGTCGTAAGGTGGAGCGTAGCCCTCGATCCTTACCGGAAGACTCAGGTCGTGCGCGGTTTCCTCGATGCGCGCCAGGAGATCCAGGCAGTCCTCCACCAGCGAGACCGGTGGAAGGAAGATGTGCAAGATGCCTCCACGCGGCTCCACGCACAGCGCGGTACGGACGATTGGTTGGTTGCCGCCGGCGGCTCTTGCCGCCGAGAAAGTAGCCATGCCCGGGGGCGCCTGGGCAATGACGCGAGGTTGTCCGAATGTTTCGGTGTCCCGACAGGGATACCGCGGGAGATCAGTTCGCGGCTCCAGAGGGTCACGCTCCAGGACCTGATGGATTCTCTCCTGCGCTTCCCAGTGCAGCGCGTCGAGCGGGAGACGGAAACCCATGGGCGAGTCCCCGGGTAGCAGGTAAAGGCGCTTTTCACGCAGTGTCCACTGGCCACTCTGCCAGCGTCGGCTGCCGCTCGAAGCAACTTCCCTGCGCAGCGGCATCACATACCCGACGACGGCGCGTAGGCCCTGGTCAAACACGCGCTGAAGGCGCTTGCGCTCCTCCGGATCTTCGAGCCTGGATTCGAAGGGGTCGACATTGATCGGCAGACAACGCTCGCGCCAGAGGTAGTACCAGGCATCCTCGTGAGCCGCAATCGGGCTGCTCGGATCGAGCTCGAGCCGCTCAGCGAGACGGCGGATAAACTGACGGGCCTCCGACTCCCCGCAATGCCCCCCCCGGCCCTCCACTGCGAACAGCTCGACATCCCGCCAGATTGGGTCCCCGTCCTTTCTCCAGTAGCAGCCATACCCCCAGCGCGGTATTGGCTCGCCGGGATACCACTTGCCCATGCCGTGGAAGAGTAAGCCGCCGGGTGCGATGCGGGCTTGCAGCCGCCGGAGGAGCTCGTCCGCTATACGGCGTTTCTCGTCACCCAGCGCGGCGGTATTCCACTCCGGCGCATCGCGGTTCTTCGTCGATACAAAGGTCGGCTCGCCACCGAGTGTGAGCCGGACATCGGCCAACTCGAGTTCGGCGTCGATCTTGTGCCCCAGCGTGTCGATGGCCTTCCACTCTGCATCGGTGTAGGGCTTGGTTGAACGCGGAGACTCGTCGAACCGGGTCACCGCCATCTGGAAGGTCAGCTCCTCAGTGGCGCGAGCGTCTTCTCCCTCTCCCGGTAGCCGATCCCAGAGGTAAGATCCGGAGATGGCCGCGGCAGTGATCGGATCCGCGGAACACGCCAACGGGATGTGCCCCTCTCCTGCCATGAGGCCGGAGGTCGGATCCAGGCCAATCCAGCCCGCGCCCGGAAGGTAGGCCTCGGCCCATGCGTGTAGGTCGGTGAAGTCCGCGGGTGGACCGCTCGGGCCATCGACGGGCTTTTCGTCCGGCACGAGCTGGATCAGGTAGCCGGACGTAAACCGCGCCGCGATGCCCAGTCCGCGCAGGATCTGCACCATGAGCCAAGCCGAGTCGCGGCATGACCCGCTCGAGCTCTGCAACGTCTCCTCGCAGGTCTGGATACCTGGCTCCATGCGGATGAGATAGCGCACAAGCTGTTGCAAGAATTGGTTGATCTCGACAAGGTAGTCGATGGTGCGTACCCTCTCGCGCCGTAGCGTCGAGAGAACCTTGTTGAGAAGCGGTCCGCGATCGCCCGCCTCGAGATACGGGCTCAGCTCACGGGAGAGTGTGGGTTCGTAGACGAAGGGATATTGTTCAAACGATGGATCAATGAAGAAATCAAATGGATTGAACGCCCGGAGCTCGGCCAGGAGTTCCACCTCGATCCGCAGATTGTCGCTCTTCTTCGGGAAAACAAGGCGGGCCAGATGGTTGGAGTAGGGGTCCTGCTGCCAGTTGATGAAGTGGTTCGAGGGCTCGACCTTGAGCGAGTAGCCCAGAATAGGCGTCCGGCAGTGAGGCGCAGGGCGGAGACGCACCACGTGCGGGAGGAGCTCGACCTGACGATCGTACCTGTACTCGGTGAGGTGGCGCAGAGCGATGAGAATTGGCATGTGGGTGGTTTCAAGGGGTGGGCAGACGACGGCGACCTCCGAGGTCAACCGACGGAGGCGCCGTTGCCGATCGGCCGCAAGGCAAAAAACGTGTCGTGAATCGCATCACCGACAACATTTAGCTTGATCTGAAGGCCGTCGAGAAATTCGTGAAAGCCGGAACGAAGCACGTCGCTGATCTGCGCAAAGGAGAGCTCCGCCACAATCTGTCCCAGGCGCTGCTCCGCGGCGTTGTGGAAGGATCCTGGGTTGGTCCCGGTGATTGCATGAAGTGACCGATCCGCCTTCATCAGGCAGAAGTGAACGGATCGGGGGAATTCGTGGTCCAACAACAAAAACTCGACGATGTGTGGGGGAGAGATGCGGCCGAATCTCTTGCGGTACATCTCGAAGGCACTTGCCGAGCGGAGTACGGCCGCCCACTGAATATCGTCGTACGTTGTGCCCACATGGCTAACCGATGGCAGCAGCACGAAGTACTTGACGTCGAGAAGCCGCGTGGTCTTGTCGGCCCGCTCGATGAGACAACCGAGCCTGGAGAAGTGGAAGCCCTCGTTGTGCGAGAGCGTGGCGTTGGTGACGCCGCCGAAGAGGTGCGCCGCGTTTTTGACGTCGCTGTAAAAATCGTGGGGTGACCTGGTCGCCCGTCCGTCCGTCCTCGCTGCGCTTACCATGAGGTAGAACTTGTTCACCTGCTCCCACATCTCGGAGGAGATCGCCTCGCGGACAGAGCGTGCGTTCTCGCGCGCCGAGCGTAGGCACGACAGGATGGAATTGGGATTCTGCTCGTCGAACGTCAAGAAGTGGATCACGTTCTCGCGGCTGGGGTCATCAAATCGCTCCCGGAAGAGCGCCGAGTCCCCAGTCGTGGCCACCAGCGGCTCCCACTGAGCTTCTGTTCCTGTCGGCTGGTCCAGCGTGAACTGCAGATTGACGTCAACAAACCGCGCCACGTTTTCCGCACGCTCTATGTATCGGCTCAACCAATAGACGGCTTCTGCAACTCGACTTAGCACGTCCTAGACCCTCCATCCGACGAAAGAACCCACGTGTCCTTGCTTCCGCCTCCCTGGGAGGAGTTCACGACGAGAGATCCCTTCTTGAGGGCCACCCGGGTGAGCCCGCCGGGCAGGACGTAGATGTCCTTCCCGTAGAGAATGTAGGGCCTCAGGTCCACGTGCCGCCCCTCGAAGTGATCTCCCGTGATCACGGGTACGCGGGACAGCGCGAGCGTGGGCTGTGCGATG
>SXGT01862282.1_pt1 | contig 61576 bp, 59 predicted proteins | sample 3176221 | NCBI WGS metagenome assembly SXGT01 (sample SAMN11356862, study PRJNA531348) | freshwater metagenome | isolation source: freshwater sample F1-120 | place: China: Fuxian Lake, Yuxi | collected 2017-12-25 | reverse complement strand
TGACGGCGTCGATCGCCTCCGCCGTGCCGACGCCTTCCATCACGGCAAAGAACGCCTCGTTCAGCATCGGCATCAGGATGCGGTTGGCGATGAAGCCGGGGTAGTCGGCCGCTTCTACCGGTGTCTTACCAAGCGTGCGGCACAGGCCTGACGCAGTTTGTATCGCCTCGAGCGACGTGGCCTGTCCGCGGATGAGTTCAACCAGCGTCATCAGCGGCACGGGATTCATGAAGTGCATGCCGAGGACGAGTGACGGCCGCGTCGTCGCCGCGCCGATCGTGGTGATCGAGATGGACGACGTGTTGGATGTGAGGATGACGTCGGGCCGGGTGATGGTGTCGAGTGCGCCGAAGATCTGGCGCTTGACGTCGAGACTCTCGACGACGGCTTCTACGACATAGTCAACATCGCCGAACCCATCGAGCGAGGGCGCGGCCGAGAGACGGCCGAGCGCCGCGTCGCGATTCTCTGCGGTCATCTTGCCCTTCTCGACACACTTCGCGAGGTTCTTATCGACGGTCTTGAGCGCGCGATCGATCGCTGGCGCCGCCGCGTCGTGCAACTTGACCGTGAACCCCGACTGCGCAAACACCTGCGCAATCCCATTTCCCATCGTTCCTGCGCCGATGACTCCTATTACTTTGATCATGTGTCTTCCTCCCTCGGCCGTGAGGAACAGGCCGAGCTACGTATTAAGAGCCGAGCTACGGACCCAAAGAAAGCCGGCCGAAGGCCCACCGAACACCCTGGACGCTGGACCTCAGAGTATTTCTACCGCCAACGCCACGCCGTTGCCGCCCCCGAGACAGAGCGTCGCGACGCCGCGCTTCTTACCCTGGTGCTTGAGCGCGTAGAGCAGCGTCGTCAGCACGCGCGCACCACTTGCGCCAATCGCGTGCCCCAGCGCGACTGCGCCGCCGTGTACGTTGACCTTCAGCGGGTCGATGCCTAGTTCACGGATGACCGCTACGCCCTGCACAGAAAATGCTTCGTTTAACTCGAACAGATCCACGTCGGACAGCTTCCAGTTGGTCTTTAACAGCAGTTTCCTCACCGCATCCACCGGCGTCATCAGCACCATCTTTGGTTCCAGGCCCGAGGTGGCCTGGCCGACGATGCGGGCGATAGGGGTGAGATTGAGATGCGCGGCCACATCGGCGGCCATGACGACAAGCGCGGCGGCCGCGTCATTCACGCCCGGCGCGTTGCCGGCCGTGACCGTGCCGTCCTTCTTAAACGCCGGCTTGAGGCGACCGAGCGACTCGAGCGACGTGTCTTCGCGAATGGGCTCATCGGTATTCACGATGATCGGGTCACCTTTGCGCTGGGGAATCGAGATCGGAAGCATCTCGTCTATGAACGCGCCGCCCTTAGTCGCCTTGGCGGCCTTGCGATGGCTGTCCACGGCGTAGGCGTCCTGTTCCGCTCGGCTAACCTTGTAGGTGTCAGAGACGAATTCTCCCGTCATGCCCATATGCACATCGTCAAACGCGTCCCACAGGCCGTCATGGATCATGGAATCCACCACCTTGCTGTCGCCCATGCGCAGGCCTTCGCGGACCTTGAAGAGAAGATAGGGGCAGTTGCTCATGGACTCCATGCCGCCAGCGACGGCAATGTCGATGTCGCCGGTTGCGATGCCTTGTGAGGCCAGCATCACGGCTTTGAGCCCTGAACCGCAGACCTTGTTGATCGTGAGCGCGCCCACGGTGATGGGGAGGCCGGCGCGCAGCGCGGCTTGACGGGCCGGTGCCTGGCCAACGCCGGCGCTGACCACATTGCCCATGAGGCATTCGTCTACGGTGGCGGGATCAATACCGGCGCGGGCGACGGCTTCGCGAATGGCGAGGGCACCCAGGTGCGGCGCGCGGAAGTCTTTGAGCACACCCAGGAACTTGCCGGTGGGTGTACGAACAGCGCTGACGATCACTGATTCACGCATGACACTCACTCTGTAATGATGATGCGACGAATAGCCGTAGGGCCCAGCAGGTGGGTGAGTCGCTCGGCCACCATCGGCCGCGCGCGTTCTAGTTCGGTGCGCCACACGGCATCGCGCGCGCGAACGCGCAGCGTACCATCGGTCGTCCACTTGGGAGTGCTGGCTCGCGAGAGCGCAGGACCCGCGGCAATGGACCACGCGAAGGCGACCTTGCCGGGTGAGAGTGGCTGGGCGTCGAGCAGTGGCCCTAGGATACGAGCAGCCGTCTTCTGCAGCGATTCCATGCGACTCGGAAGTGTATCATCCGGTCATGAGTTTGGTGCTCGCGTCCGCGTCTCCACGGCGACGTGAACTGCTCGCCGCAGCGGGATTCACGTTTGAGGTGATTGCGGCCGACATCAACGAGCAGATGCGCGCCGATGAGGCGCCGGCAGACTATGCGCGCCGGATGGCCGTGGAAAAGGCTGGTGCGGTACGCCACAAAGCAGGCACGCGGCCCGTGCTGGGGGCCGATACCATCGTCGTGGTTGACTTGGCGGTGCTGGGAAAACCTGTGGACGATGCAGACGCCGTGCGGATGCTCACGCTGCTGTCGGGCCGGATGCACGCGGTAGTGACAGCAGTGGCGGTGTGGTGGCCGGCCACTGACGCACCGGATGTGGCCGTCGAAACCACGGAGGTCTGGATGCGGGAAATGTCGTCCGACGAAATCGCGGCCGCGGTGGCGTCTGGGGAGCCTCGCGACAAGGCGGGCGCATACGCAATTCAGGGATTCGCGTCGCGCTGGATCACCCGAATTGAAGGCGCATACGACACAGTAGTGGGGCTGCCTGTGTCAACCGTCGACCGCCTGTTGCGCCACCGGGCGTCCGGGGCGTATCCTTAACGGTGAGGCGAGGGCTGAAGATGTCAAAAAAAACGGTCCGTGTCAGCGTGTCGGCGGTAGTTATCCTGTCGGCCTTGTCGTGGTTGATGATTTCAACAATTTCCGAAGGCGCCGAATACTACCTGAAGGTTGAAGAGGTCATGGCCAACCCGCAGGAGTGGCAGGGCAAACGTCTGCAGGTGCACGGACATGTGCAGGGCGCCCCCCTGGTCAAGGCGTCAACGCTGGAATACCGCTTCAAGATTCACTCGAACGGACAGGTCATGGACGCGGTCTATACGGGAGTGGTCCCCGACACGTTCAAGGCCGACGCTGAGGTGGTGGTGAAGGGACGGTTGGGGCCCAACAACGTCATCCACGTCGAGCCGAAGGGCATCATGGCGAAGTGCCCGTCTAAGTACGAAGCCGGTCCCACAGCTCCAACCGTTCGTTAGCCGCGGCGCCCTTCTGGTCGTTGGCGTTCCCACTAGAAACCTCACTATGGCGTCACTTGGTTACTTCCTTATTCTCGCGGCCTTTGTAGTCGCCAGCGCGGCGTTTGCCACGGGGGTGGCCGGCGGCCGCCGCGGACGCTCGTCGCTAGTCCACGGCTCGGTCGGCCTCTTCCATGTCTTAACTGGGTTGATGCTAGTGGCGTCGGCCATTATCGTGCACGCGTTCGTCACCGAGGACTACAGCATCAAGTATGTGCAGCGGTACTCGGACGCCGCGCAGCCGCTGTTCTACAAGCTAACGTCATATTGGGGTGGCCTCGACGGGTCGCTGATGTTCTGGGTGACGTTGCTGGCCGTGTTTGGTAGCGCGGCCGTGCACATCAACCGTGACCGGCACCGCCTGCTTGTGCCCTGGGTGGTGGCCGTCATCTCCGTTGTGCAGATGTTCTTCCTCTTCCTGATGGTGGTGCACAACAACCCGTTTGAGACGCACCTGCTGGCCTCGCCGGCCGAAGGCCGGGGCTTGAACCCGCTCCTCCAGAATTTCTACATGGTCATTCATCCGCCTCTGTTGTATCTGGGGTTTGTCGGCATGACCATCCCGTTCGCGTTTTGCCTGGCCGCACTCATCAGCGGCCAACTCGACGACTCCTGGCTGCGCGCGGTGCGGCGCTGGACGATGACGTCGTGGTTGTTCCTGACCATTGGTCTCGCGCTTGGCGGCCTGTGGGCCTACGAGGAACTCGGGTGGGGTGGCTACTGGGGCTGGGACCCTGTGGAGAACGCGGGCCTGCTGCCGTGGTTCACGGCCACCGCGTTCCTCCACTCGGTGATGGTGCAGGAACGCCGGGGCATGTTGAAAGTCTGGAACGTGTCGCTCGTCATTGTGACGTTTTTTCTCACCATCTTCGGGACCTTCATGACCCGGTCTGGTATCGTGCAGTCCGTGCACGCGTTTGGTGAAGACCGTGAACTGGCGTGGATGTTCACCGTCTTCATGGTCGCCATTGTGACCATCAGTTTTGGCTTAGTGATTTGGCGCATGCCGATGCTCAGGGCGCGCAACGAGCTCGACTCGTGGGCGTCGCGGGAAGCGGCCTTCATGGCCAACAACTGGGTCCTGCTGTTCTCGGCCTTCTTCGTGCTCTTTGCGACGATGTTTCCCACGATCAGCGAGGCGCTCCGGGGCGAGCGCTTGACCGTAGGCCCGCCGTTTTTCGACAAGTGGATGCTGCCCATTGGGTTGATGCTCCTGGTGCTGGCCGGCATCGGGCCGCTGCTGGCCTGGCGCAAGACGGCTGTGTCTAGCATGCGGTATCAGCTCATGTGGCCGCTCACCTCTGCCGTAGTGACGGGCGTCACCATGACCGCATTCGGCGTCCAGTTCTGGGCCGCGGGGTTGTGTTTCTCGCTTTGCGCGCTTGTGGCCGGCACGATCTTCCAGGAGTTCTGGCGCGGTTCGGGTGTGCGGCAACGGGCCACTGGCACCGATCGCTTCACCGCGCTCATCGGCCTGTTCGCCCGTTCACGTCGCCGGTATGCCGGTTACATCGTGCACCTCGGCATCGTCCTCATCTTCCTGGGCTTCGGCGGCAATGGCTTCAAGCTCGAAGAGCAGGTGGTGGTCACACCTGGCCAGCAAGTGGCAGTTGGACCCTACGTCGTCAAGTACTCGGCGCTCAAGGTCACCAACGATGCCCAGAAGCAGATGATTACGGCGCACGCCACGGTCGAGCGCGACGGCGCATCGATCGGCGGGATGTACCCGGCGCGGTGGTATTTCCGCGACAAGGAAGACGAGCCGACCACGGAAGTGGCGATCCGCCGTGGTTTTGCCGACGACCTCTACATCGTGCTGGCGCAGTTTGAGGTAGGCACCCAGCAAGCCACTCTTGAAGTGACCGTCAATCCACTCATCAACTGGATGTGGTTCGGTTTCGGCATCATGGCGGTGGGCACCATCCTGTCGTTGCTCCCCGAACGGGCCATGGCCTTCACCACGGCCAGTGTGCCGCAGGGTGCGGTGACCACGTCGCTGCTCGTCTTGATGCTGGTGGGCGGGCTCTTCGCGCCGGCGCACGCGCAACACGTGGACAATCCACAGGTCGTCCTGCTGGTGCCGCGAACGCCGGTGGAGAAGAAGCTCAGAGACGAAATTGTCTGCATGTGCGGCACCTGCGGCCGCAAGCGAGTGGGCGAGTGCACCTGCGGCACCGCCGACGCGATGCGCATGGAGATCGCCGCACTGGTGGCGGCAGGCAAGTCCTACGACGAGGTCGTCGACTATTACGTCTCGAAGTATGGCAGCCAGGAAGTGCTGGCCGCGCCGATCGACAAAGGCTTCAATCGTCTCGCCTGGTTCCTGCCGTACTCGGTGGGGTTGCTTGGTGTCGTGGTCGTCGGTGGAATGGCTGTCAGGTGGACGCGCCGGCCTCAGGAGAGGGTGCCGGCGGTGGTGACCATTCCCACCGATGACGCTGAAGCAAAGATCCGTCAGGAGAGACTCAACGATGAGCTCCGAGACCTCGACTGATCAGTCGGCTCCGTTCACGGTCGGCCACTTCTACGTGCTTCTGTCAATGATCTCCGCCACTGCGGCGGTGGTCGTCTCGCGGCACACGCACCCTGTAGCACTGTTGCTGATTAGCGCAGCCACGCTTGCGGCCGGCTATACCGCATTCGCGTTGCATCGGGCGCTGCTCGGCCTCTGGTCCGGCGCGGGCGACGAAGAACCGCTCGGTGTGCGGCAGCGAGAAATCCTCCAACAGGAGAAGGCGCTAATACTGCGCGCGATCAAGGACCTCGACTTCGACTACGGCATGAAGAAGGTCAGCGAGGCTGACCATACTGACATGCTGGAACGGCTCAGGGCGCGAGCGCTGCTGCTGATGCAGCAGTTGGAGCGCGTCCCGGCCACACCCGTCTCTGCGGCACCGCGGGCCAAGAAGGTTCGGCGCGAGGTGCCCACACCGTGTGCACGCTGCGGGATACGGAATGAGCCAGACGCCAAGTTCTGCAAACAGTGCGGCGATCGACTGGGGAACGTGAACGCGTGAGGTCTCAAGGCCGCGGCCTGACGACGTTGATGCTGGTGATCCTCGCGCTCGCGGGTCTCGGCGCCCAGGTCCAGATGCCTAATCCCAAAGAGATGTCGGGGCGGCCGCTTCCCGCCGCCGACGTGCCCGTGGGTACCGTAACCGTGCGTGTCATCCGCGGCGGGTTCGACAAGGATGTGCCGAACCAGCCGGTGGAATTCATCATCGACGGCTCGGCACGCGTGGTGAGCACCGATGCCACCGGGCGAGCGACGGTGTCAGGGTTGCGCAGTAATACTTCTGTGACCGCCGTGGCAACGGTGGACGGCGAGCGGCTCGAGTCCCGGACGTTTGTGATGGGATCGAGCGGCATTCGCGTGGCGCTGGTCGCCACGGATCCTGACGAAACGGCCCGCGCGGTGGAAGACAAGACGCTGGCCTCGGCGCCTGCGACCAAGGGCATTGTGGTCCTTGGCCCTGGGTCGAGGGTGGTGGTGGAACTGGGTGAGGACGGGTTGACCGTCTTTTACCTGGTGGAGGTCCTGAACAGCGCGCGGACGCCGGTGGATATCGGCGGACCACTGATTTTCGAATTGCCGCAAGGGGCGCGGGGCACGACGATCCTGCCTGGGTCGTCACCGCAGGGGTCGGCCAACGGTCCCCGCATCATTGTGACCGGGCCGTTTGCGCCGGGCGCCACGATGGTGGAGGCCGCGTACGAACTGCCGTATCGCGGCGCGACCGGCACGCTCGAGCAGGTGTGGCCGGCGACGCTCCAGCAACTGTCGCTCATCGTCGAACAGCAGGGCGCGCTCGATATTGCGTCGCCGCAGATTTCCGGCCGCGGCACGATATCGAGCCAGGGTAAACCGTTCATCAGCGCCAGTGGGCCTGCTATTCAGGCCGGGCAAACACTGACGATCAATTTCAGCGGATTGCCGAACCGGCCGGCGTGGCCTCGTTGGGTGGCGCTGATCATCGGACTCGGTTTTGTCTCCTGGGGCCTGTGGTCCGCGTGGACGGCCCCAGCGCGTCGCCGGGTGTGAGACACCGCGTGAGTGTCCAATTCGACACGGTTTATGTCGACAACGTCTCGCGGCACTACGGGCGCCGCCGGGCACTCGCGCACGTCACGCTGCAGGCGCAGCAGGGGGAAATCTTCGGGTTGTTCGGCCCCAACGGCGCCGGAAAGTCCACACTCATTTCCATTCTTTCAACTCTCCTGAGGCCCAGCGGCGGCGGCGTGCGGTACGGCGCCCACACTGTGGCTGACACCGGCGATGCGCTCCGCGGGCAAATCGGTGTGCTCGGGCACGATCTCTGTCTTTATGGCGACCTGACGGCGCGCGAGAACCTGCGATTTTTCGGCCGGCTGTATGGTCTCGACCGGCTCGAAGCCAGGGTGACCGATGCGCTGGCGCGCGCGCGCCTCTCGGATCGCGCGGACGATCGGACCGGGTCGTTTTCGCGCGGGCTCCGACAACGCCTGGCGTTTGAGCGCGCGCTCCTGCATGACCCGCGCCTGGTCCTGCTCGACGAACCGTTCACCGGCCTTGACGACGATTCGGCGCAGGTCCTGATCGAGCGGCTGCGCACGCTCCGCGCTGCCGGCCACATCGTCGTGATGGCCACCCACGATTTTGATACGGCGGAAGCCGTGGTGAACCGGTCGCTCTGCGTGGACCGCGGACGCACGTGGCCGGTGGCCGATGGCGTGGGCACCCTTCGAGAGCGGTACCGGCGCACATTAGCGGAGTGCGTCTGATGGGGTTCTTTCACACCGTGTGGACCATCGCGCGCAAAGACCTCGTCATCGAGTCGCGCAGCCGTGAGCTGGCCTACACCACGCTGTTCTTTGCGGTGTCGGTGGTGCTCGTGTTTTCCTTCAGCTTTGTCGTCGAGGGCGTGGCCCTGACCGATGCCGCCGCCGGCATCCTCTGGGTGTCGATCGCCTTTGCCGGCACACTTGCGCTGGGGCGGACGTTCGAACGCGAGCGGCAGTCCGACACGCTGAAGGCGGTCCTGCTTTCACCGGTGGAGCGTCCGGCGATCTACATCGGCAAACTCGTCGGGGTCCTGCTGCTGATGCTGGTCGTCGAAGCCGTGATCACGCCCGTGGTGGGGCTCCTATTCCAGGCGCCGATTGACCGGGCCCCGTTACTGCTCGTGGGGTTGCTCGTGACTGGGACACTGGGGTTTGCGGCTGTGGGGACGTTGTTTGCCGCGATGCTCATTCGTGCTCAGTCTCGCGATGTGCTGCTGCCGGTGCTGCTGTATCCGATTACGATACCACTTGTGATTGCGGGCGTGCGGGGCACCGCCGCCATCTTTGCGGCTGAGCCGAATCTGGCCGTGGCGCAGGCGTGGCTGGCGATGCTGGTATTCTTTGACGCGGTGTTCCTGACGCTCGCCCTGTGGGTGTTCGGGCCCGTGATGGGTGAGTAGGCGCGCGTAGCAGTCAGTAGGCAGGTCTCAATGCAGAATCGGTCGATACTGGTCCCGGTGCTCCTGTGCGCGGCGGCCGTGATGTTCTTTCGTGCGCCGTTCATGATCGACGCGGCGCCGTACGAGTCCACCATGGGCTTGATTCAACGGATCTTCTATTTCCATGTGCCGTCGGCCATGGTCATGTTTCTGTCGGCCCTTGTGTGCGGCGTGGCGAGCGCCGTCTATTTGGCGAAGCGATCGCCACACGCGGATGCGGTGGCCGTGTCAGCCGCGGAGATGGTGGTGGTGTTCGGTCTGATTGTGCTCGTAACCGGGCCCCTCTGGGCCAGGAAGGCCTGGGGCGTCTGGTGGCAGTGGGATGCGCGCCTCACCTCCGCGCTCGTGTTGTGGCTGATCTTCGTGTCGTATCTGCTTCTGCGGCGATTCGCCGGTGCTGGGTCCGAAATGGTGGCTGCCGCGGTGGGCGTCTTCGGCATGGCCAACGTGCCGTTTGTGTACTGGTCAGTGAATGTCTGGCGCACGATTCACCCCAACACCAACGTCGTCGCGTCGCTGATTCCCGAGATGCGCGTGCCGTTGTACTGGGGCACCGCGGCGTTTCTCCTGCTGTATATCGCGCTGCTGTTGACGAGGATGCGCCTCGAAGCGAGCCGCATGCAACTCGAGGCGGCATATGCGGAAATTGAGGACTGAGGAGTGGGCGATTGAGGATCGGATTGCCGGATTGGGCGATAGTTGGATTGGCCGATGGGAGATTGTCGATGAAAAGTTTCGGGTTTTGCGTCCTCCTGTTTGTGGCTGGTATCACACCGCCGATGTTGGCTCAGCAGCCGGCGGCGTCGCAGCCACCCACGCCGACCAATGAGTTCGTCCCGCTGAGCGAAGCTGCGCCGCGTGAAGTACTGCCGGCGACACCGCTGGTATTTTACGCCTACGGATTTGTCTGGGTAGCGTTGCTCGGTTACGTCTTCACGATCTGGCGCCGGATGGCGCGGGTCGAGCGCGACCTGGCCGATGTGCAGCGCCGACTCAAGGACGGGGGAGGCGGGCGCTGATGTTCGCGATGCCTTCGACGCATTTCATCTTCATCCCGGCTACGCTCCTGCTGGGAATGGTGGTTGGGTGGGTGCTTGGATCGCGCGCCGCGCGTGACGCGTTCGCCATGGAACTCCAGCGCCGTGAAGAACGGGCCAAGCGAAAAGCAGATGTAACAACTTAGAGCCCGACTTCCAGACGATTGGCGAGCGCCAGGGAGAGTCCGGCTGCGATGATGCGCTGCTGGGCTGCCGCCACGCCGTACTCCACACGCCGCAATTTCACCGTTTCCGCGCCTCCATCGAGCACGCCGAACGCCGCGCGCGGGTCTCCATCACGCGGCTGTCTAACCGAACCGACGTTCACCAGCAGATATCCATTCGTGGGCCCCGCCACGATATAGGCGCCGTCTCCAAAGGGCGAGTCGTCGCGAACAGACAAGCCGTGGGCACGGAACACGGCAGGCACGTAGGTGTGGGCATTCAGATACACCGGCGTCGACGCGGACTCGATCGCGCGGCGGGCGTCGAGTGCATCCTGCACGTAGAAGTCCTCGTCAAACGGTGCGCCGTGGCAAAACTCGACCGAGGGGCTGAGCGTCAGGGGGCCTTTCGGCAATTCGGCGAGGCTGGTCAATGCGGCGAGGGGGGGGAGGAAATTGCTCCCGTGTCCACTCGATTGCCATGCGGGCCAGTAGATTGAACAGCGCCATGTTCTCAAGATCCGCGCACACCTTGTCGTGGTTGCCGCGCACGGTCAGCACGGGCGCGGCGTTAATCGCCGAGCAGGATCGCGCGATCGATGTGGAGACCGACGGTGGCCATCAGCACCGCATCGAGCCCTCGATGTTCGAGTGAATGTCTACCAGGAGCAGTGTGCGCATCAGTCAATCTGAAAGGGCATGTCCATCGTCAGGGGTGTGTTGTCGAGGACGTCCATGATGCGATCGGCTACCACCGACGCGCGTGTTTTCGACGCCGCCACCCGCACATGCGCCTGACGGTACCCTTCCGTTCGCGCCGCGTAGAGACGCTCAAGCTGCGGTCGATCCGCCGCAAGGGGTCGGCGGCCATCGCGCGGAATGCGTGGAATAAGTTCGGCGAGCGGCACATCAATCCACACAGACACCCCATCGAAGTTAATCGCCGCACGGTTGACTGGATCTGCGAACGTCCCGCCTCCGGTGGCCACCACCACGTGACGCAGCGGCCCGAGGAGCGCGAGTATCTCGCGTTCGACCGCGCGGAAATACGGCTCGCCCTGCGTTGCAAAGATCTCGGCGACCGTGCGCTTCTCACGTACCTCAATCAGGTGGTCGATGTCTTCGAGGCGCCAGCCGAGGCGCGCCGCCAGGTGGCGCCCGACGGTACTCTTGCCGGTGGCCATGAAGCCGACGAGGTAAATCTTGTCGAATGTCATCGCGCCAGCCGCCTGAGGTCGGCCTCGAAGGTGGGATAGGAGACCGCCACGCTCTGGGCGCTGTCGATGTGGGTCGGACCGCCGGCCGCCAGACCAACGATGGCGAAGGCCATGACCAGCCGATGATCACCCACGGCATCGGCGCGCCCTCCGGACGCCCGGATACGCCCGTTGATCAGGAAGCCGTCGGGCTGCTCCTCGCTGGCCACGCCGAGTGCGCGGAGCCCCGTGACCAGCGCGGTGATCCGATCGCTTTCCTTGACTCGAAGTTCCTGGGCCCCGGACACCTCAAGACGGCGCCCGGCAGCCGCGCATGCGGCCAGGACGGGCAGTTCATCGATGAGGCCCGGCACCTCCTCGGGCTCGATTCGAGTGTCGCTACAGTCGCGGTACCTCACGTTGATTGAGCCGACGGGTTCGCCGCCCTCCAAAGAATCCAGCGAGGTCGTGACCTCAGCTCCGAGGCGCCGTAGCACGTCGAGAAACCCGACGCGGCGTGGGTTGAGCGACACGCCCCGAATCACCACGTGTGACCCTGGGACCGAGGCGGCCGCTGCCGCCCACACGGCGGCTGACGACGGGTCTCCGGGCACGCGTAGGCGCACAGGACCGGCCGCCGGCCGTTGGCCTCCCGGCACCCGTACGCACAGACCGTTCACCTCACACGCCAACCCGAACAGCGGCAGGGCCTTTTCAGTGTGGTCACGGGTCGCGGCCGTTTCCACCACCGTGGTGACCCCTGACGCGAACAGGCCCGCCAGCAGGACCGCGCTTTTAACCTGGGCGCTCGGTACCGGCGGCGTCCAGGTGACGGCCGTAAGGGTGTGTCGACCGTGGATGACCAGGGGAGCCCGGCCGTCCCGAGAGGAGATGCCGGCACCCATCGCGGTCAGGGGGTCGATGACTCGCTGCATGGGCCGGCGCTGGATGGACTCGTCACCCGTCAGGGTAGAACGGAAGGGGTGGGCAGCCAGCAAGCCGGCCAGCAGCCGCATGGTGGTACCGGAGTTCACCACGTCCAGGGGCGCCGCAGCCTGTCTCCAGGGTCCGCCGGTGACCGCCAGCACGTCGAGGTCCTCAAACACCAGTTCCGCCCCGAGCGCGCGCAGGCAGGCCACCGAGGCCGCGACGTCGGCGCCCGAGGACAGGTGTTCGATCACGGACCGGCCCGGGGCCAACGCCGAAAGCATCACATAGCGGTGGGAAATGGACTTGTCGCCGGGCACTTCAAGGTCGCCGCGAACGGCACGAACAGGGGAGACGGTCAGGGAATACATTTTCCGGTGCGGCGGATGAGAACAGCCAGCTTAATATGCTACTCGTCTTAAGATGCCCACCGACCAACACCTCATCCGCCTGGAGTTGCCCAGCTCGTTCGAGATGCTCGATCTGGTCCAGATTCTCAGTGATCGACTGTCCTCGCTGGCCGGGCTGGACGAGGACACCACGCACTGGGTGAGCGTGGCCGTGCGCGAGTCGGTGATCAATGCCGTCAAACATGGCAACCGTGAGGATCGGTCAAAACATGTGACCGTGGAGTTCACGCTGGCGCCCCGTCTCAAGCCCGCGCGGTTCACCGTTGAAGTGCTCGACGAGGGGGAAGGGTTCGATTACCAGGAGGTCGATGACCCGCTGGCCCCCGAGAACCTGATGAAGTCGAGCGGCCGCGGCATTTTTTTTATGCGCAACTTCATGGACGACGTGGCGATTGCTCGGCGGCCTGAAGGCGGGATGTCCGTGCGCCTGGTCAAGAACCTCCAGTAGGTGGCGCTCGATCCCCGGTTCCTTGCGGTCGCGGTCGAGGCCGCCCTGGCGGCCGGCCGGCTGCAGCGTCACTACTTTCGGAGTGACCTCAAGATAGAGAAGAAGGGAGTCATCGACCTCGTGACCGAGGCCGATCTTGCCGTCGAACAGGATATTCGCGAGCGACTGGCCCGACACTTTCCGACGCACATCGTCCTTGGGGAAGAAGCGGCCCAGTCGGCTCCGACCGGGGCGTCGCCGTTTCGCTGGATCGTGGACCCGATCGATGGCACCACCAATTTCGCCCACGGCCTGCCGCTGTTTTGTGTCTCGATTGCGCTTGAGGTGGAAGGGCTTGTCGAGGTCGGCGTTGTGTTTGTTCCGATGCTGGACGAACTGTTCACCGCCGAACGCGGTATGGGCGCGCGGCTCAACGGCCGGCGGCTGTCGGCGACTCGGGAGTCGTCGTTGATTGACTCGCTGCTGGTGACCGGATTCCCGCCGCAGGCGGCCGACCGGCGCGGCGAACAGCTGGCGGTGTTTGGGGAGTTCCTCGGTCGTGCACGGGCCGTGCGGCGGCTGGGGTCCGCGGCGCTCGACCTGGCGTTTGTCGCAGCGGGGCGCTTCGACGGGTTCTGGGAGCACTCGTTGCGCGCCTGGGACGTGGCGGCCGGGGCCTTGCTTGTTGAGGAAGCCGGCGGGCGGGTCACCGACTTCTCGGGTGGTGTGTTCGACAACTTCGGCGGTCAGCTGCTCGCGTCAAACGGCTGTATTCACGCTGAACTTGTCGAGGTGCTGGGGGACGTCCGGCGACGGATAGCGCTGACCGGGTGAACTCGCGAGGGGACAGTAGCCCGTCTGGCGCGAAAATGTCGGCCTGGAATCCCGGGCCGAGATTGGCATCGATCCTGCTGCTGGGATAAGCGGGTGCGACTACGCGTCCGTTCAAGGAGAATCGTATGAATCGGATGATGCAGAGGGCAGCAATGGGCGCGGCAGCGTTGGCGCTGATGCTCGGGACCGCCGTGCCGGTGTCGGCGCAGGTGGTGCACTCGATCGGGCTTGGCGCCGGGGTCTTTTCGCCACGAAGCCTTGATGCGCGCGATATCGATGATGTCCTGGTCGAGAACCTGAACACGCTGTCGTTTGGCATTAAGGACTTCCGCGGCGGCCTGGTCTTTGGCGAGTGGGCCATGACGTTCTCCGACCGCGTCGAACTGGCGCTGAGTGCCGGGTATTATCGCCGGACAGTGCCAAGCGTCTACGCCGACTACATCAATAACAACGCCAAGGAAATTGAACAGGACCTTCGGCTGCAGGTGGTGCCGATGTCCGCCATCGTCCGGTTCCTGCCGGTTGGCCGCGCCGGTAGAGCGCAGCCGTATCTGGGCGGTGGCGTGAGCGCGTTGCGGTGGCGCTACTCGGAAATCGGCGAGTTCGTAGACTTCAACAATAACTTTGCGGTGTTCCGGGATCGGTACATCGCGAATGGGACCACGCTGGCTCCGGTCGTGCTCGGCGGCCTGCGCCTGCCCTTGGGCGGTGACATTTATTCGCTGAACACCGAGCTCCGGTATCAGTTCGGCTCGGGCGATCTGGGCGCCAACTCAGGATTCCTGACCGAGAAGATCGACCTGAGCGGCTTGAACTTCACGGTCGGCTTCCAAATTCGGTTCTGACATAAAGCACGACACCCCCGCCGTGGGCGGCGCGCGTGAATCCAGCAAGGAACGTTGGATTCACGCGCGTCAGCGCGGCCAGCGTATCCCCACCTTCGGCAGACTCTTCGATCAGGATCCACTTCACGTACGGCCGGGGCGCGGTGAGCGCCGCGGTCCACAGATCGCCGTTGCCTTCGTGCAGGAAATCGCGAAGCTCGAACCCGTGCGCTGCCAACTGCTGCATGTAGTGCCCGAGTGAACCCATGCTCGCCATAATGGGAGAGCCGTCCCACACGTCAGTCAGGGCTACGGTCACCGCCTGTCTCGCGTCGCTTGTAGGTTGCTCCCGCTGTGCTTCGCGCACCATCGGCGCGGCATCATCGAGCGGCGGCGTCATCCAAAGGGCGACCGCGAGAAGAGCTGCGGCGGCCGGGGCGTGCAGCCGCCGGGGCAACCGGGCGAGCGCGAACGCGCCGATGACTGGCGCAGCCACAATCAGTGCGGTCATATAGCGAATGCGGATCGGATGCCCGCTGTAAAATGCATATGCCGGCAGCGCGGCCGCCGCGGCCATCGTCAGTGGCACGAGCGCGCGTGCGATGCCTTCCCGGGATGGCGTCTTGGGCGTCTGACCGACGGCGACGACGCAGGCGATCGCGCCGGCCAGGCCAAACCACAGCAGCCATGGACCGCCGAGTGCGGTGACACCCTCAGCGACCTGACTGAACGCCAGGGCCAGATCGCCCAGCGCTGGGTTGTTGGCCTCGAAGAACCCCGACGTCACAAACCACTGGCCGGTGCTTCCCCAACTCAGCAGCAGGAACGCGACGACCGCGGCGGAGGGATACAGCGCGAGACGTGCGGCGCGCGGGATCGACGCGACCGCCGCTGCGGCGACAAGGGCCGCGGTGATGAACCACCCCTCGTACCGCGTGAGCATCAGTGCGGCGAGTACCGTGCCTGTGCGCAGCGTCTGTTCCGGACCCGATTGCTGCAGCCAGCGGTCCATCGAGACGAGTGCAGCAAGCGAGAGCCCGAAGAGCAGGGGTTCGGTCATCGGCGTGCTCTGGAGGTAGAGCACGTTCGGGTTCAGGAGAATCACTAACGGTACGGCCACGGCAATGGCCCACGAAGACGTGGACCGCCACAGCCAGCCTGCAAGGGCGCCCAGCCCGGCCGACAGGAAGCCTATTGACAGGACCACGCCTGACCAACCGGTGCGATAGCTCCAGTCCCACTGCACGGGCAGGGCGTTGAGTAGGTGCGGCAGAGGCAGCCAGACCGCGCCAATCTGCCGCCAGCCTGGCGTGAGCCCGTCAATCGTGCGCCGCGCCACCACCAGGTGTCCGCGGGCGTCGTAGTGGCTCAGCGTCAGATCGAGGTGCGCGTAGTAGAGGGCAGCCGCGACTCCCGCCACGGCGGCACACAACGTCACCACCCGGGTGATCCACAGCGCCCTGGCGGCGTCAGCTATACTGATAGGGTTGTCAACGGCAGTGGCGCGCACGTGTGCGTGTCATTGTAGCTTCCCGCCCGAATCCCGACCCACATGGATCAGTTTGTCGCCTGGCTGGAGCCGATTGTCGAACGCTTCGGCGGCGTGGGAATGTTCATCCTCGCGGCCGTGGACTGTTCGTTCATTTCGATGCCGAACGCGAGCGACGTGCTCATCATCTGGCAGACCATTGAACATCCGGATCGGTGGGCGTACTACGCGTTCATGACCACCCTGGGCTCGGTCGTCGGGTCCATGGTGATTTACGAGTTTGGCCGGCGAGGCGGCGAGGCCTTCCTGTCACGGCGCTTCAAGCCCGAGAAGGTCGCCAGGGTCCGGGCGGTATTCTCGCGATACGGCATGTGGGCGATTGTGGTTGTGGCGATGTTGCCTCCCCCGGCGCCCTACAAGGTCTTCCTCCTGCTGGCTGGGGTTGGCGGGCTCGGCCCCGGTGTCTTCGCCCTCTCGGTCGTCATTGGTCGAGGGCTCAGGTACGGCATCGAGGCCTGGCTCGCGCGGGTGTATGGCGAGGCGGTGGCCCAACTGGTGAAAGACAATATGGCGGCCTTCGGCTGGTGGGTGCTGGCCGGCTGCCTGGTCGCGGGCACGATGGCCTTCGTGTGGCGGCAGCGTTCCGGACGCCGCCGGGCAGCATAAGATGAATGGCGTGGACCTGTCGGTCGTCATCCCCGTTTATAACGAGGCCGAAAACCTCGAGGCGTTGTGCCGCGAATTCACCGGGACGCTCGGCGCCTGGGACCGTTCGTTTGAGGTGATCTTGGTCGACGATGGCAGTACTGATGGATCGTTCGAGATCCTCCGGCGCCTGCAGAGGGCCGACCCCCGGCTGCGCGTTATACAGTTCCGCCGGAATTTCGGGCAGACCGCGGCGTTCGCCGCGGGGTTCGCCTACGCGCGCGGTCGGCTGATTGCGACGGCCGACGGCGACCTGCAGAACGACCCGCGTGACGTGCCGGCGATGGTGGCGCGCCTCGAGGCGGGCGAGTTCGATATCGTGTGCGGCTGGCGGAAGGATCGGAAGGATACGTTTATCAATCGACGCCTGCCGTCGATTCTGGCCAACAGGCTCATTTCCTGGGCCACGGGCGTCAAGCTCAACGACTACGGATGTTCGTTGAAGGTCTTCCGTGCCGAGGTGGTCAAACCGCTGAAGTTGTATGGTGAGATGCACCGCTTCCTGCCCGCGCTCGCCAGCGAGATGGGCGTTCGCATTGCGGAACACGTGGTGAACCACCGGGCCCGCCAGTTTGGCCGAACCAAGTACGGCATTTCGCGAACGGTGCGGGTCGTACTTGACCTGGTGACGGTGAAGTTCTTGCTGAGTTATTCGACGCGCCCGCTCCAGATGTTCGGGCTTCTCGGCGTACTCATGGGTGGAGCCGGCGGCCTGATTCTGACGTATTTGGCCTATGTGAAGTTTTTTGCCCAACAGGGCATTGGCGATCGGCCGCTCTTGATGTTCGGCATCTTGCTCGTGTTCACAGGCGTGCAGTTACTGACGATCGGCCTGCTCGCGGAGTTGCAGGCGCGCACGTACCACGAGTCGCAGGGAAAACCGATCTACGTGGTTCGACAAGTGATCGAAGATGCCGACCCGGCCGGAATGACTTAGCCCCGGTCTACACGAAGTGTCTGAAAGGGACAGAAATCCGATGAAGTGTGTTGCAGGACTTGTGGGAATGACCGTGCTGACGCTGGCCGGAGCCGCGCAGGCACAGACGGTGCCAGCGCCCTCCCCGGCTCAGACGACGGCGCCGACTCTGCGCCAGGCTGACACAACGAGTAGATGGTACCTGGGCGCATTGTCGGGTATCCAGGTAGTTGATTACGGCGCGGCAGTTGCCGGGGGCGAGTTTGGCATCCGGTTGCGCAGGAATGTCCAGGTGCTAGTGGGCGCCACGCACATGTGGGACGTGGTCACCTCAAACCGCGTCGATGAAGTGAATGCCTTTGCCGGGTATCTTCAGCAGACGCAAGGGAAGCCGGCCAGCGGCAGCATTGACGCGCCAGCCTGGGTGGCGACCGCCGGCCTGCGGTACATCCACGAAACCAAAGTGGCAGTGCGCCCCTACGTCATGGTCAACGTTGGCATGGGGCGCGTGGAATACCGGCCGACGTTTATTCTTAATGCCCTGGATGTCACGACCAGTGTCAGCCAGTTCGGTGTGACGCTCGGGCGGGATCTGCTTGGGCCGGGTAATCACCTGGCCTATGGCGCCGGCGCCGGCCTGGTGTTCGGAGACAAGTGGTACCTCGATCTCGGTGCGCGCTTGACTCGGATCAACACCCCTGGCCACGAGACCGAGGTCCGAAGCATCAGCATCGGGATGGGACGGCGATTCTAAAGTATGAGGCCACGGGGGCTGGTGTGGATAGCGATGTCGCTCGCAATAGCCGGTTGCGGCGACAGTCCCACCGCACCGCGGAGAGTGACGCTCCCGCTCGGTAGCGGCGGGGTGCAGACGCCCCCGGTCATCGTGTCGATTTCGGGGCCGACCAGCCGGCGCGAGTCTGGTGTCGACATTCCGATTGTTGCCGTGGTGCGGGCCGAGACGCCGCTGGCGGAATTGTCCTACGCCTGGGCGGCGAACGTCGGGAGCATCAGCGGAAACGGGGCCACTGCGACGTTTCGTATGGCACCGGGGATTCAGAAGGGCCTGGACGTTTTGGTCACGCTGACGGTGACCGAGTCGCGCAAGCTGGGTGATTTCAAGGTCGTTGGTCAGGCCGCGCCGTTTCGCGTACACGACTCCGTGGCTGAGTTGAAAGAAATCAGCCGCCGCTTCCTCATGGATCTGTTTGGGAATTCGAGTATCCCACCCGTGAGCTGCCTGGTCGATTTCAGTGAAAACGGTCCCTGCAAGCAGGGCAGGGCCGATGAACTGCAGGACCTGATCAACCACCGCCGTGACTATGTAGTACTTGATCGGCGGATGAACGGACAGCAGGTCGTGTTCTCCGGGCCGGATGCGGCCAGAGTCGACAATGACGCGTGGTTCATGGATCTCTACCGCTCCACCGGTCGGGTCGGCACGACCAGCGGTAATTTTCCACTGACAGCCGTGTACGAAACTCAGCGATGGTGGCTCTGCGCCAGCGGGTTCGACGATGATCTGGCGGGTGATGGCGGCATCGCTACAATCAAACGCAACCGCATGAAGGCCCGCGGGCGGATGCTCAAGTAGGGTGTGTTCTGGGGCTTGAGGACCAGCCCGAGCTACGACGAAGAGTCTCAGTCTGCTACCTAGCTCGGGTTGGCACGTAGCCCGGGCTGGTCCTCAAGCCCGGGGCTGTTCGCGTCTCCAACGCGCGAACGTGCGCACGGCGACGAACCAGTCGCGCATGCCGATCTTCTTGCCGTCGGCGCGACTGCGGGGATAGTACCGGATCGGCACCTCCACGATGGCGTGGCCGCGCGCCAACACCTTCGCGCTGATCTCGTGGTCGAGTTCGAAGCCCGACGTGACAAGCGCCAGCTCGTTGAGCAGGGGCCTCGGGAACAGTTTAAGAGCCGTGACTGTGTCCGTCAGATATCGCCCGGTAAACGCCCAGCAGACCAGGCTGAGGCTGGTGCCGCCGAGGTAGGCCGTCAGGCCCTGTTGGGGATAGGGGCGGCGATGCGCCATGTAGCGACTGCCGTAGACCACGGTTGCGCCCTCGCGAAAAGCCGCGGTGAACATCGGCACGTAGTCGCGCGGGTCGTATTCAAGATCCGCGTCCTGAATCAGCACGTAGTCGCCGGTGGCCGCACCAATACCAGCGCGCACCGCGCTGCCTTTTCCGCCGTTCGGCTTACGCAGGAGCGTGACGCCCGGGATGGCTGCGACCACCTCGGCCGTTCGGTCCTTGGACCCATCGTCCACCACGATAAGTTCGAGCGTCACGTTCAGTGCCGACAGGTCCACCGACTGAATCTGCGCGAGCAGTTGCCCGATGAATCGGTCTTCGTTGTACGCCGGGATCACCACGGACACCCGCGGACTCGTCGTCATTGCGGGCTCCCGGACGCCGACCGAAGCCTCGAATCGAAGGCGGCCAGATCCTCAGGTGTATTGATGCCTTGCGCCTCTTCGACAGCAATCTCGAACGTCGTCACCGTCGCTCGCGCCGCAAGCCACGGAAGGAAGGGGAGGAAGTTATGCTCGCCGGTTGCTGCGCCTCGTTCGGCGGCTCGCGCGTATGCGGGGAGCAGATGCTCAAAGGCGTCACGCGAGAGAGAAAACAGGCCGGAGTCACTCGTGCCGGTGTCTGGCATGCTGTCGCCTTCGCGGCGCTGCCGCACGGTCATCAGTCGGCCGTCTGTGTCACGCTCGAAATGGATGTAGGGCGTGTGTTGAGTGACCACAGGCACGATGGCCGCGAGGTCTGGTGAGGCTGCCTCGATCGCCGTCAACCGACTCACCGTCTCAGAGGAAATGCCGATCTGATCGCACCACGTGATCCAGACGCGGGCCGGCCTGAAGTGGAGCACGGCGCTCGCTGCAGCGACGATCGCGTCGAGCATGCCGGTTGGCGCGGGCTGTTCGGCAAACGCCACTGGCGGCGCGCAGCCCTCCAAGTGGCGGGCGACGGCGGTGTGGCTTGCGGGATGCACCACAACCACGGTTGCGTCCGCCACGTGCCGGTAACGGTCGAGGATGTGATCAATCATGGCGCGACCGGCCACCGGGGTCAGGACCTTGGGCAGGACTGAGCCCAGCCGGGAACCCAGTCCTGCCGCCGGAACCAAGAGAACGCGTGTCACCTCAAGTAGTGGGCCGGCCTCAGCGGTTTGAAAGCGCCGAGCCGAGTGACGCTGGCCTGGGCCCGCTGCCCACCCAGAGGTTGCGGTAGATGGCACCGGCGAATGAGCCCGACTCGATATTCGCATCGTTTGCGCCGAGGTAGACCGTGTGAGAAAACGGGTTGTAGGTCCCCTGTGTGGCCTCGGACCGATCGTAAATGATCGGGCCAGTCGCGCCGCCTTCCCGCACGGTGAGACGGAACGTCGAGCCCCACGTGGCGGTCCAAAGATACGTCGTATTCGGATTGAGTGAACGCACGCCGGCGGAGCGAGCGGCGAAGTCGGGCTCGTATTTCAGGGAAGAGTCGCCCATGAGCAGCTTGTATGAGATGGCGTTGTCGGGGTTGCCTGGGATGCCGCGGTACTGAACGTTGAACAAGTACTTGCTGTCGAACAGCCTGCCTGTGCCATCCATCATCGAGAAGATGCGGGCTTTTTCGCTGGGCTTGTTCGGCGCCAGGCCCTCGACCTCAACAGAGATCACACCCGAGGCTAACGTAAGCGCCAGTTGATAGCGGACAAACGACGTGACATCGTCCACGCGAATGCCTCGTGTGCCCATGAACGTGGTGGAGCCGACGCGTGTGCCAATCGTATCGCCGCCTGTCAGGGGATCGTAAAGTTCTCCCGGCCGGTTGAACCCTGCCACCTTGGTCCTGAACTGCGCAGTGGATGACCAAGCCGACGTGGCCCCTCCCTGACTCATTCGTGCGCGCCAATACATCCGCGTAGATGGCGCAAAGTCTGATTCGGCAGTGTAACTGGTGGTGCCGAGCGCGCTCTCGGCGACTCCCGACTTCGCGGCGAGGGTGGTGAGGAAATCAGTGCGGTCGGAAATCTGGAACTCGTAGGTCCGCGCGCCGGCGCTGCTCGAGGTGCCGTTGCGTACCGTCAACGTTGGGCGCACGGTGTCAATCTGAGCGTCGTTGACGGGCGACTCTGGAGTCGGTGCGGTCAATTGTACCGAACCAGGTGAAGTGGGGGAATCACTCAGGGTGACCGAACGGGGACCGCTCTCGCTGCAGGCGACCATCGCGCCGACGCTCGCCACGATGGCCACCATCAGGAAGTTCTGCACTCTCATTACTCATCCTCCGACAAGGGGTGTGACTGTTGGCCAGCGTCTGCCGGAGAACCTAGCGAGTTTATCATCGCACGGGATCGGGAAGTGTCTTCAGGTGACGGGACGGGTCGTGCTTGACCTTGTACGCTCGCCGCAGGAACTTCACGTACGGCACCACCTGCTTCATGGCGCCGACGTTGACCTGGCACGGACTCAGGCAGGTGGGGCAGGTCTCACGTTTGAGCGTCTCGCGCCCTTCAAGCTGGTTCGCGCCGAAGTACAAGTTGCCGGCCGGCGTATCGAGTACGTTGCCCAGCTTTTCCGAGTTCTCGCAGTAGAACAACTCGCCGTTCGGGTTGAGCAGCAACCCCTGGCGCTGGAACGGGCATGGCATGGTGCGGTGGTACCCGTTGGAGATCATGTCTGCGTAATGCAAATACATGAAAGACTGTCCGCTCAGGATAGACTCGCCCGCCACCTGATCCAGGAAAAACTCTCGCATGAATGCTTCTTCGCGCGATCCGAATCCGATCGTGGTTTCGAGTTCGGCATTGTGCAGCATATTGTCGGTAAACCGCAGCATGTTGAACACGATGTCGAGGTTCTTCGAACGTGCCCACTCCCGGATGTTCCTCGCGTCGTCCAGATTCTGCGCGAAGATGGTGGACGCAATGCCGAACTGGAAGTGTGGCGAACGCGCGGCAAGCGCCTGCATGGCCTCGATGGTCTTGTTGGCCTTGTCGAATCCCCGCTTCACGTTGCGGACCTGATCGTGCATGTCGCCGACGCCGTCGATAGACACGCGGATGCTGACCAGCAGATTCTTCTCGCCGCAGAAGTCCACGATGCGCGTGAGCATCGGAATGGCGCGCTGCGGTGTCAGGCCCGTGGTGTTGATGCCCACCTTGCGCATGCGGGGGAGCCGGCGGTAAAACATCTCCACCAGCTCCGGTAGGTCGTTTCTCGTTGTCGGCTCACCACCCGAGATGTTCAGGTTTTCGACGTCGCCCCAGAAGGGGCTGTCCATGACGCCGTCCATCTGCGCGAGCGTCATGTCTTCCTTGCGGTTGCCCCATTTCCAGTTGTTGCACATCTCACACTGGGCATCACACACCCACGTGCAGTTGTAGATGAACACGGTGGGCTTGATGGCACGCACTGCCGCCACTGCCGTCTGTATGAGGTCGCGCGGCACGCCGGCGATAGACTTGGCGAGATAGCGAAGGCGAAATGTCTCGGTGGACATGGGACCCTGTAATCATAAACCGCGGTGGAGGGCCGGGCAACTCGGGTAACATGGCAACGCGTTGACTGCATGACGCTCATCCGCCCAAGTGTGTTTCGTCGCCGGTCCCGTTTGAGGGTGGTCCTGTTCTCGGGTGGTCGAGGGTCGGGGGCCCTGGCGCGTCAGCTAACCCATCATCAGGCCATCGACCTCACCGTGGCGATCAACGGCTATGACGATGGGGCGTCGACAGGGGAGGTGCGGCGCTTCCTGGGCGACAGCCTCGGGCCATCAGACTTCCGGAAAAACGCCTCGAGGCTCGCCACGGAGCTCTCAACGGCCCCAGCAGAGCTTGTGGCGCTGTTGGATGGCCGGCTCCCCGTGGGCTGCGATGCGCAGTGGGCGCACGCCGCAATCGGTGTGGCCAAGCGCGGCGAGCACCCGTGGACGGTCGCCGTGTCGCGGTATCTTGAGGCATTTGAGCAGGAACTCGATCGCACCGGGCGTCCGTTCGAGTTCTCCGACTGCAGCCTTGGCAACCTCGTATTCGCAGGAGCGTTCCTGTTGGCGGGGCACAACTTCAATCGTGCGGTGGCCGATTATTGCTCACTGCTACAACTTCCTGCGGGGCTGGTTGAGAATGTCACTGATGGCACGAACGCCTATCTGGTGGCGGTGGATACCGCCGGACGGTTGCTGGCGAGCGAAGAGGACGTGGTAGATGCGAAGCGCCAGAACCGCATCGCCGAGATCTACTTGATCGACTGTCCGCTCGACTCTGCCGAGCAGGCCCACGTAGCCACGCTTAGTCCTGCCGAGCGCGGTCAGTTCCTGGAAAGCCGATCGGTGCCGATGCGCGTGAACCCCGCCGTGGTGGACGCGCTGCAGGACGCCGACCTGATCATCTATGCGCCGGGCACCCAGCATTCAAGTCTGTTTCCCTCGTACCTCACACCGGGACTGAGCGCGGCGATTGCCGGGAACCTCACGGCCATCAAGCTCCTCATCACCAATCTTTATCAAGACGTCGAGATCACGGGCGCCAGCGCGGTCGACATCATCAACCGGGCCCTGTACTACCTGTGTGAGAAGGGCCGGGCCACAGTGCCAACTCCGTGCCTGATCACCCACTACCTGCTCAACGATCCTGGCCGTGAGTCACCGGTGCCGTATGTGCCGCTTGGCGCGGTTGAGGCGCTTGAAGACCCAAGGCTCGTGCGGATTGGCAACTACGAAGATGGCGTCACTGGCCATCACGACGCCGAGAAGCTGCTCAAGCCGTTTGTGGCGTCGCTCCTTGGATCGGATCGCGAGCCCACCGTCGCTGTGTACCTGCACGACGCAGATTCGCCGAACAAACTGCTCCAGACACTGCTCGAAATGGTCCGGGGTGGGATCGGCGACCTGCCGCTCCGGGTCACGGTGGTGCACACCGCGCACGCGGTGGATGCCGGGCTCGCGGCGTCGTTGCCGTTTGCCGTGCGGTTCGTCGCACAGTCGCAGGTGCTTGATATCTTGCGCGGCGGGGAGTTTGAATACGTCATCCTGTTCGAGTCGTCCGGGATGTATCGCGGCGAAGATATCGTCGCGCTCGCTTCGCAACTCGCGTTTGTCCGTCTCGATGCGGTCTGGGGCAGCCGGCGCCTGTCGATCAGAGACGTCGAAGAAGCCATGGCGCTTCGGTACCGCCACAATTGGTGGCTGAAGATAATTAGCCATCTCGGCAGTCACCTGTTGAGCGCGCTGTACCTCGTATTGTTCGGTCGATACATCAGCGATACCCTTTCAGGGGCGAGGGCCGTTCGGGCGAAGTACCTCTGGGGATTGAGTGTCGATCCGGCTTTCAAACTCGCGAACCACCAGTTGCTGGCGTCGCTGTTGCGCGATCGGCCGGAGGTTCTCGAGATCCCAGTGCGGTTCTTCCCCATTTCTCCGAAACGCGTCAAACGCACCTCAGTGCTCGAGGGGTTCCGGGCAGTGTGGGAGATTGTGATTCGGCGGCTGGGGCGAGCGCCGGGAGCCAAACGGCCCGTGGACCGGGCGTAGGAACACGAGTGCAGGGAGTGACTGTGCATAGCGAGAGTTCGACGGATAGCGTCACGGGGTTGTACGAGTCTGTGCCCTGCAATCTGTGCGGAGGGACGAATCTCCGGACGGTGCGGCCCGGGCGCGAGCGCTCGGAGGCCGAACTCGAGGTGCGATTCAAGAGTTCGAGTGATGAGGCCCTGCACGACCCACTGGTGGAGTGCCTGACGTGTGGTCTCCAGTTCGTCAATCCCCGTCTGCGCGCGGAGGTCATCCTGAGCGGCTACCGCGACGGCACGGACGAAACGTTTGTGTCGCAGGCTCCGGCCAGGGAGCGCACGTTCGACAAAGCACTAAACATGATCGAGCAATTCGCCCCGCAGCGCGGCCACCTGTTCGATGTGGGAACGGCCGCCGGGTCATTTCTCCACGTCGCGAAGGCGCGGGGATGGACGGTCTCCGGCTGTGAGCCGAACACCTGGTTGGGTGAATGGGGGAAGCGTACGTACGGCCTCGACATCAAGCCGGGCACGCTCGCTGATGGCCGGTATGCGGACGCCGCGTTTGATGTGGTCACTGTCTGGGACGTGCTTGAGCACACCCACGATCCCCAGGGGTTCCTCCGTGAGTGCCAGCGCGTCCTGAAACCCGGCGGCTTCCTCATCGTCAATGTCCCCGACATCGGCAGTTGGATCGCCCGGCTGATGGGTCGGCACTGGCTGATGCTGCTCAGCACCCACCTGTACTATTTCACCCGGCAGACGTTGGCGCAGCTGCTTCAGCGTGTTGGCTTCGACGTGGTGCGCGTCAAGCCGCACGTGCAGTGGCTGGAACTGGGTTACGTGATTAAACGAGGGGAACCGGTGGCGGGGCCGTTGGCGCGCGTCTCCGGCAAGGTGGTCTCGGGACTTGGACTGGGGAATCTCCACGTGCCGTACTGGATTGGCCAGACCCTGGTTATTGCGCGCAAGCAGGCGTAACCCAATTCGGGTGAGGCGCTACTTGACGACCCTGAAGACTGCGACGCTTCCGCGCCAGTAGACCGGCTGGAACAGCCGCGGGTGCTCCGCAAACTTCTGCACTGACGATCCGTTGACCTTCCGCTCCACGTCACCCACATAAACGTAGTCCACGCCGAGTTCGACAAATGCCGACTGGGCGGCTTCTGCTGACGGGCTTTGATAGGCCTCGTGGACGCGTGCCATCGCCGGTTGATACCGCGCCGGGTTCAGCGTGAAGAGGCCATTGCCGACGGCCATCCGCCGCCTCACGAAGGCCGTCACGAATGCCCACGTGTTCCGATCGCGTGGGAGGGCGTCGGTCTGGACGGTGGCCAGGGCGGGAAGCGTCGCATGAAGGTACTGCGCGGCCGCATCATCGTCAGGACTGATGTGGACGGTCCAGGGAAAATTGCCGGGACTGTTTTCGATGTTCGCAATGTCGCGAGCGTTGTACCAATCGAGGGCCACCGTGGGCAGTGCCACAGCCGCGCAAAGTAGCAGCGTGGTGGAAAGGGCGACAGAGCGCCATCGGCCCGCGGCGCGCCAGCTGTCGACGGCAAATGCGAGGAAGATTCCCAGGCACAGATACATCAAGTGACCCGTGCGAAACGTCACCTGGGTGTTTTCGTGGCCGCGAAGATCGACGAAGAGAAAGACCACGGTGATGACGGCGAGAATTGACGCTAATGTGATCACGAGCCGTCTAGAGGCGCGAAATGCTGCGCGCAGGCCAAGCGGCGCTAGAAACAGCGCCGGCCCAAAACTGAGCAGCACAAACGTCCACGGACCGCGCAGGAAGAAGCGGTTCCACCCGATGAGAAACGCATTCGGCGTGGACTGCACCATGCCCAAGCCCAGGGTCAGGCCAAGGAACAGCACAACGAGTGTGGCGGCGATGGCGCGGGAGGCAAACCATGCTCCGAAGCCGCGGCCGCGGTCGGCAGCTAGCAGGGCCACTTGCGCAACTGCATACGACCCCACGAGAAGCGTTCCATTGAAGCTGCTGATCGCGAGCATGGCGCCCAGTAGCAGGCCCTCCAGTATCGAGGGGGCCACCGTGTTAGCTCGCCGGGCGTGCGCGATCACGAGCAGCAGGATGAACACGAGCGTCAATGCCATCAAGTGCTGAGGTGTCCACCACATGGCGCGCTGAAACCCATCGACACCAGGCAGATTCCAGACCCAGCGCGTGATCGCGTCAATATTCCACGTACGGAATTCCGCGATCGGCTTGCCCGTAGCGATTTGGTCCCACAGAAAATACGCGCCTTCGAAGCTTGAGGCGAGCAGAATTGTGGACCACGAAATCGCGCTGGCCAGTGCCGACGCGCCAAAGTTTCGCACGGCGAGATATCCCACGCTGATGAATACCATCGCCATGGCCGTGTCGGTCAGCATGATGGCAGGGTCCACCGGGAGCGTTGATCGCAGTTGGGAGAACACGCCGGGTAGCGTGAAGTATGTCCAGTAGTAGGGGAGCGCTTCGAGCGGCGAGAAGGGATTGGCCAGCGGCACTGTGCCCTTGGCAAACTCGGCCACGACGGTCATGTGAACGAACAGGTCTGCATTGAAGTACGCACGATACGCCAGGCCGAGCGTCGTCGTGTTTCCGACCAGCGCGAATACGGGGCCGACTACGCCCAGCGCCAGCAACCACAATACGCCAAGGGCCACGCGATCGCGTCCGTCAAGCTGGACGAGTCTAATGACGCCAGGCTGTGACCTCCTGAATGCGAATGCCAGCAGGGCAGCGAGGCTCACGCTTGTAGAGAGCACCGCGAACGGTGATGAGAGGCCCACGAATCGGACCGTGGCGCATCCGATCGCTCCTGCGGCGTATCCCACCGGCAAGGCAAGGACGACGCGAGTCAGCCGGTCGGAGTCACTTCCGCCGATCCACCGCGCCAAAGGCCAGCCAGGCAGAGTGAACATTCCGGCGATGAGGAAATAGAGCGGCAGGTCGATGAACGATGGGAGCATCGCCCACGTTGAGAGCAGTACGCCAACGCCGACCATGAGGAACAGGCCGCGGCTGACGGTTTGAATCATGGGCGCATCGATCGTTCCACCAACAGTGCGGTGAGTCAAGAGAAGGGCTTGAATACACGAAGGGCGACCGAACCGTCCGCCCTTCGTGTCGAACGAACCCGATTGAACTAGCGGCGGACGGATGGGCTCGCGAGCACGTCGGGGAACGGGAACGATGGGCGCGTCTGAAGCGGCGACACCCACAGGTTTTTGACAATCATCCCGGCAGCGGTTGCGTCGATGGCGCCGGCACGACCGATGGGGGCGCCGATGTGAATAACGTGCGGGATGGGGCGATACGCGCGCGTACTGGTGCCCCGCGTGGAGCTGTACATGACCTGGCCGTTGGGCCCACCGCGCCTGACTTCCAGCGTGAAGAGGTCAGTGCGCCAGGTGACGCGCCACAGGAACCAGTCTTCGTCGTTGAAGTCCACCACGAGGCGCGGCGTGTCGTGGATGTGTTCCTCGTCACCGGCGTCACCGGTGATGATGCGGGCCTGGACGGCGCCTGGCGTGACGTAGATACGGCCGCGGAGTTCTGCGGTCATGCGGTAGTCGTTGGCTGTGATGTCGCCGCCGTTTTCCTGCATGGACATGATCTTCGACTTGTCGCCAGGGTTTGACTCGTCAACCCCTTTCACCATCATCGAGAAGGTGCCTTCCTGAAGGGTGACCGGCAACGTGTACGAGATGCGGCTGCCTTGGCCGAGCATCTTGACGCCGACGCCCGGCAGCCACTGGACGCTCCCAAATACGGTGCCCACCGTCTTGCCGTCGGTCAGCGAGTCGAAGATTTCGTTGCCGCGGATGTAGGAGGGCGGAATGTCGGGGGCCTTGAAGGTGAAGGTGGCCGACCATGGGCCAAACGCGCCGCTGTAGGTTGCGCGGACGCGCCAGGTATACAGGGCGCTGGTGTCGAGCTGATTCGGCAGCACCCAGACAGTCGAACTGCCGCTCGCCTGTGGAACCCTCGGATTCGCGAGGAGGGTGCCCGCCGCCGTGCGCACCTCATACTCGAGCGTGATCGGGAAGGTGATGTTGGTGCCAGCCACGTTGCCCGAGACCAGCGAGATGTTCGTCGTGGTCGTCACCTGCGCGTTATTGGCCGGCGACTGTAGTGTTGGCGCAGGCACTTTCAGCGTGGAGCCGCCAGGGCCCAGATCGTCGGACGCCGGCGCGGTCGGTGAGGGAGTCGACGAGGTGCCGGGCTGACTGCAGGCCACAGCGACCGCCAGGATGAGGGCGCCGGACACGAGAGCGAATGCAGGAGTCGTACGCATGCTGAGAATTTCTCCAACGAGTGTTTGCGGTACTGGGCTCACGCGCCAGCCATTACTATCGACGTGCGTTGTATGATATCGCAGTTAACACGCAAGTGAAATTGATTGCGGACCCGACCAAAGGATCGAAATGATGAAGAGAGTAGTGGTAGGAATTGTTTTCAGCGCTATGCTCCTGGGGGGAGCTGACGCTCAGGCCCAGATGCTCCAGTGGACCGATCGGGTGTTTCTCAACGTGAGCGGAGGCTTGCAGACGGGCAAGAAAGAGGTGGCCAGCACCGTGTCTTTCCCGTTGTATGACGAAACTGCGACGGTGGCGACCAGCCGCGAGGTCAAGGGCCCGGCCATCTGGGACGTGACCGGTGGCGTTCGGGTCTGGAGCAATATGGCCGTGGCACTCAGCGTCTCAGGGCGCACCGGCGACAGTGATGGACTGACGACCGCCGTCATCCCGCACCCGGCGTTTTACGACCAACCCCGGTCGGTCACCGGGACCGTGCCCGGGATGAAACACTCGGAACTCTGGACGAGCGTGTTGTTCGCCTGGATGATGCCGGTGACCGACAAGTTCGAAGTGATGGCGATGCTCGGCCCAACGGTCGCAGCCGTCAAACACGAGACCGCGGCGGGCGCATCGATCGTCGAAGGCAGCAGCCCGACGGTGACGGTGAATCTCGAGACGATCGACAAGTCGGTCTGGGGCGTCATGGCTGGTGTGGACGGCCGGTACCTGGTGACAAAACACATCGGTGTTGGCGCGTTCTTGCGATACGTCAAAGCCCAGGGCAACCTGACGTCCACTACGAAGTTGGATGTGGGTGGACTGCAGGTTGGTGCGGGCGTCCGGATCAAGTTCTAGGTCGGCCGGTTCGTTCCCAAAAACAAAAGGGGCAGGTGCTTGCGGCACCTGCCCCTTTCTTATGTACGCCGTTGCGGAGCTCAGACGCCCGAACAACTGAACTGCGGGTACCCACCGTAGTACGGGAAGGTCCCTTCACCCCAGTAGAGCTTGAGCGGGGTAGTGATGTTGTCGTAGTCGAACGCGATGTCGATGCCGCGCAGCGTGCCGTTGTCCATGTGCACCAGGAAGTCGATGCTGATCTCCGGCCCGCCGCGCTTCAGGTTTCGGGCCAGGTCCATTCCGCCACAACGACCGGCCTCAATGATCCGGTCGCGAATGAACATCATGTTGCTCTCGCGCTGCCCGAGAGAGCCTACCGGAACCAGATACTGGGGATACTTGGCCGCAATGCACTGAACAATGGCATTGCCGTTACTGCCGGCGCACGATCCACCCGTGCCTCCGCCTCCGCCACCGCCTCCGCCGGGCGGCGGGGGAGGCGGCACCGTGACGGGGGCCACGGGCGTGCGGAAAACCTCGGTCTTCGACCAAGTGCCAACGTTCAGGCCGTCGGTGATGCGGACGCGCCAGTAGACCACGGTGTCGTACGGCAACGTAGACGAGATCGTCAGTGACGTCTCGCCTCCCGGGTTCACCGGGGATTCCGAACTCGCGGCCTGACCTCCGAATGTGTCGCTACCGGAAATTTGGAAGAAATAAAAGAGCGCGCCGTGTGGGCCCGTCGTTGCGGCGTTCGTGGCGACAAGGGTGGGCGTGCGTGTCGTGACGCGGACGTTGCCGAGTGGGGACTTTGCCACCGGTGTGCCGATGAAAATGGGCATGAGCACTTCAAACTGTGCCGCCGCCGACCAGTCACTGTTGTTGGCGCCATCTTCCGCCCGTGTACGCCACAGGTAACTGCGGCCCGGTGCTAGTTTGTCAGGTAGGCGTACGGCGGTGCGACCGTTCGGACCGGGGCCAATGTTGTTGGCCGTAAACACGACGTTGGTGAACGCGGCGTCGGAGGCTACCTCCACCCGCAACATGAACGGCCGCGGGCTACTGCTCGACGGGTTTTCAATCAGCAGCGTGATGGGCTGGTTCTTGTCTTCGATCGTCCATCCGGGCCCCGGCTCTAGGGTCTTGGGCACGGTGATGTCTACATTCGCGAGAGGCCCGGCAATCTGGGGACTCAGGGGGTTCGAAGTCTTATTGTGCTCACATCCGGCGGCAGCAACGATTAGGACCAGCGCCGCGGCTGACAGGGGTGTTGGGCGGCGGGCAAAAAACGTCATCGGCATATGGGGCCTTCGAACAAAAGAGACTGGCTGAAAGGTGTATCGGACGCGAATCGGGCTGCCGATAGGGCCGCCGCGTCAGTTCTTTTGCAAACTGGACGCCAAGCCGGTTGGGGAAGAATCTGAACGGAGGACCATCAAAAGTCCGCCGGGCAGATTGCCGACCACGCCGAGGAACCAGAAGAGCAGTGAAAGCGCGACCGCGTCGTCGGTCGGCACGCCTGCCAGAGCAAATAGCGGCACGAACGAGGCTGTGCCGGCGCCCAGTCCGGACACCGAGGCGGGGAACAGGAACGCCAGTACGCCAAAGGGAATGAGCGCAAAGTACCAGACGCCGCTCACCGTCAAGCCGATCGCCAGTCCCAAACACCAGGCCTGCGCCGACCTCAGAGCCTGGACGCCGACCGAGGCCAGGAGGACGCCGACGAGCACGACGCGATGGTCGCCATACTGACGAATGGCGGTTAGGAACTTTTGCGCGAGTCGTTCGATCGTCGGGAACCGCCCGCCTCCAGCCCACCGGACAGATCCAGCCAGCACTCTTGAGTCGAAGAGCAGCAGCATAATGCCGGCCACGCCGAGCGTTGCTACGACGAGGGACACGGCCAGGAGCCGGCCGTCAATCAGCCGGCCAGCCAGTACCAATCCCCCACCGGCCATCAGCAGGACAGAGACGGTGCCCAGGAGGCGGTCCACCGCGACCGACCCAACCGAGAGGCGGGTGGGAGCGCCCAGCCGCGACAAGCTGATCGCACGGACCGCGTCGCCACCAATGCTGCCTGGTAAAAAGGTGCCGACAAAAGTGCTCACGAAGAAGATTCTGACGATCTGGTGCAGCGGTACGCGGGGTGGCGTTTCCACAGCTCGCAACAGCGCCAGCCACCGCCACGCCATGAGCGCGCGGTCGCACACCACCAGGCCCAGACACACACCAAACCAGGTCCATGAGCCGCGTCCCAGTGCTGTCAGGATGCCGGTCCACGAGGCATTCCGAGTAGCCAGCCACATCAGGCCGCCAGCCAGGAGCACTCTGAATGCCAGCTTCCCGGCTCTGGAGATCATTGCAGCAGATTCTACATGGGCGGTAAACTGACGGCCATCCCGCGAACGTCCTCTTGATGCCACCCCAGCGCCCGTTGAACATTCTCCAAGTCTGCGACCACCTGGGATGGGAAGGCTCGCGCATGCACGGCGTCAAGCGCCTGTTTGCGTGGATGATCCCCAGGTTCGATTCATCCGGCTTCCGGGTGTCCCTCGTCAGCCTTCGGAAACGTGATTTGTCCGAAGAGACCCTGGACGCGCTCGGTATCGACATCACGTATCTCGAGCGGGGCAAGTTCGACCCTCGGACGCTGTTCGCGCTGCTGCGGATCATCGACGCCAAAAACATCGACATCCTGCACCTGCATGGATACGGCGCCACGACCTTTGGACGCCTCGCCGCTGCGTTGCGCGGCATTCCTGTGGTCCTGCATGAACATGCCAACCTCACCAGCACTCCGTGGTTTCAGAAAGTGGCTGACTGGGTGCTGGCACCGTTCACCGACGTGGCGCTCGCAGTGTCGAAGAGCACGGCAGAGTTTGTGACCGGGGCCCGGCTGGTCCGACCACAGAGAACGAAGGTCGTGTATCTCGGGGCGCCGCTGGATGAGTTCGGTCAAGCGTTCACGCCGGAAGAGCGATCCGCCACCCGCGCCGCTCTCGGCGTGCGCCCGGACGACGTGTTGATGGGGACGGTGACGCGCCTCCACGATTCCAAGGGAAATCAATACCTGGTCGAGGCGGCGCGGCTCGTCGTGGATGCCCGTCCGCAGGCACGGTTCATCCTGTTCGGCGAAGGGCCGCTCCTGGAGAGTCTGGAAGCGCAGGCCGCATCGCTCAACCTTGGCGATCGGTTTGTGTTCGGGGGGTTCGTCAAGGACGTGCGCGGTGTCCTTGGGGCGTTCGACGTGTCGGTGTTTCCATCGCTCTGGGAAGGCACGCCGCTGACGGTCTTTGAAGCCCTCGGCGCTTCGCGCGCCATCATCGCCACTGATGCCGATGGATTGATGGAGGTGCTGACGCCAGACGAAGACGCGCTGATCGTCCCACGGCGGGATGCCCGAGCGCTGGCCGATCGCATCATCCGGTTGGTGGATTCGCCCGACGAGCGACAGCGTCTTGGAACGGCTGCGCGCAAGACGGCTAAGTCGTATGACATCACGGCCTTCGTCCGGAAGATGGAGCAGTTGTACGGTGTGCTGCATCAGGAGTCGCGCCCGCGGCGCCGACGCGTGGCTGAGGAAATGGACTTGAGCTTTTTGACTGGAAAGGCAAGCGCGTGACATCCGTGACCGCCGACGCACGATGGCGCGCCGGCTGGATCTCGGCGGCAGTGGTCTTCGTATGTTTCGGAAGCCTCGCGTTATGGATGGATCCGGTTGGCGTCAGGCGCACAAGCGCGGACCCAACCGCCGCGTCTGGTTTCCAAAGCGACGAGGCGACCTATTACCTGATGGGGCACAGCCTCGCGCGCGACCTCGACCTTGAATACCGGCACGAGGACCTTGCGCGGACCCGGCGCGAGTTTCCTGGCGGGCCCACCGGCGTTTTTCTGAAACGCGGCGTCACCTTCAGTGACCAGCCTGACCCAGACCAGAGCCGCCTCTTCTACGGAAAGTCGTTTGTCTACCCCTTGGTTGCCGCGCCCTTTGTGGCGATCGTCGGTACCAAGGGCTTCTACGTACTTAACAGTCTGTTACTGGCATTGGGTTTCTTCTGGGCGTACGCGTTCATCAGCGCCCGGTCCGCCGTTGGCGTGAGCCTGGTGCTTGCGTCGGGCTTTGTGTTTCCGACGGTCGTTCCCGTCTACTGGGCCTGGATCGCGCCGGAGCTGTTTAATTTCACGCTCGGCCTGTTCGCGTACTTCTGTTGGCTCTATAAGTTCGTGGCGCCTGCACCGTCTTCGCATCGCACTGCGTGGTTAAGAGGCCCGGCATCCGACGTTGTGGCTGCGGTGCTTGTGGGCATCCTCACGTTCTCGAAACTCACGAACGCGTTGCTCGGCCTGCCGATGGGGCTGTGGTGGCTGTGGAAGAGAGAATGGAAGCGCGCCGCGGTCGTCGCCGTAGGCTTTGCGCTTTCTGCGGGTCTCGGGTTTGGAGCAAACCTCGCGATCAGCGGTGAGGCGAATTATCAGGGCGGCTTCGACCGGCGGACGTGCTACAACGCGTTCCCGCTTGAGACTCCTGCCGTGGGCCTCGAGGTCTGCGCGCCACGGGAGACAAGCAAGGCGCTGACGAATGTCTGGTTTGATCCGCAGATGTTCTGGAGCAATCTCCGGGCGAATCTCGGCTACTTCTGGGTCGGCCGCTATGGCGGAATGGTCGCCTACTTTTTCCCGTTCGTGTTTGCGCTTGCCGCGCTCGGCACTGCCGGACGGGAGCGCCAATCGTGGCAGTGGTTCGTGCTCGCCGGTATCGCCTTGCAGGTGATCGTGTTTCTCATCACGCTGCCGTACACGTTTATGGGCGGTGGCGGTTCGGTCGGCAATCGCTATTTCATGGGCGTGTACGGCGTCGCCGTATTCCTACTCCCACCCGTGCGGTCCATCGCGGCGTCGTTGGGGCCATGGCTCGTGGGCGGGATGTTTATGGCGCCTCTTGCGTTGAGTCCCTTCGACACGTCGATGCGCCCGGGCGACCGCGCCTTCAGCGGCCCGCTTCGCGTGCTGCCGGTCGAGTTGACCAACTACAACGACCTGCCCGTCGCGACCGAGCGCGAGATGATGGTCCGCGGATTCGGCGCAGCGGCGGGACACCCTGGGTTCCAGTTGATGTATCTGGACAAGAACTCATGGCTGCGGGAGGCCGACGGGCTCAGTTTCTGGACGCGAGGACAATCCCGCGCGGAGTTGCTCGTTCGCACGAACCTGCCGGAACGTCGCCTTCAGTTGATGCTGTCTGCTGGTGATGTGCCCGTAAGCGTCGGCCTGGCCCTCGACGGCCGTCGTGCGGCCGTGTCGTTGGCACCCAATCAAACCGCCATCGTTCAATTTGCTCCCGACCGCGGGTTTCCGTTTAAGAACGTCAAGGATCAGGTCAGTTACATCTGGCGTCTTGCGATTACCACGGACGCGGGATTCGTACCCCCTCCGAACGCGTGGAACGACACGCGATTCCTCGGCGTGCGCGTGCTGCCGCTGGTGATCAGGTAGCGAAGGCATGCGACGTCAGACGCTGCTCGCCACACTCCTCGGGGCCGGACTCGCCTTGGTCATGACCTGGCCGATGATGTCGGCCCCGGGGCAACTGGCCCGCATCGATACCCACGACGGGAAGTTCAGTGTGTGGAACGTCGCGTGGGTGGCGCACGCGTTGCTTACCGATCCAGCGAACGTCTTCAACGCCAATGTGTTCCATCCGAATCAAGGGACCCTGGCGTATTCCGAAGCAAACATCGTGGCCGGCGCGATGGCTGCGCCGGTGTACGCGATCACGGGGAATCCGATCGCTGCGCACAACATCGTGGTCTACACCAGCCTGGTGCTGGCGTTCGTGTTGACCTGGCACCTGGTGCGCCGGCTGACGGGATCGTCCTGGGCCGGTGTGCCGCCCGCCGCAGGGTTTGCGTTTTCCGCGTACGTCTCAGCGCACACCGCGCACGTGCAGTTGCTGCTGGTGTTTGTCGTGCCCCTCGTGCTGCTTGTCTGGCACCGATTTGTCGAGGAGCCGGGGCTTCGCCGAGGCTGCGTCCTCGGCGCGACGCTGACCTTCGCTGTGCTCGCGTGTGCGTACTACGGAATCATGATGGGTCTGGCTATCGGGTTTGCCGCGTTGTGGTTTGCGGCTGGCCAGCCGCATCCCCGGCGTTATTGGACAGGCCTCGCTTCCGCAGTGGTGGTCGCGGCGCTCCTCGTGACCCCTGTCGCGCTGCCGTACGCGACCATGCGCGATGAGGCGGGCTTTCGGTCTGCGCTCAATGTCGAAGAGGCGCGCGACCTTTCGGCTGACCACCGCACGTACATGCGGGGCCAGTCCGGGCCGTTCAGCAAGGCGCTGCCTGAGTTGTGGCGAACCCGGCTCGACACGTATGTCGGCCGCATGGGTGAAGTGCTGTTCCCCGGAATTATCATCATCGGTCTGGCGCTGGTTGGGCTCGTCCTTTCGTCTTGCGTTGTACCCGCCCGCCGAATCTTCTGGTTCTACGTGGGGCTGACGCTAATGGGGGTATGGGCGTCACTGGGGCCGGCCGCGGGGTTGTATGGCTGGCTGGCCGACATCATCCCGTTCATGTCGTTTCTGCGAGCGCCGTCACGGTTCGGTGTCCTGGTGCTGATGGGACTCGCGGTGTTCGCGGGCATGGGTATCGCCGCGATTGCTCAATCAGGACGACGACGGTCATGGGTGGTGCCGGTGCTGCTGGCGCTGGTCGTCATCGAGTTGCGGGTGTCGTGGCCGCTGCGTCTGGTGCCGCCCATTCCCGAGGCGTATGAGGTGCTGGCCGGCATGCCCAAAGCCGGCACGCTTGTGCTGCACTTCCCGTATCGCCGTGGCGAGTGGTTTCCCCACGTCGAGCACATGTTCTGGTCGATGTGGCACTGGCAGCCGCTGGTGAACGGCTACAGCGATTTCATCCCTGCCGACATTCAGGCGCAGGCGATTCCCCTCAACGGTTTTCCTAGCGACGAATCGTTTCGCCTCTTGCGCGAGCGCGGCGTGAAATACGTCGCCATTGACTGGCGTACCTACAACGAGGCCACAACCGTCGTGATGCAGGGTCGGTTCCCGCCGTACATGCGGTATTTGCGGCCGCTCGTGGAGACCAGTCCGGTATCGCTCTACGAAATCGTGCGCTGGCCGGAATGACCACGCGTGAGGTTCGCGATGCCGCCCGAGAGCGAGAATACCATCACGAGCGCGGCTCCCAGGAATGACAACGCCAGCGCCGACTCCAGCGGCAGGCCCAATCGCGCGAAATAGAAACTGAACGTCGCTTCACGCACGCCGAGCCCGTTCACCGTGACCGGGGCCATCTGCACGATGAACGACAACGGAATGAGGACCGCGAGGTGCGCGAGCGGAATTGAGACAAGGATCGCCTGCGCGATGGCCGCATAAAACAGGACGAGCACGGCCTGCACCACGATGCCGCCGGCAAACCCGAGGGCCAGGGCAAAGGGGCTTTCCCGAAACCGCGCCAGAGCACTCACGAGTCGGCTGATGCGCTCTTCGACCCATTCCTGGTGGAGGGCCTTGAGCGGCGCCAGCATTCGGCCCACGGCATCGGGCTTGAGCACCACGAGGCCGCCAGCCAGCGTCCCGCCGCCGAATGCCAGCCACAACAGGCCAGGCCCGAATGCCGCCATTGCCGGGTTCGTCGAGGTGGCCAGCGACGCTCCAATGGCCGCGATAAAGACGAGCGCGAGCAGCCCAATGCCCCGATCAACCAGCACCACGGTGGCGGCCCGCGTTTTCGAGCCGGCGGCCAGAGCGGTGTCGCGCACTCGGATGACGTCGCCTCCAATGTTTGACGGCAGGAAGTTGTTGAAGAACGTGGCGACCAGGTACGACCGGAGCAGAGGCCCGAGGCCCACGACCACGTGCTGCGCATGCAGCAAGACGCCCCAGCGCCATGCGCTGATGAACACCATGACGAAGTACAGGCCGAGCGCCACAGCAAGCCAGGTCACCGAGGCCATCCGCGCGATAGCCCAGAGCCGTGCGAGGTCGACGCGCGACAACAGCACATAGAGCAGGCCGATGGAGACGACGATCTTGGCCGACCAGAGCAGGGCCAAGCGACCGGGACGGGTGGGAGCCTCGCTGGTTTCAGGACCGTCGATGGCGTCGTAGAGGCCAGGAGTGTCGGGAGCGTCAGGACCAGGGGGCACGTGTGTCATCAGGATCGACGCGAGCTACTACCGGCGGCGAAGTGTACCACGCGGGTGTACAATTCGCCGCAGCCCCAACGCCCACGCGATCGGGCCCTGACGGCATGCACATTCTCATGATCGCGCCGGAGCCGTTTTTCGAGCCCCGGGGAACCCCGTTTTCTGAGTTACACCGCATTCGCGCGTTGATCACCCTCGGGCATACCGTCGATCTCGTCACGTACCCGTTCGGCAGTAACGTCCAGATGCCCGGACTCCGCATCGTGCGGTCGATGGCTCCGCCATTTGTGTCGCGCGTGCGAATCGGGCCTTCGTGGGCGAAGGTGCCGCTCGATGCACTGCTGTCTCTCACCGCATTGCGACTCGCGCTGACGCGCAGGTATGACGTCATCCACTCACACGAGGAAGGCGGCGCGATCGGGATTGTGCTTGCTGCGTTGCTGCGCAAGCCGCATCTGTACGACATGCACTCGAGCCTGCCCCAGCAGATCTCGAACTTCGGCTTCGGCAAGTTCAAGGGACTGGCAGCGTTCTTCGGATGGATCGAGCGCCTGGTGATCAAGCGGTCGGGGGTCGTCATTGTGATCTGCGAAGATCTTGACGATACGGTGAAGGCGCTAAAGTTGCCGGTGCCTACCGTGCTGATCGAGAACGCCGCAGGCTCGGGCGCTGCGCCGTCGGCCGGTACCGGACTCGCCGTGCGCCGATCGCTGGGGCTCGACGACACGACGCCGGTGGTGCTGTACACCGGGACATTTGAGGCCTACCAGGGCCTTGATCTGCTGTATGGCGCGATGCACATTGTGGTGGCGACTCGTCCGGAAGCCAGACTCGTGATGGTGGGAGGCGAGCCGGCCCAGGTTGAGGCAGGCCGTGCCGCGGTTAACCGACTCGGACTCTCATCTGCGGTCGTCTTCACCGGCCAGCGACCCGCCGAAGAAGTGCCCGCCTACCTCGACGCGGCCACCACGTTGGTGTCGCCGCGTTCAAATGGCACCAATACGCCACTGAAGATTTATCAATACCTCCGGTCGGGTCGCCCGATTGTGGCCACGCGTCTGCGCACCCACACGCAGGTCCTGAGTGACGACGTCGCGATCCTGACGGCTGCGACGCCTGGGGAATTGGCGAAGGGGCTGCTTCGCGGCATGAGTGATCCCGCCGCGGTGGCGATCGGGGAGCGCGCACGCGACCTCGCCAACACGAAATACAGCGACGAAGCCTTCATTGAAAAAACGCGCCGGGCGTACGAGGTGCTGGTGCGATGAACCGCCAACACTACAGCTACACGCATTACGCCAGCAAGGATGTGGCGGAAGGGTTCGACAACCTGCGGTTCAGTGGTCCCATTGGCCGGCACCTGCTGGCCGAGCAGGAGACGCTCCTCATGACCGCCTTCGCCCCACTGGGGACCGGTGCTGCCGGCCATCCACTTTCAGGATGCTCGGTGGTGGATGTCGGCACGGGCACGGGCCGCGCCGCGATCGGTCTCGCGCGCGCCGGGGCGACTGTGGTGGGAGTGGATGCGTCGTCCGAAATGCTCGATGTGGCGCGTGAACGCGCCGCCGCTGCGGGCGTGTCGGCGACGTTTGATGTGGGCGACGCCCATGCGTTGCCGTTTCCGGCGGGACATTTCGACGGGGCCGTGTCGTTGCGGGTGCTGATGCACACGCCCGACTGGTCGCGGTGTGTGGGCGAGTTGTGCCGGGTCGCGCGACGTCGGGTCGTGGTGGATTTTCCCTCCGCGTCGAGTCTGGCCGCCGTCGAAAGCGTTGTGCGGCATGTCAGGCGCGCCGCAGGACATAAGGTCGAGGCGTACCGAGTGATGTCGGAACGCAGTGTCACTGCAGCGTTCAAGGCGAATGGATACCTCGTGGTCCACATCCATCGGCAATTCGTCATGCCGATCGCGTTCCACAAAGCAGTGGGATCATTGGGCTTCACACGCGGACTTGAGCGAGTGCTCGGGGCCACCGGTCTCCTTTTGCTCGCCGGCTCTCCCGTGACGATGGTGGCGGAGCGGTGAAAGCGCTGGTCACGGGGGCCACAGGGTTTACCGGAGGTCACCTGGTGCGACGGCTAGTGGCGGCAGGCGATACCGTGCGCGCCATTGTCAGGCGGCCGGACCAGGCGAGGGATCTAACCCGCGCGGGAATCGAAGTCGTTCGTGGCGACCTCACGGACACCCCGAGTCTGCGCGCCGCGTGTGCGGGCGTCGATGTGGTGTACAACATCGGCGCGCTCTATCGGACAGCGGGGTTGCCCGCGTCGTCCTATCGGGTAGTGAACGCCATCGGCGTAGAGTCGCTCGTGAGAGCCGCCGCAGACGCCGGCGTCCGCCGCGTCGTGCACTGCAGCACAGTGGGTGTGCATGGAGATGTGGAACATCCACCGGCAAACGAAGATGCGGCGTTGCGCCCCGGCGATGTGTACCAGGAAACCAAAGTCGAAGGCGAGCAGTTGGCCACCGCCGCTTCGAAGAAAACCGGCATCGAGTTGGTGATCGCTCGTCCGTCCGGGATCTACGGTCCAGGTGACCGACGCTTGCTCAAGCTGTTTGGGGGCGTGGCGCGTGGCCGGTTCGTGTTGCTCGGCAATGGCGAGATCTTTTATCACCTGACCTATGTGGAAGACCTGTGCGACGGCTTTCGTCTCTGCGCCGCGGTGCCCTCAGCGGCGGGCCGCACCTATATTCTGGCGGGCGGGGAAGTGACGACGCTGAAGGCGTTGATCGGGATTACCGCGGAGGTGGCTGGTGTAGACCCGCCACGGCTGCGATTGCCGGTGTGGCCGTTCTGGCTTGCGGGTGCCGCGTGCGAAGCAGTCTGCGCGCCGTTCGGCGTGGCTCCGCCAATCTATCGCCGTCGTGTAGACTTCTTCACCAAGAGCCGGGCGTTCGACATCTCACGGGCCCGCGCGGAACTGGGTTTTGCGCCGGCGGTGAGCCTGCGTGACGGGATTCGGCGCACACTGGAGTGGTACCGTGGCCAACACTGGATCTGATCGGGACATCCCGCGCGTGCAGGACCAGTTGTTCCGTGCGCCCGGAGGGGCGCGGGCGAAATACAGTGCGCTCATCGTGGGCAAGCCCGGCTGGGGGGCGCTGATCAAGTACGAAGCCATCATGCTGCTCGCCCAGTGCGTGCCGGGCGCGCTGGGGTTGATGCTCCGCAAGTTCACCTACCCCTTGCTGCTGGGCAGGTGCGGCCGCAACGTGGTGTTCGGTCGTGACGTGGTGCTGCGTCATCCGCACAAAATTCATATCGGCGACAACGTCGTGATCGACGATCACTGCCTGCTTGATGCCAAGGGCGACACCAACCGCGGCATCGACATCGGGAATGGCGTGTTCGTGGGGCGCGACACCATCCTGTCGTGCAAGAACGGCGACATCACGTTGGCCGAGGACGTAAATATCGGATTCAACTGCGAGGTGTTTTCCGCCGGCCGCGTCACGATTGGGGCGCACACACTTCTGGCCGCGTACTCCTACCTCATCGGCGGCGACCACGACTTCAGCGACCCGACTGTGGTAGTCAACGCACAGCCGCGGAAGTCCGACGGCATCACTGTGGGCGCCGGTGTCTGGATCGGCGCTGGAGCCAAGGTGCTTGATGGTGTGTCGATTGGTGATCGCGCGATTATCGGTGCGGGAGCCGTGGTGCTGGGGCCGGTTCCGGCCGGTGCAAAAGCAGTGGGTGTGCCGGCGCGCGTACTGAATTCGAGTCCGGACGCCTGAGTCATGGCTCTGGTCGCGGTCGTGACGTCGTCACCGCCGTCCGTGGAGGGCGGTCACATGGTGATCGCTCGCGCACTGGTGGAGGCCGTGAAGACTGCGGGCCACGACGCGCAGCTGGTCGCCACGCCTTCCAATCCCTTTGGGCAACAGGCGTCCGAGTACCTGGCGACGTGGCGGACCAACGTCAGGGAAATCAGTGGCCGGCCGGTCGATCATGTCGTCTCGCTTCGCTATCCCTCGTATGCGGTGCGCCACCCTTCGCACGTGTGCTGGCTCAACCACACCATGCGCGAGTACTACGACCTGTGGGACGACTTCTCGGGTCCGTTGTCGCCGCAGGGGCGGCTGAAGGAAAGCGTGCGACGCCGACTGATTCACGCGGCCGATACCTGGTGTTTTCAGCATCACCTAAAGGCGCTCTTCGCCCAGTCGACGACGGTGCAGGCACGCCTCACGCGGTGGAACGCGGTGACATCCCAGGTACTGTATCCGCCCGCGCCCCAGCGGTCCTACCGCTGTGACGGTTACGGCGATTTCATTTTTGTGGTGTCGCGATTGGCGCCGCTCAAGCGCATCGATCTGATCCTGCAGGCGCTGGCAACTCCCGCGGCCCAGGGGGTGCGGTGCGTCATTGCCGGGGAAGGGGAGGCCGAGGGCGTCCTTCGCGCCGGAGCCGCCCGGCTGGGGCTTGAGGGCCGGGTGACATTCGCCGGGCGCGTGTCCGACGAGCAGCTGGTGGACTACCTGGCGACGTGCCGCGCCGTGTGTTTTGTCCCCAAGCACGAAGACTACGGATTTGTCACTGTGGAGGCCTTCTCGGCAGCGAAGGCCGTCGTGACGGTGACCGACAGCGGAGGGCCGGCCGAGTTGGTGGTGGACGGCGTGAACGGGCGCGTCACGGTGCCTGAGCCCACAGCCCTGGGGCAGGCGCTGGCCGATCTGCATAACGACCTATTGCTCGCGAAACGCCTGGGAGCTGAGGCCCTGGCGACCGCCAGGCGTTTCACATGGACGGGTGTCGTTGATACTCTCGTCACACAGCACCTCCGGCCATAACACCCATGTCTTACCGAACTCCTCTGGAACATCGGATCGCCAAAAAGACCACGCAGGCGATCCTTGAGCACAACCTGATCGAGGACGGCGACCGCGTGATGGTCGGCCTCTCGGGGGGCAAAGACAGCTGGGCCCTGATCCAGATTCTGGACGTGCTGCGCAAGCGGGCGCCGATCTCGTTCTCCATTTGCGCCATCAACGTCAATTCCGGCTACAAGGATTTCAAGCACAGCGCCGTGACCGAGGCATGCGCCGAGCGCGGGTGGGAAGTGCACATCGAGCACACCACGATCGGCGCCGTCATGGATGACATCCTGGAAGATGGCGAGACGCCGTGCTCGCTCTGCGCCCGGCTGCGTCGTGGTGTATTGTATCGGCTGGCGGAGTCGGTGGGCGCTACCAAGATTGCGCTCGGGCACCACATGGACGACTTCGTCGAGACGCTGCTGCTGAACGTGTTCTTCCAGGGAGCGCTCAAAGCCATGCCCGCTCGCCTGACCTCGGACAATGGGAAACATACGGTGATCCGTCCTCTGGTATATGTCACCGAGGCTGAGGCTCTCGCGTACACGCAGGAAAACAACCTGCCGGTCATCGGCTGCTGTTGTCCCGCCTGCGGAGACCTGAGCCTGAAGCGCCAGCGGCTGAAGCGAATGATCGCCGAGTTGGAACTGGAACATCCGGAGATCAAGAACTCGATGATTAAGGCCATCGGGAACGTGGCGCCCCGCCACTTGCTCGATACGCGCCTCTACCCGGTGCTTCAGACCGCTGCGGCCCTTCGATAGCCCCATGCGTGCGGTGATCACCCGCGTGTCGTCGGCGTCGGTCTCCATCGACGGCCGGGTCGTGTCTGAAATCGGCCGTGGCCTTCTTGTGCTGGTTGGGGTGGCGAACGGCGACGGAACGGCCGATACCGACTATGTCGCGGCCAAGATCAGGGATTTGCGGATCTTTAGCGACGCAGCGAACAAGATGAACCTGAGCGTGGTGGACGTGGGTGGGGCCGTCCTGGCGGTCTCACAGTTCACCCTCCTCGCCGATGTCCGGCGGGGCCGTCGGCCGTCGTTTGTCGGGGCGGCGGCGCCCGACGTGGCTAACGAGGCGTACGAAGGCGTGGTATCACGGCTCCGGGACTCGGGATTGGTGGTCCGGACTGGTATGTTCCAGGCCGATATGCAGGTGGCGTCGGTCAACGACGGCCCCGTCACCATTTGGATCGATTCGCGGAGTGAGACATGACGAGAGTGATGCTGAAGTTAGTGCTGGGTGTGGTGATGATGGGGCTGGCGGTGCCCGCGTGGGCGCAGTCGCGACCGCTGGTCACCGAGGATCCAGAGACAGTGAGCCCCGGCCAGATTCTGCTGGAAGCCGGAATCGATTACAGTCGCGAAGCGTTCTTCCCTGTGTCGGGCTTGAAGGGCAACCTCATGAGGCTGGGCACACTGGGCCTGAGTTTTGGGGTCAGTTCGATCGCTGAAATCCAGATCGATGGAGGGCTGCGCAATCGGCTGTCCATCACCAACCGGCTAGCCGGGCCCCTGGCGCGCATGCTGGACATCACAGGCGATTCGACGGCCGACGTGGAAGACATTGTGGTGGGCGCCAAGGTGCGATTTGTCTCCGAAAGTGTCGGTCGCCCATCACTGGCCGTTCGCTTCGCGACGAGGTTACCAAACGCCGGCAACGAAAGCGGCCTGGGTCTCGACACCACGGACTTTGCGCTTGCTCTGGCGATGGGCAAGACCATCCAGCAGGTCCGTGTGGTTGGGAACGCTGGATTCGTCATCCTCGGTGATCCGACGCGCGGCGATCGCCAGAACGATGTGTTCATCTACGGCCTGTCGGTTGCGCGTGCCATCGCCAACGGGGCCGAAGTGGTAGCCGAACTCAACGGCCGAGCGAACACGCGGACCGGCACAGCGATTGTGGGCACCGAGAGCCGCGCGGCCATGCGCCTTGGGTCACGCTTGACGCGCGGGCCGGTGCGCCTGGATGCGGCGGTGCTGTTCGGCATCACCGAGCGCGATCCCACGTGGGGCTTCACCACGGGACTCACCTGGGTCTTTAACGCGTTTACGGTTAAATAACTGGGGAAGTTTGGAACTGGGGAGATGGGGAACTGGGGACTGATGAACCGTCGCGGGTTGTTGCTCTCTCTGCTGGCGCTGACGCTGGGGCTGGGCGTTCGTGCGCAGCAGGCCCCGGCCCAGTCCGCTCCCGAATACGGTCCGGCGAAAGGAACGCTGGTCGTCATCGGCGGCGCGATGACCGACAACTTCGGCGTGCCGAAGAAGTTCATCGATCTCGCCGGTGGTCCCGGCAAGAAGTTTGTGATTGTGCCGACCAATGGTGGCAACAGGACTGCCGATGGTAAGCCGCGGAAATATGACCCCGAGACCGTCCTCGGGCCCTGGAAAACACGCGGACTGACGAACGTCGTGATGCTGCATACCTGGGATCCGAAGGTGGCCGATACGCCGGAGTTCGTGGCGCCCCTGCTTGACGCCGATGCTGTATGGTTCGACGGCGGGCGTCAGTGGAACGGTGTGGACTCCTACATGAACACGCGGGCTTTGATGGAATTCTGGAACGTTCTGCATCGGGGCGGGGTGATCGCGGGCAGTTCCGCCGGCGCGACGATTCAGGGTGATTACCTGGTGCGAGGTGACACAAAGGGGCCCGACATCATGATGACGGAGGAGCCGAACCACCAGCAGGGTTTCGCGTTCCTCAAGCGGTCTGCCATCGACCAGCACATCAACACGCGTAATCGATGGGACGACCTCATCCCGGTCATCAGGAAGTTTCCGCAGTACCTCGGCATCGGACTGTCCGAAGACACCGCTATTATCGTGAACGGCGATGCGTTTGAGGTGATCGGTCGATGGAAAGTCACGGTGCATGACAACACACACGCGTATCAGCCGTGGGACAAACCCTATGACGTGCTGAGCCCCGGCGATATCTATGACATGAAGGCTCGGAAGATTGTGAAGTACGGCAATGGCGCGACTCCGGGCCGCGGTGGCGGAGGTGAGTGACCGTATTTGGCCTTCTGCTTGTCAACGTCCACCGGTTTGACTCGGAAGGCTTATCGTCATCGCCTGGCGGGTCGGTGCAGTGCGCGCGCACTGGATATACTGGCCGCCATGCGCAGACTGTTGCCGCTCGTCCTACTCGCTCCGGCCCTGATTTCTGGCCAATCCCCGGCCGCGGACCTCATCGTGCGAGGCGGCCGCGTCATCGACGGCACGGGCGGCCCGTGGTATCGGGCCGACATCGCGATCAAGGGCGACACCATCGTCCGCATCGCACCGTCCATCACGGATGCGGCGGCGCGCGTCGTCGATGTCACTGGACTGGTGGTCGCTCCAGGCTTTATCGATATTCACACGCATGCGCGACGGGGCATTTTTGAGTTGCCAACCGCCGACAGCTATGTGCGGCAAGGCGTGACCACGCTCGTCGAGGGGCCCGACGGGAGTTCGGATGTGCCTCTGGGACCATTTCTCGCGAAGTTGGCAGCCACGCCCATCACGCCGAACATTGCGAGTTTTATCGGTCAGGGATCGATCCGCAGTCTGGTGATGGGGCCGATCAACCGCCCCGCGAGTGCCGAGGAAGTAGAACGGATGCGCGGCCTCGTGCGTCAGGGCATGGAGGACGGCGCGTTTGGTCTCAGCTCCGGCCTGTTCTATGTGCCTGGCACGTTCACGCCCACGGCGGAGGTGGTGGAACTCGCGAAGGTTGCCGGGAGTTTGGGCGGCATTTACATCTCGCACATGCGCGATGAAGCGAAGGGCGTGCTCGACAGCGTACGCGAGACCATCACGATCGGCGAGCAGGGTGGTCTGCCGACGCAGGTGACCCATCACAAAGTGGTGGGCAAGAAGTACGGGGGGCAATCAGTGCAAACGCTGCGGCTGATCGATGAGGCCCGCGCGCGCGGAGTGGACGCGACGATCGATCAGTATCCGTACACCGCCTCCAGCACCAGCATCGCATCGGCCCTGCTCCCAGCCTGGGCGTTGGAAGGTGGTCGGTCGGCCACGCTGGAGCGGTTGCTCGATCCGGCGACGCGCGCGAAGGTCAAGGCCGAGACTGTCGCGATTCTCCGCGATGAGCGTGGCGGCGGTGACCCGAGGAACGTGGTGGTGGCCGGCAACAGCTGGGATCCGGCGATGGCCGGCAAGAATCTGGCGGAGATCACCGCCGCTCGCAGTCTGCCTGTGACGCTCGAGAACGCGGCGGAGACCACCCTCTGGATCGTGGAGAAGGGCGGCGCGCAAGGCATCTTCCACGCCATCAACGAAGAGGACCTGCAACGCATCCTGGTGCACCCGGCGACGATGGTGGCGTCTGACGGGCAAGTGGCCATCTTGGGCCGAGACCACCCGCATCCACGCAGTTATGGAACATTCGCGCGCGTGTTAGGCCTGTATGCGCGCGACAAGAAGCTATTGCCCCTGGAGGTTGCGGTACAGAAGATGACGTCGTTCCCGGCGCAGCGCCTGGGAGTGACCGACCGCGGGGTGCTGCGCCCGGGGTTGAAGGCCGACATCGCTGTGTTCGATGCGGCGCGCATTCGCGATACCGCGACCTTCGAGAAGCCGCACGCCTATGCCGAGGGCGTCAGCCTCGTCATCGTCAACGGACAGATCGCGTTTGAGAACGGGGTCATGACGGCTGCGCGTCCCGGCCGGGTGCTGTACGGGCCAGCGAAACGATAGGAACCATTGCATAAAAGGAGGTGCTTGCGCGCGTACGCGCGCAAGCACTGACCGAGAACGGCGCGGGGGGGGGCGGAGGGGGGGGGTCAGACGACGAACCGCTTGCGGACGCGCGCCAGTTCGTCGTCGCGCCGTTCGCTCGACCAGCCCCATTCGCGGGCAAGGAGATCGGCTGCGCGCTGCAGCGCGGGTTCACCAGGATGGCCGGCTGAGCCGAGCGGTGTACGGCGAAAGACCACGTCGTCGAGCCGCACGGCAGCGGCCTCGCGGGCCGCATAAATCACTTCGCCTTCGATGACGGGGCCAGACGGACTGAGCCGCGCCAGCGCACTCTCGGCGTGGGCGCATCGCAACACGGCCGGTCCCTCGGTCCCGTACCACGCCGAGAGATGCGCGTGGATGGCTTTTTCGAGCGTGAGCCCGAGCGTGCGCGACGTTTCCTGCAGGATGCCGTCGCTGTCGGCGATGTCGGCGTGCGGGAGTACGGTTGTGCCTGTCCGGCAAGGCCGGGTTGGGCGTCCGGCGAGTCGAGCGACGGCGTCCACGGCGCGTTCGGCCGCCAGCCGAGCGGTGGTGTACTTCACCCCGACAAGGCTGAAGAGTCCCGGCGATTCGCTGTCTACCAGCAGCTGAGGCTCGGCCAGCAAGTCGAGGCCCTTTCCTGTGTCTTGCGCCGGCACAAGGCCGTGGTGCACGAATCGCACATCCTTGCGCGTGGCGCCAAGAGCGGGGAAGGCCGTCTGGATCTCAGCGAGGAATGCCTCGACACTCGGCTCGAGCGATGCCGAGTCATCTGGGCTGGTCGCGCCGTCTGGCTGGTACGTGCCCACCAGTACGCCCCCGGCCCATGGGACGGCTGTCAGCATGCGGCCCTGCGCCGACGGGGCGGCCAGTGCAATGTCCTTGGCCGGCCGATCGATCAGCAGATTCATTGCGCGGACCAGCGGAGGTGCGCCCGTGGCGCCGAAACGCTGGTGCAACGAGGCCAGGCCAGTGCCGGCGGCCAGCACCACGGCGCCGGCGCGAACATCAAACATGTTGCCGGTCAGCACGTCGCGGCACGAGACACCCGCGATGTGCGAGCCCTCGCGAATCGGCGACTGAGCCTCCACATACGTGGCCACCACCGCGCCAGACTGGTGCGCCGCCAGCGCCACTGTCCATGTCAGCCGGTCTGGATGCATCGTCTGGTAGTCGTACCAGATGGCGCCGCCCGACAACCCCTTCGGTGCGATGCCAGGAAAGAAGCGTTGTGTCGCTGCGGGCGACTCCAATCGCGTGTTGGGCAGGTGCAGTTCAGCAGTCACGTGTTGGTTCCGGGACTTCCCGACGAAGTCGTACAGCTTGAAACCGGCCCGGACCATTAATCGTGACCGCCGGGTGCCGCGATAGGTGCCGATCAGGAAGGGTAAAGGCCGCAGCAGGTGCGGCGCAATCCGCGCCCACGCCCGCCGTTCCGCGATCTGTTGCCGACATTTCAGGAACTGGCCCGATTGCAGCGCCCGCAGGCCACCGTGGATAGTCCGCTGGTGATTGAAGGAAATACCACTGCCGATGTCTCCACGCTCGACCAGCGCCACACGTAGCCCTCGGGAGGCCGCGTCATAGGCCGTAAACAGGCCGTGGATGCCACCGCCCACGACCAGCAGGTCGAAGGGCTCGGCGTGCAGTCGGGAAAGATCGCGTGTCATACCTGCCATATAGTAAGTCGCGCATGAACGAACGCGTCCGCGAGTACTGGAATATCCATATCCATGATCTTGAGATTTCCACCCATGCGCCAGGCAGCCCGGGATTCTTCTCGGATCTTGACCAATATCACTTCGAGAAGCTGCACCACCTTCTGGACCTCGTCCACTTTGACGAGTGGAAGGACCGGGACGTACTTGACGTTGGGTGCGGGGCGGGAGTCGAGGTGGTGCGCTTCGCCCGTGCGGGCGCGCGCGTCACCGGGGTGGACATTGCTGAAAGTGCCATCACCCTGGCTCGCCAGAATCTCGAACAGCAGAGGCTGTCGGCCCGACTGGAGGTGGTCGATGGTGAATACCTGCCGTATGCTGATGGTTCCTTTGATTTGGTGTTCGCTCACGGAGTGGTGCAGTACACGGGTGACGAACACCGGATGGTTGCAGAGATTCATCGGGTGCTGAGGCCCGGGGGTCTGGCGATCTTCCAAGGCTATAACCGGCTTTCGTGGCTCAATGCGCTTTCGAGAGTCATGAAGACTCCGCTCGAGCATGAAGATGCGCCGATACTCAAGCGCTATTCGGCGGCCGAGTTCAGCGACTTGTTGAAGCCTTTTGCGATAGTAGATCTGGTGTTTGAACGGTTCCCCGTGAAGTCGCGACTCCACAAGGGCTGGAAGGGACTCGCGTTCAACACGTTCTTCGTCGGTACGTTCAACGCACTGCCGCGCTCGTGGGTGCGGCGCTACGGATGGCACCTGCTCGCGTTTTGCCGGAAGGGTGCTGCGTAAGTCGATGGAATTGATCAAGGCTCACGCTTACGGGAACGACTTTCTGCTGCTCCCTTCAGCCGATACCACGCCGTCCGGCGACATCGCGTCCTTTGCGCGGCGGCTGTGCGACCGGCATGTCGGCATCGGCGCCGACGGCCTGATGCTCGTCGTCGAGACCGAGCAGGGTGCGCGCATGCGCTTACTGAACGCCGACGGGAGTCGATCAGAGATTTCTGGAAACGGGATCCGATGCGTCGCTGCTTGGCTGGCACGCACGAGGGGGCTGGCGGCCGGCGCGCAGGTCGTGCTCGACACCGAGGCGGGTCTGCGAACTATCGACGTGCTGTCTGTGGATGGCACACGTTACTCCTGTCGTGCGGAAATGGGGCAGCCCGAGGGATTGCGCGAGGTGCCGATCGAGGTGGCCGGACAGACTGTTACTGCAGCCGTACTGCGCGTCGGCAACCCCCAGTGCGTGGTCATTGGGCCGCCCGAACACCTGACGGCCGCGCGCCTGCACACCATTGCTGCGGGACTGGCCGTACACCCGTTCTTTCTGGAAGGCACAAACGTTGAACTTGCGACCGTTGAACAGCCTGACCGGGTGAGGATCTTGATCTGGGAGCGCGGTGTCGGGCCCACCGAGGCGTCGGGCACCGGTGCGTGCGCCGCGGCCGTGGCTGCAGCGATGTTCGGCGGTGCCGCCCGCGTCTGCGACGTCGTCTCGCCCGGAGGCACCCAGCGGGTGGAGTGGACCGATGGCGGCATCTTATTGACGGGTTGGGCCGAACTAACTGGCGCGGTTCAATGGTGGGGCGCTCGATGAGGCAGTTGCACAGAGCATCGGAAGTCGGCGAGTCGTTTTCTCCAGCAGAGGAACGATTCAACCGGCGTCGTCGCACTTTCGGCTTGTTTGCAGGACCTGCGTTGTGTCTTGGAATACTGCTACTGCCGACACCGGGGCTCTCTGACAATGCGCACAAGCTGAGCGCAATCCTGGCGTTGATGGTGACGCTATGGATGACAGAGGCCATTCCGCTGGCCGCCACGGCACTGCTTGGACCGACGCTGGCAGTCCTGCTCGGCATCGCCAACGCCAGAACGGCGTTCGCCTCGTTCGCCGACCCGATCATCTTCCTGTTTATCGGCAGCTTCATCCTGGCCGAAGGGATGTTCGTGCACCGGCTCGATCGGCGCATGGCGTTTTCAGCCATGGCGTCTCCGTGGATCGGTAGCAGTGCCCTTCGCCTGGTCGTGGTCTACGCCACTGTGGCCGCCGTGCTTTCAGCCTGGATGAGCAACACGGCGACTACGGCCATGCTTTTCCCGCTGGGTATGGCGGTGCTGTCAGAGTTGGGGCGGGGACGGTCACACGACGCGGCCTTCCAGCGGTTCGCGATGACGATGATGCTGGTGACAGCGTTTGCGGCGTCTATTGGCGGCATGGCTACGCCGGTCGGCACACCGCCGAACCTCATCGGCAAGGGGTTGCTGCTCAGGAACGCCGGCATTGATATCTCCTTCGCCGGGTGGATGGCGCTGGGTGTGCCGCTCGTCATCGTGATGATGGGCACCCTCGTGGCATGGATGCTGTATCCCGCGGCGCGGCACGTGCGCCTGGGGACAGAAGCCACGTCCTCTGTGCGCGATGAACTGCGCAAGCTGGGCACGATGCAGACGGGTGAGCGGAATGTGGTGCTGGCGTTTGCGGTGACGGTGTTACTGTGGACGCTGCCTGGCCTGCTGGCACTGGTGCTGGGTCAGGGCCACTGGCTGACGCAGCGGACCACGACCCTTTTTCCCGAGTCGATCGCCGCCATCATCGGCGCGCTCCTGCTCTTCGTGCTTCCGATCAGTTGGCGCGCGAGACGGTTCACGATGACGTGGGGGGAAGCGTCGAATATTGACTGGGGCATCATCCTGCTCTTCGGTGGCGGCCTGGCGATGGGCGGACTGGCCGATTCAACGGGTCTAGCCGACAGTTTCGGCCGTTGGGTCGTCAGCCATGTCCCGGGAGCCGGCACTGTAGGCTTGACGATTGTGTTCACTGCGGTTGCGATCATGATGTCGGAGGCGGCCTCAAACACGGCGGCTGCCACCGTAGTCGTGCCGACGGCGATCGCGGTGGCGATGGCGGCGGGCGTGTCTCCGCTCGAGCCAGCGCTCGGGGCCACACTGGGCGCGAGCATGGGATTCATGATGCCAGTCTCCACGCCCCCCAATGCGATTGTGTACAGCAGCGGATACATCCCGATTGGCACGATGATGCGCTACGGTATCGTGCTCGACATTGTGGGGTTCGCAGTGATCGTCGCGGCGGTGCTCGGATTCGGCTGGATTGTCACATAACCCAATTCCCTGAGCATGACGGCTGGCAGATTTTGCGAGCCGCTGCGGACGTATTCCCTGAATCGGGCGCGTACCGGGTGCGCCTGGATCTTGCAGGCCGCAATCCCTGTGACCCACGCTGACTTCACTCCGGTCCTGGGTATTGAGGGCCCCCGCGAAAAGCTGGAGCGGCTGGGCTTGGCGGCCATGTCGGATGCGGAACTGCTGGCTATCGTGCTGGGGCACGGGGCGCCAGGGCATTCCGCGCAGCGGCTGGCCGTGTCGCTCCTGGAACAAGCGGCGGGGCTACACGGCCTCACCCGGATGTCACGCGATGAGTTGTGCCGGTTGCCCGGCATCGGCGCAGCGCAGGCCGCGCGCGTCCTGGCCGGCATCGAAGTGGGTCGGCGGACGCTGATCCGGCGGCCCGCTTCGCGGCCCCAGTTCCTCACAGCCAAGGAGACCGCCGAGCACTTGTTGCCGCGCTACGGGGCGCACCCCGTGGAACGTTTCGGCGTGTTGCTGCTCGACACTAAGCAACGCCTTCTACGCGCCCACGTCATTTCCGAAGGCTCGCTCGATACCTCGCTGGCCCATCCGCGAGAGGTGTTTCGGGCAGCCGTCGGTAGTGGAGCCGCCTGCGTGATCGTGTTTCACAATCATCCGTCGGGAGACCCGTCGCCAAGCCCGGACGACCGCTCGCTCACGGTGCGGCTGGCGAAAGTGGGCGCGCTCGTCGGTGTGCCGCTGGTGGACCACCTGATATTAGCCGATGGGGCGTACTGGTCGTTTCGCGAGCATGGGATGATTTGACTCGCACCGGCTACAATAGCTGTTCCCGATACCCGACCATGTCGCGTTTCTATCTGACCACCGCCATCGACTACGTCAATAACCGGCCCCATCTGGGCACGGCGTACGAAAAAATCGCCGCCGATGTGATCGCCCGATACCACCGATTGGCCGGTGATGACGTTCGGTTCGTGATGGGGAACGACGAGCACTCCCAAAACGTGTTTCGCCGGTCCACCGAGGTCGGGCTCGATCCGCTGGTTTATTGCGACCGGATGGAAGGCGAGTTCCGCACGGTGTGGGCGGGGCTCAATATTTCCTTCGACGATTTCATCCGCACGACCCAACCCAGGCATAAGGCGGCGGTGCAGGCAATGGTGCAACAGGCCTTTGCCAGCGGCGAGATCTACGAAGGCCTGTATGAAGGCTGGTATTGCGTCTCCTGCGAGGAATTCAAGCCCGACAAAGGACTGATAGACGGGCAGTGCCCCGTGCATCGCACCACGCCGGACTGGATCAAGGAGAAGAACTACTTCTTCCGCCTGTCGAAATACCGCGACGCGCTGCTTGAGCACTATGCGACACACCCGGACTTTGTGGCGCCCGAATCGCGCCGCAACGAAATGCTGCGGCTGCTCGAGGGCGGCCTCGACGACATTTCTGTGAGTCGGGCCGGACAGGCGTGGGGCATTCCTCTCCCGTTTGCGCTCGAGAACGTGGTGTACGTCTGGTACGACGCGCTGATCAACTACGCGGCGGCCATCGGTTACGGTACTGACCCGACCTTGTTCGAACACTGGTGGGCGCAGATAGGCGAACCACGACGGCAGGTGGTGCACTTGGTGGGCAAAGACATCACGCGGTTTCACTGCGTGGTCTGGCCGGCCATGCTGATGAGCGCGGGCCTGCCCCTGCCCACCCGGATCTTCGGTCATGGCTGGGTGCTGTTCAGGGGCGAGAAGATGAGCAAGTCCCTCGGCACGGTAGTGGACCCGCTCGACGCGGTGGAAAAGTTCGGCCCAGACCCCTTGCGGCTGTTCCTGTCGAAGGAGATCGTCTTCGGCAACGACGGCGACTTTTCGTGGGACCGGTTCGAAGAAAAATATAACGCGGACCTGGCAAACAACCTCGGCAACCTCGTGAGCCGCGTGACGGCCATGGTCGATCGGTACCGGCAGGGGCATCTGCGCGCGACGCTCGCGGCACCGCAACTTGCGGCGTCCGGTCTTGCGGCCGCGACGCGATGGGCACAGGCGTTTGACGATCTGGCGATTGATGTCGGGTGCGCCGCTGTGTTCCAGTTCGTGGATCGCATCAACGAATACATCGCGATCGAAGCCCCGTGGAAATTGGCCAAGGCCGGCGCAGCCGGGGATACGGCCGGTAACGCTGCGCTGGACGTGGTGTTGTGGAACGCCACCGAGGCCCTGCGGGTGGCCGCCGTGATGCTGTCGCCGGTGATGCCCGCAGCCTGCGACGAAATTCGCCGGCGCCTGGGTGATGCGCCGACAGGAGTCCCACTGCTGTGGGCACAAGATGGCCAGTGGCGGGAGAGCGGCGAGCGGTTCGTCGTGTCCGGCGCCGCGTTGTGGCCGCGTTTGGAACCAAAGGAGACGCCCGTGTCAGAAGAGATCAAGCCCGAGAGTGCGGTGCCCGACCAGTCACAGCCACCCGTGTCGCAGTGGCCGCTCGAATCGCGCATCTCGATTGAAGACTTCATGAAAGTCGACCTGCGCGTGTCCACAGTTCTCACGGCCGAGCGCGTGCCGAACTCCAAGAAGCTGGTGAAGTTGACGATCGACCTCGGCTCGGAACAGCGCACGCTCGTGGCGGGCATCGCAGAAGCCTACGAGGCAGACGCCCTCGTCGGTCGCACCGTCGCCATCGTCGCCAACCTGAAACCAGCCAAACTGATGGGCATCGAGTCCAACGGCATGATCCTGGCGGCAAGCCCCGATGGTGGCAAACCCATGCTGGTGGCGTTCGACCAGCCCCCCGCACCCGGCACCCGGATCCGATAGGGCCGATTCCCCGATTGGCGATCCCGATCACCGATCCCAGATTGCCGATGTTTATCGATTCGCATTGTCATCTGGCGGACGAGGCGTTTCTCGCCGACCTGCCGGAGGTGGCGGCCAGGGCCCACAGTGCCGGCGTCATGCGGGCTGTGTGCATCCTGTCGGCAGATACGCCGGAGGAACACGTGCGGGTGGAGGCGGTCCAGACCGCTTGGCCGGGCGTGATCTTCGCCACGGCGGTACATCCACATCGCGCGGGACCGTACGAGGACCGGATCGGCGACGCCGTATCGACAGTCCGGGACACTGCCCTGAGGGTGGGAGCCAGGCTGCTGGGCGAAATGGGACTGGACTACCACTACGACTTTGCTCCCAGGGCCGTGCAGCAGGAGGTATTCGCGGCGCAGATCAGGCTGGCCGTGGAGCTCGACCTGCCTGTGGCTATACACACAAGGGAAGCCTTTGATGACACGGTCCGGATACTTGAGGAGGCAGGCGCTGGCCGGGTACGCGGAGTGATGCACTGTTTCACCGGGACGGCCATGGAGGCGCGCCGCGCCCTTGACTTGGGCTTTTACCTCTCGATTCCAGGCATCGTGACCTTTCCCAAGGCCGGGGCGTTGCGTGACGTGGTGGCCGGGATTCCTCTTGAACGAATCCTGGTCGAGACAGACTCTCCCTATCTGGCGCCGGTGCCCCATCGGGGCAAACGGAATGAGCCGGCGTTCCTGAGCGAGACCGTCCGACAGGTTGCCTCCCTCCATGCGTCGGCGGTGGAGGCGATGGCAGGGCAGATCCAGACCAATTTCGACCGGTTCCTGGGCGCGCCTCGCGTTGACACCCTGTCGAAACCTGTGTTCTGATCCTGACAGTTTTCACTGCACAGCACCCCGGCGAGACCCTATTTGTGAACCCTTCTGCCACATCCGTCCCGGATCTCGGCGCGATCTTCGAACCGGTGCGCGAGGCATTGGGCCGTGTTGAACAGGAGTTCGCGCGCCACCTCGAGTCCAAAGTTGATCTGATCCCGCAGATGGGCCGCTACATCCAGATGAGCGGCGGCAAGCGTGTGCGGCCTGCCGTGCTGCTGCTGTCGGCGAGGATGTGCGGCTACACCGGAGACCGCGACGTGCTGAACGCGGCAGTCGTGGAGTTCATCCATACAGCGACACTGGTGCACGACGACATCATTGATGAAGCCGAAACGCGGCGTGGGCGTCTGGCCGCGCATTCCCGATGGGGCAATGACGTCACCGTGCTCCTGGGTGACTATCTTTATATCCGCTCCATGGCGATGGCCCTGACCCAGGACTCGCTCGAAGTGGTCCGGCTGTTGTGCGAAGTCACGCTCCGCATGATCGAAGGCGAGCTCTACCAGTTGACGAAGATGGGTGACGGCGCCATCACCGAAGACGAGCACCTTGAGATCATCCGGCGGAAAACCGCCTACCTGTTTTCAGGCTGCGCGGAGATCGGCGGTGTACTTGGCAACTGTACACCGGCGCAGCGCGTCGCCCTGCGTGAATACGGCTTCAATCTCGGCATCGCATTTCAAATTGTGGACGACGTGCTTGACTACACGTCGGACGAAGCAGTGCTGGGCAAGCCCATCGGCGGCGACCTGCGCGAAGGCAAAGTCACGCTGCCCGTCATCCTGCTGCAGCAGCGCACCGGGCCCGATGTGGCCGACCTGATCCAGCGCGTAGTCACCGAACGCCAGGTCACTCCAGAGGCGTGGCAGACCATCAAGGGACTGCTGGCGACGCACGGCGCGGTGGACGCGGCGTACGAACGTGCCGTGACGTTTGCGCATTCCGCGCGCACCCACCTCCTCGACGCCTTCCCGTCGTCGGTCGAACGTGACGGGTTGGCGGCGCTCGCCGACTACGTGCTGCAGCGCGACCGGTAGTGTGACACCCGCCGAACGTCTCGCCGAACTCCGCGCCCGAGTCAGATATTACGAAGAGCGGTATTACGTCCGCGACGCACCGGAGATCTCGGACGCGGAGTTCGACGCGCTCATGCGGGAACTACTCGCACTTGAAGCGCACCATCCTGATCTGGTTGACCCCGACTCGCCGACACAGCGAGTGGGCGGCCGGCCCGCCGACGGCTTCGCCACGGTCGATCACCTCGAGCCGATGCTGAGTCTGGATAACGCCTACAGCGCCACCGACCTTCGGGATTTCCACGGGCGGGTGTGCCGAGGGTTGGACGTATCGGAGGACTCGGCCCTTGCCTATGTGGCCGAGCTAAAGATTGACGGCCTCAGCATCGCCCTGACTTACGAAGGGGCCCGATTGCGCCGGGGCGTCACCCGAGGGGATGGCGTGCGTGGCGAGGACGTCACATCGAATATCCGCGTGCTTCGGTCGGTACCACTGACCCTAAAAACAGACGCGCCGGCGATGCTGGAAGTGCGCGGAGAGGTGTATTTCCCGCGCGCCGAGTTTGCGCGCGTGAACGAGGAGCGCGAGAAGGAAGGCGAGCCAGCGTTCGCGAATCCGCGCAATGCGGCGGCCGGCACGATCCGGACGCTGGATTCAGCGGCGGTAAGTCGGCGGGGACTCCGCGTCTTCGTCTACCAGACTGTCGTGCCAGCTGGCGCGGCCCTGGTGTCGGACACACACGGTGGCGTGCTGCAGACCCTGAGCGACTGGGGCCTTCCGGTAGAGGGCCATTGGACGCGATGCGCCGGCGTTGATGCGCTCATCGAATTCTGCGACTCATGGCGCGAGGCGCGACATGACCTGCCATTCGAGACAGACGGTGTGGTCATCAAGCTAGATGACATGGCGCTGCGGGCGCGCCTGGGGGCGACGGCTAAGTTTCCGCGCTGGGCCACGGCGTTCAAGTTTCCGGCCGAACAGGCGCGCACGCGCCTGCTCAGGATTGACGTGAACGTCGGAAGGACCGGAGCCGTGACTCCGTTCGCCGTGCTGGAACCGGTGCGCCTTGGAGGCACGACGGTGCAGCTCGCGACGCTGCACAACGAGCAGGAGGTATCGCGGCGGGATATCCGCCCGGGGGACCTGGTTCTCGTGGAAAAGGGCGGCGACATTATTCCCAAGGTCATTGGCCCCGTCCTTGACGCGAGATCCGCTCCCCCTCCGGCTCCCTGGTCGATGCCGGCCGCCTGTCCGGCATGCGAGCAGTCGCTGGCCAGGCCCAAGGACGAAGTGGTGTGGCGGTGCGAGAACGCGTCATGTCCGGCCCGGCTGCGGCGCGGCCTCGAACATTTTGCCGCCCGCAAGGCGATGAACATTGAAGGACTGGGCGAGGCGCTCGTCAACCAACTTATCGACGCGAGTCTTGTCCGGAGCTTTTCGGACATTTATCGTCTGACCACCGAGCAGTTGGCGGCGCTCGACCGCATGGGCCCGAAGTCTGCGACCAACGTCGTCGCGGAAATCGAGAAGAGCAAATCGGCAGATGTCTGGCGGGTGCTGCACGCTCTGGGAATCAGGCACGTTGGCGAAGGGGCCGCCAGGGCGCTGGCGAAGGCGTTTGGCAGCGTCGCCGCACTGCGCGTCGCGACTGTGGAGCAGATCGAGAGTGTCGGCGAGATCGGTCCGGTCGTGGCGCGATCGGTCCGCGTGTTCTTCGACGAGCCGGCCAATGCGAGCATGCTGGACGACATGGCCGCGCAGGGCGTGGTTATGGCCGATGCACACGCGGATGCCGACAGCGCTCCTCGGCCGTGGGCAGGGTGGACGTTTGTCCTGACGGGCACATTGGCTGGTCGAACACGAGACGACGCCGCTGAGGCGATTGAGCGCCTGGGTGGGAAGGTGTCGGGTTCTGTGAGCAAGAAATCCCGGTTTGTCGTGGCGGGCGCTGACGCGGGGTCAAAACTGGACAAGGCGAGGACGTTGGGCGTCGAGGTCCTCGATGAGGCCCAATTCGAGGCGCTTATACTGAACGCTGCGGATTCAGTATGAACGCTCTGGCAGTTTCGCTGGTCGCGCTGGCCGCCACCGTCGGGTTCCTGCTGGGCCTCGTCGCAGCGGGTGGCACGCCCACAGAATCGCGGCGCGGTGTGGTGACGCCTGCGTCGCTCGAGACACGCCCGTTGTCGATCAGGAGTGGCGCAGAGTCGGTCATCGGCGTGATGCTTAGCGACGTAGATGTGACCGGGCCCGCGCGGCTGGCGCGCCTCCGACGCGGGCAGGTGGTCATCGAGATCAACCGGCAGCGCATTGGTAGCGCGGCCCAATTCCAGCGGGTGGGAGCGGGGCTGCCGCGCCGTGCAGCCGTTGCGGTCTACGTGTTTGATCCCGTGACCGACCAGCGGGCAATTTATTCCGTGATTATCGAGTCCTTATGAAATCAAGACTCCTGGTGATTGACGACGAGCCGGCAATTCGCGAGACCATGCGGATGCTGTTGGAGTACGACGGCCACGACGTGTTGGTGGCGGCCTCGGGCCAGGAGGGCTTGGCCATGGTTGAAAAAGAAGCGCCAGATCTGGTGTTTCTTGACGTCAAGATGCCGGGCATTGACGGGCTTGAAGTGCTCAGCCGCTTGCGGGGCCTGAATGACTTCCTGCCGGTGGTGGTCGTGTCGGCGCACGGCAACACCACAACGGCGCTCGAAGCAGGGCGCCTGGGCGCGTTTCGGTTCATTGAAAAGCCCCTCTCCAAGGACTATGTGCTCGACGCGGTGCGTGAAGGGCTGGAGCTCGGGACCTTACGCCGCGAGAACCGCCAACTACGCTCGGCGCTCGAGACGCGGCACCAGGTCGTGGGAGAGAGCGGCGGGTTGCGCTCGGTGATGGACCAGGTGCGCCGCGCGGCACCGACCAATGCCACGGTGCTGATCCTCGGCGAAAGTGGCGCTGGCAAGGAACTCATCGCCCGCGCCGTGCATCGCAACAGCCTGCGCGCCAGGGAGCGGTTCGTCCAGGTGAACTGCGCGGCCATTCCGGAAGATTTGATCGAGTCCGAGTTGTTCGGACACGAACGAGGCGCGTTCACGGGTGCAACCGAAAAGCAGACGGGCAAATTTGAACAGGCCGATCGGGGCACAATCTTTCTCGATGAAGTCGGGGATATGAGTCCGAAGACTCAGGCCAAGGTCCTGCGGGTGCTGCAGGAAGGCGAAGTGGAGCGCCTAGGATCGGCACGGACCATCAAGGTGGACGTGCGGGTGATCGCCGCCACCAACAAGGATCTGGAAGAGGAGATTGCGGAGGGGCGTTTTCGGGAGGACCTGTACTTCCGTCTTAGCGTCATTCCCATCAAGGCGCCGCCCTTGCGCGCGCGGCGCGATGACATTCCGGCGCTGGTATCGCACTTCACCGCGCAGTTCGTGCAGGAACACAATCGCCGCCCGGCGAGTTTTTCGGGAGAGGCGATTGAGGCTCTGAAACAGGCGCGCTGGCGCGGTAATCTTCGCGAACTGAAAAACGTCGTCGAGCGGTTGCTCATCATGTCGGAGCGCGATGTTATCGGCGCGAGGGATGTCGCCGACGTGGTGGGCCTGGCGGAGCCGGTCGACGCTGTGTCACTTGGCGCTGCGGCGGCGATGCCGGCGGCTGCCACCCTTCGGGCGTTCAAGGAAGTCACCGAACGCTCGTGGTTGGTGGACCGCCTTAGGGAGCACGCCTGGAACATCTCGAAAACTGCAGAGGTCATCGACACCCCGCGCAGCAACCTCTATAAAAAATTGGAACAGTACGGAATCCGGCAGGAAGTGGACGGTTAGTGTAGTCTGGACCCTTCCGTCGTGGTGGGCTGGATGGTCGCCGTTCGACTCGTGAGAGCGAGCCGGAGGGAGGAAAGTCCGAACTCCATAGGGCAGTGCGCCGGGTAATTCCCGGTCGGGGTAACTCGAAGGACTAGTGGCACAGAAAATATACCGCCCTGTTGACTCCTTTCGGGGGGCCATCAAGGTAAGGGTGAAAAGGTGCGGTAAGA
>SXGT01263386.1_pt1 | contig 61615 bp, 26 predicted proteins | sample 3176221 | NCBI WGS metagenome assembly SXGT01 (sample SAMN11356862, study PRJNA531348) | freshwater metagenome | isolation source: freshwater sample F1-120 | place: China: Fuxian Lake, Yuxi | collected 2017-12-25 | reverse complement strand
TGCCGGCCGGATTCGCGAGACTTTCCCATCCACGGCTGGCAAAGCGGGCCCTACCGGGTTGCCGAATGTAAGACACTGATTGGCCGTGGGGCTGATCTCAGGGCCAATCGGTTGTCCGCTGTAGGGCCGGCTGTGCCGGCCGGATTCGCGAGACTTTCCCATCCACGGCTGGCAAAGCGGGCCCTACCGGGTTGCCGAATGTAAGACACTGATTGGCCGCGGGGCTGATCTGCCGGCCGTTTCGCCGCGCCGAACCGCTTGGTAAGATACGGAAACAGACTTTTGCAGGCGGCTCGTGTACTTTCTAGCGCCCCGCTTGTGTTCGCCCGCCGGTTTTCCCACCGATGCGAATTCTGATCACCATCGCCGCACTGGTTGGGTTGACGGCCGGGGGCGCATTGCTCTACGGCAAATACGCAGGCGGGGAACCCTCCACCAGGTTTCGCACCGCGGAAGTTACTCGCGGCGACCTGCTGATCACCGTCGGCGCCACCGGCACCCTCCAGCCGGAAGAAGTGGTGGATATCGGCGCGCAGGTCGTCGGTCGGATTAGCGAGCTGGCGATGGATCCGCGCGCCGAGACCGACCCCAGGTTCAAAGGCAAGTTCATCGACTATTGCTCGACGGTCGAAGAAGGCATGGTGCTGGCCCAGATTGACCGCTCGGTTTATCAGGCCCAATACAACCAGGCGAAGGCCTCGCTCGAACGCGCTAAGGCCGACCTGTTGCAGATGGAAGCCAAGGCGGACCAAACCGAGGCGGAGTGGCATCGCGCAAAGAAACTGAGCGATCTCAAGCTCACCAATCATTCGCCGACGGGCTCGGCATCAACCCGCGGCGCCGCGGTTGCCATCAAAGGCATTTCAGAAGCGGACTTCCTGCTGGCGAGGGCCAACCACGAAATCGCCAAGGCCAGCGTGGAAGTCGGCAAGGCGTCGATCCTGCAGCAGGAGTCGGCCTTGCAGTTGGCGGAAACGAATCTCGGCTACACCGTGATCAAGTCGCCGGTCCGTGGCACGATCATCGAGCGCCGGGTCAACGTTGGCCAGACGGTCGTCTCGAGCATGAATACTCCCAGTCTGTTTCTGATTGCCGAGGATTTGCGAAGGATGCAGGTTTGGGCCGCGGTCAACGAGGCGGACATCGGACGCTTGAAGGTGGGCATGCCGGTGCATTTCTCAGTCGATGCCTTTCCCGAGGACATCTTTCACGGCACGGTTTATCAGATCCGATTAAATGCCCAGATGACGCAAAACGTCGTGATCTACACCGTGGTGATCAGCGTGGACAACACGGACCTGAAACTGCTGCCCTACCTCACCGCGAATGTCGAGTTCGAGATTGAAGAGCGCAAGAACGTGCTCACGGTTCCCACCGCTGCGCTGCGGTTTCAACCGAAACCGGAGCAGATCGTGGAGTCCGCCGCTCAGGAAAACGAACCCCCCTCTGCCGAACGGTCACGCGGAAAGGAAGCCCGACCAGCGGAAAAAGACGGCGGCACGCTGTGGGTCCAGCAGGGAGACCTGCTGGCTCCGGTGGCGGTGCGCGTCGGGGCAACCGACGGCGTTTCCACCGAAGTTTCCGCTGATGGGCTGCAGGCAGGTCTGGAAGTCGTGTTGGGAGAGCAACGAAAAGAAACGTCGTCGCCGGAAGTCAACAATCCATTCGCCCCGCCACGCTTCCGCGCCCGACCAAAAACCTAGCATCACCGCGGGCCGGGAACCGGTCGTTGGGGCTCTGCCTTCAGGCGATGCAACGACCGGTGCATCAAGGCGGCCGCCGCGGCCGGAACTCCAACCATGGAACTCGTCCGACTGGAAAATGTCGTGAAGACGTATCGGGTCGGAGAAATCGACGTCCCCGTGCTCAAGGGGGTTTCGTTCTCCATCCAGCGCGGCGAGATGGTTGCGCTGATGGGTGCGAGCGGTTCCGGCAAGACCACCCTGATGAACATCCTGGGCTGCCTCGATCGGCTGACCTCGGGCAAGTACTGGTTTGACGGCCAGGAGGTCGGCGGTCTCGACGCGAACGAACGCGCGCGCGTCCGCACCGCCAGGCTGGGCTTTGTGTTTCAGAGCTTCAACCTGCTTGCACGGACCACGGCCATCCACAACGTGTTGATGCCGCTGGATTATGCGTCCCGCGTGCCGGCCATGACGGAAGCCTACGGCCGTGCCTTCAAGCTGCTCGACCGCGTGGGCTTGACCGATCGAATGGAACATGTGCCGTCCCAGTTGTCGGGCGGTCAGCAACAACGCGTGGCCATCGCGCGCGCACTGATCAATCAGCCGGACCTGTTGCTTGCCGACGAACCCACGGGAAACCTCGATTCGCGCACCAGCCGCGAAATTTTGCGGATGTTGCAGCAGCTCAATGAAGCGGGAACCACGATTGTGCTGGTAACGCACGACGCGCACGTTGCCAGTTACGCCCATCGCATAATTCACGTCGTCGACGGACTCTTAAGCGACGAGGAGCGTTCCGAACCGGTTGCCGCGGGTCTGCCCGGCCATGGCCCGTACGCATGCGCAGGAAACGGTCACTCCCCGGACGGCAACGGTTCATCTTCGAGTGACAATGGCTCGAACGGTCATGCGTCGTCTCCGACCGTGCACCCCCTCCCGTTGGGTGAGAGTCGGGGTCAGGGAATCCACGAAGATCGCCGCCTGGCGACGGCGCGCGGCAGTCAGGACTGGACGCCAGACTTGGGCCGCGACGCTGCGCATGCCGTCGCCGTGAGTGCCAGGGCCGCAATGCTCCCTCGAACCGCGACCGCCGAAACGACCACCCTCGCGCCGACCGCCAACCCGGCCGTCCAATCGCCGCGGCCGGGCCTGCTGTATTTGCTGCTTCCCGCCGCGCTGCGCACCGCGACCAGTTCGCTTCGCCGAAACAAGATGCGATCCGCGCTCACGACGCTCGGCGTCATCATCGGCGTGGGTGCGGTCATCGCGATGGTCGAAATCAGTCAGGGGTCGCGGACGGCGCTGATGCAAACCATGGCGACCATGGGTGCAAACACGTTGATCGTGCAGGCGGGCGCCGCCAACAGCGGCGGCATTACCTGGGGGGGTGGCAGCGCCAAGACACTCACGCCGCAAGACGCTGAAGAGATTCGTCGAACCTGTCCCGCGACAGTAGCGGTTGCTCCCGCCGTGCAGACGCAAGGTCAGGTCGTGTACGGCAATCGAAACTGGGTGCCCATGAACATTCTCGGAACATCACCGTCCTATTTGATCATTCGCGATTGGCAGCAGATGGACGATGGCGTGATGTTTACCGAACAGGACCTGCGCGGCGCCAACAAAGTCTGCGTGATCGGACGCACGCTGGTTAAAGAACTGTTCGACGGCGCGTCCCCGGTCGGCAAGACTATCCGCGTCAAGAATGTTTCCTTGCGCGTGGTTGGCGTGCTGGGCCCCAAAGGCTCGAACATGATGGGCATGGACCAGGACGACATCGTGATCGCTCCCTGGACCACCATCAAGTTTCGCGTTTCCGGCAACAACTCCGGCGGAGCCACCGCGGGAACCGGGAGCAGTTCCAGCACCTCGGTGGTCAACAAGCTCGGCGAGCTTTATCCCGGAAAAACCACGCTGTATCCTGAGCGCTCTGCCACGCAGTTGGCCAACAATCCGCAGCCCGTGCGGTTTGTCAACGTCGACCAGATTCTGGTCAAGGCCGCCAGTGCCGACGAGATCAAAACGGCGATTGCCCAGATCACGGGTCTGATGCACGAACGGCATCGCATCCGTGAAGGCGAACCCGACGATTTTAATATACGCGACATGAGCGAATTCATCCGCATGATGACATCCACGTCAAAGATGATGGGGGGGCTGCTGTTGATTGTGGCACTGATCTCGCTTGCGGTCGGCGGCGTGGGAATTATGAACATCATGCTGGTTTCGGTCACCGAGCTCACGCGCGAGATTGGTTTGCGGATGGCGGTGGGCGCCCGCGCGCAGCACATTTTGCGGCAGTTTCTCATCGAAGCGGTGGTACTCTGCCTGTTCGGCGGCGCGATGGGCATCGCACTGGGGCGTGCCGCGTCGGTGCTGGTCTGGTACATCATGCGCTGGCCGGTGGAGGCTTCTCTTTTGGCCATCATCGGCGCGTTCGCCGTTTCCGCCGCGATCGGCATCGCCTTCGGATTTTACCCCGCCTGGAAAGCCTCGCGATTGGACCCGATCGAAGCCCTGCGCTACGAGTAGCAGGCTTGTTTGCTTTGGGGTTGGATGCTGAATAGTGAATAGCAGGATGGCAGGCGTCAAGCGACTTGAGAGAAGCTCCGATGACCTCGATTCAAGAACTGACCCCAGTCTTCCGCGAAACCCTGAAAAACCGGGGAGTTGGCGATACAAGACTCGAACACCCGCAACAGTGTTGCACTTTTGGCGAGACGGTTGAAAGCGCAGCACCGGGCGCTGCACCTGACCCTACTTTGGCCCCGCTCGACCCTGGTTTGGCCGAGGCCATCGACGCCTGGCCGACGTTGCCCGAAACCGCCCGGGCGGACATCCTGGCGATGATCCGTGCGGCCAAATGAAAGGTACTACCGATCCGGCATCGACTGCCGATGGCCGGGGGCACTTATTCTTCGTGGATGCGGCTCATTTCGTGTTCGGCACGTACTTGTGCTGCCTGTGGTCGTTCGCGCGGCTGTATGTGCGTGCCGCGTCCGGTCGTCAGCGGTTCAAAGTGCTGGGAGCCTGGAACGCCGTGACCCGTGAACTGGTCAGCGTGACCAACACGACGGTCGTCAACACGGAAACAATGTGCGAACTGCTGCGGAAGATCGCCGAGCTCGGCCTGACAGGGCCGACCACACTGGTGCTGGACAACGCGCGCTATCAACGCAATGCCGTGGTGCAGGCATTGGCGGTGCAGCTTAAGATCACGCTACTGTTTCTGCCGTCGTACTCACCGAACCTGAATCTGATCGTACGGCTCTGGAAGTTCATCAAGGGCCGGGCCGTGTATGGACGTTACCATCACGGCTTCCGCGAGTACGAATTCTTGCGAAGGGAATATTTGTTGGCCTTGTGTTCGTCGAAGCGCACTTTGATTTCAATGGTCTCCAGGGTCGCGAGCGTGGCACCGTCGACCGCAATCGCGGCAAGCTGAATGATGGGGTACCGGCGCGGATCGAGGCCACCTGTTTCAAGGTCGATGAATTCGAGTTTGGATACATCCGACGCCACGGCACAAGATGCGATAAAGTCAGACAGTACTCAAATATCTTTGCGGATGAAGGAGATTGGTAAGTGCGGTTGGCTACGACGTGCACGGCGATGACTTGTCAGGAATTGTCGCGCCTTCGGTACCAGCTGGCGCGCTGCCGTCGGAAGACAATACCAAGGAGTGCAGCAGCGGTCGCTACAAGGGAGGATGGCTCGGGAACGGGTAGGAAAGTCAGATTGTCGAGGGCGAAACTTCCCGGTTGGTGGTTGAATCGGATAATTGCTTTGGAAATCGGGACGCCCGAATACTCGAAGCGGTTTTCGGAAAAACCAAGTGCGCCAGCGGTCGGGAAAACGTCCACCGGAGTCTCGCCGAGCGACATCAAATCCGGTGCGAACAATTCGACGCGGAATCCGGGGCTCAACGCGTCAGCAGTGTTGAGTGCCAACCCGAATTCGAGAAGGGAGGTTGGAGCGGCGAAATCCAGCGTGAGCACACCGGCTGAGTCTCCCGTCAGGCTGGGGTCGTCGACATAGGTCAGCGTGCCCGGGCCGAAAGAATTGTAAAAGGCCTCCGCGGAGTCCGCGCCACCGACTTTGAAATCGAACGTAACGCCGTTGTATGCGAGGTCGTCGACGGACTGAAACGGAATCTCGCTAAAGTCGAGTGTGGTTAGCGATACGCCTTGGGCAGATGTGCCGCAAACGACCCACCAGCCAGCAAACGCGAGAAAGAAGACAGAACCGAAGCCGCGTATTCGCAGCCCAGAGTATTTGGCGAGCATAAGATCACTCCTGTGGAATCTCAATTGAAGCTTGCTTGTGGAACCATCAAGGGCAACGTCGCCCACATCACAGTGCGACGTGGACAGTGGAGCGAAAGTAAACGAACACGACCAATGCCTAACGTAAAGTATCGTGCGTCGCTGCTGGAGAAATCGCGGCGAAAAACCGCGATTCGTGCAGCGGGTTCACATGGACCTCATTAGCCGACAGCCTGGGAAAGAGACACCAGGATCGTGGAACCGAGCAGTTGCGTCTACATTTTCAGCAAAGTGATCTTACCACGCATCTCCATTGCATTCAACGTTTTCCAGCAAAACGGCGATTTTTTCCACGGAGACCGAGGTTCAGCGCATTGTGGCTATTCCAGCAGCACCGCGTAAGTGCTGGAAGATAGTTGATTTATGGATCGGACGGCGACTACACTTAGGCGGTGCTTCGGACGAGTTCAGGTGGCGTGTTTGCATTTTGAACCATTCGTTTGTCCGCGACAGATAGACTGATATCTAAGACTGATACACCGATATCAAATCTGAGGCGTTCGTCCCAAGATTGGTGCTTCGCCGATGCAATCCACGGATTCATCCAAAGTCGCCGCGCCAGCTGCCGAATTCAAAGAAGTCGGCTTCCGTCACTCCCGCAACCTGCCCTCGCTCTTAGCGCAACTCCAGACTTCGCTGTTGGTCAGAAGGTACCAGGCGGGCAAGCGGGCTACAGTGGGCGTCCGGGACGGCAAGTTGAACTTGTCGCTCCATCATCTTGATCGGCCGATGGGGGTGGCTGCAAGCCAACGCTGGATCGCCGTCGGGGCTCTCAATCAGATCTGGCTGCTCCGAAGCGCGCGGGTCGTCGCCCCGCGCCTCAAGTCAGTCTTACACTTCGACGACTGTCTTCTTGCGCGGCACTCGCCGTTGACGGGCGATATCCAATGCCACGAGCTGTCCTACGGCGGCGACGAGCTGTGGATCGTCGACACGCTGTTTTCTTGTCGGTGCACGCGCGTCCGAAATTACAGCTATGTGCCCCGCGGGCGACCACCGTTCATCACGGCACTGGCTGCCGAAGATCGCGATCAAGCCATTTGGAATGTGCCGGACGTGGGCAAGCCGAGCGCCGAATCTACGGCCACGACGGCTGGCGGCAACGGCTCGCCCACGAATGAATCGAAGAAACGCCAGCGGAAACCGCCATGAAGCGCCGAGGCAGTGCAGGTCGGAAACGCGGAAAGCGCGCGCCGCCACGCGTGTGGCGCAGGCGCCCGCTGTTCGAGATTCTGGAAGATCGCCAATTGTTGGCTCTCATCACTTGGGACGGCGGTGCCGGGACCGCGTCTTGGCACGACCTGGCCAATTGGTCCGGCAATACGCTACCGGGCCCCGATGACGACGTGCGTATTGATGTACCGGAAGTGCTCGCAATTACGCATTCAACTGGGACAACGGCGATCAAAAGCCTGTTCAGCGGCGAGGCGTTCCTGCTTTCCGGCGGCTCATTGTCGGTATTTGACGAATCGACATTCTCCGTTGGCTTAGCGCTTGAGGGCGGCGCGCTCGGGGGCACTGGCGAGGTGACGCTGGCGGGCGATTCCAGCTGGACAGCCGGGACGATGACCGGCAGCGGGACGACGATCGTCGACGCGGGCGCGACGCTGACGCTCTCCGACACTGCGAACAAGGGAGTTAACCGGCGGCTGGAGAATCGAGGGACAGTCGACTACACGGGAACCAGTTTGCATTTCGGGCTCTTCGAGAACGCGACGGGCGTGATCGACAATCAGCTGGGCGGCGTGTTCCACGTGGCGGGCGACGGCGACCTGTTGGTCCATATCGGCTCGGGCCACGCCTTCCACAACTCCGGCACGTTCACCCACACCGGCGCCGCCGAGACGATCATCAGCGTGCCGTTCCACAACTCCGGCACCGTCAACATCCAGGAAGGTACCTTCCGGCTGGATGCTGCATTTCCGAATTATGATGCGACGACGGACACACTCACGGGCGGCAGGTATCGAATTGCTGGCACGTTTCGCTTCCCTGACGCCAACATTCGCACGAACGCCGCCTCGATTTCGCTTGTTTCGTCGTCCGCGCAAATCGTCAACCAGGCGAATGCCGACGCCCTGGCCAATCTGTCGAGCGTTGCCGCGACGGGTGGCTTGACCTTAGAAAACGGCCGCAGCCTGAATCTGCCCACTGACTTTATCAACGCCGGCAGTGTGACCGTCGGTTCCGGAAGCACGCTGACCATCGGCGGAGGCCCACTGGCCCCGGGAGGTCAGGTCGGCACTTGGCACGCGGACGGAAACGCGCTCGACTCGGTGGGCGGCCAGCACGGGACGTTGCAAAACGGGGCAGGCTTCGCAGCGGGCCAGATTGGGCAGGCGTTCAGTTTCGATGGCGTGGACGATCAGATCCTCGTGCCGCATAACGCGAATCAGAACACGGGGAATCAGATCACGATCGAGGCCTGGGTCAATCCCAGTTCAGCGGGACATGGACGCTCGATCGTCAATAAGAGATCGTCCGGCGGCTACACGCTCGAGACGACACATGCGCCGTACGGGCCGAATAACGGCCTGCAATTCGGGAGTGGTGCGATCGGCTTGCTCCAAACTCCGGCCGATGTCCTAACAGTTGGAGTCTGGCAGCATGTGGCCGCCACCTACGACGGCACGACAATGCGAATCTTTGTGAATGGCGTTGAGCGGGCCAGCATGCTGGCCTCCGGTGCAATCGAAGCGGTGACCGCACCCCTCATCATCGGCAGAAATGCCGTGATTCCATCGTTCGCCTGGCACGGATTGATCGACGAGATCGGGCTCTACAGCCGGGCCCTCACCGCCGCGGAAATCCAGGGGCGGATTAATCCAAGGAATTATACACAGATATCAGGTTCCACCATTCTCAGCGGCGGCACGCTGGCGGCCAGTGGCGGAGTGCAAATTCAAGGAGGCCGTTTAGCGGGCGCGGGCACCGTCAACAGTGCCGTGATGAGTGCCGGGCAACTTCTGCCGGGAGACGGTGCTGCCTCGCCGGCCGCTGGCATCCTGACGATCCAAGGCGATTACACGCAGATTGCCAGCGGTTCGCTCGAAATTCAGATCGAAGGAACAGCCGCCAGCACGCAGTACGACCAATTGACCGTCTTCGGAACTGCGACACTGGACGGGGCTTTGCAAATTCTCCGGCCGCCGAGTTTCGTGCCCAATGCCGGAGACCGATTCGAGATCCTCTCGTTTGCGTCCAAGAGCGGAGACTTTGCGACAACCACCGGCCTCAACATTAGCGCCGGCGCTGCACTGCAAAAGGACTATGGGCCAAGCGGCCTGAGCCTGGTGGCTGTCGGAGCCGGCGCGACCATCACGTCGAGCAAGGCACTCGACTTCGACGGACGCAGCGATCTGGTCCGCATCGAGGACTCACCGTCGTTGCGGCCGGAAAGCCTTACGTTGGAATCGAGGATCAGATTCGTCCAGTCAGTTGGTTCGCCCGTTATCATCGTGAGCAAGACGGTCGGCGCCGGCTTTTCCAACTCGTACCAGCTTTGGTATCAGCCTGGGCAAATCCTAGCCGTTGTGGGCTCTGCCAGCGGCGTGCAAACTGCGCTGATCGCGCCCTTTTCGCCCGTTGTTGGAACCTGGTACCAACTGGCGTACACGTACGACTCTCTTACCGGGCAACAGGCACTATACGTTGACGGCGCTTTGATCGTTTCGAGCACTGTCCAACCAAGGGCGATTGATTATGACAGTCATCCTGTCTTGATCGGCGCCGAAATCGAGTTTGAATCGCTTGCTCATTTCTTCTCTGGCCAGATCGACGAGGTTCGCATCTGGAGCACGGCCCGCAGCCAGTCTCAGATATCCGCAGGCTTGAATCGGCAGGTCGCCGCCACGGAAGCGGGGCAGGTCGGTTATTGGCGCTTTGACGAAGGGACCGGCCAAATCGCCGGAGATCGCTCCCCCGCTGGCAACCACGGCACGCTGGGAGGCGGTGTCGTGGTCCGCCGTCCAATCTGGGTGGATGCCAGCGTTCCGATTTCGGGTCGGGAGTTGCCGGTAACCCTGGAGGAAAACACGGACGCGACCGTGCCGCTGCCCGTATACGATGTCGTCGGTGCGCCGCTGACCGCCGCAATTACGCGCCTTCCGCAGCGCGGCACGTTGTTCCAAACCAGCGACGGCACGACGCGCGGCGCGGCGATTACTTCGGTTGGGACGCTGGTAACCGATTCGCGGCGGCGCGTAATCTTCGCGCCGCAAACAGACGACGTCGGCGCTCCGTATGCCGATTTCGGCTACGAAGTGAGCGACAGCCAGACGCAATCGGAAGAGGCCAGCGTTGTGCTGACCGTGACGCCGGAAAAAACCGTCTACTCCGCTGCCGATGATTTTTCGCCCTACGCGAATCCGGGGGGCGAGTGGACGTACGGCTGGTCGGCCTCGCGCGGTAGTCCGTTGCAGGTATTTCCCACGCGCAGCCAAATCAACGGTGTCGATCATTGGATTGATCCGGCGATCATCAGCCTTGGCGCGCCCGCCGTCGCATATAACGGAACGGCCAGCCCGGTTGGTCTCCTAGCTTCGGGCAGGCTCGCAGTTCACCCCGGCAGCGCCGGGCAAAACAGCGTCGTCCGCTGGACGGCGCCGAAGTCGGGCCAGTATTCGGTCGCCGTCACGTTTACAGGAATGGATTCAGCGAGCACCGATGTGGCCGTGCTGCGACAGTCAGAGCAGCTCTTCAGCGGCGCGATCAATGGGCAGGGAAGCACGCAGACTTTCTTCCAGAATCTCAACATTCTGGCCGGTCAGACAATCGATTTCACGGTCGGGTTTGGCAACGGCAATTTTTTCTTCGACACCACCGGTCTCGATGCCGTGATTACGTTTCAAGGCCCGCCAGCGGTCACGATCGATCTGAGCACGTCGAGTGATTCGGGCGCTTCCGACACCGATAATCTAACCAACGACAACACACCGACCTTCGACGTGACGGTCAACCGCGCCGGCACGATTGAAGTTGATTTTGACGGCAACGGCACGTACGAAGCGACGCAAATCGTCACTGCGGCAGGCACTTATTCGTTCACCACCCCGACGCTCGCCTACGGTGCGTACGACGCGGCGGCCAGATTCACCGCCGAATCGTTCGCACCGGTTTCGAGCACCATCACTGTGCAGATCGATACGGTCGGCCCGCGGGTGCTGCCGCGGGAAACCGGCTCGGGCAACGCGTTGCAGTTCGACGGCGCCAACGACTTCGTCGACATGGGCGATCCGGCCGATAATGCCCTCGACCTGGCGGGCAGCGCGACGATCGAAGCTTGGGTGCGATTCGATTCTCAGCCCAACTCGACCATCGCCCCGTTTGTAAGTAAAGACCCGGGACCTGGACACATCAACAAATGGATCTTCGGTTACGCCAACAACTATTTCGTCTCGAACGTAACCTTCTTTCACATCAACAATCCGACCTTCGGATTCGTATTTCTCGCTTCATCCCCGTGGACGCCCGTCGTCGGCCAGTGGTATCACCTGGCCGTGGTCAAAGACGGCAACAACTATACCTTCTATCGCGACGGACAGCCCGACGGCACGGCGCAAAGCAGCATGCCGGTGCCTGACGTCGCCGCAACGTTTCAGGTGGGCCGTGCGGAGGACGCGTTCCGTTTACATGGCGCGCTCGATGACGTCCGCGTCTGGAACACCGTCCGCAGCGACGCGGAAATTCAGGGCGCGATGAGCCGACGGTTGACCGGTGGCGAAGCGGCGCTCGTCGGCCACTGGGCGTTCGACGAAGGGGCCGGCGATTTGGTAATCGACGACGCTGAGGCGAATGACGGGGTACTCGGCGGCGGCGTGCCGGCCAGTCAACCGCTATGGATTGCGTCCGGCGCACCAATCGCCGGCGGCACTGTTGTCGCGCCGCTTGCCGGTTGGCCGATTGATTTCAGCGAGCCGATCGATCCGGCGACGTTCACCACGGCCGACGTTTCGATTCGCGGCCCGTCGGCCCAGACGATCGCGCCATTGTCGATCGACGGCAGCGGGACTTCGTTTGTGGTCACATTGCCTCCGCAGAACGATCCGGGCGTCTACACAATCCAAATTGGTCCAAACATTGCCGACCTGGCCGGCAACTTGATGGATCAGGATGCAGACGGCGCGCCGGGCGAAACAATCGACGATGTGGCGATCCAGGTGACGCAGGTCAGCGTAGCGGCGGACCTGGTCGTCAGTGCGCTGAGCGGCCCCATCGAACCGGTCGTCGGCAGCCCGGCCCAGGTCGCCGTGTCGTGGACCGTCACCAACGAAGGGCAATCGGCCACGACGGCCGAACAATGGACCGATCGCGTCATTCTTAGCAGCAACAATCTGCTCGGCGATGCGGACGATCAAGTCGTTGCGAACGCGGTACACGACGGCGCGCTCGCCCACAACGCCCAGTACAGCAAAACGCTCATCGTCAGCTTGCCGGCCGGCTTGAATGGCAATTTCTTTCTATTCGTGCGCACCGACGCTCTGGGTCAGGTGGCCGAGGGCGCTGGCGAGGCCAATAACAATTCCCAGCCCCTACCGATAACGGTCATCCGGCCGTTTGCCGATCTAATCGTCGAAATCGTCACGCCCGACGGCGCAGCCGTAAGCGGTGGTCCGCTTGACGTAACCTGGCGGGTTCGTAACGTCGGCATCGCCGCTCCCAACACGACGACGTGGAGCGAGCGAGTGCTGTTGTCGGCAGACGACGTGCTCGACGACGGCGACTACGTGCTGACCACAATCACTCACCAGGGGCCGCTCGCCGCCGGCGACACCTACACGGCGCAAGCAGTCGCGACGTTGCCCCACGGCATCGGCGGCGACTTTCATGTATTTGTCGTCACGGACGTCAGCGACCAGGTTTTTGAGGCGCAGTTCGAGGGAAACAATTCAGGCCGCACGCTCGTGCCGGTCGCAATCACGCGACGGCCGGACCCCGATTTGATTGTTTCCAGCATCACAGCCGCGGCGTCCGGCCAGCCCGGGCAGGTGGTGCCGGTTTCTTGGACAGTAAGAAATTCCGGCACTCGCATCGCCGACGGCCCCTGGCTTGACCGAGTCTACTTGTCGGCGAGCGGCGATGTAGCCGGCGCTCAGCTCCTGGCAACGATCGAGCATCCGGCGAGTTTGCCCGCCAATGAGACGTACGTTGGTTCGACGAGCGTTAACATCCCCGCCCTGGCCGACGGCGCCTATCGCATTGTTGTCGTCACCGATGCAACGTCGCTCGTGTTCGAAGGAGATAACGAAGCGAACAACACCTTGGCGTCCGCCGTCATTCAAATCGGTCATCCAAATCTTGTGCCATCGTTGACGGCCGTGTTGGACGCGGCCATCTCCGGGTCGACGATCACGCTTTTCGGCCAGGTCGAAAGCCGCGGCACGGCGCCCGCCCTCGGTAGCTGGGTTGATCGCGTCTATCTTTCGACCAACACCACGCTGGATGCGGCCGATCTGCAAGTGGCCGAAACTGGGCATAGCGGACCTCTCTTAGCGGACGGCAGTTATCCGCTCTCGTTCGACGTGCCGATTCCTGTCGATATTTCAGGCCCTCGCTTCTTGTTGCTGGTGTCCGACGCGCTTCAGCAGGTCAACGAGCAAGGCGATGAAGGCGATAACATTGTCTCGTCCCCGTTAACAATCGAGTTAGCGCCTTATGCCGATCTCGTGGCGATGAATGTCACAGCGCCGCAGCTGACGATTGGCGACCCGGCCCAGGTCACGATCGGCTGGGAAGTGCGCAATGTGGGCACGGGCGTTGGCCTCACCAACTCGTGGACAGACCGCGTGATCGCGTCCGCCGACACGATCGTCGGCAATGCCGACGATGTCGTACTTGGCTCCTTCGATCACACCGGCGCGCTCGCCGTCAACCAGAACTACATTCGCCAAGAGTCGTTCCTACTACCGCCCGCGTTTCAGGGCCGCTTCCACTTGTTTGTGAAAACGGACGCACGTTCTGCTGTGTTCGAGAACGGTCTGGAGGCCAACAATATTGCCGAGGCGCCCAATTTCTTCGACGTCGTGACCGCTCCCTACGCTGACCTGGTCGTCTCGTCCGTGGCCATTCCCGTCACTGCCGAGAGCGGTCGGACGATGTCCGTTTCCTGGACGGTAACAAACCAAGGGATCGGCGTGACCGACAGGATTGGTTGGGGCGACAACGTTGCCCTCGTCCGTGATCTGGCTGGTACAAACTTGATCGCCAACCTGGGTGCGTTCACTCATACCGGTCCGTTGGCAGTTGGCGGCAGCTACCAACGGACTGCCGAAGTGACGCTGCCCAACGGCGTCAGCGGCACGGCTTATGTCGTCGTCACAACTGGCGGTCCGTTCGAATTCGTCTACACGGATAACAACCACCGTGTTTCGAATGCCACCACCGTGACGCTGACGCCGTCGCCTGATCTTGTCGTTAACGAAATCACGGCCCCGTCCGCCGTTGTCTCCGGCAACAAATTCGACGTCAGCTGGACGGTTCGCAACGACGGCACCGGCCCGGCGGCGGGCGGTTGGACCGACCACGTCTATTTGCGCCAGGCCGACAATCCGCAAGGTCAGACGATCGAATTGGGATCGTTCAACTACACGGCCGAGTTGCAAGCCGGCACGTTCTATCGCCGGCTCGAACAGTTCGAGCTGCCGTCGACGCTGCAAGGGCTGTACCAGGTCGTGGTCACGACGAATGCCGCCAACTCGCTCTACGAGCACCTGGCCACCGCCAATAACACCACCGTCGACGACCAAACGCTGCTCGTCACTTTGGCCCCGCGGCCTGATTTACAGGTGGAGCTGATTGACGGCCCCACAACCGCGTCGGCGGGCGGCACGGTGTCGCTGGCGTTCAACATTCTCAATCAAGGAACGGTCGCCACCAATTCGCCCGTTTGGCAAGACCGCGTGTTCTTGTCGCTTGATAACCGCGTGACCAATGACGACATCGTCATCGGAACGCTCGATCGCGGTGCCGCGCTGGCGCCTGGCGAACGGTATCGCACGGTCACTGGCAGCTTGACCATCCCCCGGCAATATCGCGGCCCTGCATATCTCATCGTGCAGACCGACGCTGGCAGTCAGGTCGACGAATATCCCAACGATGACAACAATACGCTGGCCGTTCCGATCACCATTCAGGGCTTGCCGCCGGCCGACCTGGTGACGTCGAACGTCGCCGTCCCGGTGCAGGCCTTCGACGGTTCGCAGGTTCAAGTCCGCTGGACGGTGACCAATCGCGGAGCGGGCGAAACGGACCGCGATTTTTGGACCGACACGGTGTGGTTGACTCACGGCGTTTCGCGACCACGCGGGGTCAGGTACAGCCCCGATGGAGAAATACCGGGCGACTTTCAACTGGGCACGTTTGGGCACTCCGGCTCGCTAGCCGTCGGCGACAGCTACGAGCGAGTGGTCACCGTCACGTTGCCGGCAAATCTCTCGGGTCAATATTACATTACTGCCTGGTCCGATTCGCTCGACGTGGTGACCGAAAACACTTTCAGCGAGAATGTGAATCCCGACGACCCGAATGAACTGGACGGCAACAACTACAAGGCCCGGCCGATTACGATTCTGCTTGTGCCGCCGCCCGATTTGACGGTGACCGCGGTCGTGGCATCGCCCCAGGCCTCGTCGATCCAGCCCCTGGTCGTCGAGTGGACCGTCGCCAACCACGGCTCGAACGAAACCCAAAGCGGACGGTGGTCCGACACGGTTTATCTGTCGACGGCCCCCACACTCAACGCGCCCGGCGCCACGCAGTCGATCCTCGGCTCGCGGACGCACGACGGCGCTCTGGGAATCGGGGAAAGTTACTCGGCCCAGCAGACGTTTGAGTTGCTGCCCGAGCAAATCGGACAGTACGTGATCGTTCAGACAAATCCGAACGGCCAGGCCTGGGAAGGCCCGCTCACAAACAACAACTCCCGCTCGGCGCCGTCGCTCGTCACGGCGCGTCCGGCCGACTTGCGCACGGTGTCGGTGGTGACTCAGCCCGACAATTTTTCCGGCGAGCTCACGACCGTTCAGTGGACCGTCACCAACTTCGGCAACGAAGTCTGGTCCGGCACGCGATTGTGGGGCGACGAAGTCTGGATTTCGCCGGACGCGACGTTCCTGCCGTCTCGCGCCACGCGGCTCGGCAGCTTCGCGCATAGCAATCAAACGCCGCTCGGCCCAGGGCAAAGCTATACACAATCCGGCCAGGTCCTGTTGCCCAGCGGCATCGGCGGCACGCGTTATATCTACGTTTTCACCGATCGCCAGCCCGGGCCGTTTGAATCTATCGATCGCAGGTCTCAGGTTTACGAAGGAACCAACGAAGACAACAACCGCAGTTCCGGCGTGCCGTTGACCGTGACCTATCGCGAGCCGGACCTTACCGTCACCAGCCTCACCGTTCCGTCAACGCCGCCATTCTCGGGTGAAACGATCAACGTTGCCTGGACAGTCACCAATCTGGGCAATCGGGCGACACGTGACGGCGCTTGGCGTGATACAGTGTTTTTATCGCGCGATCCCTCGCTCGATTCGAGTGATTTATTCGTCGGCGATCAACTTCGCTTGGGCGTTCTCGCCACGGGCGGCTCCTATTCCAGCAGCCTGGAATTTACTCTGCCCGACGGTATTGGCGGCGATTTTTATGTGCTGGTCTATGTCGATGCCCAACAGCTGATTGCAGAATTTCAAGGCGAAGGCAACAACATCACGGCCGAGCCCTTGTCTGTCGTGCTCGCCGCGCCCGCCGATCTGCAGGTTACGTCGCTGGCCGTGCCCCCGCGAACCATCGCCGGACAGGATTTCGACCTGTCGTACACCGTCACCAACACGGGCGCGGGCGCTACGCCACCGAGGCAGGGAAATTGGACCGATCTCATCTACCTGTCACGCGATCAGCTGCTGGACCTCGAGCGCGACCGCTTCCTCGGTTCGATTTTTCACACCGGTGGGCTGGCGGCCAGCGCGAGCTACACAGCCAACCAGGCATTCAAGGCGCCGCGCGACCTGATCGGCGATTATTACGTCTTCGTCATTACCGATCCGACGCGAAACGGTCTCCGCGGCGACGTCTTCGAAAGCAGTCGCGAAAACAATAACTCGCGAGCCAGCGCTCAGCCGCTCATCATCGAGCTGCCGCCGCCGGCCGATCTCGTGGTCGACAGCATCACGGTTCCACCCGCGGCTCGCTCCGGCGAGGAAGTCGAAATTCGCTGGAGCGTGTCGAACCATGCCGTTTTCCCGGCTAGCGGCCGCTGGGCCGACGCGGCCTATCTCTCGCAGGACGCAACCTGGGATATCAACGATCGGCTGCTGGGCCGTGTGGAGCACGCGGGGCCGCTCGACCCGAGCGCCTCGTACGAATCCATCCTGCGGACAAAATTGCCGCCGGCCACGCCCGGCTCGTATCGCGTGATCGTCCGGCCCGACATCTACAACCAGGTCTATGAGGCGACCGACGAGTCAAACAATCGCACGACCTCGGCCAACGCGCTCAACGTAACGGTCGACGCGCTGCAATTGGACGTGCCGCTGAACACAACGCTTGACACGGGCGAGGACCACCTCTTTCAAGTCACCGTCGCGGCAGGTGCGACGCTCAAGCTGAGCCTCACCACGCCGGCCAGCGGCGCTTCGAACGAACTATTTGTCCGCTTCAACGCCGCACCGACCTCGTTCCAATTCGACGCCGCCTACAGCGGACCATTGCAGGCGAATCAGACGGCCGTCATTCCGCGCACCGAGGCCGGCACCTATTTCGTGCTCATCCACGGACAATCCGAACCCGGCGATAACACGCCCGTCACATTGAGGGCCGAAGTACTGCCGTTCGGCATTACCGATGTGACATCGGACCACGGCGGCGACAGCCGATACGTGACCGCGACCATCACCGGCGCACAGTTCGCCCCGACAGCGATTGTGAAGCTGGTCCGCCCCGGCATCGCCGAGTACGAGCCAGTGCGCTACCAGGTGGTGAACAACACAAAGATTGTCGCCGTCTTCGACTTGCGCGACGCCCCGCACGGTTTGTACGACGTCAAGGTGATCAATCCGGGCGGGCAAGCGGCCATCGTGCCTTATCGCTACCTGGTCGAGCGGGCCATCGAGCCGGAAGTCCGCGTCGGGCTGGGGGGCGATCGTGTGTTGGCCCCGGGCGAAGTCGGCCGTTATGGTCTGTCGATTCAAAATCTGACCAACGTCGATCTCCCCTACGTCTACTTCCAATTCGGCGTGCCCGAGCTGGGACTGAATCCCATCGTATTCGGTCTGCGACACGTTGTGTTTAGCAGCAATTTGGGCGGCGCGCCCGCCGTGCCCGGCGTGCCGTGGGCCGATCTGGCTTCGGCGGTCAACACCACCGGCGAAATCCTCGCGCCCGGTTACGCAGTCGATCTCGCCAACGGAAGTTTGGCAGGACTCAGCTTCACCGCCCATACCTATCCCGGTCTCAGTGGCATCTTCGACAAGAACTTTGCCGAGCTGGCAGAGCAGATTGCCGGCTTCTATCCCGAATACGCGGAATTCCTAAAAGAGGGCATCGATGGCTTAGCGAAGATTGATCCAGAGCTGGCCAAAGTTTTCAAGGACGTCACCGAAATCGGCGGCCCATTGAGCGATGTTGACCCCGCAGCCGTCGCGTTCCGCTTCCACATCCTGGCAGCGGCCACTCCGCTTTCGCGCGACGAATTCATCGCGCGGCAGCGGGCCGAGGCCGCTCACCTCCGCGATGCCATCCTGGCCGATCCCACGGCGTCGCAGTCTTTGGCCGTATTGGCCGCCGATCTACAAACCTGGTCCGATTTATATCTCGCCGCGCTGGCGTCCGCTGGTTTGCTCCGGCCGGAAGACGTGCCGCCGGCGATTCGCCAGGACCCAGAACTGGTGAGCTTGATGTCGGTCCTTGCGGCCGGCGTGCTGGCGGGCCCGGCTGGACAGCAAATTATTACTGACGGCGACTTGCCGGCCTTTTTTTCCAACGTCCGTCGCTGGTATGGCCACAATCCAAATCTCGAAGGGAGCGGTCCGCCGCCTTCGGCCGACAGCTTCGACCTGGGGCAATCGGCCGCCACGGCCTTCGCCGCGTTCAATGTTTATGTTCCGTTCGCCAACAAGCATGGCAGAGTCGATTTGGACCAGATCGACCCCGGCCAACCGCCGCCGCCCGATTTCTCCAGCTTCTTTGCCCAAGCGGCCGGAACGAATCAGGCCACAATCAGCGGGCCCGCCGGTTTTGGCCCCGAGCAATTCGTTCCGCTGGGTGAGCCCCTGCCGTACACCATTCAGTTCGCGAATTCCGAGAACGCGGCCACGGCCGCCGGCGAAGTTCGCGTACTGATGCAGCTCGACCCGGGACTCGACGCGCGCACGTTTCGTCTGGGTGACATGCGGCTGGGCGACATTCAAGTACACGTGCCCGACAATCGCGGCGCGTTTCAAGGCGATTTCGACTTCACCGGCAGCAAGGGCTTCAGCCTGCGCGTCAGCGCGGGCATTGACATACAGTCGCTTACCGCGACCTGGTTGTTCCAGGCCATCGATCCACACACGGGTGAAATCGTTGACGACGCGAATCTGGGGTTGCTGGGGATTGGCAACGATCGAAAGGCGCGGAGCGGCTTCGCGACTTTCACGGTGGAAGCCCAGGACGGGCTGCCGACCGGCACGTCGATCACGGCCCAAGCGCGGGTGCTGTTGAATAATGCGCCGCCGGATGACACGCTGGCGATCACCAACCAGATTGACGGTGTGGCGCCCACAACCGTGCTCACTTCCGCGCCGATCCAGCCGGGCAGCTCTGACTACCAGGTGAATTGGCAGGCCAGCGACGATTTGGGCGGCTCAGGCGTTCGGCACGTAACCGTTTATGTGGCGGCAGACGGCGGCGACTTTACCATTTGGCAACGGCAGACGACCGAAACTTCCGCCATCTATCAAGGCACCGCCGGCCACAGTTACGAATTTCTCGCCTTGGCCACCGACAACGCCGGCAATCGCGAGTTGCCGCCGCTGGGTCTCTTGGCGCCCGACGACGGCTCGACGGTCAATCTTGGTTCGCTGCCGACAGTCGATGAAAGCGGCAATCCCGACCTGGGGCCGCCGGTCGAGCCGAGCAACAATCCATCCACGAACCCGCTCTTCCTGCAAGCCGAGCTAGGAATTCCTGCCGCGCAGCCGACGACGCTGCCCGCCGAATTCACAACCGTGCTGCGGCCGTTCTCCGGCCGCGCGTTCGCAACCGGTATTTCCACCAGTGAGGCCGGCATCGGCCCGCTGGCGATCGTCGAGCTGGCCGACGGCTCGGTGCTCGCCAGCGGCGGCGCGAATCGAGGCTCGTTGTACCGATTGCCCGCCAACGGCGGCGCGGCCGGCGCGCCGATTACCACGTTGCCGTATCCCGTCTTCGACATGGTCATGGCGCCCAGCGGCAACGTGTGGGCCACGACCGGTGGCGGGCCGCTGCTCGAGCTGAATCCGCTCACCGGTGAGATTCTCGGCGAATACGGCGACGGAATCACGCAAGCCGTGGCGATCAATCCGGCCAACGGCAACCTCTATGTATCGTCCGGTCGCGGCGTCGAAATTTTCAATCCGGCGTTGCACACCTTCCGTCATTACAGCAACGTCCGCGTGGGCAGCCTCGCGTTTGGGCCGGATGGCACGTTGTGGGGAACCACCTGGCCCGCCCGCGGCGACGTCATCCGGTTCGACAATCAAGCTCTCAATCGCGGCCGCGCCGAGCGCGTGCTCACCTTCAACGACGACGTCGACTCGCTCGCCTTCGGCGCGGCCAATAGCCAACTCGAAGGTTTGTTGTTCGTTTCTCACAACAATGGTGCGCGGCACCGCGGGCCCGGCACGCTGACAATGATCGACCTGGCAACGCTGCACACCGTGGCCGTGGCCACCGGCGGCACGCGCGGAGATATCGTGCGGACCACGGCCGACGGCCGCGTGTTGCTCAGCCAATCGCACCAGATCGACGTTTTGAATCCGCTGACAGCGCCCGTCGTGGTCAGCACGAATCCGCCTCCCGATGCGGCCGTCGCCTTGCCGCTGGGCAGTATCAGCATCACGTTTGACAGCGACATGCGCGTCGGCCGGGCGACAGATGCGACTTCGGTGCTCAATCCGGCCAACTACCAATTGATCGGCGACGTCAGCGGCCCGGTCGCCATTCGTTCGATCGCCTACGATGCGGCCGCGCGGACCGCCCTGCTCGGTTTCGACGCGATTGGCGCCGACCATTTCTATCTGCGCGTCCTGACGACCGTTGAAAGCACGGCCGGGCTGGGGCTCGCCACGCCGTTCGAGTCAGAATTCACGGCCGTCACCGATCTGACGTCGTTGCTGGGAATTCAATTCTCGAACGTTCGTTCGTCGCGCCACGACCAAACGGTGTCGTACGACGTGACCGTGACCAACGTCAGCCAATTCGATCTGCTGCTGCCCGTGGTGTTGGTGTTGAACCCGACGCTGCCATTCGCCGGCCAGCCGACGACCTCGCTCGGTCAATCGCAAGGCGGCGTGTGGTTGGTCGACTTGAGCCAAGGACTGACGAACGGCCGGCTCGGCGCTGGCCAGTCGATTACCGGCCGCACCGTGACGATCAATAACCCCGGCGGCGAACGGGTCACATACATCCACGGCATCTACGCATTGGCGTCGGCCAACGTTGCTCCCGTCTTCGATTCCCTGCCCGAGTTGTCGGCGATTGCCGGCAACGCCTATCACTATCAGGCGCTCGCCCACGACCCGGACGGAATCACGATTAATTATTTCCTCTACGGCGGCCCCGCCGGCATGACGGTGAACCCGCAGACAGGCGCCGTGGATTGGCTGCCCTCGTCGCACGGCTCGGCGACGGCGCCCGTGGTGCTGCGCGCGTACGACTCGCGCGGCGGATTCGCCACTCAAGAATTCTCCATCACAGTGGCCGGCGGAAATCACGCTCCCGAATTCGTCTCGCAGCCGGGACAGCTGACAGGCAAAGAGGGACAACTGCTGGTGCGTCCGATCGCGGCGACCGACGACGACGGCGATCCGCTCGTCTATTGGGCCAATGCATTGCCGCCGGGGGCCATCTTCGATCCGGTCGGCCGCATGCTTCGGTGGACGCCCGACTTCCAGTCGGCCGGCACGTATCGCGACGTGGAATTCGTCGTCAGCGATGGCGATCTCACCGTCAGCCAGCGCTGGGAGATCCTGATCGCTCCGGCGAAGCAGCCGCCGCAACTTCTCGCGCCCGGCGATCGCACGGTGCGAGAAGGAGATACCCTTCGCATTCGACTTGCAGCCAGCGATGCCGACGGCGACGCCCTCGAGTTTGCGAGCAGCATGTTGCCCGGCGGAGCGCTCCTCAATCCGCACACGGGCGTATTCGAATGGACGCCGAGCTTTTTTCAACATGGCGTGGTAACTATCCCATTTAGCGTGACCGATGGTGAATTCACCGCGACGGCCAGCACGCGAATTACCGTGCTCAACGAAAACGCCGCGCCGATTTTCGACGAGCTCGGCACATGGCAGATTCAGGAAGGTCAGCAACTGAGCTTTCGCGGCTTCGCGTTCGATCCCGATAATCCGGGCTACCTGCCGCCCGATCGAACCGCCGCCGGCACGCTGACCGCGCTCGAAGGCTCACTGCCCTCAGTCAGCTACGCCGCGAACGGCCTCCCGTCCCTGGCCAGCTTCGACGCTGCCACCGGCATGTTTCAATGGACGCCCGGCTTCAGCGATGCGGGCGTATATCTCGTGACGTTCACCGCCACCGATGACGGCGATGGCGGCGCCCCGCTGGCCACGATGGTAACGGTGCCCATCAGCGTGCTGAATACGAACCGTGCGCCGCAAATCGCACCCATCGCGAATCAATCTGTTGAGCGCGGACAGTTGCTCGACGTGCCCGTTTCAGTCATCGACGAAGACGGCAATCCGCTCGTCCTCTCCGCCAGCAGAACCGGCGGCTTCGGACTGCCGCCGTTCGCCACGTTCGAAGACAACGGCGACGGCACGGGCCGGTTGCGCTTCCAGCCTGTCGCCGGAGATCGCGGCGACTACACCATTCTGCTTCGCGCCAAGGAAAGCACCGCCATTGGGCCCGCGCTTTCGTCGGAAGCCGTTTTCGTATTGTCGGTCGAATCCGACAACGAACCGCCGCGGCTGGCCTACCTTGGCGACAAGGTGGCCGTCGCCGGTGAACTCTTGACGTTTGCTGTTTTGGCCAGCGACCTGGATCAAGACCCGTTGACCTTTTCCTCGCAAGGCTTGCCGACGGGCGCGACGCTAACGCCGGACGCCGTCTATGGCAAGGCCATCTTCGCGTGGACGCCGACTGCCAGCGACGTTCGGGCCGCGCCCTACACCGTCACGTTTCGCGTCGCCGACAGCGGCAACGGCAACGCTGCCCAGTCGATGAGCGATGAGCGAACGATCAATTTGCGCGTCCGCGCTGCCAATGCGGCGCCGCTGCTGGCCGCCGTCGGCAATCAAACCGCTCAAGAAGGCCAGCCATTTGAGCTGCAATTGTCGGCATCGGACGCCGACGGCGATCCACTCACGTTCTCGGCAACCAATCTGCCGCCGGGCGCGATGCTCGACCCGGCCACGGGCCTATTGACCTGGTCGCCAACTCTTTTCCAGGCTGGCACCTACAGCGGCATCGTCGTCTCGGCGACGGACGGCAATCGAACCGATTCCAAGACGTTCTCGATCGTTGTAGCGAACAAGAATCAGGCCCCAGTGGCCGTTCCGTTGCCGAATATATCGGGCAGAGAGAATTCGGCGCTTCAATACACGCTTACGGCCGCCGACATCGACAGCGATCCGCTCGTCTTCGCGGCCGAATCGCCGCTGCCAATCGGTGCCCGACTGAATATCCACAGTGGCCAAGTCACTTGGACGCCCAAGTTTGATCAGGCCGGCATTTACAGCCTGACGTTTGCCGTCACCGATCCCGCCGGGGCCAGCGACCACTATGTCGTCGAAGTGAAGATCGACGACGTCAATCGGCGGCCGAGCATCGACGTTGACAGTCATCAAGTGGCGCTCGGCCAAACGCTCACATTCGCGCTCGCGGGCAGTGACCCAGACGCAGGCGCCGTTTTGACCTATTCGGCGAATGAATTGCCCGACGGTGCCACGCTAAACGAGACAACGGGCGCTTTCCAATGGACGCCCGGCCCAGGACAAGCCGGCGATCACATCATCCTGTTCAGTGTGTCCGATGGCCGGGACACGGCCAGCCGGAGTGTGACGATCCGCGCGACAACAACTCCGGTATTGCCCGCCGTCTTTGTCGAACTGACACCCAGTTTTCCCGCCGTGCCAGGCCAATCGGTGCTCATCCATGCGATCGCCAGCAGCCTGGCCCCGATCACCAACCTGACGGTGACGCTTGGCGGACAGCCGCTTGCGCTCGATTCGGCCGGCCGCGCTCATTATGTGCCCGCTGCGCCTGGCAGCATTCCAATCGAGGCGACGGCGACTGACGCCGATGGGCTCACCGGCCGGTACGAGTCCGTGCTATTGATTCGTGAACCACTCGACCAGGCCGCGCCCGTCGTCGCGTTCGATCCACTCTTGGACCGCAGCCGGATCACTGGTGCGACACCGATCGTCGCGACTGTGAGCGACACGAACCTAAATTATTGGGTATTGGAGCTGGCCCCCTTTGGGTTCGGCGATTTCCAGGAGCTGGCCCGCGGCAGCGGCTCGGTGGCCGGCGGTTCGATTGCCGCGATTGATCCAGGCACGCTCACCAACGGCATCTACCGCCTGCGGCTCACGGCCGCGGATATTAGCGGTCGATCAAGCCAGGCCGAGGCGGTCGTCGAGATCAATACGGCGAACAAAGCGGCCCGCTATGACCAGCGCGAAACCGATTTGACCATTTCACTCGGCGGCGAACAAATCGAGCTCGTGCGCGTTTACGATTCGCTGTCGCGCGGCGTTTCGGGCGCCTTCGGCTTCGGCGGCCACTTTGCGAATCAAGACGCGGCCATCCAGACCGACGTCCCCTCCACGGGACGAGAAGCGCTGGGCCTGGTCAATCCGTTGCGCGTCGGCTCGCGATTGTACATGACGCTGCCGGACGGCCGCCGCGCCGGTTTCACATTCACGCCCCAGCGGCACGACATTCCAGGGCTGACCTATTACACTCCGAGCTGGACCGCCGACGCCGGTGTCGATTTCAGTCTGGCTTCGTTCGACGCTCGGCTCACGCTTGCCGGCGACCGCTTGTACGATTTGAAGTCCGCGCTGCCGTACAACCCGGCCGTAGGGACGTCCGGCGCGCCGCAGTACACACTGACTGCGCCCGACGGAGCCATTTACCGAATCTCCACCGCGCGCGGCATCGTCGAGCAAATCACCGCCGGCGCCCAGCGGCTGATCTACAGCGACAGCGGCATCACAACGGTCAGCGGCCAACTGGCGAGCTTCGTCCGCGATGCCGCCGGGCGCATCAGCACGATCACTTCCGCCCAAACAAGTGTCATCTACGATTACGACGCTGCCGGCAATCTGATTGCCGTGCGCAATACAGCCAGCGGGGCGACGAAGCTTTACGGCTACTCGATGGCCGATCCGCATCTGCTGACGTCGGTGGTTTCCACTTCCGGGGGCCCCAGCCACGTGATCGACTATTCTCCCACGCCCCACACCGTGCCGATCGCGGCCGACTTGGGAAGTGCGCGGCGCTTCATCCCGCTGGCCCGAAACGGAACGCTAAGCGCCGGCGCCGTCAATCGCTACGTGTTCAGCGTCCGCCGCTCCGAACTGAACTCGACGCCCGCCGGCTCGGTTGTCGTTGGCGTCGAGATCGAGGCGGCACCCGGCAGCGGCCTGGCGCCCGCCCTACCCAACATTCCGGGCCTCACTCCGGTTGTGACGCGCTTGGGATCGAAAACAGCTTATGCGTTGTACTCACTAAATGCCGACGGCTTGCAGCAACTGAATATCGCCGGCGCCGGCGTAACACAATCGGGCGCGTATTCGTTGCGCGTCTCGATCGCCGGTGATGTGAACACCGACGGCCGAGTCGACGGCACGGACGCCGGGCTCCTTGCCGCCGCGCAAGGCAGCTCGCTCGGCGGGCCGCTTTACGTGGCCGCGGCCGATCTCAATCGCGACGGCACGATCACTGCCGCGGACGCCCAGCTTCTCGCCATTAATTACGGCTTCGCCGCGAACTTGCCACCGACGGTGGTCCCTTCGCAGGTCCGCACGCACGAAGGACTGCCGGTCACCATTCCCATCGAAGACCTGGCAGACGATCCCGAAGATGATCCCACATTCACTCGCGTGATGGCCGCGACCCACGGCGTTGCGATCATGGCGCCCGACGGGCGATCGATCATGTTTACTCCCACGCCCGGATACGTCGGCTCGGCCAGCCTCGAATTGGTGGCCGACGATGGCTATGGCAGTTCTGTGCCGGCCACAATACAGATCGACGTCAGCGGCGCGCCGCTTCTCAGCCTTGATTTTCAACAGCGTCAGCCCCGATTGAACGTGGGAGACGTCCTGCAGCCGATAATCGTTGGCGACTTCGCCGATGAACAAGACGTGGCGCTGCCCGCCAGCTACCTGGTCTATCAATCCACGAATTCCAGGGTTGCCCGCGTATCGGCAACCGGTGTCGTGGACGCTGTCGCCGACGGGTCGGCGGTGCTACTCGTCTCCAGCCATGGGATTCAAGCGGCAACTTCCGTTACCGTCGGCTTTCCAGCCGACCGCGCCTCACAATTTCTGTACGTCGTGGGACTCGAGTCTTATCCACAAAGCCTGGCGCTTGCCAGCGGCGGCGCAACCCGTCAGCTGTTGGTGACCCTTCAAGGGACGACCGATTACACGCCTGCCGCCAGCGGGACCACCTACTACTCCAGCAATTCGCAAGTTGTGGAAGTCAGCGTCGATGGTCTCATCACGTCGCACGGTGCAGGGTTCGCGACCGTAACCGTGATCAACGGGGCCGCCGAGGTTGTCATTCCCGTCCAAGTCGAGCAGCCGCAGACAGGCCCTGCACTGCTCGATGATTCGGGCGGCGTCGTCCAGGGAATCGATGGATCGCTAGTAGCTGTGCCACCCGGCGTCTTCGCAGATCCGACCACGGTCAGCATTGCGCCGGTTGATCAGGCGAGCCTTGCGTTGCCGATCCCGGTCGGTTTCCAATTCGCCGGCGCGTTTCAGCTCAATCTGGGAGATCAATCGCTTAGCCAGCCGGTGCAGTTGGCGATTCCGGTACCAGCTTCCGTCGCCCCAGGCACCGAAGTCTACTTCTTACGCCAATCCACGCTCCCAGACGTGACCGGCGCCGACATCACCGTGTGGTTGCAAGTCGAAAGCGGCGTGGTTGGCGCGGACGGCTTCGCCCGCACGGCCTCGCCACCGTACCCAGGCGTGCGCGATGCGGGAACCTACGCGTTGGCCTACGGACCCTCGGGCCAGTTGACGCTTGAACTGCCGAATTTCCTGCCCGGCATAAGTTATTTGCTGGCCATCACCGGCGTGGCCGCCTCCTTCGGACCAGGCGGCGCGACCATCAACCTGCCCTATGGCAGGCACCTGCTCAACATCCTCCGCATCCCCGAAGTGGGCCTGCCCACGCGGACCCCACTCGAAGTCGAAGTCAACCCCGACAAGATAAATACATTCGCAGCTACGATTCCCATCCCGCCGCTGCCGCTGCCAGACAGCTTCGCCCCCGAAATCGATTCCGTCGAATTCGCTTTCACGCAGCAAGGACCAGAAGTCATTTTGACCGGCCGGCGGTTCACGTACGCCGTCCCGAACGCGCCAACGTCGCGCGGTGGAAACATCGCCGATTTGACGATCACTTTCCGCAACAGCGACGGCACGGAAGTGATTGCGCAGCCAAATCTCCTCACCTCCACGCCGACCGTGCTCCACGTGCTCGTGCCGAGAACCGTCGTTTTGGGCCTGGCGACGATCAGCGTGACGCGGCCCGGCTACGCCCGCACGATTTCGCCGGGGAGCAGCGTTTTGCAGTTTCGGTCGCGAGATCTTGCCAGCAATCGCGCCAGCTTGGCACTCGCCGCCCGCCAAAACCAGTATGTGTTCGTTGCCAACGCCGCCTCGCAAGACGTGGGAGTGATCAACGGCGACCCACGCTCCCCCGGTTTCAACCAGGTCATCGCCACGATCCCCACTGCGCCCACGCCCAACGCGTCATCCGTCGGCTATCCGGTGCGACTCGCTGTAACGCCTGACGGCACTCGTACCTACGTTACGCGTCGATACGGCGGCGACATCGCGGTGCTCGATGCCATGGCCTTGCAAGAGATTGATCTCGACAAATCAACGGCCGAACTCGATCGGATTCAGATACCCAACGGCGTTCCCTACGATATCGTCATCGATCAGCAGGGCCGCTTTGCATACATATCCGACGGCGCCCAAGGATTGGTCTACGTGCTGGATGTGAAGCCAGGTTCGGCAACCTATCACAAGGTTGTCGCGACGATTCATCTTGATCCGGCGCCTCAAGGCCTTACCAGTCTCGCCCTCAACGCCGACGGTACGCGGCTCTACGTGCTGGCCCCGGGAGTTCGGACCGGCCCGGGCTTGGGCGCCGCCCAGGACTTCGGCTTTGTGCTGGTCGTCAGTACGAATCCGGCCGACGCCGATTTTCGCCAGCAAATCGGCAGCATCGCGACGCAAGGACAAGAGCCCTACGGCATCGCGGTTACGAACGACCCGCTGGTGATGTTATTTACCAATCGATTGTCCGAACCGCAAGGTGTTGGCGTGCTGCGCGCGAATGCGGCGCAACGAAATTGGACGATTTCGCACGTGCAGCTGACGCTCGGCCCGGCCAACGATTCGTTCGACGTCAATAGCGCGGCCGACGTCGCGATCCTTCCCGATGCTTCGTATGCATTTGTGCTTGGCTACAACAAATTCATCCAGGGGAACGCATCGCACGACCCTGATTTCGACCAGCTTCACCCGGCCGGCAGCAACGTGGGCGTCATTCAAAATCCGCTGGGCGATCCGACCGATCCCGATCCGGCGAAGCGTCCCCGCCTGGCGGCGGCGACGCGCCCGATTCCACTGGGTTTTGCCGACAGCCTGCTCTTATCGCGCGATGCGCGCTTCTTGTACGCCAGTTACTCCGTAACCGATGCGGTATTCGTGTTTGACGTGATGCAAATGCTCGACGTGGTGCAGAACCCGGGCAATGCTGACCTCACAACCACGCCGATCGACGACATCAACTTTCTCATCGACGTTTCCGATGTTCCGCCGCCCACTGAGAATCCGCCGCCGCACCAGCACAGCTTGCCGATTTTCGGACAAGTTATTTCCGGCGACATGCCAGCCGCCAAGGCCGATTATCGCTTCTATCCCATTTACCGTGGTGAAACGATCACGCCGGTCTACGTCGAAGGCGCGCTCGTGGGCTACACGAGCAGCGGAGTGATTCTGCTGGACGAGCAGAACCGGCCCATTGTCGCCGATATTCAATTCGGCGTGCCGCCGCTCCGCGATCCGCAAACGCGCGCCTTGCTGCTCGATCCGGAAACGCTGCTGTTGTTGCGCAATCCGCACGCGCCGCTCGTAACCGGAGCCATTCCCAAAGGAATCGCCACGCGGCCATCCAGGCAAATTGGCGGATCGACAGGCGGCATCCAGGGAACGACGGGCGGCGTTGCCGACGAAGCCGGCTTGTTCGCGCCCGATGTAGTTGAGATTGTGACCCGCGTCGACCGGCTCAACAACCACGTTTCGTTGGTGGGCGGCGACTTCCAATTCTCGCTCAGCGTGCCTGCAAAAGTTACGCTGCTTCTCGACGGACAGCCGGCGCGCGATCTTACGCAGCCGATTGACGTGACGAGCGAATTGGAAAACGGCCTGCCCCTGCCGGCGCTCACGGCGCTCGGCCAGCCGCTGCCCATTTTCCAGGAGATTTCACTCGAACCCGGCCACTACTACCTGGTGCTGCCCCCCAGCGGCACCCTCTCGTTGCCGGGTGATCACCCCTACGTGCTACGAGCCGTGACGGAAGACGGCGACGTGCTCACCCAGGCGGGAACGGTGGTCCACAAGGTCGAAATCAACGAAAGTCTGCCCGTTGGTCACACCATCGTCAAAGGCGTCGATATCTGGGACGGCCACCTGACCGTCTCCAGCCAGGACATCGTGATCCCAGGTCGCGGCTTGTCGATCGACTTCAACCGCACTTATTCAAGCTCGGGCGATTCAAGCGACGGGACGTTGGGCGCCGGTTGGACGCATAGTTACGACGTGCGGCTGCTGCAAGACAACCAAGGCGATCTCACCGTTATCGGCGGCGAAGGCAGCGGCAACCGCTTCAGCGGAACCAGCGCGCACGTCGACGCCGATCAAGCTGCCTTGTTCGGCCTGGCCGACGACACCCTTTTTTACGAGCCACAAGTCGGCTACCACTCGACGCTCGTCAAATTAGACGCCGACCATTTCGACTACTTCACAAAATCTCACGTGCGCTATCACTTCGCCCGCAATCCGTTCATGCGGCCGTTCGGCGAGACCTTCGAGTTGCAATTCATCGAGGAACCGAACGGCAACCGCATCAATTTGTATTACGACGATTCCGATCCGCGCGTGGCAGCGCTCCCTGAGGCGCTCAAGCTGGCCATCGACGACGATCCGGCCACCCTCAACGTCGTCCAGGATTCATCCGGCCGGGCGCTGTTATTTTCGTATTCCGACCAGCCGCTGATGCTCTTGAAGCGGATTCGCCAGGTCACGGCCTACGATCCGACCTCTTCGAGTCAAGACCTGTTGGGGCTCAAGATCCTCTACGACTACGATTCCGACGGCAACCTCACGAAAGTAACGCGCCAAGGCGTGTTGCCGGACGAGACGCGAATCGAATCGTACACCTACACGCCCGGCAACGATATTTTCGGACACAATCTCGTTTCTTACACCGACCCCAACGGCCACGTCACCCGCTACGAATACTATTCCACCGCCGGCGGCCCAAGTCTGCCGCTGGCCAACCAAACCGCAGCCTTTGGCGTGCGGCCGCACGAGTTCATTCGGAAAGTGATCGATCCGGCCGGCGCCACTGGCAGCGACGATCCCGCGGTCACTGAATTCACCTACAACGTCAGCACCGACGGCACGGTGCCGAACACCCGCGTAGTGAGCGACCCCCGCCCGTCGGTCGAGCCAACAATTTACACGCTCAATGCTTACGGCGCCACGGTGAAAGTCGAAGCGCCGTTGGGCAAAGTCAGCACGATCGAATGGGCCACGCCCGATACGCCCCGACCCGATTCGGTTCCCGGCCGGCCCGGGCTGCCCGGCGTCGATGCGGTCATCGTCGCGCAGACCGACGCATTCGGCCGGCGGATCGAATACAAGTACGACCGCTTCGGCAACGTGATTTTGGAAACGGTGGACTTGTCGGGCGTCACCGACCCCAGTTTGCGGCCGGCCACCCAACAGGACGGCGTCACGGCAGTGTCCGAAGTCACGGTGCATTACACGTACGATCCGCTGTTCAGCAAGATGACCAGCAAGACCGACGAAGAGGGGCACACGACCTACTTCGTCTACGACAGTCCCGTTCCGATTTTGCTCCCCGGCGAGATCACGATGCCGCAGCCGACCGGCACGGCCGGGAACCTGCTGGCGACCATCGACGCGGCCGGGCAAATCACGCAATCGACCTACGACAGCCTGGGCCAACTCACCACCCAGATCGATGCGCGGGGGCAAGTCACGCAATACGTGCGGTACGATGTTTATGGCAACCCCGAGTTGATCCGCGACGCGGAAGGAAACGAAACGACGCAAGTCTTCGACGCCCGCAGCCGGCTGGTCGTTGCCACCGACACGTTCGGCCGCCACGTCGAATACGAATACGACGCGCTCGACCGCACCGTTCGTGAGACTCTTTACGACGACATCTTCCATTCCACCGCCCGCAGCGGGGTCACTTGGGCGCAACAGACTGAGTCTCAGTTCAACCCGGGCGGCCAGCTTGTGCGAAAAACCAACGGCCTGGGGCACGTCACCCGCTACGAGTACGACGCCCTCAATCGCATCGTCCGCCAGATCGATGAAGATGTCCCGGTCGTCGTTCCAGGAACGCAGCCTGTCCAGTTCACTCTGGAAGACATCACGCGGCAGTATGCCTACGACGCCGTAGGAAACCTGGTTCGTGCGACCGATCCGCGGGACATTGTCCAGCAATTCACTTATGATGCGCTTAATCGCCGCATTCGCAGCGACGTCGTCTCCGGCCCGTCGTCCGCCCCGGTTGGCATCGGCGCCAATCACACGGTCGTCGAAGCCGGCTATGCCGTCGTCGGGAACAAGGTGTTCGAAGTCGACATGCACGGCAATCGAACCGATTACGTTTTCGACGCCTTGTATCGCCTGGTCGAAATTCACTTACCTCATCCGAACACCGTCGTCACGACGACCTACGACCTGGTGAACAATCGGGTCAAAGAAACCGACCCCAACGGCAACGCGACTTCCTACGAGTACGACGACCTCTACCGGCTGCGAAAGCAGGCCGACGCGTTGGGAAATACGCTCGAGTATGTCTACGACAAAAGCAATAACGTTGTCCAGGAGATTCACGCCAGCCAGGGAACCGTTACCTATCGCGTGCTCTACGATGACGGCCAGGAAATCGCCGACGGCTTGAACCGCGCTACGACCAGGCGCGAAATTGTTTTCCTCGGCGATCCCACCGATCCCACGGGGCAAACGGCCACCTATACGACGACCATCGTTTACGACGATGCACAAAACCGCATCGTGACGACCAATCCCCGCGGCAACGACCCGAACGATCACGTGACCGGCCGCTTCGAAGTGCGTTACGACGGCCTCGGCCGGCTCCGCTTGCAAACCCTGGATGAAGGCGGACTCAATCTCACGACGGAATTCGCTTACGACGGCAACGGCAATCTGGCTACCGTCAAGGACGCCCAGGGAGGCGACATTGACCTCACGTACACGTACGACGGCCTGGGCCGAAAACTGAGCGTGCAGGATGCGCTCGGATATGAAGAAACTTACACCTACGATGCCGCCGGCAATCTGATCGCCCTGACCGACGGCCGCGGCATCGTGATCATGAGCTCGTACGACAATCTGAACCGCATTCTCACTCGCAGCGTGTCGGAGACCCTCAGCAACGACAGCCAATTGTTGATTTTGTCCAAGCGCAGTTACGATGACGCCGGCAACCAGGTTATCGACACCGACGCAAACGGCAACCAAACCCGCTACGAATACGACAGGCTGGGCAGCGTCATTCGGGTCTCCGATCCGTACGGCAGCACGATCGAAGCGACTTACGACGGAGTTCGCAAGCTTTCCGACAAAGACGAAAACGGCCGCGTGACAAAGTACACCTACGACGCGCTCAATCGCCCCGTGCGGATGGAGGAATTCGAATCCGAGCTGGCGGTCAGCCCGCGGACCACCTACCGCGTCGAGTACCAAGACGCTCAGCAACGCGTCATCGCTACCGACGCGCGCGGCGCCGATACGATCACGCAGTCCGATTCGCTCGACCGGCTGGTTAGCCGCAGCCGCCAGGACGCCAGCCTCGTCGATCGCTATGGCGCTTCCGACGGCATCGTCGTGCTCGAACAGTACGAGCACGATGCCGACGGAAACATCATTCGGGCCCACGATGCCAACGGCAATAAGATTGCCTACCGTTACGACGGCGCCGGCCGTCAGGAAGAAATCATCGTCGGCTTCGGCTCGCCCGCGGCGTCGCGCACTCAATACACCTATGACAACGCCGGCAACCAGCTAACGTCAAAAGACGACAGATCAAGCGGCGCCACGTTCGACATGACCTACACGTACGACGCCCTTTATCGTCGCGTCACCGCCACCGACGGCGAGGGGCATACCATCATCCTCGAATACGACGCGAACGACAGCCTCGTCCGCGTGACCGATGCCAACGGCCCCGGCCACGTCACTTTGTACGCATACGACGAGCTTGGCCAGCTGCTGTCGGTCGATGAATCGCTCCGAGGCGGCGGAATCACGCGATATGTCTACGACGCCAACCGCAACAAAATCGCTCAACAGGACGCCAACGGCAACCTGGTTACGTATGAGTACGATGCCCGCAATCGGTTGATAGACACGTTCCAGCACCTGGTGCCGGGAGATCTTGCAAACGGCGTGACTCGAGGCAGCAATCCCCGCGGCGACGGCTTCTATCCCCTGGCAGGCGGCGATGAGGCTACCGCCCTGCATACGCAACTCGGTTATGACGCGGCCGACAACACCACGCTTGTCATCGATCCCAAAGGCCAGCGGACCGCAATGACCTATGACTATCGCAACCGTGTTGAGACGCAGACATTTTCCAACGCGACCGAACGCGGGCTCGACTATCAACCGAATTCTGTTACCTATAGCTACGACAACAACGATCATTTGACCTCGATGCGCGAGGTTAAGCATACAGCCGCAGCCACGGTGACGGAACTCACCACGTATTCTTTCGACTTGCTCGAGCGCCTCGAGAGCACAACAAACTACGACAACAAGACCATCAGTTACCAGTACGATCGCAACGGCAATCGCACCGCATCCACAGACCCGGACGGCCATACAACCAGCTACGCCTACAATGAGCGAAACCTGCTAACTTCCGTAACCAGCGAGGCGGGCGTCACGACCTACGAGTACTGGCCCGACGATCTACTCAAGTCCACCGTTTATCCCAATGGAGTCGTCGCCGAGTTCTCGTACGATCGAGCCGACCGGCTCGTCGACCTTGTCAATCATGCTGGCGCGGTGGGCGTGCCGCCGACTACCGACCAGCTCATATCTCGCTTCCAATACGCGTTTGACGCCAACGGCAACCGGCTCAGCCAAACTGCCACACAGCACGACTTCAATGGCGGCTCGCCGGAGTTGACCACGTACGAATACAATCGCCTCGACCGGCTCGTCCACGTCACCTATGGAGCTGGCGGTGAGCTGGCTTACACCTACGACGCGAATGGCAAGCGACTTAGCGAGATCGGCACGGACCCGCTCGAACCGACAAACCTGGTCGATCGGCAGTACGACTACGATCGCATCAATCGCCACCGCAGCGTCATCGACCACGTCAATCCAGCCGAAAGTGTGGCCTACGATTACGACGCCAATGGCAATCGCACGCTCAAGATTACGGGAGAAATCTCCGTTCAATTGGATGTCAACGGCAATCCGATCGTGACTGTCGATCAGCCCGTGTCCGTCGCGAACTTCCGCTACAACATCCGCGACCAACTCGTGGAAGCGCCCGACGAATCCGGCGGCGTGGCCCGGTTCGACTACAACGCCGACGGCATGCGGGTAAAGAAGATTTCGTCAACCGGCGAAACTCGCTATCTATATGACCAGCGTGCTGCCTATTTGGAGTACAACGCAGCCGGTCAAACCACGGCCAAGTATGAACACGGCCATAACCTCGTCTCGCGGACCGAGGTCGATCCCACGTCCGGCGATCGCACCAGCCTGTTCTATTCGATGGATGGCCTGGGCAGCGTCGTCAACTTGACCAGCATCGCGGGCGAAACCCGCGTCAGCTACGATTACGACGCTTGGGGAACCGTTCGACACACGGTCGGCTCGTCGGACAATCCGCTGCAATACACGGGACACTACTTCGATCCAGAGACCGGTCTGCAATATTTCGGCGCCCGCTACTACGACAGTCAAACTGGTACCTTCCTTAGCCAGGATTCGTACCTCGGCCAAAGCAACAATCCCGCCAGCTTGCAGCGCTACCTGTATGCCTACAGCAATCCGCTACGCTACGTCGATCTCACCGGCCACGCGCCGACGGAAGCCAACTCATTTGGTGGCTCACAGGGCGGCATGGGAAATGTCAGCGGTGGCACGGAGGGCGCCGGCGGCACGATGGACACAGGCGATGGCGCGTCCTTGATGGCCGGTATACCCGTGGAATTCGTGCCCGAGCCCAACCCGTATGTCCACACGCCCCAATTTCAAGCGCTGGAGCAGGACATCCGGAAGGCCGTCTTCATGCAGCCGCTCTCGCATCAAACGCAAGTTCGCATGATGCAGGAAAGGATCAACAAGGCCCTCGCTCAGGAGGCAAAGGAGGAGCAGAACTATCAGAATTCTTTAGAGCGCATCGGCCAGCAAGAATTGGAAGCAGGCAGCGGCCGTGGATTGTGGAATTGGTACTCACAAGGCGATTTTGGCAATCGATTCGACAGTTGGGTGAAATCCAAGGGCCTGCCCGGAAAAGCTATCGTCCAAATTTTGGACCCATTCGGTGTGGTCAGTCACTTTCTTAAGCTTGGTTCTAAACTGGGCCATGCGAGCGGCAAGGTTCAGTCCACCGGCTGGAAAAGTCTAACGGCCGGCGACTACTTCAATGCCGGAATGGAGATCGTGGATATCATCACGACCGTAACCGGGGCCGCCGCAGCGACGCGAGCCGTCAGGACTGCCGTGTCAAAAAGCGGAACCCAAATCGCCACCGCGAGCAGGAACATCGTCGTCGGCACACGAGAAGGGCAGTTAAGATTCGTGGGACAAGGAGCGAACGCCAGAGTGTTTGAGACGATCGGCGAAAGGAATACAGCAGCAAAGATATTTAGGAATACGCTTAGTCCAGAGGACGAACTTCGGGTTATTAGGGGCTATCAGCTGTATGATGAGTTGGGCTTGCTCGAATTTCGCGGTGCTAGCAATCTTGCGGACGGCAGACTCGTCATCCGGACCGACCTGGCGCGAGGTTTTAGAGACTTCGATTTCATCCCTGGAGAACCTGGCCTGTCCTTTAATGGGTCGATTTATGGTCAAATGGATTTGTCTTCACCTTTCGCCGCTAGGGCAATCGAGAGAGCGGAAAGAATTCAAGTCGGCCTGCGCCGAATTGGGCTGGACTTTGACTGGCAGTGGGGGGTCGATAGCGCGTGGCGCGTGAGGGTGTACGATCCACCTAGCATAAGCGCCGTGCAGCTTCAGAATGCACAACACATTCTGCAGGCCGCCGGCGGTTGGGAAAATCTCCTCAGAGCTCCGCTGATGGGGACGACGAGTTTTCTCTCTTTCGGGGAACTACGTCAAGAGACTCAAATTCGCCAAATCGCGATTACTGCATCCGATGTGCAGGCCCTCCACGTCGCGGCGGCCAGTCTATGGGGCTCACTGGTGCCGGGTTCGCCGTTGGTTTTGGGCATTCCTGTCGTGGTCGAAGACTTGCCGGCTGGTCAATTGGGCGAGGCCCGCGTTGCCACGCAAGGCGATGATGACGCACTTTTAAACGGAGTGATCGTGATCGACATCGATGCCGCGGGCACAGGCTGGTTCCTCGATCCGTCCGTCTTCCTCCATTCCGAGTTCGACCAGGCGCTCGGCCTGTACGCGTTTCAAGCCACCGCGGGACCTGCCCTCGGCAAATACGACTTGTTCACCGTGCTGCTGCACGAGCTAGGCCACCTGGCCGGCTTCATGCCCGGCATCGCAGCTTTCGACAACCACCTCGCGCAAACCATCGGCGGCTCACAGCTCTTCGTCGGCCCCGATTTCACCGCCACGCTCTCCACGAACGGTGAACACTTGGACGACGAGCTCTATCCCTACGACTTGATGAATTCCCGGCTGTCGCCATCGGTCCGCAAGCTCCCGTCCGCGCTCGATGTGCAGATCATCAGCGCGGTACGCGGGCTTGATCGAAACGGCAACGCGGCCGGCCCCGCGGACTGGCAGCCTTCGGCGCAAGCTCTGTCCACCAGCGGCTGGGTGCCAACGTCGATTTTCGCACAGCCCAATCTGCTCACCGCCGCCCTGTCGGCCGCCGCGGCGCTCGCTGCTCCGCACGAGTCGCTCCTCAACGGCGCGTTCGACACGAGCAATGCCCTCGATCCCGCGTTCGGCTGGACGGTTCGCGGCGCCGGCTCGGTGATCGCCGGCACGGCGACACTGGCCGAAGACGCACGTGAATTCACCGGCTTTTCGCAGTCGTTCTTCGTTCCAGAAGGCGCCACCGCGCTGCGCTTTACCGTCAAGGACCTGAACCTCGGCGCCACTCCGCTCAATCCGCCAGACGCCTTTGAAGTCGCGCTGCTGGACGCCATGACGATGCTGTCAATGGTCGATCTGCCGAGCGGTCTGGCCCGGACCGACGCACTTCTAAACATTCAGCACGACCGCCGGGCACTCTTCGGATCTCGCGTCTCTGTCGGCGGCGTGCCGTCATCGGGCGGCGTGCTGCCCGCCACTGGGTCGTTCGACGTCGTCGTTGATCTGAACGGTTTGAGGCTCGACGCAAAACCAGTCACTTTGTACTTCGACCTGCTCGGCTTCGGCGCGCTGGACAGCACCGTCGTTATCGACAATGTCCAATTCGACGGCCTGGCCGCGCCCGGCATTCTCATTACGCCGAAATCGGGACTTGTCACCACGGAGAACGGAGCACCGGCGCAGTTCGATGTCGTATTGACGGCCCGGCCGACCAGCGACGTCTCGTTCCGGCTGAATTCCACGAACACCAAGGAAGGCACGCTCTCGGCCCCCAGCGTCACCTTCACGCCCGACAATTGGAGCGTGCCGCAAACGATCACCGTCACCGGCGTGGACGACACCAGGCTCGACGGCGACGTGGCCTATCGCATCATCACGGCTTGGGCCACCAGCCTCGACAGCCGTTATCACGGGATCAATCCGGACGATGTACTGCTAAAGAACCTCGACAACGATGGCGGAGCTCCGGCTGCAATTCTGATCGCGCCGACCACGGGGCTGACGACCACCGAGAACGGCGGAATGGCCGAATTTTCCGTTGTTCTCACTTCCCGTCCGACCGCAGACGTTTCGTTCTCGCTGCACAATACCGACATGAGCGAAGGCGCACTGTCCCACGATCGGCTAACCTTCACGCCGGACAACTGGGACACGCCGCAAGTGATTAGCGTCACCGGCCTGAACGACGACCTCGTCGACGGCGATCAAACCTACACCATCGTCACCGCCTGGGCGCAAAGCGCCGATGGCCGCTACCGCGGCATCAACCCGCCGGACGTCACGTTGCTGAATCATGACAATGACGCGGGCGATCTCGACAGTGACGGAATTGTCGGTCAGGATGACCTGAGAGATGTCTTGGAAAACTGGGGCCAGTACGTCACCAGCGGCAACGGCCTTAAGGGCGATTGGAATGGAGACGGCTTCGTGGGCCAAGACGACTTGAACCACGTCTTAGGTGGTTGGGGACAACGGGTTCATGCTTCTGTCGGGGGTCTTAACGATGACGGATTTGTCGGTCAGGACGACCTTAATTTCGTTCTGGACAACTGGGGAAGAAACGTCCCAGCAGGCAACCGCCAGTTGGGTGATCCCAGCGGCGACGGCTTCGTCGGTCAATACGCCCTAAACCTTATATTGGCTGACTGGGGGCGCAGTTCACCCCCGGCAACTGTTGGATTATTCACCCCGGTCAGCGGAGGGTCGTTGCTGGACCGCTCCGCCAGCGCTGACGCGAGTAGCAACGGATTCGTCGGCGAAGCTGACTTGATCGTGAACTTGAAAAAACTTGGAATCGACAGCATGTCAATGGTTATTAAACCGGCGCCAAACTGGACTTCGGTACTGATGACTGGAAACGATAGCCCGGTCCTAAGGACTACAGATATTCGACTCAAGTCAGACGTCCAACAACTCTCCACTCCATCAAAAACATTCGACGCGTGGTCCGTTGAAGTGGACCATTTGCGTATGAGAACGCAACTTATTGATCAGCTGCTGGATCTTAAACAAGCGGTCGAGGCAACTGATTCGGAATCGCCAAAGCTGAACCAATCATCGGTAGCTAGGCGCCACAATTATTACGACGACAAGTTTGTACGCGAAATGGTCTTTGCCGATGAAACGCTGCTACTAAATGATCCCTTGGACGAGGACCTTCGAATGCGGGTGCAATCCCGTTTTGCGCGTTTTTTCGCGTGGGTGCAATCCCGTTTTGCGCGCTTTGTCGCGTAGTTTTGCATGTCGTGTCGCGAATTCCGGGAAGATTTGACAACAAATTCGGTGAATGCGGGGAACAGCGAAAATACCCTGGTTTTCTCGACCAAAACCACATTGTAGGGCACGCTAAATCCACTCACAAACCTTAGCAAACCGATGCAAAATATACGCAAGAAACGCAGTATTTGCAAGGTTTGTCCGTAGTGTCCGTAGAATATTATTTTGTACACTGCTGCCATTCGGGTAGTGGTCTTCCGCATGGGGCGAAGGCGACTTCGACATCGTCGTTGTCGAGCGACACTCAAACGAACCTTTGCCCGCCCCGCCTGTCAGGCAATTCTCTTCTTCACAGAAAGGACGGTGACCCATGAGCCAGCACGACCTTAACGAACAGTCCTTTTTTCGAGCCGCTGAGTAAGCGTCGGCGTGGCTTCCCGTCTGAAACGCAAGTCAAACTGGGCATCCGAATCGTCCACGGCGAAAAACTGCTGGAAGAAAAGCTGGGACGACGAGACCTCTGCCCCTGCGGATCGGGCAAACGCTTCAAGAAATGCTGCCTCAGATCGGGCCGCTTTTGACGGCGTGAACCGAGACCACTACTTTTAGGGAATGAGGAACTCACAACCCACCCGGCAGTCAAATGCCGGGTGGGTCTTTCGTGCTGACGGTCGGTCGATCCAAGACTACGAACGCACATGAAGATTCCAACCGCCAGCTACCTCGAACAGTCACAGGCCTGGCCGCAATCCGGCAAGCACATTCTTGCCCATTTCGACGACGCCTCGATCATCGTCTATCACGCGTATCGGCCATCCATCGGTGAATGTGCCGCTCGTAACGGCTATTTTGGCGGCGACTTCAAACTGAGTCACATGAGTTGGATCAAGCCGAACTGTCTGTGGATAATGTACCGTTCCGGCTGGGCGACGATGGAAGGACAGGAGGTCGTCCTCGCTGTGCAAATTTGTCGCCATGCCTTCGATCTTATTCTTGGGGAAGCGGTCGTTTCGACATATAAGCCGCACCAATACGCTGATCAGGAAGCATGGGAAGAAGCTGTAGCTGAATCAAATGTGCGGCTGCAGTTCGATCCTGACCACGATCCACACGGGCAACCGGTTGAACGCCGAGCGATCCAACTTGGCTTACGAGGCGATGTTCTAACTCGCTATTCCCGTGAATGGATCGTCGGCATCGAAGACATCAGTGATCTTGTTCGTGAGCAGCACCAGCATGTGCTGGGAAACGATTTGGCGAAGCTGGTTGCGCCTATCGAGACCGTGTATCCCCTTGACGACGAAGCGGTGCGATTTCGGCTTGGATTGAACTGAGCGAAGCGTGAGAATGGATTTCGCTTAGTGACGAAAATGTCAAGTTTCGCCTCTTAACCGATTCTCGTTCAAACTGAGATTGCTCATGGTTTACTACCTTGCGAAGATCGCCGTCACAACAGCCCTGGTCGTTTCGGTCTCGGAAATCTCGAAACGCAGTTCTCTGTTTGGAGGATTGCTCGCCTCACTGCCGCTCGTCTCGTATCTGGCCATCATTTGGCTCTACGTGGAAACCGGCGACACCATGAAGGTGATCGGTCTGTCGAAAAGCGTTTTCTGGCTGGTGCTTCCGTCGCTGCCGTTCTTCCTGCTGTTACCGTTCATGCTCAAGCGAAACATGAATTTCTACGTCAGCCTGGGCGTGGCGACCATCGTGATGATGGGCCTATATGCTGCAATGGTGGCCGTTTTGCGGCGGTACGGGATCGAATTGTAGCCGGCAGGTCCAGCACAGCAGCGACCACGGATTGCGATCCGCACGCTCTGCGTGTCTATGGCTAACCTGCACCCTTGCAGAGCCAAGATCAGAAGTTCCGGGCGTCTTCAATCAGTGAAATCAACTGCTTGGCTTTGTCCACGCCACCCACGCCTCGGATGAAAATGATGGTGTCCTGAACCTGGCCGATTGATTGAGCATTTCCCTTCGACTTTTTCGCCTTCTTGACCGGGTGGCTGCTCTTCATTTTGCTCTTGATTGTGGAAACCACCCCCGGCGTAACTTCAATCTTCTTGCCCACAAGCAATTCAGCGATCCATCTCGGCTTCTTGTCGGGGTGCTTAGCCAACGCTTTGCGGACGGCCTCGGACTTGTTGATTTTGGTTGCAGTTGCCATGTGATCCTCACGGTGAATGTGGTGAAAGGCAATAAGATACTGCGAGAGCGGCTTTAGTTCAACCAGGACGGTTGGATAAGGCTATAATCACGGCTGCTTTTCATTCTGACATTTCTTTCACGGCCAAGTCGAAAGCCACCACATGCCCAGGAATCCATCCAGCGAGAAACCGCACAAATCGTCAAAGCCAATTAGGCTTCCGCCGCTGACAGTAGTGCAGAAGCAAGTCATGGCTTACGTGATGAGCGGCATTGCCTCCGGCAAGTACGACGAGTGCTCCTCGGCTGAAGAGATGGCCGAGCACTTTAACAGCAGTCCAAGGCGCTTCATGCCGACCCTGCGGAAGCTCGTTGAGAAGGGCTATTTGACGATCCGTAGTGAAGCGGTGCCGTGGACCTATCCAACCGTAGCAGCGATCCGGCAACAGGATAGGCAGTTATCTGACGCTGATGCAAAGAAGATTCTGACTCGGATTGGAAAGTGATGCGTGAAGACCTGGTACTTTCGCCAACCTCAAATGCAAACCGGTAAGAATCTGCGGTCAGCGTGGCCTGTGATCAGACCGCCGCCACGACACTTTCATGTACGACCGACCCCTCGAAGACCAGGGCAGAAGCATGATCGCCTTGTGGTGACTTCGAACGGTACTCCTCTCCCTCTCCAACCGCTGCTGTTTGCTCCCAACTCAGATTGGTGCCAAGCAACTGCTCGACATCCGCTGCCGAGACAATTTGATCGGTAGGTCCGGCTTCCAGTGAATCGAACACGAGACCGGAAAGCAGCCGGTCCCACACTTTCTGGCAAGTTGAGGGTTTGTCAAACAAATCGACCGATTGAATCCGCCCGCCGACAGCGACGGCCAAGCCAGTCGCTCCTTCCACATAAGGCAGTCGGGTGCGATACTCGGCAATGCGATCTTTGTAGGTGTCAAAGGTATCCGACATTGCAAGTGATTCCGAGTCCACGCCATGCGAAGCATTGAGGAAAGCGACTTCCTGCCACACGGCACCCTGATCCGATGAGTGTCCTCGCTTTGCACGCACTGAATCGCTCACGGATGCCTTGAGTGCCCGCCGCAATTTCGATGGCGAATGCGATCCACTCGATCCGAAGTATCGGGACTTGTATCGCCAGCGGCCTTGTTCAACGCAGGAAACCGGAATCTTGATCTTCGTGTGGGCTGCAACCAGCACAGACGTATTGAGGATTCGATTCTGCTTGGCACCGATCAATTCTTCGCCTTCCAAGAACAGCAGTCGGCTATCGCCCTTATTCTCCACGAGCAAATCCGGGACCGAACCACCCTCACTGACCTCTTCCACGGTGACCGACTCATCTGCCAGGGCCTCGGTAAAGAGTCGGTAATCGACCTTGCCATCCGGCTCGGAGAACAGGGGAAAAACTGACAAGGATTCGTGGCAAATCGGTTCGCCAATACGCAGCTTGGGCAAGGTCATGGACATAATGAACCTCCTTGGGAAGGGAATGTGTCTTTTAACAGACACGCAGACGAGGGCATCGGTTCACCCGAAGGATTATTCGAGGAAAGGAATCGGAAGACAAATTAAATCAGTCCCGTGGAAGTGGCTGCCCAACACCTGCACCTACGGTTAAGATGTGGGCAGGCATATCGTAGTACGGCTCAGGCCGGAAGGAGCTCTGCCGGCATAGAGATTTTCGAACGTTTCACGGGTTGGGATGTCAGTCATTCGTATCGACCTTTAGGGTTGTTCCTCGGTAAGCAGTATATGGTATTTTGAGACGGTCAAAAGTGTCTCTATTCCACAAGGCGAAGGCATCGCAAAGATGGCGAAACGAAGCGAAAAGTCCGTCCTGTTCCTTTGCACGGGCAACTACTACCGCAGTCGATTTGCGGAAGTCCTTTTCAACTCGGTCGCCGGAAAGTTCGGGCTGAATTGGCGGGCAATTTCCAGAGGATTGGCTTTAGAACGAGGCTTGGGCAATGTCGGACCAATGGCGAAATCAGCCATTAAGGAATTGGAGAAAAAGGAAATACGAGCCGCCGAAGAATTCGCTCGTTTTCCTGCACCAGTCACCACAGAAGATTTTGAGAGGGCTGATTACATTGTCGCCCTGCAAGAAACCGAGCATCTGCCTCTGTTTGAAGAGCGACATCCGAATTGGATCGATAAAGTCGAGTTCTGGGAAGTTGAAGATGCCCCGGAGATATTCGGTCTGATCGAAAGCGAAGTCATGGACCTGACTGCCCGATTACTCAGCGGTGGCAAGCGGCGTGAACCGCGCTCGCAGGAACCTGTAGCGGAGGAGATTGCTCCCAAGCATGAAGGCAAATCGTCAAAGCCAAACGGTGCCGTCATAAAAGTCGGTCGAGAAACGAAAGGCCGACGTGGCAAGGGCGTGACCACGGTATTCGATGTTCCCCTTGATGCAGCGGGTCTACATGAGCTTGCATCCACACTCAAGCAACGGTGTGGCACAGGCGGAACGGTGAAGGATAGTCGAATCGAAATTCAGGGTGATCAGCGTGGACGGATCATTTCTGAACTCGAAGGCATGGGCTATCGTGTGAAACGGGTTGGCGGGTGCCCGACGACAAGAATGAGGCAAAGAAGGCCCTCAAGTCGGGCGAGGTCGATGTCTTTATCATGTCGCCAATTTCGTTCCCCGATGAGGGTATTGAGAATTACGTCAAGCTGGGACTGGAACACAATCCCGACATGCGGTTCATTGTTCAGCTTTCTTGGGGTGGTGGAGACATCGATAACCAGGATTTCCCCAAGGGAGCGTTCGACAACGTGGATAAAGAGAAAACACCGGAACAACTCAAGACCCTCTTCGAGCGAAACATCAAGGCAGGGGAAGCTCAAGCCGAGGACATCAACAAGAAGTACGGTCGAGGCAAGAAAATCGTCGCCTTGGTTCCCACCGCACAAGCGATGACGACGCTGCGGACAAAGATCGCCAACATGGAATAGCCCGGCTTGAAGAAACAAGGCGAACTGTTTGTCGATGCCGTTCATCCTTCGGCTCCAATGGAAGCCCTCAATGCCTACATGCACTTTGCAGTTCTTTATGGTCAAAGCCCGGTGGATTTACCGATGCCCTCAAAGTTGAAAAACGCCAAACGGGAAGCGTGGGATGACAAATTCAACCGCTCATTGCAAGAACTGGCCTGGGACACCGTAACCAAGTACCCCAACAGCCTTGTCAAAGCAGCGAACGTGACCGAGAAGTGATCGCATGGGGTGAACAAGTGACTGCTTTCGTGTCTCGCTTCTCCTTTACTTCTTCGGCAGCGTTTCAACAAACGTCTCCGCTTGTTCGATCCATGCCCGCAAGTCTGAATCGAAATCAATTCCGTCCGGATCGACCATCACCCAGCCTTTCATTGGCTTGCCCGTGATGTCGAATTCTCCGACGAACGGCTGCTTTAAGGCGTCCTTGGCTTGCTCGGCACCGAGGCGAACGATTAGTGATTGCTGCCAAACCCCGACCAGCATATTGCCGTTCATCAAGAAACCGACACCACCGAACATCTTCTTTTCCTGGATGTCCGGTCGCTGTCGCAAAGCCTGACGTATCCGTTCGGCGAGGGATTCGCTGTAGGCCATTGGTTGCTCTGCTTGTGACCTATCACACCGTCTCGTTCTGAACAAATTCCGGCGAACCGACACAGACTCCATCACGACCGTGGCCGCTTTCGTCCAGGGTGTTCTCCCGAAGCGGCCAATAGCCAACCGGGTTTGAAACAATAATGAGGTCGTGATATGCATCACGGGGTGTGTTGGGCATTGTTGACGACTCCATAAGCTTCGAACTCTTGCCTACGGACAAATCACTGCGGGTTTTTCGCCGCACTTCCCTGGAAGGAAGGAAACCCAAGTTGGGCTTCGGCAAAGATTTGTGACTAAGTGGGCGATACAAGACTCGAACTTGTGACCCCTAGCTTGTCGAGCTAGTGCTCTAACCAACTGAGCTAATCGCCCGAATTTCTTATCTTACCGAACGGATCGACGCTTCCTACCGACTGGCTATTATGCCAGCTGACACCCGTTTTGACACCCAAGACACTCGAAAGGTGGTCGGTATCGCTAAGAGTATCGGCAAAAAGGCCGCCAGCGGCAAGACCCGGAAGCCGTATCCCGTGAGGTGAATATCCCAGGTCTGAAAATCCGCCCGTGCGGCTCCGCCTGAGGTGTTGTCGACCGAGACGAGTCCCAGCCTATTCTAAACAGCCATCAGGGATTAAAATCTCTATCAGCCGTTCATGACGCTGCGCGGCACCCTGAATTATGTAAATTCGTCATTATTTTGACGATTTACGGACAGTCTATCAGTGATCGCGAGTTTACGTAACAACCCGTCTCGCCTTCCCAAGAGGATGTCTTTCATTGGCTGGCCGCCCAATTCGGCTGCCGTGTGGTCGTGATCACTCTTGTGTCGCAAGCGTTGGAGCCTTGCAATGATCAAAATCCTGGTACCGACGGACTATTCAGATTGCAGCCTTGCAGCGCTGAAGCACGCAGCGAGTTTGGCCCGCGAGGCCAACGGCTCGCTGCTGATCGTGCATGTCAACGAGGCACCATCCGCCTACGTGTGGCCCGACGCGGTTCGATCGGATGATCCGCTTCCGCAAAACGTAATGTTGCTGCTGCAGTCTCTGTCGGACGGTGAACAACAGGTTCGGTTTGAAGAGCGGCGTGTCGAGGGCGTTGCCGTGCCCACCATCATTTCCCTCGCGGCCGAGGAGCAAGTCGATCTGATCGTGATGGGAACCACAGGCCGCACGGGACTGCAGCGGCTGTTGTTGGGGAGTGTCGCCGAAGAAGTTGTCCGCCGCGCACCGTGTCCGGTACTCACGCTGCGGTCAAGTCGGAAGGCGGGGGGAGAAAACGGCGCTACCGCCGATTCTGTCTCGGAGAAGTGGACGATTCTGGAGAAACCTCCGGCGGAGCAGACGGAGGCGGCTCAGTTGACGCCGCCGGACATGAGGGACAACCCAACTCTTGCGCTGATCTCGCGAGCCATCGCCGTCCGGGCCTCCGACATTCACATTGATCCCGTGGGGCGAGAGTTTGGCGTCCGGTTTCGCATCGACGGAAAACTGAGCAACTACTGCCGGCTCAGTCACGAGGTGGGGCACACTTTGATGACGCAACTCAAGTTGACGGCCAGTCTCGATATCGCCGATCCCTTCCATCCCAAGGAGGGAAGGTTGCACTTGCCAGAGTCCCTGCGAGATTACGAGGTTCGCATCACGGCCGTTCCGGTCCTGGATGGCGAGGCGATCTCGCTGCGGGTTCTGAGTCGGCACCGACTGATGAGACCGACGCAAGAATTGGGATTGTCACCGGATGGACAGGCGCGGATCGACCAGATCCTTCAGCATGGCGAGGGATTGGTGCTCGTGACCGGACCCACCGGATCCGGCAAGACCACGACGCTGTATTCGATGTTGCACGCGCTTGACGACGGTACAAGGAACATCGTTTCGATTGAAGATCCCGTTGAATACGATGTCCCCACGTTTCGCCAGATATCCGTCGATCTGCGGCACGGCACGTCGATGACCAGCGGTCTGAAAACGCTGCTACGGCTCGATCCGGATGTCGTCTTCGTCGGCGAAATTCGCGACGCCGAAGCGGGTGATACGGCGATGCGCGCCGCCAGTTCGGGAAAGTACGTTTTCAGCAGTCTGCACACTCGTGATGTCGCTTCCACGGTCACCGCCCTGCGCGACCTGCACATCGACAATCGTTCGCTGGCGGGAAACCTCGTTGGAATCATCTCGCAGAGACTGATCCGCCGGCTCTGCGTCGAGTGCAACCGGTCGGCCGTCCCGACGGAGCAGGAGGCAACGGTCTTTCGTTCCCTCGGAATGCCGGTGCCGGCCGAAATTCGTCATCCGGTCGGCTGTTTGCGCTGTCGCGGCACGGGCTACTACGACCGCATCGGCGTGTTTGAGGTGGTTGCCCACGAACCGGGCATCGTGCAGGCGATCGAAAACGGAAAGCCGGAGGATGAGGTCCGCATCGCGATCCGCAAGCACGGCGTCAGCACTCTGGAAACAGAAGCCCTGCGCAACGTGGCCGTCGGTGTGACGAGTCTCGAAGAGTGCCGCGGGATGTCGGCGATCCAGTTTGAAGGGTCTTCCAGCTGAGAGAACGATGGTACGATGGTCTTGGAACAGCACGGTCGGATGCCAAGGCGGTTTGCCTGATTTATGACGGATGATCCGGAAGGTTCGATTTGAAACATTGCTCCGTTGCCACGGGGCGGGGTTTCTGTCAAAGAACGTGGCGGAGAACCTGGAGACGCACAGGATTCCACAAACCCAGCAATTGTTTCCCAGGCGGGGAATTGAACAATTGAACGCGGTGAAGGGCAATTGATTGCCCCCCTTCCTCATTATCGGATAGCACGTTTGCGGGCTTTCAAGGAATGGCGCCATGGTACGCCTCAATTGGGTTCGCGCCGTTGTGTTTCTCCTTTCCTGCTGCGCTCGACCTGCGTGGGCGATTATCCGCGAGTGGGATGCCGGCGGACTGGACGACAACTGGCGAACCGCAGCCAATTGGGACCCAGACGGTTTGCCCGCTGCCTCGGACGACGTCTATCTGCGAAATGGAGCGACGGCTATCGTCACTCGCTTCTCAACCGCCGCCAATCTCCACGTGCTGGACGGCGGTTTACTTTCCACGGAAGACATTTCGGCGTTTGTGCCTAACCTTGTTATTCACCAATCCACCACGATTGCCGGTACGCCAGACGACGAGTCGCAGATCACCCTCAACGAGGGGGGCCAAATGGAGACCGATGCGCTGCTGATCAACAACGGCGGACGGCTCGTGATGGTCGACACTCGCTTACTCGAAGCCACGAATATCACCATTGACGTCGGCGGTGAGCTTCGCGGTTACGGCCTGGTCAATATCAACAGCGCCGCCGGCGACTTGACCAACAACGGCCTCATCCGCGCCGCCGATGACGGCGAACTCTTTTTCACGTCGTGGACGGGCGGCTCGTCCATGCTGAACAACCTGGCCTTGGTGTTGGGGGGTACGATGGAAGCCATTGATGGAAACATGCGTTTTCAAACCGGATTGAGCACGTCTTTGACCGGCGCCATGACCGTCGGCACCGAACGCGAGATCATCATCAGCGGAGATCTGGCTATCGGCGCGGAAAGCGGAGCACTTGTTGTCTCGGATGGTGGCGCCGTTTTCGTCACCGGTCTTCTTTCGGTCGGATCGCAGGGAATCATCAAAGGCAATGGCAACATCTCTGCCAGTATGGTTAATTCCGGCGTAGTTTCCCCTGGAATTTCAGAGGGCGCTTTGCAAGTCAATGGCAACTACATCGAGTCGACCGCGGGCCAGTTGCAGATCGAACTAGGCGGTACCACGCCCGGAGCCGAGTATGACCGGTTGCTCGTTAGCGGCGCGGTCCACCTGGCGGGCACGCTGCAAGTCACGACGACCAATACGTTCATACCCGAACTCAACGACACGTTCGATATCCTCGACTGGGGCATTCAAAGCGGCACGTTTTCAACGATACAGCTTCCCGGACTCGCAGATCACCTGAGCTGGAATACTTCGCAGCTTTATACAACCGGCGTGCTTTTCGTCACGCGAGCCCTCGCTGATCTCAATGGCGACGGCTTCGTCGGCCAAGATGACCTGGGGATCATTCTTGGCTCTTGGGGCCAAAACGTTCCGCCCGGTGAATGGAACCTGGGCGATTCCAGTGGCGACGGCTTCGTCGGCCAAGATGACTTAAATACTGTCTTGAGCGACTGGGGCCAAGGTACGCCGCCGGGGATGGTGGCAGCAACGCCCGTGCCGGAACCGCAGACGCGATTGCTTTGGATAACTGGATTCGCCTGCTGTGCCGTCGCGGGTCGTTTGGGTAGCGGAAGGAATCGATAGCCCGCGGCCAACAACCGCGCGGCCGCCCCCAGCGCGTCTTCGGCGATTCGAGTTGGCTGGTCAACATACCGAACGCAATCAAGTGAAATCGGCCTGCGAGAGGGGAGGCAACACCCGTTAACCCAAACGTCGTGAGAGTCTTCGACAAGCGAGAGTATCGGGCGAGATTGGCCCGACGTGGCAACGCGAAGGTCGGCGAAGCGCATCGCGCGAATGTCTGAAAGTGAGACAAGGAGACCGGTGGCGATGTTCGAACACGTTGCGGTTTCTGGCGTTGAGACGAAAAAAGCCAAGGCCCGAGGACCTTGGCTTTTCTTTTAACCCGGGGGTCGCGACTTTTCGCGACTCCCAATTCAAGTGGCGGGGACAGGACTCGAACCTATGACCTCGAGGTTATGAGTTTGATCCTGGGTGCTGTGAAAGACACCTCAATTTCCCGTTGTTTCGCCCCAATGCGCGATAAGAGACACTCGTACAGTACGCCTGGCAGGAATCGAACCTGCGACCGACGGTTTAGGAAACCGTTGCTCTATCCCCTGAGCTAGAGGCGCTTGGTGAATCGGCCCTTCATTCTTTCCGGTGGGCCGCTCCTTGAAAAGCGGTCATCGGCGCGGAAATCGGCCATCGTTCACGCAGATACCAACCCGACGCGTTCGCGAGGGAGGATTGAGATCGAGTGCTGACTTTCCTCGCTGGCGCTTCGGGTTGGTGGGATGCCGGCTTGAGCCGGGCTAATCACGATCGCCGGAACATGGCAGCATCGTATTCTCGCCGAACCCAGGTCGGTCCAGCCACTCGACCCTTCGGCCCACGCGGTCCGTTCCGCCGCTGATGCCTTGCCAAACTTTGGCGAACGTCGGACAATGCGGGGGCAAACTCCGTCGCCAGGCAGCTCTCGATGCTCGTTGAAACCTATTTGCTGACCAAGCGTTACGGGCTCTTCGCCGCGCTGGCCGATTGCAGCCTGAACGTCAATCCGGGCGAAGTTTTTGGTTTGCTGGGCCCCAACGGAGCCGGCAAAACCACACTTTTGCGGCTTCTGATGGGCTACCTGCGGCCGACCGGCGGCCGGGCCGCCATCGACCGACTGGATTGCTGGCGGGATGCCAGGCGTGTTCACGAGCGAGTCAGCTACCTGCCGGGTGAGACCCGGCTGTTTCGCAACCTGCGCGGCCGCGAAGTGCTGGATTTTTTTGCGGCGCTACGTCGCAACGGCACACTGGAACGATCACTTCGGTTGGCTCAACGGTTGAGTTTGGATCTCTCGCAACGCGTCGCGCTGATGTCCACGGGCATGCGGCAAAAGCTGGCGCTTTCGATCGCACTCGCCCCTGAGGCGTCGCTGGTCATCCTGGACGAACCGACTTCCAATCTCGACCCGACCATGCGGAGCGAGGTGGGCCAGCTTGTGTTGGAAGCGAAAGAATCGGGCCGAACCGTGCTATTCTCTTCGCACGTGCTTTCCGAAGTGGAAACGACGTGCGACCGCGTGGCATTCTTGCGCGCGGGACAACTGGTACACGTGCAAGCGATGCACGAGCTGCGACGCCAGCATCGGATTCGCGCCCAGCTGACGGGCCCAATTTCCCCCGTGCCCCCTGCGCTTGCCGATCAGGTGCAAGTGTATCCCGGCCGCAATGGTGATGTGACCATCGAAACGCCGAGCGAGTTGTCGCCCGTGCTTGGTTGGCTTGCCACGCTGCCGCTTGAGGAGGTGCGCGTCGAGCCGATCGGACTGCAAACCGTGTACGACCGGTTTCATACTGCCTGACGGCGGAAATTCGAAGCACGAAATTCGAAAACCGAAACAAACCTATCGCACGAAATTCGAAGAAAAGAAGCCCCTTGTTGAGGTCCTTCTGATTTTCGATGTGTATCGAATTTTGAGATTTGGATTTAGGATTTTCGATTTATGTGTGCTCTCTTGTGCAAGGCGATTCGCGATGTGCGCTGGCAGCTTGCCGGCAGTATTCTGATCGTGTTCGCGTTTCATTGGATTCGCGTGTGGATCACCAGCCTGTTTCCCATCCGGCAGTTTCAGCGGTTGCTGAATCTCGTTCCCGACGCATTCATGCCGCTCTTGCCGGTGCCCAAGGAGCAGATCGCCACGGTGGCCGGCCGGATTGCCATCGCCTACGACGATCCTTTGCCGGTGATGGTGCTGTTGGCGTGGGCCATTGGCCGTGGATCGGACGCCGTTAGCGGCGAGCTGGGACGTGGCACCCTGGAAATGACGTTGGCACAACCCGTGCGGCGGATTTCCGTGATCGGCACTCAAGCGGCGATGACCGTGTTGGGGGCGGCGTGCATCGCTGGCGCCTGCTGGTCCGGCACGTATTTGGGCATACAGACCATCGCGCTGGAGGAACGCGTGTCTTCGAGGGTCTTTATTCCGGCGGCCGTGAATGCCTTTGCGATGACATGCTTCCTGGCGGGTTTGACGACACTGGTCTCGTCCTTCGATCGGTTCCGGGCGCGGACGATCGGCATCATGGCCAGCTTTTTCGCCGCCGAATTGCTGATCAAGATCGTCGGCCTGGTCGGCCCGGGGCTGAGATGGCTGCTTTGGTGCTCCTTCCTCACCGCGTACGAACCGCAACAGCTGGTTGCCGAGCCGCGATTAGCTTGGGTTTTTGGCATGCCGCTCCACGGCGATCCCTGGGTCTGGGGCGGCCTTTGCTATCACGGCATATTGATCGGACTTGGCGCGCTGGGCTACGCGCTGGCAATAACCCACTTTTGCCGCCGCGATTTGCCGGCGCCGCTTTAGGATCGCATGGCACGCCAACCCCGCGCGTCCGCGAGGCAGGCCTGTTTTTTTGCCAGAAAGACCCTCGTTAACGCCTCGGGTTGGTGTGTAACTCCGATGGCGTTCCGTGTCCGCTGGCAGCATAATAATGGTACGGCTGACGCCCAGCGCGTCGCCAGCGAACGCGGCCAGGTGTTGCCTGCGTCCGCGTAACGCCAACCCCTGACCCCTGACTCCTCCGTTCTATGAACCTCCACACGCTAGCATTTCTCGCCTGTTTGTTGGCTCCCGCCGCGCTTCTGGCCGAAGGTGCGGGCCAGGACGACCTGGATCAGGCGATGGAGCTGAAACTGTCCGCCGAGTCCATCAAAGATCTGGGCGACGTGATTAACTTGTGCCGCAGTGCAATAGCTGCCGGGCTCGACGATGCCAACCAGGACTTCGCCCAGAAGATACTCACGGGCACGCTCGTGCAGCGGGCCGAGATCATGTGCGGTCAGATCTTCGACCATGCCGAGCCCATCCCCCAGTGGCCGATGATGCGGCGACAGGCCCTGCTTGATCTGGAGGAGGCGGCCAAGCTCGATGAAAGCCAGTTCAACGTGCATTACATGATCGGCCGCTTGCATGCGCTGCCCGGCGGCAATCACGACCGCGCCGTCCAGGCGCTCGACGCCGCAATCAAGCTTTCCGCCGAGTCTCCCGCCGATCAAGCCAAGTCGTTGGTCTTGCGGGCAAGCTTTACGGACGACGCCGAAGCTCGAATCGCGGACTATAACGAGGCGGTCAAGCTGGCGCCAGACGACGCGGAAGTCATCCGCACTCGCGGATTGTTCCTGCTCTCTGAAAAAAAACTCGACGAGGGTCTGGCCGATTTCGACAAGGCCATTGAACTCGAACCGGAACATGCCGATTCGCACGAAGCCCGTGGCGTGATTCTGTTCATGCAGGGCAAGCACGACGAGGCCATGAAGAGTTTCGATCGCACGATCGAGCTGCAGCCCGAGAGCGCCATGGCGTACACCCATCGGGCGCGTGTCTTTGCGGTGAAAGGCGAGATCGACAAGGCCATGGGTGCGTTAGGCGATGCGCTCAGGATCGATCCCAAATTAGTGACCGCCTACGTGCTGCGTGCCAGCATCCATCGTGAAAAGGGGGACGATGACGCGGCGTTGGAAGATGTGAGTGAAGCCGTGCGGCTGGCCCCCGACAACTCCCAGGCACTGAAGCTTCGCGCGGTGCTGCTTGCCGGCAGCGGAAAAATCAGCAACGCGATTGACGACTTGCAACAACTTCGTCGGGCCGAGCCCAATGACGTTGATCTGCTGATGCAGTTGGGGCTGTTCTACAGCATGGACAAACAGCCGCGGAAGGCAATCGATGTATTCTCTTCGATCCTCAAGAAAGATCCAGAGAATCGGCCGGCGCTGCGTAATCGGGGTGACACGTGGCTGGCCATCGGCAAGTTGTCCGAAGCGATCTCCGATTACGAATCGGCCCTCAAGCTCGATGAAAAAGACAGCGGCGTGCTCAACAATCTGGCCTGGCTTTTATCAACGGCGCCCGACGACAAGCTGCGTGACGGCAAGCGGGCAATTGAGCTCGCCAAAGAAGCCTGCCGCGTGACCGAATTCAAACAGGCCCACATCTTAAGCACGCTGGCCGCCAGTTACGCGGAGTCCGGCGATTTTGAGAATGCCGTGGTCTGGTCAAAAAAGGCGGTCGAACAGGCCGGGCAGACCGACGACAACCAGGGCATCGGCGAGCAATTGCAGAAGGAGTTGGCCAGCTACGAGGCGAAAAAACCCTGGCGAGAACAACTCAAGGACGAAACCGCCTCCGAGGATCCCGAGCCAGAAGAGTTGCCAGAACCCGCCCGGCAGCCAGATGCCAACGAGAACGCAGAGAAGAAGTAAGCTTCACGACCCAGAACTCGCCGCCAGCGGTTCGATCGATTGGGACAGTTTCTTTCGCGTCCAGCGGCAATTATCATAAAGATCGGGGTTTGCCTGGCGGTAGTTCACCGCCGGCTGGGATTGCGTTCCATCCTTTGCAGAAGTTGATCTATGAGAAAGCCCATCGCATGCTCGATTCTGTTGCTGACGGCAATCGCAGGCGCGCACCGCGATTCACGCGCGCAAGTAATCGGGGGCATTGTGTCTCAGCAGGAGGCCGAACGGCACGGCCTGACTCGGGCCTGGTACGTCCAGGCCGATCTTGATCGCGCGACGGGCGAGGTGGTCGACGCAACGCTCGATAGCGGCACGCTGTTCGTTCAAACTAACCGCGCTCGGTTACAGGCGATCCATGCCGAAACCGGTCATACACTGTGGAGCGTCAGGGTCGGCAACGAGCGATATCCTTGCATGACCCCAGCGGCCAGCGCTGATTATGTCGCCACGATCAACGGGTCAACCGTGTATTTGATCGACCGCAAAACCGGGCGCGAAGCCTGGAATAAGCAGCTTTCCAGCGTTCCAGGCGCTGGTCCGGCTGTCACTCGGACGCACGTTTTTGTTCCGATGGTCAATGGCACCATCTTCGGGCATGAACTATCCAATCGCTCGGTGATTCCTTTTTTCTACAAGTCCTTCGGGAGAATTCTGGTGCCGCCGGTTGTTACCGCCGAATCGCTGGCTTGGACGACGGAGCAGGGTTATTTGTACCTCATGAATCTGGCGGAACCCAGCCGCCTGAAAGTCAACTTTCGCTTGGACACGCACGATAAGATCGAATCCCGTCCCGGTTACTGGACGCCGTTTTTGTACGGTGTATCTCTGGATGGCTACGTGTATGCCGTTCACGAAGAAACCGGGCGCATCCACTGGAAATATTCCACCGCCGAGCCCATCTTCGATTCGCCGAGTGCGGTCGGCGGAAAGGTCTACGTCTGCGTGGACAAGGGGGGCATGTTTTGCCTGAACAGTGAAACGGGGGAGCATGAGTGGTACTCGCCTGGCTGCAGGCAATTCATCGCCGCCAGCCCGACCCGAGTGTACGCCAGCGATCGGCTCAACCGGCTCTTGATTCTCGACGGCAAGACGGGCGCTCGGCTCGATTCCATGCTCATCCCCGGCGTCAGGCAGAGACTTCGCAACGTGCAAACGGACCGCATTTTATTGACCACCGACCGCGGTATGATCCAGTGTTTGCACGAGACGGCATTGACGCAGCCCGTGGTCTATACGCCCCCGCCGCTGAAGGTGAAGCCAAAGCTCAAGACGAAGCGGACGAGGCCCGCGCCCGAGGAAGGCGAAGCACCGGCCGCGGAGAACGCCGACCTTCCGGAAGAAGCAGCCGCCCCGGCGGACGAGAATCCCTTCGACGCGGGGGGTGAAAATGCCGGGAAACCTGGCGCCGACGGTGCCCCGGCGGAGGACGCACCCGCCGACGGGGAAGACAATCCGTTCGAATAGGCTAAGATACGTCCCATGGAACACCTTGCACCGTATCCTGTTTAGGGGAGGTCTGCCATGGCAGTCAAATCGTTTACACTTGTCGACGCCGAACGCAATCTTTACGAGTCGGCCTGGCAGGCGGGCCCGGCCGAGGTCGGTGGCAAGGCCGCAGGCTACTCGGTTCGCAAGACAACGTTGCGCGGCGGCATCCGCGAAGGCGTCGATCTGATCGAAGTGGACAACGGCGCGTTTCGATTCGTCGCCTTGCCGACGCGCGGCATGGGCATTTGGAAAGGCTGGCTGGGCGAATTGGAAGTCGGTTGGAAATCGCCCGTGCGGGGGCCCGTGCATCCGCAGTTCGTTGCGATTTGCGAACCCAGCGGCTTGGGCTGGCTGGACGGCTTCGACGAATTGCTCGTCCGCTGCGGACTCGTGAGCAACGGCGCGCCTGATTTCGACCCCCAGACCGGCCGACTGGCTTACGCGCTTCACGGCAAGATCGCCAACAAGCCGGCGCATTTCGTGGAAGTGACGATCGACGGCGACTCGGGCGAGATCAGCCTGACGGGCATCGTCGACGAACTTCGCTTTCATTTCAACAAACTGCGGCTTAAATCGACGATCAAAACCAAAGTCGGCGAAAAGGGCTTTCGGATTTACGACGAAGTCACGAATCTGGGCGGAGACACCGGCGAACTGCAACTGCTCTATCACATTAACTTCAGCCAGCCGATTCTCGATTCCGGCGCCCGAGTCGTTATCCCCGTGAAAACAATGGTGCCGCGCGATGCCCGCGCGGTCGAGAACGCTTCCACGTGGGACAGCTACCCAGCGGAGCAGCGTGGCTATGCGGAGCAAGTCTACTTCTTCGATCTGCTCGCCGACGCCGAAGGCAACACGCAGGTGTTGCTCAAGAATGCTCACTCGATGCAAGGCGTGTCGCTGAAGTTTCCCGTCAAGCAGCTTCCCTGCTTCACCTTGTGGAAAGACACGATGGCGGCAAATGATGGTTACGTAACGGGCCTCGAGCCGGGGACGAACTTTCCCAACCCGCGCTCGTTCGAAGCGGAACAGGGCCGCGTGATCAAGCTTGAGCCGGGCGAAACGCGTAAATTCGCAGTGGCGTTGGAAGTGCATCCTGACGCAGCCGGCGTTAGTGCCGCCGAACAAGCGATCGCGAAGATCCAGGGCAGCACGAAGCCAACGATTTTTGGCAAGCCGCAAAAGGGCTGGACGAAAGTCTAGATCAGGCTTTTCCGCCAGACGGTTCCGTCTGCGCAGGTTGCTTCCGCGCACGGCCCCAACGCCGCGACCACCTTATCAATGGGATGGGCGTCGAGTTGGCCGTGTTTGCGCACGAGCCGGTTTTCTGAAACGGACTTCACTCCTCATCCGCCTGCAAGTCACCCTCGGTGATCATCGAGAAGCCCTGGTCGTTGAGCGTGTCCATCGCCAGGTCGAGATTGTCGACCATCAGGGCAACCGCTGGTCGGCCATGCGGGCGAACCAGCAATGGGTAAGCCTGCACAATGTTCACTTCGGCCTGTAAGAGCGCCGTGCAGACCTGCAGCAGCGGCTGCGATCCTTTGGGCAACTCGACGCCCAGGAGATCGGTCTCGATCAGCGCCAGGCCAGCGCGCTCCAGAATTTCGCGGCCTTGCTCGGGGTGACTGAGTAAAAATCGCACGAAGGCGCACTCAGAACTATCGTGAATCGAAACGGCGACGATGCGAACTTTACTGCCTTCGAACCGGCGGATGACTTCCAAGAGCTGCCCGACGCGGTTTTCCAGAAAGACGGTGAATTGGCGAATCGACGGATAATTCCGCCCACGCATCGTGGCAAAGCCAAGGCCTGAGCCTTCCCCCGATCCCTCGCCAATGCTCATGAATGGTCCCCTATCTTGCGAATCGATTGCGGGGAGTTGCAGCGCGGCCGACGACCCATCGAGCCGCACTCAAGTCGCTCATTTATAAGGTCTTGCGCTGCTGGCGTCAATTGAGAACTCCCACACAGCCTGGCGCAACGGCCAGGTTCCTTGATTCCCCGGCGGCGCCCTTCGCCGACCCATCCGGATTATCTTGCAGCAATTCCAGCAACCGCACTGTCGCCGCCTTATTAGGCATCGGATAGCCGCGGGTCAAATCCGGGTCGCTGTGAATTGCCGGACGCAAATTGGGCAGACCGACGCAGCTTGGGCAGCCGCCTTCGCAGCCGCACTCACGAGCCATCTCGTGGCAAATGGCCAGTACGGATGCCATTTGATGCAAGCCTTTTTCAGCGTAGCCCAATCCGCCCGGATAGCGGTCATATAGAATCATCGCCGAGCGACCGAGGTTCTTGCTGTCGACCACGCCGCCAAGGTCGCGACTGTCGCACATTGCCACCATCGGCAAGGCAACCACAGCCAGGTTTCGCAACCCCACCAGGCCCTCGCTGGCGCGGTAGCCGGCGGACTTCATCGCGGCACGCACCGAGTCATCCGGTGCAAGCCAGACGGCGGTTGTGCTGAGTGTTTGCGCTGGAATATCGACCGGCCCCTGCCCGATGTTCTCGCGAGTGTTAAATTTGATCTTCTTGAAGGCGACGGTCTGCCAGGTGACATCCACATCGCCGTAAGCCAGCAGCACTTGCCCAAGCGCCTGACTCATCTTTCGCTCGCCTTGGATCGTCACCTGGCTTTCGAGCACGGCCTGCGTGTAATAGTCCATCTCATGCCGCTCGACATAGGCCACCTTGCCCTGCAAATCCAGCTCGCGCACAAAGTACGACTCGCCATTGTGCAGATAGACGGCCTCTGGATAGACAAGCTCGGGCGCGCTGATCGAATCGACATTCGCGATTACCTCGTTCTCCGCGCCCTTCTCCCTCAGCACGATGCTAAAGGTATTGTCGCTCATGTGCCGCAGGCTGATGCGTGCCGAGGGATTGCTCACCCCGACAAAGTAATAGCGGCCACCGACTTCGCTGAGCTCGCCGGTTCCGCACAGAGCGTCGGCCAGCGGCTGCGCAAGCGGACCGAATCGCTCGGCGTCCGCTGCGTTGAGCGGCAGCTCGAACGCGGCGGCCTTCAAATGATTGGCCAACACGTAGGGATTCTCGGGATCGACGACGGCATGTTCGGGCGACTGTTCGAAAAAATATTTTGGGTGTCGCATCAAGTATTGATCGACCGGATCATTGCCGGCGAGCAGAACGGCCAGGCTCTCGTCATGACGCCGACCGCTGCGGCCTGCTTGCTGCCACGTACTGGCAATCGTGCCCGGATATCCGGCCAGGAGCGTCACGTCGAGGGAGCCGATGTCGATGCCCAACTCGAGCGCGTTGGTGGCGGCCACGCCGCGCAGCTTGCCGGAAAAAAGCTGCTGCTCGATCGCGCGGCGCTCGTTCGGCAGGTAGCCGCCGCGATAGGCCCGTACTTTCTTCGCCAGCGGCGAGTGGCGTTCTTCCAGGGCTTCTCGCACGTACCGATGCACGAGTTCCGTTGCTTGCCGGGTACGCGTGAAGGTCAGCGCTTGCGCGTCGTCCAGGATCGCCTCGATCATCAAATCCACGGCGTCATCGGTGGCGCTGCGGCGACTGAGCGAGTCTATCTTTCCCGAAGGGCTACCCTGCGGCTGGGGGTTCCAGAGGGCGAAGTACTTGGCGCCGCGCGGAGCACCGTCGGAATTGATGACCGCCACATCACGGCCGATCAGCCGGCTGACGAATTCGCCGGGATTGGCGATCGTGGCGCTGGCGGTCAGAAACACCGGCCGCGATCCGTAGTGCTCGCAGACCCTCAACAGCCGCCGCAGCACGCACGCCACATGGGCGCCCAACATGCCGCGGTACGAATGCACTTCGTCGATCACGATGTAACGCAGGCTGCTAAAGAACCGCGCCCATTTGGGATGATACGGTAAGATCGACGCATGCAGCATGTCGGGATTCGAGAGCACCAGATTGGCTTCCGCCTTAATCCGCCGCCGCTGTGCCGTGGGCGTGTCGCCGTCGTACACGCCGCAGCGAATCGCGGCCAACTCGGAATTCCCGGTCAATTCGAGCAAGCCCTTCATCTGGTCCTGTGCCAGCGCTTTGGTCGGAAACAGATAGAGCGCTTGGGCCTCTAGGTCCGCGAGCACCGTCTCCAAAATCGGCAAGTTGTAGCAGAGTGTCTTGCCGCTTGCGGTGCCCGAGACCACAACCCAATCTTGTCCGGCGCGTGCGTACTCGATCGCCGCCACCTGATGCGTATACAAATGCTCAATCCCGCGATCCGTCAACATTTCCGCAAGTGCCCGCGGAAGCGGCTGCACTGGTTCGGCAAATGATCCCGGACGAGCCGGCAGCGTCTCAACATGCTCAAGCTGACCAGCATAAAATGGCAACCGACGGACCCGATCGAGAAAAGCAGCCACATCCATGATGGCACCTCCATTGGTGAATGCCGCGGACACACGCTTTATGCCATTGTCTGAGCCAAGTGTGTGAACAGGTGTTTAGTTTATCGGCGAGGTCCGGCGTGGTTCAAGATGAATCTTGTGCCGGCTTGCGTGAGGAAGCTGCTTGCTGCTATGCTCGTAAGAGGGAGGAATCATGAACGAACGAATCGCCGTCAATCCAACGATTCATCTCGGGAAACCCTGTGTCGCCGGGACCCGAATCCCGGTGCAGAGCGTCTTGGAACTGGTCCGGGAAGGGCTTGCCTTTTCGGACATCATCCGAGACTACTTTCCGGAACTTGAGCCCGACGATATTCGGGCGTGCGTTCAGTATGCCATCGACGTGGTTACCGTAGAAGACATTCACGTCGCGACAACGGGATGAAATTTCTTACCGATCAGGACGTCTACGCCGGCACGGTGGTCTTCTTGAGGGCTCTGGGATATGAGGTCGTTACGGCAGCAGGAGTTGGTCTTTCGAGGGCCGAGGACGCCGAATTGCTACGAGTCGCTCACGAGCAGGCTCGTATCTTCGTGACTCGAGATCGGGATTTCGGTAGTCTTGTGTTTGTGCGTGGCGACGGTCCGGGAGTGGTTTATCTCCGCATCCTGCCATCGACCTTGAACACCGTGCACGCCGAACTTGAAAGAGTCTTGACATTATACAATGAGCAGGATTTGCAAGATGCATTTGTAGTCGTTGAGCCGGGAAGGCATCGCATCAGGAGATTTGGACTCGGCGGACAAGCATCAGTACAAGTTCCGTGAATGATTCCTGTTGAGCAAGACGGCGCTCGCAACTGACTTCCACGACAGTTAGAAAGGCCAGACAAATGGGGCCAAGAGCACGGTGATGACCCCCACCAGGATGTCGAGCGGAATGCCGATCTTCAGGTAGTCGCTGAACTTGTAGCCCCCCGGACCGTAGACCATCAGATTCGTCTGATAGCCAATCGGCGTGGCGAAACCCGCGG
>SXGT01085564.1_pt1 | contig 61752 bp, 50 predicted proteins | sample 3176221 | NCBI WGS metagenome assembly SXGT01 (sample SAMN11356862, study PRJNA531348) | freshwater metagenome | isolation source: freshwater sample F1-120 | place: China: Fuxian Lake, Yuxi | collected 2017-12-25 | reverse complement strand
GGAGTATGGACCGTGTCTCAGTTCCATTCTGGCTGGTCGTTCTCTCAAACCAGCTACCCGTCATCGACTTGGTAAGCCGTTACCTCACCAACTATCTGATAGGCCGCAGGCCCCTCCCAGACCGAAAAATCTTTACCCTTTCGGGACCATCCGGTATTAGCCCCGCTTTCGCGGGGTTATCCCTGAGTCTGGGGCAGGTACCAACGTGTTACGCAGCCGTCTGCCGTGTTACTCTTGCGAGCACACTCGACTTGCATGTGTTAGGCGCACCGCTAGCGTTCACTCTGAGCTAGGATCAAACTCTTCAAAAAGAGTTACAATTATTATTTTCCGCTACAAGTAGCGGAAAGGAATAGTTTACTAATGTACATTTATACCTTCCGTCCACCAAAGGTGAACGGGAGGGAATCACACTTCTCTACTCTGCGATGCTGTGAAGGAGCTTCACACTTCGACTCACTAAGGAATCGACCGCGCCCATCACACCAGGGGCACAGCCTAATAGAGTGAGGGCGAAAAGTGAGGTCTTCCCGAACGCAGTGCGATCGGGAGCTGGGACATTCTAGGCGTATGGATAGTGGCGTCAAGTAAGGAGTTTGAATTATTTGGGAGAAACTCATGCCCAGAACTTGCATTGAATTTAAAATGCATTACGATCTTATTATGAGTATTGAATCCGGAAATATTGGTTCAGAAGCTGTGGCTGAAATCGAAAGTTTTGAAGCGGCCCTCTTTGGTGGTCAGGAAGCTCTGGAAACAGCATATAGGAATATTTTGGCAGCGCGAGAGGGTAATGGAAATTTGACTGCTGCAGAAGATGAATATGAAAAAGTACATGGAGAAATTTTCAGTAATCCTTTGGGGCATCCCTACGTTCGGTAATCAAAATCTAGAGGAGCCACACCCCTGCAGGGGTGTGGCTATGCTACTCTTCATAGCCCATGGAAAACCCCGGACCCTTCGCAAGAAAGGTCCGGGATATGGGGTTTCCCTACTCCCATACGTACGGCGGATGCTGCAGCATCCATTACGTTTCTTTTGGTCGAACGAGAAGGGGGCCGGGCATGTACTGCCCGTCCTCCTTCGGTCCGCCGATGCAGACCGCGCCGTCCTCGTAGAGGAGGACAGTTTGGTCTGCGAGCTGAAGAGCGTTGACGAAGATCCACGGAAGGAGAACACGCGTGACGCTGGTTCGCCCTTGAAGGCGCGTAGTCATTTCGTCGCGCCATTGTGTAAGGGCACGAGTGAGATGACGGTCACCACGTTGCATGTCGTCGACGATCCATTGGTAGAGATTCAGGCGGCGGGCCTGTCCGGCAGCGGTGATGCTGCTACTGGGATTCGGAATGAACTCGCACATGGTTTGGTGTTCCTTTCTGGGAACGGGGACAGAAAACAGGTTTGTTTGAGATAGAGATAGATACCGTACGGAGCAGGGAGGAAAAACTATTGGAAAATTGTTGAATGGGATGCATGTCATAGTTCGCCCCTTTCTTTTGTCAGCCAGACAAAAGAAAGGGGGAAAGAAAAACTCTCCGCGCGCCAACACCCCTCCGCCCGGCCCTGTGTCTCGTTGGAAACGCCTACAAGGATTCGGCGTTTCCAGCTCGACTTGCTGATGCAAAACAGGGCCTTCCCCTTCACCCCCCGTGGCGCGCGGGCCCACCCGACGATTAGCTCATCAATAGTTTCTCCACCATGTTCAGGAGTTACCGGTGTTTTGAAGGAACTACAGAAAACCACCCCTTCTGCTTCGGAGGGGTGCGCTTCGAGAATTATCAGTTATCTATATATGCACAGCCCTCCGATCTGTGTCCTTGCGGACGCAGGCGAGAATAGAGTAGGAAAACCACGTATGCTGGAGGGCGAGAGTGATCATTGCCTCGATCGTATCTGGATTTTGATTTATGTCAAATAATTTAATTCCTCCACCGCCAACCTTTCTGCCATTGGATCATCTGTATCTGCTGCGCTATCCGCGGGAAAAAGTTTTAAGCGCGTGAGAGGAAGTACGGATACATCAGCGCTCTTCTCTTGAAGACAAATCTCATCGACGATAGCCGCATAGAGCTCCGGATGCTCCCTCCAGTTATCTCTTCCCTTCTTGAGCTGCATGAAGAGTTCAGCGATGGGTAAATCCTTCACACATCGCCGCATTTCTTCGTCGGGGTTTATGCTGCCCAAGGACTTTGTCTGTCTGCGGAACATATCCACTTCTCGTAATGCCTGGAAGAAGCTACCAGCATAGTCCACACAAGAAGTGGGCTCGCCTGCTGGTTTTGGTAGCATGGCTAGAGGAGGGCAATCCGAGATCCACCCCAATGATGCCCCTGTCTTTCCATTGAAGACACTGGTGAAAGAAAGGACGGCAGCCCCAGATTCTGTAGCAGTAGGATGCGCAGGGCGCTCTGCCGTTTTCTGGTAATCCTTAAACCTCAGAGTGATGGGGTCTTCGCTGAGCATAGAAAAAGATTGCGGAGATGTTATAGAAATCCTGTAGATCATGTTGGAAATTCTGTCTTTTTCTTTCCCCTATGCACTCTGTCTACTGCGCACTACCACTTCCGCAAGTAGTCCGAAGAGTCCTATCTGAATGCCTGTGAGGACAAGGAGAAGGCCTGCATCCGAAACGTTATGGTCCACTTGGACAGTGTGTGCGATCAGCCCAAGGCCCCCAAGGATCAGCAGGACACTCGGCCATGCGAAGAACTTTATGGGACGGAAGTAGGTGACAATGCGGACGACAATACCAAGAAATCCGATGAAGTTTCGTACACCATTAAAGCCCGAACTCAGCGAACTTTTTCCCGTTCGCTTGAAGTAGTCGATAGGATGGAAGATGACGATGTAGTCACTGGTGAGGGCTGCGAGCGTGATCGTCATCGCAAAGGAGAAGCGCTGGGGGTAGAGATGCATGAATTTCTCAGCAACTTCACGCTTGCAGATCCGAAGCCCCGAGTTTACGTCAGGAATCTTCATGCCTGTGAGAATGTTTGCAAGGAGGGAGACGATGGCTTTGGCAGGGCGACGTACAAGTGGGATCTGCACACCTTTCTTTGTGCGTGCCCCAATAACCATGTCGGCATCACAACTGTGCAACTCTCTGAGCATCGCAGGCAGTTCCCCTACGGGGTAGGTGCCATCGGCATCGGTTGTGGCAATGAGTTCCCCTTGGGATCTACGGATGCCGGTCTTCAGTGAAGCACCGTATCCACGATTGACCGGATGGTGAATTACCCTAACGTGCGGAAGGGTAATGGATTGCAGGATCTCCCTTGTCCGGTCGGTGCAGCCGTCCTCAATCACCACAATTTCAAAAGGCTCTTTGCATCCTAAGAGTGCCTTATGCGCATCCCGAACAGTTGCCTCGACGGCACCTTCTTCGTTGTAGACGGGAATTAAGAGAGACAGCATAAACATAGCTTATAGCCATTAGCTTCAAGCTGTCAGCTTTTTATAAGGAATTCCATTTCCCGTAAGCCCTTCCTTTTTGTTGGTTTCGAGGCAGATTTCCAGGTTTTCCGTAGCACATTGAACACAGGACCAACGATGGAGAGTGGCAGGTGCTCAACGGTCCAGCGTGCGGCAGAGGTTTTGCATATTCCAAATATGCATCGCAGGCACCACTCCACAGCGATACGTGAAGTGGGGAAGTGTGCTGGTCGGTAGCCGAAGTCCGGCCGAATCTTTTTCCAAGAATTGCGGATGAAGGATCCGCGCTTCTTGAAATCGAGCATGTGTCCGTGCATATCCAGCGCTTCATCGAGTGACACATTTTCCAGGGTGAGTAGTCGTTGACTACGCATTTCCTCGAGTAACTTTTTCCCCTGATCCGATCGCGCAAGGATCACAGAGTACCCACCGCGGCGCTCTTCGTACTTCGGGCTCCATGCATCGCCGACAGAAATATCCGTAAGTTCGTTCGTGAAGTCCGGAATCTGTAGAGATGCAGAGGTGATGAAGAAGGGGATCAGGTAATTGTAGTGGAATTTTTCTGCCTTTAAAACGCGACCATTTTTGAGCGTGATCTGCAGATGCCCTGGCCACTCGCCGGCACGGTATTTCAAATCAACAATTTCTTCTTCTGATGTAACTCCATGCGAACGGAGAAAACTTCTGATCGCCTCAAAAGACATCTGCGTTCCTGTGTACGGACCAAAGACGTATTTGATAGCCCTTACAGAGGGGTGGTTCATCTGTTGCAACTTACGGATCGCTGCAACCTGATCGGGAAGACCGATGTATGCGAGAGGGCCAGTTTCATGCTCCAGCTCTCCAAGGATGATATTGGTCGGTGTTGCGCTATATACACTTCCTGCGCATGCAAGGATTTCCTCTTTGGTTCGCGCGATAACTGGAGATGCTTGCCATGGTTTCTCCTTTCCTACTCTTAGGCACACAGCCCCAGTGATGCGTTTTGTTTCCAGAAGATGAAGAAGCATCGCGGTGATCACCCCTCCCGATGCGCCTTTCCTTCGTACGGATTCCTCGGATGCATGTCCGACGTAGGATTGATCCACTACTCCACAAAGCCAATTACCTGGAAGTTTTCCGAAGATAGCCTGGTTGAGAGAAGGGTAGTCGCAGAAGCGCGCAGGTGATGCATCGTACGATGCTTGAGGCACTGGATCAGGCTTGTCCGTACGGACGATTGTAAGTTCTCCATTCTTTTCTTCGTAGCGAAGAGTTCCGTTACTGACACCTACGGAAGTGCCGCAGCCAGTATCTAGACTGGCACTGAGAATGTCTGCCTGAAGTTTTTCGTACCAGATATCGTGTGTACCCGTTTTCCTGCAAATAAACGTTCGTCGTAGAGCAATCATTCTCATGATGCACTCGGGGAGTATGGTTTCGATCCACCTCCCAAAATTCAAAAGCCATTTTGGTCCTACTGGCACCAAGACAAAGGTGCGTTCGATCTGAATGTGCAGACTATTGCCTTCGATGCATTTGATCAGTTCCTTTCTTGGAAGCATCCTGTGTGGCCCCTCCCCATGATCCAGTTTGAAGGTCGCTGAAAGCCAGTGCACCGGTTCCCAAAGACGGTTGGGTGTTGTCAGTACAATTGTGCCATTGGGCTTTAGTACGCGAGCGAGCTCTGCAACAAATGCATGGGGATCTGGTACATGCTCAATGCTTTCATAGCAAAGGACGGTATCGAAGTGATTGTCTGCACAAGATAGTGGGAGATTATGTAATTGGCTTACGCGTGCCGAGATTCCTTTCGCGAGTAATTTCTCCTGTGCAATGTGCAGGAAACTTTCAGCCATCGCGATGCATGAAAATGTTGCCGTCGGATATTTCTTTTGGAAAAAGATTGTGCCGTTTGCTGTGCGACAGTCGATGTCGAGCACTTGAGCGTTTGTGGCGATTGCAAAGAGTGGTGCGGAGTCGGTAAAGCGCCTCAGGTGGCTGTCGATACCTGCATTACTTTTGTCATAGGCTACAGAGTCCCAGTGCGCTGCAACATCGGCGAAGGTCCACGATTTCATGAAAGTAGTGTACTCGTATCCTGCGTATGTTCAGCCCTTGAGTCGGCAGTTTTAGGTGTTTTTGTATGTATCCAATAATACCCACCGGGGATGGCTGCTATGAGGAGTTGTACAAACATTAGGAGAGCAAGGGCAACGATGTGCTCAGGTTCTATGTTGTACGGAGCAAGAAGTGTTAGCAGTGCTGCTTCGCGCGTTCCGAGTCCTGAAGGGGCGATAGGAAGTGCATTGAGAAAGCTTGCTCCAGTGAGGGCGGCAACGAGTACCGGTATGGAGGTAACAATCCCAAGACTCCGCGCAATCACAATTGCCCATAGGAAATGCAGCGCCCATCCACCCATTGTTGTTAGCAGCACAGAAGACAGTGCATGGTGGCCGAGGCAGTAGCGCAGCGCTGCTGCGAATGTTTTCCAGAATCGGCTTAGGAGTGATACGAGTGCGATTACTCCAATAAGGCCAAGTGTGCCGATAATCACTCCTTGGTTTTGAGCGAGGATGCCTGCACCTACAATCGCGAGCGGCACAAGGACAATGATATCCGCCATGCGTTCGATGATGACGAGTAATGCCGCCGTCTTAGCGCCCACGCCGCCACTCTTAAGGTAGGCAACTTTACCAAAGTCTCCGAGCTTTGCCGGCGTGAAGGTGGAAAGAAAAACGCCGATCATGAATTCCCTCCATGAAACGTTTTTTTGTCGTTTTGCTCCTGCAGCTTCTGCAAGCGTGTGCCATCGGAGACTTTTTATTCCGAGCACTCCGAAGAGCGTGCATTGTGCGGTCAGTAGCAAAATAATGTTCCCTTTCAGTACATATAGCGCAATGTTGTTGCGGTCGAGCCGTGTAATGATTCCAATAAACAACGCAATGCCGATGAGCTTCAGGAGCGGTGAGATTCTCCGCATAGGCAAAGCGTAGCATGGGTGCCATGTGGGGTCTGCTACACTGGCAGTATGCCGTTTCAGCGGGAATCCAAAGAATGGCCTATCGCACTTCATCTGCTTCTGTTGCTGGTATTTGCCACTGCTATGGTGGGATTGTGGATGATGCCGGTGATATTTACTGGGCTGCCGCTTGGCATTCCTGAATTATCTCTTGCCAAAAAATTTCTTGAAACTGGACTCTTGCCTCTTTCGGCAACCCGCCTGTCACCAATCTTCATCGCATTTTTTGCTCAGCATATTGCCTGGTTGGATTTTTCTGCTTGGTCTCTTGTTGCCGCAGGGGCATTTTCCGCCTCTCTCTTCCCGTGGTGGGGCTCTGTTGTGATGCTCTTTAATCGCCGCATTGCATGGGTGGCGACCGTGATCCTCGCGATGATGCCGATCTACTGGCTGCAGGCGATGATCCTCACGTACTACAGCTTTTCCTTCTTCTTCCTTTTCCTCGCATTCTTTCTTTTCCTTGTACTGCGGCGCTCATCGCTAGCAATGGCCTGCATTGCATCCGGTATAAGTTTTGGCATATGCATTGCCGTTAAAGATACCTTTATCATTTTCCTGCCTTGGTTTACGGTCGCGTACTTCTGGATCTATAGAAAAACGTGGTGCAGAGCCATTGTGCAGATTGCCATTTTCGGTGTTATGACATGCGCCTTTTTCTCTCTTCCTATTGCGGGTCAGGTATTTGCCGGTGAGGCCATGTTTTCCGAAAAGCTCCTCACGCTTTTGCCCATCGATCGCAGTAAGCCCAGTTGGGACCATTTTTATCCTGATGAGTACACGTATGAATTTGATCGTGAATGGTTCGATGCTCAGGCAATAGCGGAGGACCATGACCATGGACTACTTGATCGCTTGCAAAACGAACATCGTCTTGTAAGTTTCGGGCTTGTATCTTCAATTCGGTCATTACGTAATGGCGTGTGGTTTACTCTCGGCACCATTCCAGATTATTTTTTACAAGATTATGTTGGGGGAGTGGTTCTGTGGCTCTTCATTCTTCCGGGTGCATTTGCACTCTACAAACGTGATAAGAGATTACTCTTGTTGATGCTCGGCCTCAGCGCATCAATGACATTTATCATTCGTTTTTTGCTGCACTTTGAGCGAAGTCATCTCATGAATGATGGATGGATATTGGCTTGCCTAGCAGCTATTGGTATTTGCTCTATCGCCGATACGTTAGCTAAGTCCTGGAAGAAAATTCCTACGGGGTTGGTCGTTTGCATTATAACCGTAATGCTTGCTGTGCAGATGTTGCAGGCTAACCGCGTCCAGCTGGCGCGTATGTATGCAAAGACCAGTATCCCTGAGCATCTTGCCATAACGGCAGCCATGGTAGATGCACCTGCAAATGCTGTTATTGCCCTGCCTTCTGGCAAAGGATTTGCACCACTTGTTGACAGGAAGACGCAGGTCTTTCGTCCGGAGACCGTTGCCCGGCTGCTTGAAAAAATGAATTTGCCTACAGCCTTCGCTCACTACCGTGTCACGCATGTTCTTGGGTATGACGTGGAGATAAGTGCACGCATCGCACGCACATCCCCGAAGCTCGTCATGCTTTCCGTTCCGCAAGATGTGGAAAAAAAAATTACCGTAACTCCACTGATGGAGTTTTTGCTCCATATATTCCGGTAGGGACAGTGCTGCAAAGGTGCTGGATTCTCTTAGCACAGAGCTACAAGTGGCATAGCATTGGCACATGCGCGTTTGCGTCATCATGTCCGTGCTCGATACGTTCAAAGGAGGCAATCATCTGCCGCTCCTTGCTGCTCTTCCTGATATTCAATTCACGGTAGTCACCAATCGCGTGAAGACTGGAGCGGGTGATGCACTTCCTCTGAATGTTTCAGTGGAAATCATCCCCGGTCGTCTGGGGTCGTATTACTACGGCATCGCGGACTGGAGGTTTGCCGCACTGACTCTGAAGGAATTTTCACCGCACCATCCATTCTGGAAGCAGTTTGATGTCATTCATCTGAATCAGGTTCTTGGTGCGAGGTTCGCCAAGCTTCAGGCATCGGGAGTCCCTGTTGTGTATGCGGTGCATCATCCTGTGACTGCGGATCGTGCCGTTGCCATCGAGGAGTCTTGCGGTTGGGAATCTTTTTTCTGGAGGATGCGATACGCCTTGCCTGTCATGGCTCAAAAAAAACTGTGCAGCAACATTTCCTGTGTGATGACAGTTTCTTCCACTGTGAGGCAGCGTCTTGTAGCGGATTATGGATGCGATCCGAAAAATATTCACATCGTTCCCAATGGGGTCGATGAGGAGGAGTTCACACTTTCAGATAAGAAGCCTTCCTTCGATGCCATCGCCGTGGGCTCGTTCATCCATCCTCGCAAAGGATTTCCCTATCTTGCCGATGTTTATAGGAAATTGTCAGCAGAAGGAAAGCGCATAGCGGACGTAGGGAGGAGGTCGCAGGCACAGGAAAACATTCTGCGGTCTATTCCCGGAGTAACTGTTTTCGGCTCCGTCAAGCATCAACAACTTGTTGATTTGATGCAGACGAGCAGTGTTCTTGTTTCAACAGCTTTATATGAAGGATTCGGTTTGTCCCTGATTGAAGCGCTCGCTTCCGGGCATCCTGCGTTTGCTTTTGACGGAGGTGCGGTGTCGGAAGTTTTGCGTCCGATTGATCTGGATCTGGTCGTCCCCCTCCGGGATACAAAGGAACTGGCGCGACGCGTCAGTGCATTTCTTGCATCGGATCCTGCAGAACGCACTCGAATCGGGATTGCGTACCGCGAGAGGGTGGTAGGTAACTATTCGCTAACAACTTCTGCAGACGCACTGCGCCGACTGTACGGATCATTGTCTGCACGCAGATTGAAAACCATATGAAGATTCTCGTTACAGGATCGGCAGGAACCATCGCGACACGTGTCATCGAGATGCTGCTTGCTGCGGGCCACACTGTCATAGGTATCGACCGCAAGCGTAATCCGTGGAATGCAGATATTGACGCACTCACGCAGCAGCGCGATCTTCTCTCAGCGGATGCTTTGGACGCTATTCCAGTAACAGACGCGGTCATACACCTTGCAGCGTGGTCCCGGGTGTATGAGCTTGTTGCCGAGCCTTTCAAGGCGGTTGAGAACGTCATCACCACTGCGCGTGTATTGGAGTGGGTACGCTTGCACCACATTCCGCGGTTGGTTTTTGCTTCATCTCGGGAGTGTTATGGTTCTGTGGAGGGTAAACTCTGTACGGAAGGTATGGCTCGTGTGGAGCATAGTGAAAATGCCTATGGTGCCAGTAAGATTTCCTGTGAGGCATTCGTGCATGCGTATCGCCGTAACTTCTCCATTCCCGCTGTCATGCTGCGGTACGCCAACGTCTACGGTGCATATGATATTGCTGATCGCGTAGTTCCTATCTTTATCCAAAAAGCTCGGAATCAGGAAATGCTGCGTTTATTCGGAGAGGGAAAAACACTCGACTTCACCCATATCGACGATGCTGCACGCGGCACCCTTCTTGCGCTTGAGAAGTTCTCCTCTGTGAACGGTGAGACGCTCAATATTGCTTCGGGCGAAGCAACTACGCTCCTGAAGTGCGCGGAAAAGATCGTGAGCACCCTCGGCTCACGTTCAGGGATCGTGATAGATCCGCCGCGCATGGGAGAAGTCCTCCACTTTACTGCCGATATCAGCAGGGCGAAGAAGATGCTGGGGTACGTGCCTCAGGTGCCATTCTCACAAGGTATCGTTCGTGCGGTTGAGTGGTATATGGCATATACATAACCTTGCTTTACGTCGTTTTCTTCCAGCGCATCAGGACATGGAGTGACCGGTCGAACAGCAGGGAGAACGGCCACGGGTAGAGATGCAACTTTTCATTCCAGAGCTCGATGGACATTGCGAGCTTGCTTGCCGCCCGCTTCCATTGCGTACGCTCCCAGTAGTTGTAGGGAAGTACCACTCCATAGCGGAAGTTTCCCACCCAATCCATAAATCGGAGTGTCGCTCCACCAAGTACACCTTCCCTCAGGTGATCTTTCATTACAATGCAGTTGCGTGCCACACGTTTTGCTTCCCGCAGAAGAACCATCGGATCTTTCGTGTGGTGCAAAACATCGACAAGGAGCACGACATCGAACTGCCGGTCGGGAAAGGGGAGGCGCGAACCATCAAATGGCGTCACTGGAATAGCAACATTATCCCGGACAAGAACTTCAACTCCCTCGATAGCGATGTCCGGTCTCTTTCGCAGGATTTCCGCTGCTACACGCCCATCTCCGCATCCGACATCGAGCACAGTCGATTTCTGAGGAATCGCAGAGGAGAGACGGTCGGCCAGAATACGCGTCCGCCTTCCCTCGATTCGCCGTGCATGAAGGTGCTCAATCCACTTCATCTGCGTGAGGTGCCGAGTAGATTTAAAAGAAAGCATGCCATGATGGTTTGTGCGCCGAGAGCGCAGAGGGTGATGCCGGGAACGACGATGCGCATGGTTTTTGCGTAGTCTAGATCGCCGAAGCCGGCGAGCTGCCATCCGCGCAGCGCAACTCCCAACAGAGCGGTGCCAACAAGCGAGAAGAGTAAGCCCAGCATAATGCCTCTTTCGAGCGGAATAAGGCGAAGGCCCGCATCAAGCCGCTTGTCATGCGGCAGAAGCCCCTCGGTAACGGCAAACGCCTTCGCGAGAATCCCGAATTGTATCGACTGGTAGCCGACAAGGATGGTAAGACTCGCAAAGAGCAGCGTGTGCGCATCCGGACGGATACTTCCTATGGTCAGCCGCGGCAATGCGAGGGCGTACCCGAGCATCCCCAGGGCAATGAAGAAAAGTCCCGGCACCAAAAACAGCCACTTCGGACTATAGATCAGAAAAAATCTGAGCGTTCTCCAGCCGTCGTGGAATGTCCTCAGGTGAGGCTTCCGGGTCTTGCGGCCGTCCGGGTGCAGCGTGATCGGCACTTCCGTAATCCGTGCGTTAAAGAGACTGCTCTTGATGACCATTTCCGTCGCAAACTCCATCCCTGTGCATCGCTGATCCAGACGTTCGTAGAGAGATTTTGTAAAACCCCTTAATCCGCAGTAGACGTCATGGATCGGCGCCCTGAACCACCATCTTACCAAAAATGAGAGTCCGGGATTCCCTATCCATCGGTGGAGCCACGGCATCGCTCCGGGCATCACCCTTCCTCCCCCGGAAGGAAGTCTGCATCCGAGAACCAGTTCACTGCCTGCGCGAAGCTTCTCAAGAAAGCGTGGAATTTCGCGGAAGTCGTAACTGTCGTCGGCGTCGCCCATGATGATGAAATGTCCATGCGAACCGGCGATACCTCCTTGTAGGGCCGCTCCGTATCCCTTTTGCGGTACATGCACCACTCGTGCACCTTTTGCCGTTGCGATATCCAATGATCCATCGGTACTCCCGTTATCTGCAACGACGACTTCTCCGGAAATATTATACTCTCTAAACGTGTTCGTGCATTTCTCGATGCAGATCCCGAGAGTCTCCGCCTCATTGAGACAAGGGATCAAGACGGAGATTTCGATGTCCGCCGATTCCGGCGTCCTTTGATGCTCCATAGGTCGATGATACTCAAGAAAAGCTTTCTAGGTACATGTTTTTGGGTCGCGTTGCACCTCGATTGCCGTCAGGTCGCGCACAAATGTTTTCAGGGATGCATCATCGAAACTCAGACTGAGAAGGTAATATTTCCATCCGATGCGAAGATCCGCCAGATCTGTTGTCTTTGTGATCCGGAGCGTGGCAGTGCATGGCGTAAGAGGATAGCCAGCGAGGTGATACCACTCTTTCCAGTGAGGATGAAAGGCCCCGATCTTACTGATGCTTTCAATGTTTTCGTCGGCATACATTCCGATACGTCCTTGCTCACCCCATGCCTTGCGCATCATGCCGCCCCACTCGTAGTAGCGGTAGTGCTCGGTGGTGACCGGCATGCCATCCTCTATAACAAACGTTCCGATAGACTTGAGTTCAGGATGATCCGTGAAGTATGTGATGAGCGAGGAATCTTTCGCCCATCGCGCTTCCCAAAGAGCGTAGTTGGTCCACAGAGCAAGCACACTTCCTGTGTATGCCGTTACCAGGGCACATCTTCTGATGATGATCTGCCACTGTTTTCGGGATGGAATAAGACCTGCAATACCCGTGATCAGGATTCCTACGGGGATAGCCAGCAGCATCCCGTGTCTTGTGGTGTAGCCATGAGCCCGCGGAGCCTTGCCAACGAGGATGTACGGAAGCATTGCAAGGATAAGCAGCAGCATCCCATACCCAAGAAGTAAAAATATCCTGCGATGGTCAGCCGATACATTACTTTTCGTTACTCCCAGAAGACCCGTAAGCGCAGCAGAGATCACGGTACCAAGCCATACCATAGGATGTGATGCGATCATTCTCAAAATTTCCCGCAGCTGCTCCATTAGGCCTTTGCTGATAAAACCGAGTAATGCCGTGCGCCAGACATGCACATCAAAGGTGATGTTGTTATAATACCCGACGCGGGGAAGGAGAGCGGTATCCAGGCACCAGAAGACAATCGGCAGCAGGATGAAATCCGCATGAGATCGTAGGAATTGCACCAGGATATTGCCCAACGGCCTTCCTGCTTCCCATGTTTGCATCAGAACCAAAAGCAAAAATCCGCCGTAAAAGACGAGGAGCGAATGGTGTTGAAAGCTGATGATAAAGAGGATGTGCGCACTGATGCGTGCTGCGATGTGCCGCGTGCCGCGGAGGCGATCTGCTTTGAGTGCTATGAGAGAGCCAGAGAGAAGCAGTGCGATCATGAGCAGGTATACGGATACATTGAAGGCAAATGTCGTTTCCAGAGCGGGGTATACACCTGCGACGATAGCCATCATCATCGACTCTTTGGTACGGCACTTCATCGCACGTGCGATCGAGTACACCAGAAGGGGGATTGCGATGAGTACCAGAAAAGAAAGCACGTTGTGCGCGGTTTCAGGCGAGCTTCCTACACTTCCAATCCACCAGTGCAGGTAGGCAAACCCGGGAAGACCCAGTTCCTTCCAGAGCGTGAAGTGTCCGGCGAAATCTCCATCAATTACAAATTGCCTGAGCACCCAATCATCCCAGTAGATACCTTGCATCAGTAGAATGGGTACATGTGCGATTGCAACAGTAAGCACAATGCCTATCCAGATACTGCCTCTGCAAAGTGCGGTTCGTACGGTCATGCCCATAGCCTACGGGAAGAGATTCCCATGCCAAAATCTGTTTAGTTTTTTCCGTGTTGCGTCTAGAGTCTTTCGGTGCGTAAGCATCCGGATTCCACGATCGGCGGCATCTTCTACATTCTAAAGGGGATCTCCATCCATCCTGCCTATCTTCTGATCCCGATCATTCTTGGCATGGCGTCAGCTGCTTCGGAGGGCATAAGCATCGGCCTGCTTTCTCAGCTCTTGCAAGGATTTCTCATCAAAGATTTCAGCTTTATCCAAGGCGTCCCGATGATTGGACCTACCCTTGCGAAGATGGCCGCATTGCTTGGAAGCAGTAGTGACAAGAATCTCTTTGCCATTCTTCTTAGCATCTTCGTTGTTGCAACAGTTCTGAAAAATATTCTGCGCTACTCCTCGCAGATCAGCATGTCGTACTTTGCGGAGCGCGCTATGCACCACCTGCGCAAGACGGTGTTTGCCAAGTATCTGAGCTTCGGCAAGCTCTATTTCGACCGCACGAGTATCGGCCACCACGCAACTGTTCTTTCCGATTGTATTTCTATGGGCCTGAGTCCTCTTGTGAATTTCCCAAAGTACATGAATGCATTTTTCTCGTTTGTCGTATATCTCGGCATCATGTTCTTCATCTCTTGGGAATTAACGCTCTTTGCGGTCCCCTTTTTCGCAATTCTTCATATTTGTGTGAGTCATATGATCCGGCGCATTCGACATTCTTCAGTACTGGTCACAGAGCGCGGCATGCTTCTTGGTAAAAAGTCTGTTGAGGTGCTTTCCATCCTTCCTCTTGTAAAAGCGTATGGCACAGAAGTTGATGAGCGCAAAAGTTACAGCAAGGTCAGTGATGAGAAGGCGCACATCGACTTCCGTTCAATGTGTGTACAGCAGATGATCCTGCCCCTACAGGAGTTTCTGACGCTGCTTGCTGCTGCCATACTCTTTGCCTTTATGATGTATTTACTAGTGCAGGATAAGAATTTGACAAGCTCTCTTTTTATGATTTATTTCTACATTATTGTTAATGCCTCGAGTAAATTCGGCACGCTCACGGGCTTCCGCGGTTCGCTGGCCAGGGCGAGTGGAGCGCTTCACGAAATTCTGAAAGTGTTTGATCCTTCAGACAAGGAGTTCATACCTGATGGCTCTAGGAAGTTCGATGGTCTGAAGAAGGAAATTGAATTCCGACATTTAACTTTTTCCTATAGCAAAGATCGTAGGATCCTCGATGATATTTCTTTTTCCATTGAGCGTGGAAAGATGACTGCGATTGTAGGTCCTACAGGCTCTGGAAAAACTACACTTATTCATCTTCTGATGCGTCTGTACGATTGCCCTTCTGAGTCGATCTTTATTGATGGTGTTGATATTCGGGAATTTGGCATTCATTCCTTGCTTCAGCACGTTGCTCTCGTGAGTCAGGATTCATTTCTCATTCATGACACGCTGCGCAATAATATTACGTATGGTCTTACAGACATATCTGATCAGGAAGTTGCTGATGCTGTGAAGCGTTCCCGTCTGGATATGTTTGTGAAGGATTTGCCGCAGGGAGTGGATACGCTTATAGGGGACAGGGGTGTGAAGCTTTCGGGCGGTGAAAAACAGCGTGTTTCCATAGCACGTGCCCTTTTGAAAAAGTCTGAGATCCTCATTCTTGATGAGGCTACAAGCTCACTCGATTCTGCGACAGAGCGACTTATCCAGGAGGCTATCGACGAGGCGGTACGAGGACGTACATCCATTGTCATCGCTCATCGTCTGTCTACGATTCAGCATGCGGATGCCATTGTGGTCATCGACAATGGACGTGTAGCGGAACAGGGTACGCTGCAGCAGCTTCTGGTTCACAAGGGCACGTTCCATCATCTCTGGGAGCAGCAGAAATTCCACTGAGTCCTACAAGCTATTCCTTGGATGAATGGCATAATTCATCGTTCTCTTTATCTAAGGTTGCTACTATCGTTCCATGCAAGATTCCTCCAAAATCTCTCTACTGCGTCGATGGTATAGAGTTATGTATCCCTTGTTGCATACAATATGGGAGTACGGAGTTTTGCCGATTGCATTTTTTGGCCTTTGCATCGAGTATCCTATTTTGGTTATTCGTCATATTCGCACAGTAAAGAAAGCAACATATATTTACCCTCTATTTTTTGGGAGCTTTGGCCATCAGGGGGTTGATTTGCACATGCTTGCCATGAGATTTCGCAACAAGAATTTACTTGTACTCTTAAGTGATTATGGCAATTACAATCCGTATATTATCGATTCTTTTGCACCGTATGTTGCAGTCCGCATATTGCGCCATTCTCATTTTGCAGCGTGCACGTGGAAGCGTGTTTTTACCGCAGAGCGGTTACGTACAATCAAGCGTGTATTGTTACACATTATCTGTGCAGTGACAGGGTCACATGCAGTTGTTCTAGAGGAATTTTGTTCTCAACGCGGTGAGCAAGTGACAGGTTCATACATTAATGAATACATTAGCCTACTCCAGCAGCATTCAGATATACATATATCACCCCCAACTGCTGCAGTAGAGCAATTTTGGTCAGCATTGGAAATTCTATCCCCAGGGGCTTCCCATCGCTGGTTTGTATCTCTTTATCTGCGACGTAAGCGGGGGAAATATCCAGATGTACGTGATACGTCACCACTCCCATATCGGGCTTCCATTGAGCGAATTCTGGCAGATGGAGGACTAGTTCTTATTGGTGGTGATTATGATCCTCATGTGCTTTTTCCAGATCTAAGAGGAGTATTTGGTTACAAGGATCTTCCCTGTTCTCGGGAAATTGCGGATGTAGGTATGCTCTCTCAGTGCCAGTTTTTCATTGGCGGACATAGTGGCCCATTAGTTATTGCCACTGCATTCAATGTTCCTGCACTTATTTCCAATAATGCGTTTTTTTATTTATCAGGTTATCGTGAAAACCAACGCGTTCTTTGGAAAAAACTTCGTAGAATGAGCAGTAGGCAAATACTTTCCACACAGGAAACATTCACATTGCCCATTGTTGCGTTCATTGAAAATGAGCCGTTTAAGGCTGCTGGCTTGCAGCACGTTGACAATACAGAACAGGAAATTCTTGCTGCAACCAACGAGATGCTTTTGTTGGTAAATGGGAGTCTTACCTATACCTCTGAGGATGATGTACTCGAGCAGAAATTTCGTCATCTTCTACCACCTAATGCCGTAGCAGCATTGTCTCCATGTAAGCCGGTTCGTTCCTATATTCAAGGACTTCATCTTTCATAATACATTGGATGCAAGCAGCATTCCCACGTATCCTGTCTGCCTATGACTATTAAACGGATCAATCTTCAGCCAAAGGATTCCGGTTTGAAATTCACTACAAATTGGGTTGGAAGGCATATCCCAACTTGGCGTAAATATCTAAAACCATTGTATGGAAAAAAGAATCTTCAATTTCTTGAAATTGGTAGCTGGGAAGGAAGAAGTGCCTGTTGGTTTTTGCAAAATATTCTCACACATCCCACCTCATCTATTACATGTATTGATACATTTTCTGGCAGCCTCGATGAATTAAGGGCTCATCAACATCTTCGCAAGGCGATTCCTACAGTTGAGCAACATTTTGATCATAACATCCGCTTTCTAGGCGCAAGCAAGCGTGTAAGAAAGATTAAGGCAGATTCGCAGAGGGCATTACGCAGTTTGCCCATCAATAGTTTTGATTGTATGTATATTGATGGATCCCATCTTGCCGCTGATGTGCTGACCGATGCGGTACTTTCTTGGGCGTTGCTTAAAACAAAAGGCATCATGATTTTTGATGATTATCGTTGGAAGAGCGTTTTGGCTCCAAGGGATCCCTTTATGAGTCCGAAGCTTGGAATCGATACATTTCGGAAAATATATTGTAGGCAAATGAAGGTTCTTTCGATCGGGACGCAGCTTATTGTGCAAAAATTAGTGTAGCTTACAGAATGGTGCGAACCCGAAATTTCGGGAAATAGTTTCTTTTATTTTGATATTACGCTCATATATTGCCATGCATGCGATTGTCACCGGCGGTGCCGGCTTCATCGGGTCTCATCTTACTGAGCAGTTGCTTGCAGCTGGTCACAGCGTCACGGTGATCGACAATTACTCGACGGGAAGACCGGAAAATCTTGCGCATCTCATAAACAATGATCGATTGAAAGTGGTGAAGGCGGACGTATGTGACAGTGCAACCATTGCGCCGGAGTTCACCGGAGTTGATGCAGTTTTTCATCTTGCAGCGCTCGCCGATATCGTCCCGAGCATTGAAAATCCCGAGGCCTACTTCAGGAGCAACGTCGCTGGGACATTTTCTGTGCTCCAGGCATCCGTCATTGCGGGAGTGAAGCGTTTTGTGTATGCTGCCTCCTCTTCTTGTTACGGGATACCCGATCATTACCCCACACCTGAGAACACGGACATTCGTCCGCAGTATCCATATGCTCTTACCAAGCGCCTTGGAGAGGAGCTGGTGCTACACTGGGGTCAAGTCTACAAGCTCCCCGTTGTCAGTCTGCGTCTCTTCAATGTATACGGACCACGGAGCCGCACGTCCGGAACGTATGGTGCCGTCTTCGGCGTCTTTCTTGCACAGAAAATTGCAGGGAAGCCGTTTACCGTGGTGGGGGATGGCACTCAGATGAGAGATTTCACTTTTGTTACCGATGTCGCGAATGCATTTATACAAGCGGCAATGTCATCTGTAGCCCAGGAGGCGATGAACGTCGGTACGGGAGGCCCCCAGAGTGTCAACCGCCTTGTTGAGTTACTTGGAGGAGAGGTGACCTATATTCCGAAGCGCCCCGGAGAGCCCGACTGTACACATGCGGACACACAAAAGATTCACAGGATTCTCGGTTGGAGTCCTGCAGTGTCCTTTGAGCAGGGAGTTCAGGAAATGCTCAAGAATATAACGTACTGGAAGGATGCTCCGGTGTGGACGCCTGCATCCATCGCCAAAGCGACGGAAGGTTGGTTTACCTATCTCGGCCGATAACCTTGATTTGGAGGTACAAATCTCTGTTTTCCATTCAATCAAAGGGGATTTTTCTCTATTCTTTGCCTCATGGAGGCTAAAAAGGATCCGCCGGCCAAGGTACTCAGCCTCGAGGAGCTCGCCTCTGTTATCGATCAACTGAAAAAGCAGGGGAAAACCGTCGTGCACTGTCATGGCGTTTTTGATCTTCTGCACCCCGGTCACATCCGACATTTTGCTGCAGCAAAGAAAGAGGGGGACGTACTCATCGTCACCATCACGCCGGATCATTTTGTGAACAAAGGGCCGGGAAGGCCGGTGTTTCCGGCAGAGCTGCGTGCCGAGTCTCTTGCGGCACTTGGGGATATAGATTTTGTTGCCATCAACAAGTGGCCCACTGCCGTAGAAGCTATTGGTCTTCTCCAGCCCGATATTTACGTTAAAGATCAGGAGTATCGCGATCCCAAAAAGGACATCACAGGGAAAATCACCGAGGAGTCGGAGGCGGTAAAGCGTGCAGGGGGCCGTATGCACTTTACCGAAGAGCAGACTTTCAGTTCTTCCAGCATCATCAACGAGCATTTGGAGGTGTTTCCGGCTGCAACGAAAAACTACCTGTCAAAATTCCGTTCAGCCCATGCACTTTCAGAGATTCAGCAATTGCTGCACTCATTCTCTGATCTGCATGTTCTTGTTGTGGGGGATGCCATTATCGACGAGTACGTCACGTGTAAGGCCATCGGCATGGCAAGTAAGTCGGTGACGATTAATGCTCGATACCTTGCTGAAGAGGCTTATGCGGGTGGGGCCCTCGCCATCGCCAATCATGTCGCAGGCTTTTGTAAAAATGTTGACCTTCTGACATGCCTTGGAAGTACGGACGACCGCCGTGCATTCATCGAGTCGCATCTCAAGCCCAATGTCAGACCGACATTCATCAAGCGCGACGACGGACCTACGACGGTGAAGCGGCGCTACCTTGATCCGTTCCGCGTGCAGAAGATGTTTGAAGTGACGCACATGGAAGATCGTCCGCTTCCCGCAGATGCTTCGAAGCAGATGCAGCGTCATCTCGATACACTCCTTCAAAAAGCCGACGTAGTGCTCGTTGCAGACTTTGGGCACGGCATGATCGGGCCCGATGCGATCGAGACTCTAGGCAGGAGTAAGGCGTTCCTTGCTCTTAATGTGCAAACCAATAGTGCAAATATGGGCTTCAATCCAGTGACGAAATACTCACGAGCGGATTATGCATGTATCGACGAACGCGAACTGCGCATTGCATACCATGACCGTTTTACGGATGCAGATGATCTCGCTTGTCGCATCCTTTCGGACTTGCATGCTCCCGTTGCAACCATCACGCTCGGACAGCACGGTTCGAAGACGTATACAGGGGGAGAGGGCTGCCCCACACCGGTTTTTTGTACCGAAGTGATCGATACTGTCGGAGCAGGGGATGCATTTTTCTCGCTTGCCTCACTCGCAGCCGCACGTGGCGCATCGACAGATGTTATTGGTTTTCTTGGAAATGCCGCCGGTGCGATTGCCAGCAGGATTCTTGGGAACAAGGAATCCGTTGATCCCATTCCTTTTGCCAAGTTCATTACGACATTACTCAAATAATTCCGATTCCGTTCTCTTCCATGCCTCATCCCGATAAAACATCATTTGCAGCCGCGTATCTTGCCAAAGTATCAGGGGTTATCGGAGCCCTTCCCGTAGCCGATATCACAAAGATGCTTACCATGATTGAGACTGCCATGCAGAAGGGGCAGACCGTGTTTCTTGCGGGAAATGGCGGGTCTGCGGCAACCGCTTCGCACATGGCCAATGATCTTCTGAAGACTGCGGCAAAAAAGCACGGGAAGGCCGTGCGTGTCATAGCTCTCAGTGACAACGTTCCTCTTCTTACAGCGATTGCCAATGATGAAAACTTTACGGAGGTTTTTTCCGGTCAACTCCGTCCCCTGGCCGGTACCGGTGATGTGCTGATCGTGATTTCGGGAAGCGGAAATTCCCCCAACATTCTTCGTGCTCTTGAGACAGCAAAGGATCTCGGCGTTCTCTCGATTGGATTCCTTGGTATGGATGGAGGCAAGGCCAAGGCCATGGTCGACTGCGCCATTGTCGTCCCCTCAGATGATTACGGCCCTATTGAGGACGCACACACCGTACTCAATCATTTGCTGACCGAGTACCTTCGTGATTTGCCATGAGCATGCTGATCACCATTTGCGCGCGCGGCGGATCGAAGGGTATTCCCGGAAAGAACACCAAGAATCTGCACGGCAAACCACTCATTGCCTACACCATTGCGCAGGCGCAGGCATTTGCTGCAAAGCACGATGCAGACATAGCTCTCTCCACGGATGATCTGGAAATCCGTTCCATTGCGGATCGGTGCGGACTGCATACGGACTACCTGCGTCCTGCCGAGCTTGCGACGGATAGCGCCGGCAAAGAAGCGGCCATGCGGCATGCGCTGCAAAACGAAGAACAGCGCAGGGGAAAGCGTTACGATATACTCCTCGATCTTGATGTCACTTCGCCTTTGCGCACTCAGCAGGATTTGCAAGAGGCTCTTGTTATCCTTGAAGCTGATCCTCACGCCTTGAATATTTTTTCCGTAAATCCCGCACACCGCAATCCTTACTTCAATATGGTGGAGCAGGCTGCGGACGGGTATTACCGTCTCTCCAAGATCCCTGCGCAGCCGATCCTCTCCCGCCAGACAGCCCCGAAGGTCTACGATCTCAATGCGTCGTTTTACTTCTTTCGCAGAGCCTTTTTCGATTCGGGGTGCAAAACTCCGTTTTCCGATCGCGCTCTCATTTACGTGATGCCGCACATTTGCTTCGATCTTGATGAGCCGGAGGATTTTCTGTTTCTTGAGTACCTGATGGACAAACAACTTCTCGGATTTGCACTGTAATTCCTTATGAACATTCTCATTCTGGGGCTCGGGTCCATCGGACGCCGCCACGCACGTACGATCCGGTCTATGGATCCAAAGGCATGTCTATACGCTTTGCGGTCAGGCGAAGGCGCTCCTGATGCGGGTGTGACTGATATACATTCCATAAAAGACGCCCCGCACCCTCTCGATCTTGCGATCGTGGCGACTCCCACACACCTGCATGCGGCGTCAGTGCAGCAGGTTGCTGTGCTCAACCCTTTTCTCTTTCTTGAAAAGCCCTTAGCTCTCAGCTTGCAGGATGCATCAATCATCATACAAACGGTCGCCAATGCAGGTATGCGAAGCTACATTGGTTGCCATTTACGCTTTCACCCCTGTCTGCAGTGGGTGCGTGCATCACTCCAAAAATCCCCCCAAAAAATCCAAAGCGTGCATGCAACCTGCAAGTCATGGCTTCCCGATTGGCAACCGGGGCGTGACTACCGCAAGAGCTTCCGCTCCGATCCTTCAAAGAGTGGGGGAGTCCATTTGGAGCTCATCCATGAACTCGATTACCTCATGTGGATCTTTGGTGCACCTTCAGATGCAAAGGCAACCTTGAAACAGGTGCCGGAGCTCGGCATCGCCGTTCCGGCAGTCGCGCACTACGAACTCCGTTACCTGTCCTTCGGTGCTACGATCGATCTCTCCTACGCTTCCCACACAAAGCAGCGAACACTGGAGATCATCTTTGATGACACTCAATGGATCCTTGATCTCCTTGCATTCACCATTTGTGACGGAAGCGGAAACATACTTTTTACATCCAAAAGCACTATTGATGATGTCTACAAAGCCCAGATGCAGCATGTGCTTGATTGTGCCACGAAAGGAGTGGAGTCACAGCACCCTGTGCAGGAGGCATTGGAGACGCTAAGAATAGCGTTGGTATGATGTAATTTGTCATATGAAGCTGTTTTATGGATGTTTGACAAAAATCAGATATTAACTATAATTAGTATATATGACCGCACTTGATAAACTACAGGAGGGCGATTCTCATGAACACGGCAATGAAGCAAGCGAGAGATTAACCATGTTACGCGGTGGTATTGCCGGTGTTGTCCGAGAAGTAACTTCGGATGCCGAGCAGGCACCGAAGCTATCGTACAGAGACCGTATGAAGGCTCACATGAATGAAGTACGTGCGGCTTACAATGTACTCTCTGAAGCGGACCGTGCGACGGAAGGCCTGAAGCTCTTTGATGAGCTTTTTGAGTATTTTCTTACACAGGAAAAGCAGGCTGAAGGGCCGGATGTTTTCACATTGAAGGATTTTCACAATGCCATTGTCCGAGACTTCGATCATCCGGAATTTCATCAGGCGCTCATGGCACATTTTATGGGGCGGGAAATCAAGGAAGGAGTACCCGATGGAGAAGGTTACCGTTCTCTCTCTATGAAAGCTCGCGAGTTTGACGCAAACGGTGTTCGCAGAAGGGGATTCAATATAGCTGAAAAAGGTCAGAAAGATGAAGGTATGGAAATGGTTTCGCAGGCACGAGCAACCTTTGGTGAAGTGTTGCATTTCTGGGAGCATATAGATGATTTGCAATCCCAAGCACGTGTTTTGTATGAGCTCGCACACATCGCCGAGCAAACCCAGGATTATCGTAGTGCTGCAGACGTGCAGACAAAATCCGCCATTGTTGCTACGGAAGGAGAAGATCTCGTTGGTGCGCTTATTGCCACCATCAAGGAATGTGAAGCCTTATTCAGGGGAGACCTAGAGCAGACCGACGTTTTGATCGGGCGCTTGCAATTCTATGCGGAGATGATGAGGGATTTTGCGGCGCAAGGGCACACAACTGCTTCGCAATGGGTGGGGAACGCCCATGCGCACCTTGCTGAGGTGCAGGAAGCAGCGGGAAAGATCGATGAAGCTATTAAATCATGGGGAGTCGTCGCTGCAGATACAGAAGTTCAAGATGCTACTTCTTTACGCCAGCTTAAAGATCGTGCACCCAGAGAGATCAGCCGTCTTACAAAACACTAGACTAAGCCACTTGGTGTCTTAGCTTCCACTTTCTGCTGGGTAGATGTTCCCAAATGTGCGGATCACGGAAACTGTCGACGGTTTTTGTAAACTCATCTTCAGTGACCCCGATGTAATCGAGGAATTCTTTAAAGTATCGTGTGGGAAACTCCCCATCGAAGCGTCGCACAAGAGAAACACCTTCTTCCCGCGTAATTTCGCCGTGGCGGATCTCCTGGGCGGCATCCTGTGTTGCGCGGCCATAACCGAACTTGATGAATGTTGAGTAGTAGAAGAAATCGTCCGTGCGGTCATCGAGACTGTTGTACTTGCTGTAGGTACCTGGTGTGCGCTCCGGAGCAGCTTCAAATCCGCAGTGCTCTGCAGCGTGGTAGTACGCACCCTGCGGGTGCCAGTTGAGGTAGTACCCGAGATAGTGGAACTCCACGCCAAGCTTCTCAATTGCCGAAGGCTCGGCCGGGAAGTACGGATCCAGATCTCCCAACTCGATTCCCTGTTTCAGATACTCTGCGACAGCAGTGCCTCCAAGGTAGATTTCGTCGAGGTTCTTTCCGGTGATGTAGTCGAGACGGAATCCTTCATTCTCTTTCGTATCCGGCGCGAACTTACTCTGGTTGAGACCGACATTTGCCCCGTACTCTCCCGGATTTTCGCCGTAGAACATCAGCGGGATACCGAATTTGACAGCCATTTTCACCGCAAACGTCTTCTGACCGATGATGAAGGGTTGGAACGGATGGAGGAGATTTAAAAAAGCGTTTCGGGTAAGCATCCGGTGTACTTTGCCGTTTGGGGTGAAGAGATAGTTATCGAATCCTCCGCGGTGGATCCAGCTCTGGAAGTTTCTCCACCCGATGTCCGTGTACATATGCGGCGCCCACGTCACTGTGAGCGGATGCATGTCGTACTTGTATTTCAGGATGTGCGATGCGTACGAACCATCCTTCCCGCCGCTTCCGGGGACCAGGCAATCGTAGTGGCCGTCTTTGCTTCGGAACTTTCCCAGGAGTTCGTAGAGCTCTTCTTCCCGCTTCTTCCAGTCGATTGTTCCGTCAAACTTTGCTTTGCAGAAGTTGCAGGCTGCACAGACGCCATGTTCATCAAATTGGATGTAGGAGTGTTTGCGGCGTTCGTGATGGTGATACTCGTTGCACGAAGAGGGGCGCGTGTTGGGCATCACGCATTTAGTGCAGAACTTCACGGTATCGGGAAGGCCGTAGCGTTGGTCGGATAATTTCGACATAAAATTCTCTTTCAAGCATAGCAGCCCCGTCGCCAGAGTGAGATCAAAAACCGTTCGGAATGCTTACTACGCACCTTTGCGCTCGCACCATACCAGCTGGTCCCTGAGAATTGGCCAGATTTTGCAGGGAACGGGGTTTACCGATGTTGACCATGGTTCTGTGAGTACAACACGTCGGTCGGTCACGGTGAATCCTGCCGGGTTAAAGAGTACATTCAGGTCTTCTCTGGGGTAGCCCCCCGGATAGCGGTCGGCGAGGTCTTCGGTGTAGATGCCTTTGCGTGTGACGCGGCAGAGCTCTGCGGCAAATTTCAGTGCAGAGTCGTCTTCAAGAATCTCAAATACGCCGGAGTTGAGGCTGTAGTCGAAGTGCCGATCGGCATAGGGCAACGGCTTCGTCGCATCTCCTACATGGAATTCCATACTGATGCGCGGGTCGCTGGCCTTACAGTGTTTCTTGGCATTTGCGATACGTGTGGGCCCGAGGTCGATTCCTACAATGGTGAGCTGGTGGCCTTTTCCTGTCTTTTTCCAGGTATTTGCGATGTAGTCTGCAAGTGTTTGAGTGAGATCACCATCGCCGCAACCAAGATCCAGGATGCATTTACAGTCTTCTCCGGCGAAGCTCTCCCAATGAAGCGGGATCTGGTACCACGATTTGCGTAATCGAAGATATTCCCATTTCCCCCTCTCAATGGTGCGGTCTGCCGTAGCGAAGTAGTTTTCAAAGTTTTTGCGGCCGATCCAGTCCGCACGCCTCTTCCAATATTCACGATGCGCCTTTCGGTGGGCAGGTCTGAACCACCGGAGGAGCTCTTTCATGTACGAGTAGTCCTGTACCGACGCAAAGGGATCAGTGGTCATAGGCCATTTCTTCAATATTTCCATGTCGGATATGTCTAATGCCATGAAGGGGGGAGAAGCGAGTCGGCCTATTGTAGAGCCATTGAAACAAAATTCTCAATGATCTTTAGTCCCGCATGTGCACTTTTTTCTGGATGGAACTGACATCCGTAGATGTTTTCTTTGTGCAATACTGATGCAAAAGTGCATCCGCCGTATTCCGTTGTGGCAAGAGTATCCGCAGCATTTGCTGGTTTCATGATGAAGCTGTGCACAAAATAGACCATAGAATCTTTCGTCAGACCCTGAAGAATATGAGGGGTTGATGCTTGTTCCATCTTCTGAAGCGTGTTCCATCCGATATGCGGTGTTTTGTAGCCTGCAGCAAGAACGGGAAAATGTTCGACTATTCCCGGGAAGATTCCCAATCCTTCATGCTCTCCGTATTCGAATCCCTTGGAAAGAAGCATCTGTGCTCCGAGACAAATGCCCAGAACCGGTTTTTTTGATGCTGCAAAATTGCGGATGGTTCCTATGAGATTACGCGTGCGCAATCCTTCCATACCTGCAGCAAACGCGCCGACGCCGGGGAGAACGATGGCTCCCGCAGCGGATATTTCTGCCGGAGAATCGGTGAGAATAACATCGTCATGAAAGTGCCGCAGTGCCTTGAGTGCGCTGTGGATATTGCCTACGCCGTAGTTGATGACAGCGATGGTCATATGGCGGTGGGGCGGATAGGGATGCCGGCTTTTGCGAGATCGTTCTTCAGTGAGCCAATCGTCGTTTCATCGTAATGGAGTACGGTTGCCAGCCCAACGGCATCGGCGTGGCTACCGTTGATTGCAGCAATCAGGGAATTTCCGTCGCGCGCACCGCCGTTCACAATAATGGGAACATCGGCAATCGGTGCTATGGCCGCGATCAGCTGTTCGTCATATCCCTTGCGTGTACCTTCATGATCGACCGAAGTAAGCAGAATTTCCCCGATGCCATAGGACAATGCTTCTTTCACCCATTCCATGATATCTCTTCCTGAATGTTCGCGGCCTCCATCCGTATACACTTCCCATCCCTGTCTTTGCGTTCCGTCCGCGAAATGCCAGCGTTTGGCCTCGATAGAAAGCACCAGACATTGTGCGCCAAAGTGATGTGCCGCTTCTCGCAAAAATTCCGGATGCTTCACTGCATAGGAGTTTATGGCGACCTTATCGGCCCCTGCCTCCAGACATTCCTGAATATCATTGAGCGAGGAAATGCCGCCTCCGACAGTCAGAGGGATGAAGAGCTGCTCCGCGACGCTGCGCACAAGGTCAGTATCAATTTTGCGGCGGTAGAGACTGGCGACGATATCCATATACAAGAGTTCGTCCGCACCTTGTTCAAAATACTTCCGGGCGAGATCCGGGGGGGTACCGATGACCCGCAGACCTTCCATATGGATCCCTTTTACAACATTGGGTCCTTTGACATCGAGCCGGGGAATGATGCGGATGGTGCGCATATGATCTGCAACTCGGCACGATTCTACACATTTTCCGTTATTCCCGGCTCTTTTGAAGGCGTATATTTCCTTCGTCTATGATGCATCTTCAGGATTGTCTTCAGCGGGGGAATGTCTACGTGATCGCCGAGGCGGGAGTAAACCACAATGGAGATAGTGCTGTTGCCAGCAAGCTTATTGATGCCGCAGCGGCTTGCGGGGTCGACGCGGTGAAGTTTCAACTTTTTGATCCCACGGAACTTGCGTCGGTACATGCTCCAAAGGCCGAGTATCAGAAACAGGGAAGTACTGGAGGCAGTCAGGTGGAGATGTTGCAGTCTCTGACTTTACCCAAAGAGGCATACATCACTCTTGCAAAGCGTGCGGGGTTACAGGGTATCGATTTCATCGTTACTCCTTTCGATGCCGCTTCTGCACGATTTCTCGTTGAGATTGGCATCGATGCCCTGAAGATTCCTTCAGGGGAGATCACCAATCTTCCTTTTCTGGAGTCTGTCGCTGCACTGCAAAAATTCACCATTATTTCCACGGGCATGTCGATCTTGGAGGAAGTGGAATCTGCAGTTCGGCCGTTCAAATCTGCAAACACCCCGTATGCACTCCTACATTGCGTCAGCAGTTACCCGGCACCATTCGAGCAAATCAACCTCCGTGCCATAGAACTTCTGCGTACACACTTCTCCGTTCCTGTCGGGTACTCAGATCATACGGAAGGAACCGCAGTCGCTCTTGCAGCGGCTGCACTCGGTGCCGGCATTATCGAAAAACATTTTACCCTCGATCGCACGCTTCCCGGTCCTGACCATGCAGCGTCATTGGAACCCGAAGAGCTTGCCCGCATGGTACGTGATATTCGTATCGTCGAGCGTGCACTCGGAAAGAGAGAAAAGCGTTGCCAGCCGTGCGAAGAAAATGTCCGCGATGTCGCACGCAGGAGCCTGATTCTTTCCCGTTCGCTTAAAGCAGGGCAGTCTATCGCCAGGGAGGACATCATCATCCAGAGGCCCGGCACAGGCATTACCCCTTCTGCTCTTTCTTCTGTTATTGGTAAAATCCTGAAGAGGGATCTTCAGGCGGGTGTCATTCTCCAGCATACTGACTTCCAATGAAGCGCATCATTGCAGTCACCGGCACCCGCGCGGATTATGGCATTTACCGTCCTGTTTTTCAGGCAATTGCACAGTCGAAGCAGCTTTCTCTTGAGCTTTTGGTAACAGGAATGCACCTGCTTCCCGAGTTTGGAAGCACCATCGGGGAGATCCGAGAAGATGGTTTTACCATAGCCGCTGAAGTGCCGACAATGACCACGGAAGATACTCCCGGGTCTATGGCTGAGTATGTGGGAAACACAACTGTGGCCTTCGCCAAATTCCTAGCAAAGAAAAAACCGGATATCATTTTTGTCCTTGGAGACAGAGGGGAGCAGCTGGCCGGTGCCATTGCAGCGATGGAACTTCGGATTCCTATCCTGCATCTTCATGGCGGTGAGCAGACCGGTTCCGTCGATGATCCTGTACGCCATGCCATCACCATGATGGCAAGCGTGCACTGTACGACCGCAGAGCAGCACAGCGCCAATGTCTTGCGAATGCGATCAGAGAGCAGGTCGGTGCACACCGTAGGCGCGCCTGCGCTTGATGTGGTGCGTACCCTAAAGCCAATCGATCATGAAACATTGATGAGGAGTGCCGGGTTCGATCCGAAGCTTCCCATTCTTATTTTTCTCCAGCATCCCGACACGCTCGATACAAAGACTCCGAAGGAACAGATCGCTCCAGGACTTAGCACTCTACAGGGGTACTCGGGCAATATCCTGCTCATCGGGAGCAATGCTGATGCCGGTGGCATGCATTTCAATGCCGAGCTTCAGGCATTTGCAAACAAGCGCCGGAATACCGCTTTCAGGATCTCCGTTCCTCATAGGGAATTTTTGTCCTGGCAGCGCATAGCCGCGGTACTTGTAGGCAATAGCAGCAGCGGGATTATCGAAGCGGCCTCGGCACACCTTCCCGTTGTAAATATCGGCGATCGTCAAAAGGGAAGATTGCGCTCCGGCAATGTGATTGATGTCCCCTTTGATGTCGATGCTGTGCGCGGCGCTCTTGTGGAAGCGGTGAGTCCGAAGTTCCGTGAACGTGTAAGTGCAGTGCAGAATGCTTACGGTGATGGACATGCTTCCGAAAAGATCGTACGTCTCTTGGAGAATATGTGAGATGCCCTATCGTGACTCTATACGTAGCAGGTGCCTATGGCCGTTATCTTCGATATATGCAGCTTCTTCGATTGTATTTGTGGTTAGTCCCCGCACCCGTCGGTCAATGTCTGATGCAGACATGCGCTCAAGGTCGATACGTCGGACGGCTTCCAGATCTGACTTGCGGTGCGCGGTTCCTTTTCCTCTCTGCTTCACCTTCGGAAGTGCGTGTCGTTTCAGAAGCGGGATTGCACGACGGAAGATTTTCTGCTCTTCTTTCAGTGCGCGTTGGTAGAGCATATGTGCAGTGTCGTCAGGTTTGACTGCAATACGCTTCTGCAGCGCGATTGGCCCTGTATCCAGCCCCTCATCGATCCAGTGAAGTGTTGCTCCGAATGGTGTTCCATCGATAATTGCCCATGACGGAGTATGCCATCCTCTGTTCCACGGCAAATATGCCGGGTGAAGATTGAGTGTTCCGATGCGCGCGAGCTTCAGTGCTGCCTTAGGGATGATCAGTGGGAAGTGAATCGAAAGGATGTAGTCCGCACCAAGTTTTTTCAGTGATTTCAAGTTTTGCGATTCCGCAAATGTTTTTCCGCGAAAACAGGGTGCATCAGGCAACAATTTCTCCATTTCTTTTGTGCACTCAGCATCGGCTCCGTCCGGTACCAGCAATGCAACGGGCTGTATGCCACTGCGTATGAGGGTCGCAAGGCACGTCAGGCCGATCTGGCGGTTGCCTGCAAAGATGATGCTGGGCATAGACGGGCGAGTGGGCATACCGTAGAGTTTTGCGTGTAGTTTGCCCTGTTTCACGTTCCCAAGCTAATGCAAGCCATCCCTCTTTCTTCGCCGGATATAACGGAAGCTGACATAGAAGCAGTTACTCAAGTGCTTCGGTCTTCGGCGCTTTCTCTCGGACCGAAGCTTCCTGAGTTTGAAAAAGCGTTTGCTGCCTACACAGGAGTGAAGCATGCAGTTGCCGTGAGCAGCGGTACGGCAGCGCTCCATTTGTGCGTGCGTGCTCTTGGGATCGGCGAAGGTGATGAAGTGATCACAACGCCGTTCAGTTTCATCGCTTCCAGCAACTGCATTCTTTTTGAAAGGGCAACACCTGTCTTTATCGATATCGATCCCAAAACACTCTGTATTGATCCGGCTAAAGTGGAGAAGGCGGTCACAAAGAAGACCAAAGCCATTCTCGCAGTAGATGTCTTCGGTGATCTTGCGGATTGGGAGGCATTATCTGCGATAGCAAAAAAGCACAGGCTTTCCCTTATCGAAGACAGTTGTGAATCTCTCGGAACAAAACGTGGCAAGCGCATGGCGGGGTCATTTGCCGATTGTGCGACATTTGCGTTCTACCCGAACAAACAGATGACAACGGGGGAGGGGGGGGTGCTTGTTACCGACAGTAGCGAGATCGCGACGCTCGCATGCGCACTGCGAAATCAGGGTCGAAATGTGCAGGGTGGATGGCTGGCTCATGAGCATCTTGGCTACAACTACCGTCTTAGTGACTTGCAGTGTGCACTCGGAATCTCACAACTTCATCGACTCCCGGCATTCATCCGGCATCGTGCTGAAGTTGCACAGATGTATGCAGAGGCGCTCGCCCCTTTCGCGGATGATGTGCAGATTCCCGTGATGCAGAAAGGCAACGATGTCAGCTGGTTTGTATATGTCATTCGCCTTGCAGAGAGATTTTCCCAGCGGCAGCGTGACGCACTTCTAGCCTACCTGCGTTCCCGGGGGGTGGGATGCCAGAACTACTTTCCGCCAATTCATCTGCAACCGTATTACACCAAGACCTTCGGCTATAAGCCCGGGGATTTCCCCGTTACCGAATCTATTGCCGGACGTACGGTTGCTTTGCCATTTCACAACCATCTAACAAAATCCCAAGTGCTTGAGGTGTGCAGTGCGCTTCAGGAGGGTATCCTCTCTTTGACTTCATAAACTCTATGGCCTCATTTTTTGCAGGAAAGAAGATTCTTGTCACGGGCGGGACCGGCTCCATCGGTTCCACTATTGTACGGCAAATTCTCAAGCTCAAGCCGTCGACAGTCCGCATATACTCGAGAGACGAACACAAACAGTTCGAGCTCCAGCAGTCACTGGGACAGTGTCCGGAGCTGCGCTACCTTCTTGGGGATGTGCGAGATCAGTCGCGGCTCGAGCGTGCCATGGAGGGAGTGGATTACGTCTTTCACGCCGCTGCCTATAAGCACGTTCCGTTTTGTGAATACAATTCATTCGAAGCGGTAAAGACGAATGTGCTCGGTACGCAAAATGTCATCGACGCCGCTCTGCGGCAGGATGTTGCCCGGGTATTACTTGTCAGCACAGACAAAGCTGCCAACCCCAATAGCGTGATGGGCGCCACAAAGCTTCTTGCAGAAAAGATGATGACCTCGGCGATGGAGTCCAAAGGGTCACACAGTACGATTTTCGGAAGCGTGCGCTTTGGTAACGTCCTCGGTTCGCGAGGCTCTGTGGTTCCTCTTATTTGCAATCAGGTCCGAAAGGGTGGTCCTGTGACCATCACGGATCCGCTAATGACGCGATTCTTCATGTCCGTCGAGCAGGCAGTCGAACTCACGTTCCATGCCATGCAACAAATGAAAAATGGCGAACTTTTTGTTCTGAAAATGCCTGCTGTACGTCTTGGAGATCTGGTGGATGTTCTCATCGACGAAGTAGCTCCGCGCTATAAAAAAACTCCTGGCTCTGTTAAGCGTCAGACGATCGGTGTACGGCCAGGAGAGAAAATGCACGAACTTCTGATGACAGGTGAGGAGGCTCAGCATGCAACAGAAACGGAAGCGATGTTCATCGTGCAATCACCCCTTTCCACCGAGGGTGCTCCGCGCAAGATTTCCCAGAGAAATCCCTATAGCTCCGAGTTTGTGCCGCTTCTTAAAAAGACGAAGATCAAGGAGATGCTGACTGGAGTACTTGATGCGCATTAGTTTTAGAGTGGGATAGCGCACATTTCGGTACAGCAAAACCTTTTCTGTGATTACACTGTAGCTATGCTCCGTGCACTCTTCGTGCTCCGTACAAAGGCAGCGGTTCTCGAGAATCTTCCCATTGCTGATGCGCTCAGGCAGTCTGGATGGGATTGTGAGTTTCTCATCGATCCGCAGTATGCCGAGCAGCAGGTTCCCCTGATTATTGAGGCGGGTTTTGCAGCATTTCACCCGTCCGGAGCCCGACTTTCTCTATTGGAGCAAACAGGGAAAAAAAATACCGGAGAATCCTCCGAAGAACTGATTGTGAAGAAGCTGCTGAGGATCGGGAATATACGGGAAATGATTTTCATGACGTTGCCTGCAGTTGTGCGTTTCACACTGCATTATCACTCCCGTGTCAGGCGCATGCGGAATTTTTTACAAACCCGCAAGCCAGCAATTGTTCTCCTTTCAGGAGACCGCCAGCTTGGTTGGGAGCTTGCATGCATCAAGGCAGCCAAGGAATACGGCATTGCCACACTCATAACGCCATATGCAATTCAGTTCGCAGAGGGTATCGCAGTATGTCGTGTGCGTCGCAGTGATTACCGCCAGCGGTTTCTTGTTTGTGGCGTCGTGCGGTCTATTGTTGCCAAATTCTTTCCCGATTGGACGTTTGTCTACAGGGGGCAGCGGATGCTTTACTATCCCGTTTCCGAGTCGCTTGCCGCGCACTTTCTTGGCTTGATGCCTAAAAAACCGTGGACTGTAGGAGGAGGGGATGTAGATTTCATGGCAGTCGAAAGTGCGTACGCGCGGAAGATTTTTCTTGAGGATGGCGTATCAGCGGATCACATGGTGGTTACAGGCAAGCCGTGCAATGACAGCATTGCCATTCCTATGGACACCTCACATGTGAAAGCGATGCGCGATTCGCTGGGCGTATTGCACGGTAATGCAATGCTTCTCTGTTCCATTCCTCAGCTTGCAGAGCACAATCTTCTCTCTTGGGATCAGCATTTGCAGGAAGTGGATTTTCTGCTTTCAACCTTTGCGTCACTTGTGCACACATCCGTTGTATTGAGTCTCCATCCCAAAAGCGATCTGCAACGCTATCAGCCGATTGCGGATAAGTATGGCGCGCGAATCGCAACGCAACGTATTTATCTCTTGCAACCGGCGTGTGATGTTTTCGTTGCCGGGGTCAGCAGCACCGTCACGCAGGCTATCGGTATAGGGAAGCCTGCCGTTGTTATTGATTACTTTGGACTGGATGATCGGCATTATTATGACAGCGCCCCTGGTGTTGTTGTGGTCCGTGATCGAGAAAAGCTGCGCCCCGCACTCGAGGCAATACTTTGCGATCAGTCGTACTACGAAAGCTTGCAAAATGCCCAGCGGGAGCAGGGAGTTTCTTGGGCGATGATGGACGGTCAATGCACCAGACGTATGGTTGAAGTGATCGAAAAGATGGCTCGGAGGCTCTGAGACTGCTTTACGAGTGATTTTTCAGCCAATCGGCGAGACTTCGCGCAATAAAAACGTCTGTTGCGGTGCGGGCTTCGGTGGTTCTGCCTCCAATATGCGGGCTGAGAAGTACGTTGGCATATTTTTTGGCGTGCCGGACGAGAGGATCGTTGCTGCAATGTGTCCCGAACTGCACTTCAGCGGCCAGGACATCCGCAGCGTAACCGGCCAACTCCTTTTTCTTTAGCGCAGCAAGCAGTGCTTTCTCATTAACAATTTTGCCGCGTGCAGTGTTGATGATCACTGCTGTCGGTTTCATCTTGCCGATTTCTTTTGCCCCGATCATGCCTTCGGTCTTTTCGTTCAGATGGACATGAATAGAGACGACATCACTGGTATTTAGAAGTTCCCTCAGCGTTCCCTGGCGGCAAACAGACTTTGGGATTTTGCGCTCATCGAGGCCGATCACCTTCATGCCAAATACTTTTCCGTAGCCTGCCACCATTGTTCCCAGTCTTCCGACGCCGATGATGCCAAGTGTTTTGCCTTTGAGTTCATGACCGCGAAAAGGATGACTCTCCCAGCGCCCGGACCGTACGGCATCGGCTGCAGGAACGATGTGTCGCATGAGGGCAAGCAGCAGGCCCCATGTGTGCTCTGCCGTCGAAGGGATTGTTTTGAGGAAACCCGTGGCACCTTTCAGGCTTAAAACGGCGATACCGTGCTTCCGTGCGTATGCCGCATCGATATGATCCGCGCTTGTGGTGGCCGTGGCGACTACACGGAGATTATTTGCTTCCTGCAGTAACTTTTCATCAAAACGCAGGCCGAGCTGAACAACGCATGCGGTGTATTTGTGGATGATTTTTCGGAGCTGATCCTGAGTAGGCATTGCGTAGTCAACTTCACCGAGCGTTTCGAGGATACTTTTCGCTTCAGGGGCGAACTCTTTGCCGATGGTACAGAGGATACGATGGGGCATAAGCATTTATTTGGATAATTTCTTCATCCAGAACTCCGCAAGTTCCAAATCCACCGGTTCGTTGATATCGATGCTTCGTTCCCGGGGCATTACGTATGCCATGGATTTTTTGCCGAACTGATCCCCCTTCAAAATGAGCTCCGTGCGCGTGAGATAGATGGCACAGTTACGCTTGAAGACTTTCTGGGCTTTGCTGCGGGGAGCGGACTGACCTTGCTCTTCCCCGAGGAACGGAAAAATCTGCCCGTCACGGATCACCTTCAGTTTCTGAGGGGCGAAATCCGGGATTTCTTTCATGCTGAAAACAGAGTCGGCATCTGTTTCTCCGGCAATACGGATGCACGCATCAATATCTTCTCCGGTGCGCAGAGGTGATGTGGGCTGGAGCATCATCACATAATCAAAAGACTTCTTTTCCTGTTCGTTCATCCATCGGATTGCGTGTGCAAGGACATCCAGCGCGCGAGCAGAGTCTGTCGACAGATCCGCTGGGCGTAAAAAAGGAGCTTCGGCCCCGTATTGTCTTGCTACTCCGGCAATATCTTCAGTATCTGTGGAAACGATGCAGTGCGTGAGAAGTTTGCTGCCTTTTACCGCTTCGATCGTGTAAGCAATAAGAGGTTTGCCATGTAACGGTGCGAGATTTTTCTGTGGTATCCCCTTGCTGCCGCTGCGGGCGGTGATGATGCCAAGAACGGAAGGCGTTTTTACCATGTGGAATGCAGAATACTGGAAAATATCAGGGTCGAATATCGGGATAACGGGATATCCGGTTATTTTGGCATTTGGATATCCGTATCTTCCCAGTTATAGACCCATCTACCGTTCGTCTTGCTTGCGAACCGGCCACGGTAATAGTCACGATTGAGCAGTTCCACGTGCGTCAAATCACGTGTTTCGGATCCCAAAATTGCTTCCCAGTCGGGGATCTCCTCTTGTGAAATTCGCAGCTGCTGTTTTTGTGGTAGCTGACTGAACTCCTTTAATTCTCTGAGGTGTGTCGGCGTGATCGAGACCGGGCCATCCTTCGTTTTGTCACTTGTGAGGATTGTGAAATGCCTTTCAATGACATTGGCGCCAAGGGCGATAGCTGCCTTTGTCGCCCTGATGCCGTCACGGGCAACGAGTGTATGGTCGGACCATCCAACAGAATCTGTGAATTGTCGTAGCCACTGCATTCTACGGAAGTTACACATCTCCAGTGTATTGGGGTAACTCGTGACACAGTGGAAGAACGTGAATTCCCTCTGGGCATTTTTGAGCAGCAGCGCAGTCTTTAGAATTTCTTCATCAAATGTTGCACCTGATGAGACATATATATGGTCAAAAGATTCAGCAAGATCCGAAATCAAAGGATAGCTTGCACAATCATAACTTGCGACTTTTACGATGCGCTCTGGCCAGCGAAGGGAAGCGACAAATGGGACACGGTTACGGCTGAAGACCGTCGTCATGGGTAGTACATTGTTTCTTTTGCATTCTTCGATAAAAAACTGGTGATCATCTTCGCTCAGATCAAGCTTTTTCAGACGTTCGTATTCCGCTGTGTACGGTCTCTTGATGATGCGAACCGTTCCATCGGGATCTGTTTTTCCTTCATCAAATTCCGGTCGGTGCGACAGATCTTCGGAGAAGATCGTCTGCATCTTTACTATATCCGCACCGTTTTCCGCTGCCGCCGTGATCATTTCGCCAAGGAGCACGCGGTCGCCGCAGTGGTTTTGGCAGAGTTCGACGATTAATTGGGTCATGTAGCTTGGGTTGGATACCGACAGTATCTACTTTCTTTTGTCAGCCAGACAAAAGAAAGTAGGAAAGAAAAGCTCTTTGAGCGCCAGCCCCCCTCCTCCCGGTCCTGTGTCTCGCTGGAAACGTCTCCAAGGATTCGGCGTTTCCAACTCGACTTGCTGAGGCAAAAGCAGGGTCTTCCCCTTCACCCCCCGTGGCGCGCGGGGCCCCTCCGGAGCTTTTGTTTATGACCTGGAGAAACATTCCTCCACCTTTTTTGCAGAAAGTACTGTTCCGTCGAGCGTTCCATATTTTTTCATCAGATCAGTTCGGAGAGTTTTCATTTTCGTTTTCTGTCTTTCTCCTTCTTTCAGTAATTCTTCGAGCGATTGCCCGCGATACACAGTTCCAATTCCCAGAGACTCAATGCACTGATTGTTGAAGTAGATCTCCGGATCGTCTTTTGGATCCCATGGCGCTGCAATGAAGGGGGTTTCTGTCAGGAGTGAAAGCCATACAGAGCTCCAGCCGCTTCTTGCGAAGTGCAGCTTGATCGCCGGATTGCCGATAACATCAGGTAAAGCTTTTTCGGCTTCTCTTAGGGCTCCGGGATTATTGGAGTAGATGGTCATTCCCAACTTCTTTGCATCAGTAAAGAGTCGCTCCAGACCGGGAATGCCTGTAACGGTGACGTAGATTCCTAGAGCAATGGGTTGTCTTGAAGGAGAAGGTTGGGCGATGGTTGGCGGCACCCATTCAGTATTCTGGATGCAGGATTCAACATCACCAGTGAATGAAAATGTGCCTGGATCAGTGAGGAAGCACTTTTTAAATGATTGTTCGATGGATTGAAACTTGGGGATTGCCCGATTGAGGACTTCTTCAGGAATGTCTATCTCCGGATTGTCCTTGGCTTGCGTAAGAATATCACTCTGCCAGCCGAAGGTGAGTGCAAATGATGGTGCAAGTCCGATGCTTACTCGCGGTGAGCGGTGCAATTCCAAAACAATATTGTCACCGTATGTGTTTTTCAAATACTTTTGGATCTCTTTGGATTGGCCATCAACGCTTTCCACCCATCGTTCCAGATATGTTGCATACGATTCTTGTCCGTAGAAAAGCGGCGCAAGAAGCTTGCCATATGCCTTATCGAGAATGACGTCGTGCATGCGAGTGCCCAAAGCCTCTTCCATGATCAATCGCTGTTTATTGCCGTAGACAAGCGGGACAACAATCCGGTTCCTGGATTTTCCCAGTTGTCCCAGAAGATCCGCTACAGCCAGAGCCCATTCTGTTGTTCGCAGATACGGCCCGGTGCCGTAGGCGAAGCTGGTGAGAATGACAGGGGAGCGTGCGGCGCTCATAGCGTTACGTATTGGATACCCTCAATGCTCGCAATTTTCTCCGGAGAATAGAGCCCCCATGGATCAAACAGGAATCCCGGACGTCGCATCGAAGACGCGAGCGCATGGATATCCATTTCGGGAAATTTCGGATGATTGGTAAGCACCAGTACGCAGTCCGCATCTTTAAAGCCCTGTTCGAGAGACGTTACAACATTCGCCTTGAGGGATTGCAGTTCTTTACGATCCGCAAGAGGGTCATATATGCGGATGGATTTGTACTTCTTCTGGAGCTTTTTCAGGATGTCGACCGATGTGGAGAAGCGGATATCCGATGTTTCAGGTTTACCCTTAAAAGCCATTCCAAGAAGAAAGATATTCATTTTTTTACCCTTTTCCTCTGCGCGCGCGAAGCGATCTACCAGAGATGCGACGAAGTCTACCATGCTTTCATTGATCTCGCGCGAGAGCCTGGGAAGTCTTGGCACTACGGATTTTTTTGATGATGCAACGAGCAGCCAAGGATCTTTCACTAGGCACATGCCCCCAACTCCCGGGCTTGGAAGGGGGATCGGGTTTCTGGGGTACCCGTCATTGGCTGCGCGGATCACTTTGCGCGCGGAGATTCCATGTTCTTTGGAGAGTTGCGCGAATTCATTTGCGAAAGCAAAAGAGAGATCGCGGAAGGCATTATTCAGAAGTTTCACCGATTCCGCCTCTTCGAGTGTGTCTACAGCAACAATCGTCGGAGCGAAGATGCGGAAGAATTGTGCTGCAGCTTCAAAACTTTCGCGACTAAAGCCGCCGATGATTTGTGGAAGAGACTTCAGTTCCTCAAGTGCCTTTCCTTCGATTGTCCGTTCTGGAGCGAAGGCAATCAGAAAATCCTCGCCGGCCTTGAGCCCGGATACCTTTTCCAGCATCGGGATCACGACGGATCTCGTTACGCCGATGGGAACCGTGGAGCGCAAAATGATGAGATCATGACGCTTCAGTACCCTGCCGATTTCGTGCGCTGCATCGGCAATGTACGTAGTGATGGCCTTGCCGTCCGGTCCGACGGGAGTGCCTACACAAAGGACGTAGATATCACTTTCATTCTGCGTGAATCTCTCCTTAACAAGGAGTCCCTTGCCGATGTGTTTGTGAAGTAGCGGCTCCAGTCCTTTTTCAAAAAAATGAGGGATTCCTTTCTTGAGCATGCCGAGAGTTTTGCGGTTCACGTCGATGCCCACAACCTGGATGCCAAACTCAGCGAGAGTGAGGGCAAGCGTGAGTCCGACGTATCCAAGCCCCACAACCGCCGCCGTTTTCACATGTACTTCACTGTGGCGCCAAAGTTCGAGAGGGGTGATCACGTCTACTACCTGTCCCTTTTCATCCACTGCGATGACGTGGTGAAACTTGTGCTCTGCAGCCTTGCGCTTTTTTATCTCGCGGTGCAGCTCTCGGAGCATGGTGCCAGCAGAGGGTGTCCAGCGGATGGTAAGCGGGCCTTTCACCATAATGGCTTCAATAGGTGTGCCCAAATCTATTCCTTTTAAGATCGCACGCCGGATGTCTCCGTCTGTGGCGATGCCTTTGAGTACTTTGCCTTCAGCAATGAGTGCGATGCCTCCGGGCGCAGGAGGTGATGCATGGGGTGCCCGTTCAATTTTTTGCATGACAGAACGGATCGACTGCCCGGGCCTTACAAGAAGTGGTCGTACACGAGGGTGCACGGTTCAAGTCTAAAGGCAAAAACAGCAATACTAAAGGTTTCGGACATTCAATTTTCGTTTTTTTCGATGAGGACGTAGGCTCTGTCCATGCATAGGCTGCAGAAGTATTGGCGTTTGCTTTGCAAAGAATATGCCCACCTCTCCGAGTGGGCGGGCTTCCGATTGCGCTTCGGCTTTCTGGCGAAGGCATATGAATCCACGCCTGGCGGCAAACGTGCTCTTTTTGTCAGTCTTACGCACCACCCTGTTTATGCCCTTATTGAAGGCATGCTGCTGTTGGCCTTGCGTATGCGCGGGGTACAGCCTGTTGTGCTTACCTATAGTTCTGCCCGATGGTCGATACTTACTTTTAAGGTTTTTGGTATTCGTAATTTTCTTTTCTTCGATGCCGATCTCCATGCTGTGGCAACTCCGGATGACGACCGGAAATTTGACCAGCTTTTTTCAGGAAAGCCGACCTTTAAGCAGCTTCTGGATTTTTCTCTCGATGGATGCGAAACCGGTGCGCATGCACTCTCGACCGTCGTGCGTAAGCTGCGCACCGGCGGAGGAGAACTTGGAGACAGTAAAACATTGCAAACCATACGGTCTGCATTTCTCGAGTCTCTGCGCGCCAGTCGTGCGGCTGCCAAGCTCTTTGCACGCGAGCGGTTTGATCATGTGCTTTTCCATGAAAAGGGGTACAGCCCCTTCGGCGAGATCTTCGACCAGTCTCTCAAAAATGGCTTTGATACCGTGCAGTACTACTTCGGACAACTCCCGAACTCCATTGTGCTCAAGCGTTACACGATAGCCAATCGTCGTGAGCACCCGTTCTCTCTCTCGTCTGTAACATGGAAGGCAATTTTGCAGGAGCCCTGGAACAAGCTGGAAGAGGATGCGTTCCGCTCCGACCTGAAGCGCAGCTACGAAGAGGGAACGTGGTTTGGCAGGAAGTTCCTGCTCAAGGACAAGAAGCTCAAAGCCCCCGATGAAGTCCGGGCGCAGCTTCATCTGGATACGACAAAAAAGACCGCAGTGATCTACTCCCACATCCTCTGGGATGCCACGTTCTTTTACGGAGAAAATCTCTTCGATGACTATGAGCAGTGGCTCATCGAAACTGTGAAGATCGCCTGTAAAAACTCTGCCGTGAACTGGATCATCAAGTTGCATCCCGACTACGTCTGGAAAATGAAAGATATGCCACCAGGTACTGATCCCCGTGATATTACTGCGCTTAAGGATTCCATCGGCGCCCTTCCCCCACACGTACAGATTGTGATGCCGGATATTGATATCACTACATATTCCTTTTTTGCAGTGACGGATTACTGCATCACTGTGCGCGGAACGATCGGCATAGAAGCCCCATGCTTCGGGATTCCCGTGTTCACTGCGGGTACTGGCCGATACTCAGGATTGGGCTTCACCAATGATTCACAGACTAAAGAGGAGTACCTGGAGAAAATGATGCATATTCAGGATTTCCCTCGACTGACACCTGAGCAGACCAGTCTCGGACTGTGTCATGCGTATACGCTCTTTGAGCGCCGACTGTGGAGGCATACAAGCTTTTCCACTGATCGTACGAAACTCAAAGGCGGTGCCCTCGATCACCATGTGCACATCAATGTGCAGTCCCCCGAAGAATTGCAACATTCTGAGGATCTTCAGAAATTCAGTGAGTGGTTACTTGGCAGCAAGGATGAGGATTTCCTTGTGTGATTATTTCGAGCATTCCCGTACAAACCTGAGGAAATCTTCCAGATCCCCCCACATGCCGTACTTCTCCACCTCACGACTGTGTCCGTAGAGATGGAAAAATTCCTGTTTCGTATTTTTGGCATGGATATACAAAGACTTTGCCAGTGCTACCCAGGACATCATCGCACTGTATGGCGTGCCGATTGAGCGTAACTTTCGATACCGCGAACGTAGTGGTCCTAGTGGGTCGAGAGCTTTCCAGAGTGGATGAAATCGCATGCGCATGGGGAACGGAGCGATTTGCAAACTTACCGGCTGCAGGAAAGGGTCTACCGCTGAAAATGCCAGATCTTCTGTAGTTCGAGCTTCGGTGAAGCCAGCCTCTTTCACTGCATTCTTCACAGCATTGTTTACTGCGCCATAGGGGTAACAAAAAGCTGTGCATGGCTTGCCTGTTTCATCTTCTACCCACTGCTTGCTCTCAGAAATTTCACGCTCCGCATCTGCTGCAGCAATCTCCGTGAGATTTGGGTGCGTCATGCTATGCGCACCAATGCGGTGTCGCCCACTGAGAGATGCTATTTGTTCCCTCGAAAGCATCTGTGCCCCGTGTTGGGCATGAGGGCAGATGTAAAAGGTCCCTTGCAGGCCATAGCGGTCGAGGAGATCTGCTATGCGCAGGTCCAATGTGTAGCCATCATCCCAGGATGTAAGAAAGTGCACGCCTAAAGTGTATGAGTAATTCGTATAGAAGGTATAGATGTAGTGCACTTTTCTCTCTACTCTTTTTGCATGCCCGTTCTCCTTCTTGATCGCGATGGCGTACTTGTTGCCCGCAGAACATATGATTATGAGCCTAAGCATATGGTTCCCTTGCCGGGCAGTATCACTGGGCTTCAGCGTTTTGGTGATGCTGGATATCGTTTCTTTGTGCTTTCCAACCAGTCGGGAGTCGGTCGGGGTTTGCAAACGCAGGAGAGCGTTGTTGCCTGCAATGAAGCATTGAAGGCGGTATTTCAGGAGCATGGAGTTATGATTACAGAATGTTTGTTTTGTCCTCATACAGAAGATATGCACTGCCCTTGCAGAAAGCCTAAAACAGGAATGTGGGAAGAGCTCAGGGCACGCTATGGACTTACCGCCGAAGAGTGCTTGATGGTTGGCGATCGTCCTGCGGATATTGCTTTGGGCAATGCGATTGGGTGTCCGACAGCGTTGATTGGCGTTACAACAGAGGAATGTCCTGAGCAAACGTATAGAGCGTTAGATCTTCTTCATCTGGTAGAGCAGGTATTATCTTGATGATATTAGGCTGTATACTTTGTAAATTTCCTCGGCCATGTGTTGGATATCATGTCGCTTCGCCCATGCCCTACAGTGCTCAGAAGAGATTTTCTTCTTGTCGAGGATCCAGTGAAGCCTCTCTGCAATACCTTGTGCATCTGCGGGGTCTACAGTGTAGCCACTCTCGGCATCTGCTATGGCTTCTGCTGCGCCACTGGAATTCGGTCCGATGACAGGAACTCCCCAGGCGTTTGCTTCGATGTAGACAAGACCAAATCCTTCAAATGTATCCTCAGACGTTAGTGATGGCATGAGAAATACATCGGCATTCGCGTACAGATCATTGAGCGTTTGATCACTCACCCTTCCAGGAAAAGAAACATCATTTTGCATGTTCAATTGAGCAATTAGAGCTTGCAATGCTTCGCCGTAGGAGGAGTGCCCTTTAGCAGATCCTGCAATGGTGAAGTGGAATGGAGCATTGTATATCTCTTTATACAGTGCACATCCACGAACTGCCTCCATCACCCCTTTGGATCCCTTTACCCCACCTACAAACAGAATCTGATGGACTGGATTATCTCCTCTTATTTCTTTTACTGAACGTATGGGAATGCCGTTGCTGATGATCTGCGTTTTTTCGATGAATGCATCATGGAGTGCTTTATCGTTCCTTACTTCCTTTGCTACTGCATCACGTGTGTATGTACTAACGGCAATGCACTTTGGCAAGCACTGGAGCATACGTCTTGCGAGCCATTTTGAAGCCCACCATCGCAGTGGTCGGATGCCATAGTTACCATGGATCGTAAGTACAGATATTTTTTTCAGTCGCTTCGATAGCAGGGAAACTACGAGTGCATACGGCTCGACCGTAAAATGAATGATATCGATTTGATGGTTGTGCGCGGCACGTTCAATTGTTTTCCATACTGAAAAAAGTACAAACGGCCGTGTCATCATTTGGAGTGGCTTAGGTAGTGTTGCTATATCTCCGCCTTGCCCAGAGGGCGTGCATGTAACAACCGTATGCCCTTTTCGTACAAGTTCCTCTAGTAGGTTTTTTGTGTAACGACTCCATCCATACGTGCCGTCTAATCCATCGCAAACAAGCAGAATACGCACAAAGGCACTCTAGCAGTATTTTGCGGGTATGCATTGCAAAGACTGTGAAATTTAACTCTTCAGTGCCCCCTCCGCTCTTCGTCTGTATGATGGATGTATGGGAATCCTTGACCGTATTGGGATTACACGAAAAATGACCAGGCCTCACCTACAGGCATTTTTGCAGAAGTATGCCTCATCACAAAACACGCTGGATATTGGTTGTGGATCACGAGAGTACGCTCAACTTTTTCCACAATGCACAACTCTGGAGATCGCCCCGCGACCAGGCGTTCCTGTAGATATTGTCGGTGATGTACATAACTTGCATATGATTGCAGATTGCACATATGACATTGTACTTTGCACGGAAGTACTTGAGCATTTGCACACCCCTGCTTTGGCAATTTCGGAAATGTATCGCGTCCTGAAGCCCGGAGGACTCCTCCTTCTATCTACGCGCTTTATTTTTCCGTTGCATGATGTCCCCGGAGATTACTTTCGCTTTACCAAGTATGGGCTACGTCATTTGCTGCAGCGGTTTACTATTCTGGAGCTGACTGAGGAGGTGGGTACTGTGCGCACGCTCGCGGTGCTCTTTCAGCGCGTGGGTTTTCAGTGTGAAACGTGGGGCTTACGACCATTGAAGTTGTTGTGGTTTGTGCATGCGTGGATTCTTTATTGGTCTTCATTTCTCATTACCAAGGAATTTGGTGATATCCGTCATAAGCAAGAAGATCACTGTATTCTGGCGTCGGGTTACTATGTGGCAGCACGGAAGCCTTGCGTGGGCATTCTTTGAAAATCCGGACATTTTAAGGACGCCTTCGGTTTCTTCCAGGTCAAAGAGGGGATAAGCTTAGACTTCGTGGCTACCAAGACAGCTCTCATCACCGGCATTACCGGCCAAGATGGCTCATATCTTGCAGAATTGCTTCTGAAAAAAGGGTATGCAGTTCACGGCGTTGTTCGCAGGGCATCCACATTCAATCGCGGTCGCATCGATCATCTTTTTTCCGATATGTGGCATCCGGATGCCAAGATTTACCTGCACTATGGTGATCTTGGCGACAGCAACTCCCTTCTACGGATTCTAAACGAAGTAAAGCCCGACGAAATCTATAACCTTGCTGCGCAAAGCCATGTCGGTGTGAGCTTTGATATGCCAGAATACACGGGGGACATTACAGCACTTGGAACGACGCGGTTACTGGAGGCACTGCGTACCAGTAAGATCCCGGCGAAGTTTTACCAGGCAAGTAGCTCCGAACTGTATGGGAAAACAACCACCCCCATACAGAACGAGGAAACACCATTTTATCCACGTAGTCCTTATGGATGTGCGAAGGCCTATGCGTACTATCTCACAAAAAACTACCGCGAGAGTTATGGTATGTATGCGGTGAATGGCATTCTTTTCAATCACGAATCACCACGCCGAGGAGAAAATTTTGTTACAAGAAAGATAACTCTGAGTCTTGCAAAGATCCTTGCAGGCAAGCAGGAGCGTTTGTATCTTGGCAATCTCGAGGCAAGGCGAGACTGGGGATATGCTCCGGAGTTTGTTGAAGGTATGTGGCTGATGTTGCAGCAGTCAGAGCCCGAGGATTACGTTCTTGCAACGGGTCGCACAGCTTCTGTACGTGAGTTTTTGGAACTGTGCATGAAGCACTTGAATATGTCTTATGAAAGAAGGGGATCAGGAAAGGATGAAGTGTATTTGGATACAAAAACAGGAAAGACAATTGTTTCCTTGGATCCTCTCTATCATCGTCCGGCTGAGGTGGACTTTCTTCTCGGTGATCCCTCAAAAGCGAAGAGAAAATTGGGATGGGAGCCGAAGATTACTCTTGAGGATCTGGCGAAGATTATGCTGGAGGCGGACTGCAAGGATCATTTAACAATCTATTAATCACACAGAGATAAAATTCACAATATAGATCCACAACGCTTTTTTTCCAGGACACCCATTTCATTGTTCGTCCAAAATACACCGAGTGGTGTCGGGCTCCCGAGCCAGGAAGATTCACAATGATGGTATCTTAGTAGTATTCCCCATTTTTCTAACAGATGTACGTTATTGAGATAAGCCATAAATGCTGTTGGGGGAATGGTGAACACACCCCGGCCGGCTTTCAGTATCTGCTCTGCGAGAGGATCATCGTACGTTTCCGTAACCACAACAGAGCCTATGGGCAATGATCCATTGAGTATTCGCACTTGGGACGAAGCTTCTGTCAGATTCCAAGATAGGAAACCAGGAGAGGTGGCTGCTTGAAGTGCCATGAAAAATACACATAAATAAACAATCCATTTGTGGTGTTTGTAATGCTGCACGATATTCCCTGCAATAAGCGCTGCGCAAATCTCTGCAAAGAGTGGGCCTCTACCGAACCAGTCTCCTGATGGAGCACTGGTGAAGGTGAGTAGCAGCCAGCTCGCAAAGATCCCAACGACATATGTTGTTATTTCCGGTTTGATGATGCCTCGGTACGTTAGCCAAGCGAAGAGTGGCGCGAGAATGATGACTGGCGTGAGAATAGGCCCTACATTGATCAGCAAAATGAGTATGCTTGCCAAGGGTTTCCAAAAAGCTTCAGGGAAAATAGTTGTATTGATGACATCGAGTGTTGGTCTGATGAACCACCAGTGCGGTGCTGAAAAGTAGAATGTGGATGCTAAACGGGGAAAGAGGTTTGGAGTTTGTGGTCCAATAATACATACGATGCTTGCAAGGGCACACATGCTCACGCGCAGATGATTTATCATCGGCGCTCTCAACAGATGTGGCAGCCCAATACACACTAAAAGGAGGCCTGCCGCCAGAGCCCATATACTGGGAATGCCAGCGAATGTGAATGCGAGTGCCATGCATATGACAAATACTTTGCCGTCAGTCTGGTTGCCATTTCCTTGGATGTATCTTTGGAGATGCTTGAGACCTAAAATACCAATCATTGTTCCAAACAAGTAGTGCGTTCCTGCATGGAGTGTAGATGGCAGGCTTTGAACCTGTTGGCTTACAAATGCTGCCCCATCCCAAAATTTGGGGATCCAGAGTAGCCCCACAAAAGTGATGAACGCACTGCTCCAGATGAACCATGCTTTGCTGGATTCTTCGTCAGAACAGATTAGCCAAAGAACAGCGTAAGACATTGCGATTGCACCCAGAGTGATGACCAATAGAGGGATAGATGGCAATGACCATCCATTTGTTGCCAGGTACAGCAATGAACCAGTTTCAAAGAGATAGAAAGGATATGCGACAGGAATGCTGTAGTTGAATGGATATGCCGGTTTTAAAAAGTTATTGGCGAGTGCGCTGATAAATAAAATACTGCGCTCTTCATCGTGATGAGATCGGGGGCCTCCAACGAGGTATCCTAACTTTGCGCTTGCAATCGCAATACTAGTGAAGATGGGAATACAAAGTGTTCCCCAGAGACTTCTCCTATAGCGCCATGTATACAACATTCCTCTTCGCACAATCCATGCCCCCCATAGAGCTGCAAGTATTCCTGTAAAAATCGATACAACGTGAATGAGTGTTATCCATCCAGTCAGTCCTAGCCAGGCTGCCAATATTGGCAATATCCCGAATCCTAGTACCATACGATATCCATGATTTCCTCTGAACTCCGGAAGGAAAAGTCTTATTATTATGTGCCCAACAACGTCACATGCGCCAATAAGGAGCATGGTCTGATATCCAAAAAAAGACAATCCTGCGATCCATGCACTCATTCTAGCATCGTAGATCAGAAGAGCATCTGAACCAAATTTTCTATTTCATTATGCAATGAGCTATTCGCATTCTCTTCTGCATTTACTGGAGATGATTCATACTTCTCTTCGATGCGTAGAAGAACAGCAATCATCGGAAGCATAACCGCATTGATTCTCGTTCAATCCCTTTTTCTTGCTGGCTACGCCGTTATTCTCCTACGTACCGAGATTGCCCGTGATCCCGATGCAGTTGCCTCCCGCCAGCTCTCGCCATTTCTGGAATTCGGCCGCACTGTCGATCGTGCGATCAGCTTTTTCCTCCGTGCTCCTCAGCCAAGTCGCACTCTTCCCAAAATGGACATCACCATTGTGCCATCAGATTGGGATCGTCTTCAGGAGAGCCTGCCCAAGGAGGGGGGTATCTATGATCCCGAACACATTCCCTGGGTAGCTGCGAAGCTTTTTTCAGAGGGCCGGGCTTGGGACATCCATCTTCGTATTCTCGGAGAGTTGGAAGCTGACTGGTCGCGCTCAATGCAGTCTCTGGAAATCCGTTTTCCGGAGGGTGATCCGTATCACAGCATTCAACATCTACATCTTCTGCTTCCGGATGCGCATGCATGGCTAAACGATATTCTTCTTATGCACAGGAGCCGGGCACTGGGGTTGGTGCATCCTGATATAGACATGATTCAAGCAAGCATAAACGGGCGAGGTCCGATGGCGTATCTCTCTCAAGAGGTATGGAGCTCTGCGATGGCTCAGCGGCAGGGGAGAGGAGGATCTGCGGTCCTGTATGGCGTCTCGCCAGATGCCGCCGATGCTCTCCCTGCTACAAATGATCCTGCGTACTGGCAACAGGATGGTCCGGCAGATACCCGCGCTCCGGCGGATGCACTAACACTTCTTTTGGAGCTTTCCCGTCCCGGCGCAGACAGTGATCCGGAGTACTTGAGCAAGCTTGGACAGGTGATCGACATCGATCGTCTGGCTGCTTACATCGCTTTGCGACTTTCCATGGGAAATCCCGAGGGGTCAGCGCGCGAATTGCAATTACTCTATCGCAGTGACACAGGACGTTTTGAGCCGGTTGTATGGCATATGGATTTGAGTGATCCACGTTCCATTCTCGCTCCATCCGGCATTCCTTTGATCGATACTGCCGCACGCGTACCTTCTATCCGGAGTAAGGCTCAAACAATTCTGCATGAGATGCGTGCGGATGCATCAAAGGAGGAGCAGTTCGTATCGCAGATGTACAAGGATATCGAAGCACCACTCTTTGCTGACAGGTGGAAATTGTCCAGTAATCGTATGGTACGTTCTGCGCTGACTTCCCAAATAGATCTTATTTCACATATCCACTCAGAAATTTATAACCAGATAGAGTCCGCAGAAGTACTCATCGACCAGCGCGTTATTGCGCAAAGTACAGATCTCCTTCTTGCTCTCGATGTGAGTGCGCGTGGTCCGGTTGCTGCGGAACTCCTTGGTATTCAATTTCCTCCGCGGTTTGGTGAATATGTATCGAAAGGATTGATCCGGCTTCTACGCGATATGGGAGACAGCGTACTTGGCCCCAATGATTTACCTGTTTCCTTCACGGTATCCGGTAGCACTGTATTTCTTAAGGAAGGGCAGGAGCGTTTGCTCTGGCCGGGAAATCCGGCAATCACTCCCGAAGGAAGCCTGCTGCGTCCGCCGCATCGCCGTCATAGATTCTACCTTGTGCGTGATCCCACAGTACCCACACTTACGATCGATGCCCTGCCTCTTCCGGTGATCATCGGTAATGCAATTACTAAGGGGAGCGGTTCCATCCTTGGTGTCGCCCTCATAGACGAGACTGCGTCCTTTGGTTCGCTGGTTCCGCGCATCGATCGCACAACATTCCTGAAGCGCAATCCTGTCTTCAAAGCCCGTGGAGGAAGTGGCATAGTGCTGACGGGAAGTCCTGTGATCAATGGTGTTGTGCTTATTCCTCCAGATATTTCGTTGATCGTGGATGCGGGAACGAGGATGCGCATGGGAAGTGGTGCATCGCTTGTGGCGTTTGGTCCGGTTACGATGATAGGAAGTATTGATGCGCCTATACGCATCGAGCCCGAACGATCGGGCGGAGCATGGGGAACAGTTGCTATTGTCGATGCACCGGAGCCTAGTGATATCCGGTTTGTTCGAGTAGAAGGCGGCAGAGGCGCCACAGTCGGCTCTCGTGTCTTTCCTGCCTCTCTCGTTTTTGCGGGGAGTCCGGGGAGTATCACACAGGTAGAGATCCGGAATGCCGAGGGGCCGGTAGCTTTGGCTCTTTCTCGTGTATTTGCAGATATCCGTGATACGACGGTTACTGGCAGTTATCACAGTGGTATCAAGATCGAAAGTGCACTTGCGGGTCGGCTAGAAAATGTGACGGTTTCCAGCTCTTCAGGTGCTGCGATAACACTACTGGGGTCCCCCGTTGTTCTTCGTAATATCATTGTGGATGGTAGTGCTTCGGCGTGTCTCCACATTGCAGATCGTGCAGCACCGCTCATCGAACACTCACGGCTACAGAATTGCGTAGTAGGAATTCAGACGATGAATGGAGGACATGCTATTGCAAAGCATGTGACGCTGGTGGGAAATGGCATCGGATTTTCTGCGCAGGGCGGTGTGCCTGCGTTTGGCGCAGGATCTATCGTTGCAAACGATACGGTGTTCATTGATAACGCTCAGAATATTCTGGAAGGAAGTGGGGGGGTGGTGGCGGTGGAATGATGGTTTTGTAGAGACGAAGCGCAATTGTTTCTTTGTTGTGTCTTCCACCTTTGTCCGGCGACAAAGGTGGAGCCAAAACACCCGGCGCGCCAACACCCCTCCGCACAGCCCTGCGTCTCGCTGGAAACGCCTACAAGGATTCGGCGCTTCCATCTCAACAGCGCTGCGGCGCAGAGCAGGGCCTTCCTCTTCACCCCCCGTGGCGCGCCACCCCTCCACCTCGCTTACAGTGCCATATATTTTCTTCCTGCCTTTGTTATTGGCTCTCCATCCAACATCGATTTCAGGTCATAGATCAATCCTCCATTCTTCGTCGCGCCGATCAATCCTTCAGTTCCCACTGCTAGATATTCTTTATGTGGAACCAAAAGAACCACAGCGTCATAGGGGCCACTTTCCAGAGTGCCGGATGTCCAGCCATGGCGCTCGATCACTGAGGGCTGCATGTATGGATCGTGCACCACCACGGTGTGACCGTGTTTCGTGAGTGCGGCGATCACATTGCCGGATTTACTGTTACGAGTATCGGGAACATCTTCTTTGAATGTCGTACCAAGGACGAGAATCGATGTGCCCTTCCCTCCGAGTGTCGCGTGAATTTGATCTGCAACGAACTGTGCAACAGCTTCATTGACAGCTCGTCCTGCGGTGATCACCTGCGTATCCATTCCGAGCGTCTTTGCCTTTTCCACAAGGTAGTACGGGTCTACACCGATGCAGTGTCCGCCGACGAGACCTGGAGTGAAGCGCAGGAAGTTCCATTTTGTGGATGCAGCATCCAGGACATCTTTACTGGCGATCCCGAGCTTGCCGCAGAACATCGCGATCTCATTGATGTAGGCGATATTCAGATCGCGCTGTGCATTCTCAATCGCCTTCGCCATCTCCGCTACTTTGATATTCGGAGCCTTGTGGATTCCTGCTTCCACAACAGAGCCGTAAAGAGCGGCAAGTGTCTCCAGTACTTCCAGTGTCTGTCCCGATACCACTTTCACAATCGTCTGCAGTCGGTGCTTTTTATCCCCCGGATTGATGCGTTCTGGACTGTAGCCGAGAAAAAAATCTTTGCCGCAGACCATGCCTGAGGCTTGCTCAAGAATAGGTCCGCAGATTTCTTCCGTGGTTCCTGGCCATACCGTGGACTCGAACACCACAATCGCACCTTTTTTCATATTCTCTCCTACGGCCTTGGAACCTGCGCGCAGGATTGTAATATCGGGTTTATTGGCATCATCTACAGGTGTTGGTAATGCGACAATGATGATGTCGGCTTCAGTCATGCAATTGCCCTCCGATGCGAAGCGTATGGTTACCTCCTGTAACTCTTTTGTGCCGAGTTCTTTGGTGCGGTCGTGCCCTGCGTTGAGCTCACTGATGCGTCCTGCATCAATGTCGTACCCAATTGTTGTATATCCATTCTTCGCAAAACCATGTGCCAGCGGGAGGCCGACGTAGCCGAGTCCTACAATGCAGACGGTCGGGAGAGATTTCACAGCACTCAGTGTACGGGAGTGCGGGAAGGGATGAAAAGGCGGGAGGGTGAGAATCCTCTATGTTTTTTGCGTTTCCGCCTCTTCCTGCCTACAGTTCCCCTATGCGTCATCTTGTCTTTGGTCGTGCCAATAGTCCTCATATTCAGTTCTTCCGCTACTTTATTGTGGGAGGGAGTGCTGCTGTGATGGATCTGGCGTTCTTCACGGTGATGGTGACGATGTTTCATGTGCATTATGCCCTCGCTGCTTTTGTGGGCTACATGCTCGGGCTCGCATGGAACCATTTCCTGAGTGTGGTATGGGTCTTTGATACAAGTAAGCATCAGCGTTCAAAGGAAATCGCCATTGTCTTCGGGATCGCCATTGGTGGTTTACTCTGGACGTGGTTACTTCTTTATCTGATGATTGATCTAGTGGGTATCCACGAAGTGATGGCCAAAATGATCTCGCAGGTGATTGTGCTCGCATGGAACTTTGGGATGCGGAAGGTGTATGTTTTTCATTAACGGCGAAAAGTATGAAGTATTGGGTATGAAGTACTAGGTATGCAAAGCACTGATTTGGGATACTTAATACCTCATACTTCATACATAATGCTCACACATGCCTCCGAAGATTGCCATTATCGCCGGCGCAGGCCCTGCAGGACTCACTGCCGCTTACGAACTTCTGAAAAGAACGGATATTCATCCGATAGTTCTGGAATCCACGCAAGCCATCGGTGGCATCGCGCAGACATTCAACTACAAAGGAAACCGTATCGATATCGGCGGGCATCGGTTTTTCTCGAAAAGCAAACGCGTGATGGATTGGTGGTTCAATATTTTGCCGGTACAGGGGCACCCTGCCGCGGATACTGCGGAAAAAGGACATGAGATCGATTATGCAGCGGAGGTGATTGTGGAGTTTCTCTGTAAGGAATGTGCTTCGGGTAGTGATGCATTGTGTGTGACAAAGCCCGCGCCGGATCCGGAAAAAGAGGATCAGGTGATGCTGCAGCGTCCTCGCTTGAGCCGCATCTACTTCCGCAGAAATTTCTTTCCTTATCCCATTGGCATCACGCTGACGGTTGCCCGGAGACTTGGCATCATAAATACCTGCCTTATAGGTTTTAGCTATATCAAAGCACATCTCTTTCCCCTCAAAGATGAATCTTTTCTCGATGCCTTCTTCGTGAACCGCTTCGGTCGTAGACTCTACGAAACTTTCTTCCGCGATTACACGGAAAAAGTCTGGGGCGTGCCGTGTAGCCAGATTCGTGCGGACTGGGGAGCACAGCGCATCAAGGGTCTTTCTCTCAAGCGAGCAGTGTTTCATGCGATAAAAGATCTACTCACGTCGGATTTTGCGAAGGCTCAGGCAGAGCGAGAAACCAGTTTGATCACACGGTTCTTCTACCCAAAGTTTGGCCCTGGTCAGATGTGGGAAACGGTTACTGATCAGGTTCGTGCTTGTGGAGGAGAAGTACGGATGGGGAAGAGAGTAGTGGGGCTGAAGTGGAAAGAGGAGAGTGGAAAGAAAAAAGTACAATCTGTCACTATTGAGAACGTTGAAACCGGAGAAACCGAGGAGGTGCTCTGTGATTACTTCTTTTCTACCATGCCTGTGCGGCACCTGATTGGCATGATGCACCCAAAGCCGGATGATCGGGTCTGTGAAGTTGCGGAAGGACTGATCTATCGTGATTTTCTCACAGTCGGATTACTGCTTAAGCAATTGCATGTTCAAGAAAAGGGTAGGAAGCCTGCTCAGGATGTGCCGGATAACTGGATCTACGTCCAAGACGGAGGCGTGCATGTAGGACGCATCCAAATCTTCAATAACTGGAGCCCGTACATGGTTGCAGATCGCAAGAATTCCGTCTGGATTGGTCTCGAATATTTCGTGAACGAAGGAGACAAGCTCTGGGTGATGCCGGACAAAGAATTGATAACGTTAGGCATCGCTGAGATGGAGAAGATCGGCTTTGCGCGCAAGGAAGATATTCTCGATGCATGTGTGCTACGCATGCCGAAGGCCTACCCGGCCTATTTCGGCAGCTATAACCAACTAGATATTGTACGGGATTTTACCGTGCAATTCTCCAATCTCTTTCTCATTGGTCGTAACGGTATGCATCGCTACAACAATCAGGATCACAGCATGCTTACGGCGATGACTGCGGTGGATAACATCGTCGCGGGCATGACCAATCATCAGAATATCTGGGATGTGAACGTAGAGCCCACGTACCACGAGGAGAAGGCGCAGTCAGAGGTGGACAGTGAGGCGAGGAAGCGGGTTGCCTAAGTCTCATTCTCACACCGATTGGCCGTGGTGTTCCATCGGCAACCGATGTTCACTTGGCATCGCATTGCGCGCTCCTCTGCGGGGTAACCAGACATGGTTCCCAGGAACGTACATGTGCCCGTTCTCTGGTGGTCGATGCGGCACATCTGATCTGCTTGATCATATTTACAGAAGAAGTTGCCATGCCTTTCTTCGGTACAGCTGAACGGTTGCCGGAAATGAAATTGGCAAGTATTGGCGTTGAGCACTGTGACGCATTTTGGCTGGATGTTTCCGGCATAATCACGGTCAAATTTTGCATCCCAGCGACAGCGGGTATTGATATTTGCACGCAGCACTTCCGTGCAGTTCACTTGCGTGCGGATTCCTTCGCAGCTGAGTTTTTCTGAGCAGTACCGGTGTCCGAGATACAATTGCCCGCTCCGTTCTTTGCCGTATCTGCAGAGATCGTTTCCGGTGCACTGAGTCACACTCGGGATACCGATACAGCGATCCTGATATGTTGCCGAAGCACATGACGATCCGTTCCAGATACAGAGTTTGCCGTCGGGCCCCATGTTGCCGCAGGATTGCTGGTTGCGCTGAGCACATGCAGTCGTGAATTCCTGTAGCCAGATCTGATTCATATCGTCGGTACACCGCGTAGTGGTCGTTGTATTCGGATCCCACCTGCAGGGTCGTTGGTTGGAGGGGATTCTCCTGCCGTTGATACCGGTTTTCGGACATGTGTCCTGATTTGCGTATTCACTGCATTGTCGCTTGGGTACGCAACCCAGTGCTGCATCCCATCTTGCGTTGTCTGGTTGTGGCGGGTGTGGAGCAATACCCAGACAGCGTTCACGCGTCATGGTTTCAAACCGGCATGCAGAGTCACAACCATCATTCGAGACAGTATTACCGTCATCACATTGCTCCACGCCGGTGCGGGCTGAGCCATCGCCACATCGCGCATTGCGGCAGGTGCGCGTGCATGCATCACGAGTGTCGGTATTGCCGTCATCACACTCTTCTCCTGCCTGTAGGAATCCATCGTTGCAGGCAGCGTTTCGGCATTGGGTTGTGCACGCATCAGTATTAACGGTATTGCCGTCATCACACTGCTCCACCCCACTATAGGCTAGTCCATCTCCGCACCGCGCTTTCTGGCAGGCGATGCAACTGTCGTTGGAAAGCGCATTGCCGTCATCGCAGGCTTCTCCTGTTTGCAATAAGGCATCGCCACATCCGGATACAGCACAGACGTTTCCGAATGCGTCGTAGTCCAGACCCGATCCTCCTGCAAAGAGCTGCAGACGTTCCGTAGTCGTGAGTGTCCGTTTCCAGAGACTGACGGAGTCCACAAATCCTGCAAATTGCCTTCCTTCCGCAGTTCCGATTTTAAACGGTTGATTTGACGCTCCTATGCCGCTGTTCCACGCAGCCGTTGTCGCTGTGCCCCACTGCAGATCCGATCGTCCTGTTTGGATGCCGATCGTTTGTGTCGCGGGATCCATCCATACGGTAATCAGGCTGTAAAGATAGGTTCCATTCATAGGGGTGACCGGCGTGGAAACTTCCATGCGTTGTCTGCCGTTCATTACCGTGAAGATAAAGTGGGTGCTGGTTACCTTCAGATTCCATTGTCCCGGCTTTTCTGCGATGCCACGGAAGGAATTTTGTGCATTGGGCCATAGCGTTGGGTACACCCAGATACTGAAAGTAAAGCCATGCTGCGTCGTATCGTCGACGGAGAGCGATGGAGATTCCGACATCAGACGTTCTCCATTGAAACTTGCCTCCAGCCCGACTGCCTGACCGATTCTCCCTGGGCCCGGGGTGATGCCCGTAGCATCAAAGGTCTCTTCTGTGAGAGGTGAATTTCCGTGACTGTCTGCATGTGTGCGGCTTATCACTTTGTCGAGCCGCCAGTGGCTGACGAGGCGGTTGAGCAAGCATGCCCCTTGCGGCTGTGCAGTACATACGCTCGGCAATCCGCTGCAGGTGAATCCAAATTCCAGTATGCATGCGTTCGAGCATCCATCGCCGCCTGTGAAGTTTCCATCATCACATGTTTCTCCCACATTTAACGTTCGATTCCCGCACATCCGCACGCAAGTGCTGCGTTGTTCGCCGGCGCAGCTGAATCCTGCTTCTACTGCGCACAGTGCAGAGCATCCGTCGCCTGCAACGATATTTTCATCATCACACTGTTCGGAAGGTCGCTTGATACCGTCGCCACATACCGCCGTGCGGCATGCATTCGTACAGGTATCGGTGTTTACAGTATTCCCATCATCACACTGCTCCACGCCCGTTCTGATGAGTGCATCACCGCATATGGCGTTGCGGCAGGTTGCGGTACATGCGTCTGTCGCTGTCGTATTGCCGTCATCACACTGCTCCTCACCTTGCCGGATGCCATTGCCACATACAGGTGTCCGGCAAGTATTGCTGCATCCGTCGGTATCCACTGTGTTGCCGTCATCACACTGCTCGCTGGCCTGCACGATGCCGTCGACACAGGCAGGGGCTCTGCATGTATTGGTACAAGCATCGGTGTTGATCTGATTTCCGTCATCACACTGTTCATTGCTTTGTACTACGCCGTCACCACATCCTGCTGCGAGCGGTTCGCAGGGGTTGCGGATGAAATCAGGGCAACCATCACCACGTATATAGGTTGTGCCGGAGCAATAGCATGCACAATTATTGCCGATCGAACATGTCCACTGACTGCTGCAGCATTTTGCAGAAGTACCCTGGATACATGCGGGGGAATTACCTGTGCAGGACGCATTGGATCTGCATGCATTGGAACATGCATCCGAATTTACCGTATTGCCGTCGTCACATTGTTCCCCATCATCTATGCGGCCATTGCCACAGAGAGATTGGGGCGTACCCAATTCCGTTGACGAGATAAAGTTTGTGAAAGAACCGTCATTGATCAGCCAAATACGCCCTCGAAACGAGAGTGTCTGATGATCGCGCATGGGTGTGGTGCAGGGGGAGGTATGCGATTTGCTCCAACGTTTGCCATCCAGAGATGTATATATTGCTTTGAAGCAGTTGGGCGCTTGTATGGTTGCTTGTGGATCCGGTGCATTACCGATCGCTACCAGGCGCTCTCCGTGGGCAATCATATTTCCCGGATAGAGTGCATATGTCTGTGTCTTGAGGACGCCCGGCAATGTACTTTCTGCAGCTACTCCTCTTCCTCCTGTCGTGGAGCTTTGGACGTAGCGTCCACTAGAGATAGTCCACACTTTCCCAAGGAATACTGCTGGTAGCGTGGAGTAGTTGCTGTCTACCTGCGCCCACTCAGCAGTCGCATTTTCCAGTGAATAGATTCTTGCTCCGGCGATGAAAAGTTTTCCCTGAAACACATATGTTCCACTCTTGTAGAAACCGGAGTTTGCCGGAAATGCTGGGCCTTCGGTCCACGTGATGCCGTCAGCTGAGTAGATGCTCCTGCGGATATTGCAACCAGCTTGTCCTCCGCAGGTCGTGCCTCCCATCACCCAGAGCTTTCCATTCCACTCTATTGCAGAAGCGGCATACACCGCATAAGGAAGCGTTCCTACCTGTGTCCATGTTGTGCCATCGGCGCTGGCAAAGACCTTATTCGAAACGCCAGAGGTCTGTATACCGCCAATAATCCACATTTTTCCAAGGGCAACCGCAGAAGCAAATTCTTTCACTCCTGTTGGCGCTTTTGTTTCCGTTCGCCAGCTGATGGTAGGTGCAGCCGGTGGGTTTTCGTTGCGGCATATACTGTTGCATCCGTCGCCGTCTGCAAGATTTCTATCTTCGCATTCCTCAGCGTCTGCCAGCCGACCGTCTCCGCAGATAATGGTGAATCGACATTCGTTTGTGCATGCATCGGTATTGTCTGCATTCCCGTCATCACACTCTTCGGAATTTTGGCGCGTGCCGTCTCCACATCGTGGAAGTGTCTGGCCCATAACTGAGCTACGTATGATGCCTGCTGATGCAAGTGCGATGATGCCAAGAGCGACCATGCTGGCATTCCGTTTATTGCGAGTATGCATACCGGAGAGGGAAGTGGATGTCTGTCTTTCGTGTGCAGTTTTCCTATAATTATAGCATAGATCTTACAATTTGACCATTCTGTGATTTGGCGGATATCTCCTTACGTCTGAGGAGACAATTTGTCTTTTTTTAAAGCGGAAACTATAGACTGAGCAGATTTCATCGCCGCCCTTGCAGCTGCCTCCCAGTGAGCACACTCCGCAATAGTCAACTTTTTATCGGCAGCGATCCTGAGCATGAGCTCAGCAGCGTTTGTGTGTACTACGGCGTTTTGCTCCATGCTCACTTTACGCATCAGCCTACGCAGTCCTCCCCATATCTCTTCTCCTTTGGAGGCATTGAGCTCTAAGAGCTCAGGCAGCAATCGGGATGCCTGCTCCGGAGATCGCATGTATCCGCCAAGGCGGGACACTCGCTGTATGAAGTTTTCCAATCCGGTATGTGTACCGAGGATGCTTTGCCATCGGCCCTGCAGATTGGGGATTGCGGCCATTGCCATCATAGGACTAGGGATCTCGACCTCGAAGTGCCACTCACGATTTTTTCCGCAAAGAGGTCGATGTTCCATTTCCTCAAATGGGTCTTTAGTACCGTGCACCACCGAAGCGAGACGGGCATTCAGTAGTTGTTTGAGAATCCCCAAGTACACACCTCGCTTCGCATCACCATTGCCGTTTGCCTTATCAATTCTTTGTAATAAAGCTTCGAGTGTCGCTGTATATTCGTAGCCCTGCAACTTGTGAGATCGTAGCAACTGGTCAAGATTCATGGCTGTTGTTTCGGCATCTGCAAATGTGGATAGCCATAGATCCGGGTCGATGCCATTTTCCACATAAGCAGTTGTGTCATCTTTGCCGCGGTCAGCGCGTAGTTGCATATCCTCAAGCGAGGGAACTACAGGCGCCCTCTTTTTCCCGTAGATGATGGGAGAATGCATCGTGTGCTCCCCCAGAAAAATTTCCACCGATTGTGGTCTACTAGGCTTAAGCGGCTTCATGTTTATAAAAGCAGTCATTGGGAATCTAGGCGTTAGTGTGGATCTCCATTTTTCAGATGGAGCGAATATCCGACGTATCTCGCGTGGCTTTTTGGATCGCAGACATGGCTTCTGATCATCACCCCGGCTTTTTTGCAGGTCTTGCATTGCCTTCCAGCTGAGGGGATGCGCTTCTACTGAAAATTGTTCTTTGAATTCCTGAAGTTGCTCAATGGATGTCACATGATCCATTGCGTGATAGTCCTCGCTTGCCCCACGAAAGAGGCGATGTGCTTGCACCCGTATTCTCTCGGCAAGATCATCCAAAAAAATTTCTGACGTGCAGATGGCAAGCTCTTGGGATAGGGAAAATAGATTTTTATGATGATGCACAATTTTTTCAACCTGGTTCCCTCCATCATTTTTTCTGCCTTGAGGAGGATTTTGATCATTTCGAAACAGAACTTTTTGTGCATGATCCATTGCCTCTGCTTCTATGTCACGTGTACGTGATAGCTCCCTATGTTTATCGATCCATGGAGCAATAAATCCATGGAGAGCCAGCAGTTGCTCTTCAAAGTAGGACCGTATTCCTCTTCGCCATTCTACTATCCAGGCATGCACAAGGTTGCCTGATGTGTTTGGCGGTTCTTGTGTGGGCAGCTCAGGAAGATCGGGGATCAATTTCCGAAAATCTTCCACAATCGGATTGTTGATCATAAGTAGAGTATTCAATTTTATATTGTATATATGTCAATGATGTGTTTTAAGGCTTATGTATTTGCTTTATACCACTCCACCGCTTTCTTTACCCCTTCCACAAACGGCGTTTTAGGATCGTACCCAAAAGCCTTCTTTGCCTTCGAAATATCGGCAACGTAGCGGATCACTTCGCCCGTCCGCGATTCTCCAAGTTCGATCTTCGACTGCGATCCTGTAAGCTCGATGATCATCTCCGCAAGTTTGAGAATGGTATTCCCTTCGCCGAAGGCCAGGTTGTACGTGTCATTTTTTACGGCATCGAATTTTTCCAGAGCTTTGATGACACCCGAGACCGCATCGTCGATGTAGGTGAAGTCGAGACACTTGGCCTTGCCGAAGATTTTCAGCGTCTCATTTTTCCGTGCCTGTCGTATGAATAAGGGGACAACACGGATGGAGTCATCGTAGGCACCATACACATTGCTGAAGCGGATGATCACATGATCAATCCCGTAGCAACGCGTATAGGCATGTACAAGCGCTTCTCCGCCGACCTTGCTTGCGGTATAGGGGCTTTCACAATTCTCCACGCGTACGAGATCCTCGGTGAGGTGATCCACCTGAAGATTGCCGTACCCTTCGCGGGAGCCGGCGAAGAATATTTTCTTTGTGCCATTTTGCCGTGCTAATTCCAGAACATTGAACAGTGTTATGAAGTTATCCAGCGCGCGCGGAGGATCCTCGACAAGCTCGTAGACGCGGGCATTTGCACCGAGATGAATGATTACATCAGCTTTCAGCTTGGAGCTTTCAGCCTTCAGCTTTTGTGCATCGCGAAGGTCGATGATGTGCGTAAGTGCATTGACCGCCGGATTCCATTTGTTTGGCACCCAGTCGACGCCAATCACCTCATATCCCTTTTGGAGGAGGGTTTCGCAGAGACGGGTGCCGATAGTGCCGGAGGAACCGGTGACGAGGATGCGCATAAGTGAACGAGTTTATGGGTGTACTCATGTATGAGTATACGATTTACCCTAGTACACTAATACACTAGTACACCAGTACACCACTCTAATGCTCTCTCTTATTCTTCCGACGTACAACGAGGCAGAGAACATTTCCGATCTTCTTCCGAAGATTCGCAGTATTCTCAAAAATACTCCTCACGAGATCATCATCGTCGACGACGATTCCCCGGACGAAACATGGAGAATAGCGCAGAAGATTGCGCATGATCTTGGGGATGTCCACGTCATCCGCCGCATCGGACGTCGGGGTCTTTCCTCGGCGGTTATCGAAGGATTCCTTTCTGCAAAAGGTGACGTTCTTGCAGTCATGGATGCCGATGGTCAGCACGACATGGGATTACTTTCTACATTGCATGCAGAAGTGGCAGAACATAGTGGTATTGCCATCGGTTCGCGGTATGTTTCTGGCGGGAGTGTAGGGGAGTGGGACGAGCGGCGGTACATGCTCAGTCGCATCGCGACCCGCATGGCCATCGGGCTATGCGCAGTGAAGGTCAATGATCCCATGAGCGGGTTTTTTGCCATTGAACGATCGGTATTCGAAGAAATCCATCCGCGTCTCAACCCGAAGGGATTTAAAATTCTTCTCGATCTTCTCGTACATGCGCGAAAAGGAACAGTGGTGAAGGAACTCCCTTTCGCATTTGGTATCCGCACGCATGGGGAGAGCAAGCTTTCGCGGCGCGTGCAGTTGGAGTTTCTGGAGTACCTCTACGATGTAACACTCGGTCACATCATTCCACTCACATTTGTGAAGTACTGCATTGTCGGATTGTTTGGCGTGGGAGTACATCTCACTGCGTACATGACATTCTCCGCACTTCTTGCACATGGTGCGAATCTTTCTCTGATGGGATTTTCCTTAGCACTCCTAGGAGCTATAGAAACAGCAATTCTTTTCAATTTCTGGCTCAATAATCTCTGGACCTTTGCACATGCGCGACTGAAGGGGCTCGGCATCATCTGCGGATTTGCAAAGTACAATTTTGCATGTGCATTCGGCGCGCTCGCCAATTACGCCGTGAGTACGTTTCTCTTTTCCCGTGGATGGGCGGAGATTGGAAGTGTCATCATCGGTGCGTGTACAGGCATCGTATGGAACTACACGATGAGTAGAGCGTTTGCGTGGAAGAATGCATAG
>SXGT01752650.1_pt1 | contig 61791 bp, 48 predicted proteins | sample 3176221 | NCBI WGS metagenome assembly SXGT01 (sample SAMN11356862, study PRJNA531348) | freshwater metagenome | isolation source: freshwater sample F1-120 | place: China: Fuxian Lake, Yuxi | collected 2017-12-25 | reverse complement strand
GCCGCTCAATGCCATCATCGGGTTTTCGGACTTGCTGCTGCACGATGCCGGCCACATCGACGATACCGAACGAAAGCAGTTCATCGGTGACATCTACAGCAGCGGCCAGCACCTGTTGCACCTCATCAATGACCTGTTAGACCTCGCGCGCATCGAGGCGGGCCACCTCAAACTCGAACTGGACGCCGTGTACCCGCGCGCTGCCATCGATGAGGCCATCGATGTGGTCAGCGGCTTTGCGAAGTCCCGCGACGTGAGGATCGAAGTGGCGTCGGTATCGCAATTGCCAGTGGTGGCAGATCGCTTGCGCCTTCGGCAAGTGCTGGTCAACCTGGTCGGCAACGCCATCAAGTTCAGTCCTCCGGGCGCAGTTGTGCAATTGGGCGCCGAAAAGGCGGAGGACGGCCACAAGCGGTTCTGGGTCAGGGACCAAGGGCCGGGTATGGCCGACGACCTCAGGGCGCGGCTGTTCGAGCCGTTCGTCCAGGGCGACGACTCGCTGGCGCGGCAGCACGCTGGCAGTGGCCTTGGTCTGGCCATCAGCCGGACGCTGGTCGATGCGATGGGTGGCCGCATCGGCGTCGAAAGCGCGCCCAACGTCGGCTCAAGGTTCTGGTTTACGTTGCCCAAAGCCGCGGGCGAGACGCTGCCAGCCAAGCGAGTCACGCTGAGCGGCCACTTCAGCCAGACCCTACACGGGGTCAAGGTGCTGGTCTGCTGCCGCGATGAGCGTGACGCTGCAGCCCTGGCGGACCCGCTGATGGCCCTGGGCGCTGAAGTGCGGCAGACGGCGACGATGGTGGCGTCGCTTGAGTCTGCCCTTTCCGACCCGCCCGCTGTGTGCGTGTGCGACGACTTGCTGGCCGACGGTTCTGCTGATCAGCTGTTCTCCGCGCTGCGCAGCGATCCTGAGACGGCGAAGGTCGCCCAAATCATGATTCTTGCGTCCAGCGGACGCACACGGTCCACTCCGGGTGACGACCGCATCACCTATGCCATCAAAGGCACCTTCTCGGGCGACGACTGGGTGGCCACGGTGGAGCGAGCAGCCGGCCTTTGCGCGAGGCCGGTGCCGCAATTGGAGCCGGTCAATGGACAGCCATGCGTGCTGGTAGCGGACGATAACGACGTCAATCGGGCTCTTGTCGCCCGAATCGTCCATCGCGTCGGCGCCCGTGTGGTATCTGCCGCAGATGGCAGGCAGGCCGTCGACCTGGCGAGGCTCCACAAGCCGGCGCTGGCATTGCTCGACCTGGCGATGCCCGAGCTGGACGGTTACGGTACACTGGCTGCGCTGCGCGCGGATCCCGCGTTGGCGAGAATACCGTGCGTTGCCGTAACGGCGATGGCCATGCGGGCAGACGAAGCGCGGGCCATTGCCGCCGGCTTCGACGAATTCGTCACCAAACCCATTGACGTTACACGCTTTGAGGCGATGGTCCGCCGTTGGATTCTGACCGGCAAGACCGCGGCGGCCGTTCAGTCATCGTCAAACGGATAACCCGGCGCCAACTTGCCCAATTCGCGATACTCGGCCGCCGCGGCGTCGTAGATCATCCGCATGCTCAGCGGCCGGTCCAAGTCCGCGGCAATCATCCCGGCCCGCAACACCGCGTTGCGAATGTGACCACCGGTCAGGTCAAAGCTCTCGCCCATCCACTCAAAATCGATACCGTCGTCGTCCTGCGGCAGTTGCGAGGGCAGCATCACCTCCCACATCCGCTCGCGGTCCTTGGGTGTCGGCATCGGAAACTGCACGCGAAAGCGCAGCCGACGCACGAACGCGGCATCGATCGAACTGGCAAAGTTGGTGGTCAAAATCACCACGCCGTCGAATTCTTCCAGCCGCTGCAACAGGTAGTTGACCTCCAAGTTGGCGTAGCGGTCGTTGCTGCTTTTGATTTCGGTGCGCTGGCCAAACATGGAGTCGGCTTCGTCGAACAGCAGCGCGGCCCCAACCAGGCTCGCTTCGCTGAACAGCGAACCCAGGCGCTCTTCGGTCTCGCCGATGTACTTGCTGACCACCCGCGACAGGTCGACGCGGTACAGCTCGACGCCCAAGTCCTTCGCAATCAGCCCCGCCACCATGGTCTTGCCGGTGCCGCTTGGACCCGAGAACATCGCCGACAGCGCGCGACCGTAGCCCATCTTGTCGCCAAACCCGAACTGGTCGAAAAGCCGGTCGCGCACCCGAGCGAAGCGGGCGAGATCCTTGACCTGGCTCAACGGCTCTGGCGCCATCACCAGGTCCGTCCAGTCCTGCGCCACCTCGACCCGCGAGCCGTACTGGCGCAGGCGACTGGTCATGGTCGCGCTGCAGGCGCCGCGTAACTCAGCAGCGGTCGGCGCCACGGTCGACAATGTCGTGCCGCTTGCCGCCGATTTTGCCGCGCGCTGCAGGGCCTTCTGGGTCGCAAATGCGACTGCGGCAGCCAGCGACTCGACTTCCAAGCTGGCGTGTCGACTGGCGTCAGCTAACGATTCTGCCGTGGGCTCATCGACGCCCTGGGCCACCAGCGCCGCACGCAGCAGCGCCTTGCGCGCATCGATCGGCAGCGGTGGCAGTTCGAAATTCGGCAGCCCTGCCTCTTGCGCCAAACGCGCGCCGACGTCGGGCGACAACGGCCCCGCGTGCAGCAACACGATCGGCCGGCCCATGGCTACCAGCGCCGCAACCAGCCTGCGCAGCGCCGCCGGGTGCTCTCGAACGGTCTTTTCCAAGCGCTCGGCGCCGTGCAGCGCCCAGGCCGCCGCGCTCAACCGCACTTCCGCGTGTAGTTCGCCAAGCAGCGGCGTCGGCAGCCCACGCTCGAAATCGAACACCGCGCCCAGGTCGATGCTGCGCACGGCAGGCGCATCAGGTCCCGCGGCAGCCTGCACCAGCGTCGAACCCGCAAACCCGCCCATGCCGGAAAGCAGCAGCGGCCGCCCTGCCCCCAACGCGCGACCCAGCACCTCGATCCAGCCCTTGCGCGCCTCGACCAGGGCCGGAACCAGCGCCGGCGGCACAGTCGGGGCCATCTCAAACGGTCGCAGCGGGCTGTGCGCCGGCAACGCTGCCTGCAAGAAGGCTTGCAGCGCAACGCCAAGACCAACCTTGCCGTCATGTAGGGTCAGCACGCCCATGCGGCGCAACTGGCCGCCTTCGTGGAGCAGCGTGCGGGTCCAGGCCGGTCCTAGTCCGGCGGGTTCCAGCGCAGCGTCGATGAGCGCCGGGTCGGCGCCATCCGGGTAGCCCAACCGCGCCGCCACTGCGCGCGCGACCTGGCCCATGCGAGGGTCCAGCGAAATGGACGCACACAGGCCAAGCGCCAGCCGCGCGGGCGGCGACAGATCCAGCAAGTCCGCAGCGAGGTCCAAGCGGTCGGTTGGCTCGCCGGCAACGGGCATCGCCGCCTGCAATGCGGTCCGGGCGGCGCTCAGCGCGCTGTCATCGGGGTCGGGTGCGTCGAGCAGCGCGCGGGTGGCAGCGCTGCGGGCCACTTCAGGCCGTTCGTCGGCGCCTGCGGTCGGCGGCGCCCAGCGGTCGTGGGCCAGTCGAAGCAGCAGATGGGCGGCGGCGCGTTGGCGCGGCCCCAGGGTTGGCAGAGGTGATTCGTCGGCCATGATTGGTTACCAGGGCGGCTAGGGGCCGCAACGAGTCTGGCGACCATAGCGCAGGTCAACCCGGCCGGCTATGGCAGCGGCAGGTCCATGACCGGCGGCGCCTGTTTGCCGTGCAAGGTCTCAAACCGCAAGCCGAGATCGGCCCAAGTTCTAAGCGCGGGGTCTTGCGTCTGCCGGGCCTTGCGCCCCCAGCCCTTGGGCCTGACGCGGGTCGGCGTGGCACCCCAACTCGGCGGACTGGCGCGCCATTGCCGCACCAGGTCGCGCCAGCGCCAGGCATCCTGGCCGAGCAGCAGGTAGTCGAGCGCCGCGTAGCCCCAGGCCGCATCGCCGCGCAGCGCCCATGACAGCAGTTCGGCCATGGCGTCTGCGACCCACGGCACGAATGCGACCTGCTGTGCCAGCCAGTCCCAGCCGTGATCGCCCGTCGGCGTCTCCGGCCCGCGACCGCTGCGCGCAGTTCGCTCCATCAGGCTGCGCAGCTGGTCCACGTTCGCCAGCGGCACTGGGCGCAGCTTCCACAGCACTTCATGCGGCTGGCGCGTCCACGCTTCAGCATACCGCTCGTGGTTGGCCAGCACATGGTCCAGGCGTGGCGCAGTGCTGGAGCCGCCCCAGCCGGTTCCGGAACGCGTGCCAGTCAAGTCGCCATAGCGGCTGCCCCAGCCCGCCGTCCAAGGCAACAGCCGCACGGTCGCGGGCTCGTTGGCAAGCGCGTCGACCAGGGCCTGCCGCTCCAGGTCGGTGCCGTGGTGCAAGGAATCGTGCAACGCCGCAGCGACAGCCGGCAACCAGTCGGTGCGCAGCAAACATACGTCACCGAGCCACGTCCACGCCGGAATGTCGACTTCACGGCCAATGAGCACGCTGGGTCCGCCCATGTACTCGGCGCCTTGCAACGAGGTCCGCAGCGCCTGCCGCAGGTCGCTGGCGGCTTGCAGGTCGAACGAAAATGGCTGGGATCGGACCGCGAGCGTCATCGGGCCTGCGCTACGGGCCCAGGCGCGCATGGGCTGCCGCGTGCAATTCCGGCAGGTTGCGCAGGCAGTAAAGCGCAGCCGCGCCCTGGGCTTGGTCAACGGCAGCGACTTCGACGATGTGCTCTGCGGTCCAGACTGGATCGAGCATGGCCAGTGTGCTGGCGAGGTAATCCCCGCCAGGTGGACGCAAGACCACGCGACGCAACAGGACGAGCGAGTGGTGCCGGTCGTCGACGTTGGCACCACCCGGCGGCGAGATGGCGGCGCAGGCGCGGGCGGCCCACCAATCCGGATTGTCGAGCGGCCTGGCGATCGGGCCGGTCACTGTGGTCCATTGCGGCTCGGCGATCGCAAGCTGCGCAAGCCGGCGCACGAGTTCCGGCGCGACATCCAGCAACACGAATGCCTGCAACACGCGCAGGCGAATCTCTGGGTCCGGGTGGCGCAACGTCCGCAGCATCGCCTCGGCGTAGGCGTCGCGGCTCGTGCCGTCCAACGCAGCCCACACCACTCCAAGTGCCGTGCCAATCGAACCCTGGCGCTCCAAAGACGCGTCCAACGCCAAGGTCTCGACCGCCTGGTCCCACCAACCGTCGCCAAGCATGACGCCCAGCGCCTCGCAAGGTGGCTGCAACACCGGGTGCCCGGCGCAGCGCCACGGCGTCGTCGTCCCCCAGTTGGGATCCAGCTCCGGCGCGGACGCACTTCCCGACTCTACGTGTTGCGTGCAGTGACACGCATACAACCGCCAGTTGCCCGCGCCTGGGTCATAAGTCGGGAACCCAGCCGCGAGCCGCTGGTAGTGCCGCAGCGGTGCGTGGTCCACTGGTGGACTCACCAGTGAGGACAGGACTTTTCGGCTACAAGCGGTACAGACCAGGTTGTTGCAGCCGGGGCCGTGGTTTTGCCGCGACCACTTGCGCGCGCTGGGCCACTCGGGCAGCAGGTGCTGGCCGCCGACCAGCCAGCCGTCGTCGATGCAGGTGTGCATGGTAGTCACCGAGGGCAGCAGCGGAAGCGTTGCAGCAGCCCGTCAGAGAACTTGCCGCCCATCAAGTCGCGCCCGCTTGTGCCGTCGCTGCGGCAGCAGGCGTGGGCGCCGGCTCGTCCGGGAACCGCTTCTTGCCGTCGGCCTTGGCCGGCTGCAGGCCGCACGTCTCGCGCAACTGCTCTTCGCTGTACGGTGCGATGTACCGGTACATCTGCTGCCCAGCGCTAAACGAGGCGCCATGCGTCGCGGCCGAAGTCATGATCTCGACCAACGTGTGCGCGTGAATCGGCAGCAAGTAGCCGATGCACGCTAGACGGGCCTCGGAGGCGCCGACGCCTTGCAGCAGCGAGTTGGTATTCATCAACGCGTTGGTCGTGCCCGACGGCCCGCCCGCGAGCGGCAGGCTCATCGCCCGCATGGCCTGCACCCACGGGTCGAGCTCGTTGATCATCAGGCGCTTGGTACCTTCGGACCACTTGACCAGGGCCTCCTTGTCGCTGGCCTGCAGTTCCATGCGCTCCAGTTCGCGCCGGCCGGGCTGAACTGCGGCGTCCAAGCTGTCCACCGGACGCGCCGACATGTCCACCGGCGCTGGCGTTTGGCCGGCCTGCGGCGGCCGAACTGCATTGGCGACCGGCTGCGCCACGCCGCGCGTCGTCGCCTGGCTATCCAAAGCCGCAGCCGGCCGGCTGGCGGCCGCCGGAGCGCCTGGCGCAGTATGGACGGCTGCATTGCCCATGTGTTCGACGTACCACATGTGCTGGCCCTGCAGCTTGGCCAGGATTTCCATGTTCAGGCCTGCAGTTTGGGCCACTGTATTGAGCTGCGCGGTGGCACTGGCGTCGGCCGCCTTGAGGTGTTCCTTGCCAAGCACCTCGGTGCCGAAATTGTAGATGAACGTCATCATCTCGCGGATGTTGGCAGCACCCGCGGCCTGGTTGGCGATTTGCCGCGCGGCGTCAAACGAGTCGATGTTCTGCTGGATCTGCAGCGCACTGGCCATGACCTCGTCGAGCGCTTTCGCCGTGTTGGGCACGGCGCCGGCAAAATTGGGACGCATCGTCATGCACTTCTGTTTGAGCGTCTCAAGTGCCGCCTTGCCGGCTTCCGATGCCCCGCCGCCCGCAAGCTGCACCCTGGCGTCAAAGTAGGCCTTGACCTTGGCCATGATGCTCGCAGCGTGCGGCACGCCGTCGATCGCGGCCTTGCTTCCGAGATGGCGTTCAAAGTCGAGCGCCTCACGCTCGAACAGCGGATTGGCTGCCGCGGTGGTGAGCGCCGTCTGCCGGTCCGCGCCCATCGGACCAGGGGCTGCGCGCGACTCGGCTTCGTGGCTTGCCGGGTTGACCGCGTTGACGTTGAACTGGCCCGGAGCGGCGCCCGCTTCTTTGTTGTCGGTCGCGCCTTCGACCACGCGAACATTCTGGTTCGACGTGCCGACGGTGCTGCGCTGGACCTGTGCGGCCACGGCAGGTTCGACCAACGTCGGCACGGAGGTCGCCACGACTTGCCCGCCAGCCAACACGTGGTAGGTATGCCCCGGATCGTCCCGGCGCACATTCTCCGAAGGAACCGTGGCAACGACCTGCGTCTGCCAGCCACCCGGTGCTGCCCCCACCGCGTGCAGCGAACGAGCACTGGGCATGGCGGCCGACGTCGGCTGCGCCGCCCCAGGTGCCGCTGGCGCTGCGCTCGGATCCTGCGCCTCGTGCTGGGTCCGCTGCGCGATATTGCCATACATCCCGCCCACTTCGGGCGAGGTGTTCAGAATCGAGGTGTTGGAGCCGTTGCCGCGCACGACCTCTTCCATAGGCGTGCTGCCCGGCTGGGCGTTGTTGACCTGCGTCGTCACCCGCTGGATGTCGGCCAGGAAATCGTCGCTCGGAATCACGGCCGTAGCGCTGGTCACTTCGTTGTAGGTGACGCCCTTCTCCAGGAACTCACCCAAGCCGCCGCCGGTTACACCGTAGTCGTCTTCGCCCATGTTGCGCGAGACCCACAGCACGCTCATCAGGCCGTCAAAAGCCGTCGGCTTGCGGATGTCGCGGGCGCCAGCTTGCAGCGTGCGCTCGATGTTGAGCACCACGGTGCCGTTCGGATACCACTCGGGTTGCAGCGCGCCCAGCCGCATCATGCGGGCGTAGTTGGTGTTGTTGTCGCCCGGCGGGACGCTGATCTCGCCCGGCGCGTACCACGCCGCGTACTTGGAGATCGGCTGGCCCTTGTCGACCGTGGTCAGCGGATCGCGGGTGGCGATCATGTGGCGGTAGGCCTTGAGGCGCAGCGCCCGATCTGCCTTCTTGGTGGCGACGGTGTCGGGGCGCGCGTGGGCGGCAAGCAGCGGTTGCTCGATCGCCGCATCGACGTCCGCGGCGACTGTGTTGATATCGTAGAGCTTGTCGACGCTCTGGTTGCGCGAACTGTACGGCGTGATGCGCTCGGCCGGAATCGGATTGCCCTTGAAGCCGAACTCCGCGGGGGGCGCCGCCGCCTTCATGGCGTCGTAGGTCCGCGTGCGATCGGTGAACGACGGCTTCTTCATCTCCGTGACGAGGTTCAGGTAGAACTTGTCCTTGAGCCCCGCGTCGCTCAGATGCGCCTCGCCGTCGATGTCGGCAAACTTCTGGACGGCGATCGGATCGGGCGAGCCCACCGTCTGCGTAGCCGAGCGGGCCTGGCCGACGTCGAGGAACGCGGCGATCGCCTCATGGCGCAAAAGGCCCACATCGGCGTACTGGCTATCAAAATCTGCCTGGGTCTTGCTGGCGCCGGCCAACTTGGTCGCGAGCGGTTGGGCGATGTCGCCGAGAGCCTGATCCTTGCCGACGATCGACGACAGCGCCGCGCCTTCGGTCAGCGGTTGCGGTGCCGTGGGCGCGTCTGGCGCCGTATTGGCACCTTGCGGGGCCTGGTCGCGGGGTGCCTGGGTCGCGCCGGCACCGGCATTCTGGGTTCCACCGCCGGGTTGACCGGCTGGGGCAGCTTGGGCGTCTGGCATCGCGACCTCGGCGGCAATAAGAGCCCGTAAATCAATAACTCAGTCAACTTCGGCAAACGGCGGAGCGACGAGTCGGCTTGCAAAGTCGCGAGTTTGCGACCCACTGGGCAAGCAATGGGCGCCGGAAGAAAATCGAGTAGATTTCTTACAGGCCCTAACGGCAGCGGGAACGCGAACCGTCGCCGGCTAGTCTAGCCCCGGTTGGGCTGTCCGGCCAAGGACATCGCAAGCGCGCGCGGCAGCGGTGGGGCCTGTGCGCCCAAGCCTGGACTCAGCGTCGCTCAGCGTCAGCGATGATCAAGACCGCCCCGGACTCTGCCGTAATTTCATGGGTCTGAACAAAGGGGGGTACATGCCTACTGGCACAAGGCCGGTTTTGACACCCCGCAGACCCCAGCGTTGCAGACCAGCCCCGCGCGACAGGCGACCGCCTGCCCGACGCTGCAGCCGCCGCCGTCGTCGGCGAGCTTCTCGCAAGTGCCTTTGCCACCGCCCGCCAGTTTGCAGGTCAGGCCATAGGCGCAAGCCGTGCGATCGCCGTCAAAGTAGCCGCACGGCTCGCCCTCTTTGGCGACGGTATAGGCGGCGCAGACAGCTTTCTGGTCATGGCAATAGTGCCCTGCCCCGGCGTCGCAGTTTTTGGCGGTGGTGTCGCAGGCCTTGCCCAGGCCGGCAGGGGCGACGCAGGTGCCCGCGATGCAAACCGCAGGCGCAAGGCAGACGTGGGTCTTGTCGCAGGTACCGCCGACCGGAACGCGCTGGGTGCAGACCTTGACTGTCTGGGTGGCGACGCACGACAGCCCGAACTCGCACTCGGCCGTGACCGCGCAGGCCTGGCCGACCTTGATGCGCGACTGGCACTGGCCGCACATGCCGGCGTCGAGGCCGCCGCACAGCCCGCCCTGGCACTGGCTGTGGTCGCCGCACGGCTGGGCGTTCTTGCGCTTACCGGCTTTGGGTTGGCAGGCGGTGACCGCGTCGATGATGGTGTAGAACTCGCACTCAAGCGACCCCGGAATCGCAGCGGCGCAGCTGTTCACGGACGCTAACGTCAAGCCGGTGTCCGGGGCGGTGACGCGGGCCATGCAGACGGCGGCCTGGCGTTTTCCGCAGTTGGCGAGGTCGCCGTACTGGCTGTTGACGAGGTACGGCGCGCAGGTGGCCATGGCTTTGCACCAGGCCGCGCCCAAGGCGTTACAGGCAGCGGTGTTGGCATCCTCGTCCGGGGCGCTGTCGGCGCAACCCATGGTAAGGGCTGTGGCAATCCAGATCGCGCGGCGCATGGTTTCTCCCGGCCAGACGGGCCAAGGCGCGCGACGTTACGGGCACTTTGAGGTCTTGTCCAGGCAGCAGTCGCCGATGGTGGCGCAGGCCGCGTCGCACATGCAGCCACCGACCTTGCCGATGCCCCCGCAAGCGCCGTCGCAGGTGCCGCTACAGGTGCTGGCGAAGTCCTTGCAGCAGTCGCCAAGCGTCAGACACGACGAATCGCAGTAGCAGCCGTCTTTGCTCTGCTTGCCGCACGAACCGGCGCACGATCCTGGTTTGCCGGCAACGCAGACGGCGGTGCTGGTCGGCAGGCCCACGGCGCAGAACTCTGGCCCGACGCAAGGTGTCTCCAGAGCCCAAGGTCCCCAGTTGGTGGCCGTGGTGTTGCAGGTGGTCGAGGTGCCTGCGCACGACCCGACTGAGGTCTGCTTTTGCGCCTGGTTGACGCCGGCGACCGTCGTGCAGCGGTACTGTGCTTTGGTCGAGGTGCCGCACGCCGTGCCGCTGGCCGCGTAGGTGCCCTTGTTGGTGCAGCAGGTGTTGCCCGGGCTGCACTTCGTTACGGTGGTCGCGCCAAAGCCGATCTTGACGCTGACCGACTGGCAACTGGTGTCGGCGTTGGTCAGGTTCAGGAAGACCGTGCCGGTCTCGTCCATGCCGGTGGCGTCGGGAAAGTAGCTGAGCGTACCGCTCGCCGCGGTCTTGCAGCAGCCGTTGACCTTGGCGCCGCTAACCGCCGTGTTTTGGTAGGCGTCCGAACCAAACGGGCAGGACACATCCAAGCAGTCGGTACCGTTCGGTCCACTGCTACAACGGTAGTACGCGCACACTTTGACGGGCTTGAGCGCTGTCCAGGTGACATAAACCTGAGGGTCGTACAAGTTGGTGTCATCGGTGATGCTGTACTTGAGGTAGTCCTTATCGGTGGGGCTCTGCAAAAGAACCGACGGATCGATGAACACGGCACTGCCGCTGTCCGAGAACACGCCGAGGTCGAGGCTGGCCGAAGTGGTTTCTGTGGCCTCCCATTTGTCGGTCTGCTTGCATAGGTCGGGCGCAGGCTCTTTGCAGGTCGGCGGCGTCGCTTTGGTGCTGCCGGCCGTGCAGGTCTGGCCAACCGGGCAGGCCGAAACCGTGGTCCAGGTGCTGAACGCCGAGGTACCAAAGCAGCCGGTGCTGGTGCCGGCGCAAGTCGAGAAGTTCTTGCGGACCTGGATGTTGCTGCCGCTGCACTGGTACTCCGTGGTCGCACCCTTGCCGCACAAAGTGCCAGTCGGCGCAAACGTGCCCAGCGCCGAGCAACACTGCGAGCCTGCGACGCACTGCGTTGCCGCCTTGCAGGTGCCTGGGCTGGAGACCGAGGTCACCGAGCACATCTCGCTCGCCAGGCAGGCCTTGTAGGTGGTCCAGTCGCCCCAAGCGTAGTTGGCCGACGAGGCCGAACAGAGCGTCGAACTGCCGGTGCAGCCGCTAGTCGCCTTGCGCACCAGCACCTTGCCGCCGGGCAGGTCGCTGTCGCACTTGTATTCGCTGGCGACGGTCAGGGTGCCACACGCTTTGCCTTTGGGCGAGTAGGTGCCGTTGGCTTCGCAGCAGGTGTCCGTGCCGGCCTTGCACACGGTCGCGGTTGGGGTGCCAAAGGTCAAGCTGGCCGCAACTTGGGTGCAGGCCGGCGTGCCGTTGGTCACCTCAAGGTAGCCGACAAACGTGCCGCTGGTGCCGGTGCTGGGCTTGGGCGACAGCGAAATCGCGCCTTTGGTGCCCGACATGCAGCAGCCGTTGACCTTGGCGGCGCTGACGGTCGCGCTGGCGGCATTCTGGCTGCCGGTCGGGCAGACCAGGGTCTGGCAGTCTTTGCCGCCAGCGCCGGCGTTGCAGGCTGTGTACACGCACACCTTGACGTTTTGGGCGCTGGACCAGGTAAGTCCCAACTGCGGCGCAAAGTTGTTGGTGTCGTCGGTCACGGTCCACTTGACCACATCGACATCGCCCGGGCTGCCCATCAACAGCGGCGGCGTCACGGTCTTGCTGGCGGTGGCGTCGCCAAAGGTGCCGAGGTCGTGGCCCTTGGCGAGCGAAGTGCCGTCCAGTTCATAGGGATCCAGCTGACTGCACACCGGATCGGTGGCCTTGCACAACGGCACTTTGGTCTTGTCAGTCGCGTCGCACACCTCATTGTCCTGACAAGCGCCGATGTCGGTCCAAGGCTGCCAGGCGTAGTAAGTGCTGGCGCCGCTGCAAATCGCGGTGCCGCCGGTGCAACCCGCAAAGGCGATGCGCTTGCGCTGGGTCTTGCCGTCCGGGGCGCAGCCGTACTCGGTGGCCAGCGTCTTGGTGTCGCACGCGGTGCTGACGGGCTTGACCACGCCATTGTTGCAACAGGCGCCGCCGGCACAGGTACAGTTGGGTAGAGGTGTCCACTTGTCTTGCGCGACGGTGGGCTGGCAGCTCATGCAGGCGTCCGCCGGGTTCTTGACGCCGCTGACCATGCAGTTGCCGCCGATCTCGCAGGTGCCCGCCAGCCACTTGGCGACGCATTGTCCGGTCTTGCTGTCGCAAAACGGCACCTGGCAACTGGTGGTCGCCGTGCACTTTTTGGCGAGGTGAGCGCACTTGCCGGCGTTGCAAACGCCGTCGGTGCACGGGTTCTTGTCGTCGCAGTCGGCGTTGCTCGCGCACTCAACCGGGGTCACGACCACGCAGTTGGCCGCCGAAGTGCCGCTGGCCTGGCACTTCTCGTTGACGCCGCAGGTCTTGACGGTGGACCAGGGCGACCACACGTAGTCCGCGGCCGCTGTAGAGCAAGCCGCCGGTCCGCCGCCTGTGCAACCTGCTGAAGCACTGCGATTCTGCACGTCCTGGCCGGCGCATTGCCACTCCGTGGCGAGCACTGCGGCGCCGCACGCCGCCCCGGCCGCTTTGGCGGTGTTGGTCGCCAGATCACAACACGCGCCATCGGTGCAGCAGCTGGCCTTGGGCTTGGTCACGCAACTGCCGCTCGCGACGTCGCAAGTGGCGGTGGAGCAGACGTCGGTGCCGGCGCAGTCGGCATCGGCCTTGCAGCAGCCAGGCTTGGCCTCGCCCACGCAGGTGCCGGCGTTGCACTGGTCTTTGCCCGTGCATGTGTTGCCGTCGTCACAGGCCACGCCGGAGACGTCGCTCCACGCGCTTTGACTGGTGCTGGGGTCGCAGGCTTTGCAGGGGTTGGCGGCTTGAGCCTCCGCCGCGGCGTAGCAGGCGCCGTCGATGGCACAGGTTTCGGCCAGGGTCTTGTGCTTGCAATTGCCAGTGTTCTTGTCGCAGCCGTCGGCGGTGCACGGCAGGCCGTCGTCGCAGTTCTTGGCCTGGTAGGCGCAGCCGTCGGCGGTGCAGGTGTCGGTGGTGCAGGCGCTGCCGTCGTCGCAGTCGGGGTCGGTCGCGCAAGGCTTGGCGGCGTCGGCCCCGGCCGTGTCCTTTTCCTCGTTGGTCTCTGACCCGCCGCTAAAGGTGTCCGCGTCTTCTTGTGGCGTCGCGGTGTCGTCCGTGCCAGCGTCGGGCGCCGGTTCGCTGTCGGGCAGCGAGCCGATGTCGGGCTCGGCATCGGCAAGCGCGGCGGTGTCGCTATCGAGGCCGGCGTCCCCAGTGGCGGCGTCAGCACCATCTTTGGCTGCCGCGGCGTCCTTCTTGGTGTCGGGCACGAAGCCGTCACCAAACACGGGCGCGGTCAAGTCCGCCTGGGCATCGGCGCCGGTCGAGTTCGGGGCGACCGGCTCACTGCACGCGCAAACATGGGCAACCACCAGCAGCGCTGCGATCTGCCCCGGCCGAATAATAGTTTGTAGGTTCATGGCACTACTGGCGATCCGTCTCGCCCAAGAACTCGGCGAGGCCCGGTATCTTACCAGCAGTTTGCAGCGCAAGCTTGCGTGCTTTCGCAAAGGCCTTCTCGGCCTCGAACAAGGTCTCGTACGCCAACGGAGCCGGTTCTGCCGCTGCAAGCGGCGCTGCGGCAGCGGCGGGCAGTCGGTTGGCGACTCGCTGCGCGAAAGTCGGCGAAAACCCAGCGTCATAGGCCGCCGTGCGCGGCAACAACTCGCTCACCACCGACTGGGCCAGCGCGATCGTGCACAAGCCGCGGCGCAGCGCGTCTTCGATTGTACCGGCCAGACCTTCGGCGCCAACCTGATGTTCGCGCACCAGTTCCTCGGCCACGGCAGACAGCACGCGATCGTCGGCGAGGCCCTCAGTCGCCAGATGCAGGGCAATTTGTAGTGCGTTAAAGGTCGGCGTCACCCGGCCGCGGTAGGCGCCAAAACGGGCCGGCGGCGAGTTGCCCTCCAGGTGGATAAAGACCCGCCGCACTGGATCGTGTGCCGCGACCTGGCTCAATCGCTCCAAGATCGTCGCAATCTCGTCGGGGTACGCACCGGAAAGGTCCAGGATCCGAGCCAAACGGGCCGCGTCGACGCGCCGGGCACACACGTCGGCGTACAGGCAATAGATGAGCGCGTCGACCTCGGCGTCGTCGCCAAAGCAGATCTCCGGCACGTCTTCCTTGCGTGCCGCCAGCCACAGCCGCGTATCCAGGTGGGCACGCAACTTGTACGGCACCTGTGCCGAGATCGAGCGAAACCGACCCTTGCGCACGGCCCCGCCAAAATCCTTGAGCACCAGCCGATCGCAGCGAATGCCGTGCATCGAGAACATCGACAGGATTCGCCGCCGCAGCCAAGTCGGACTGCCCGACACCACCACCAGCCGGGCGTCGCGACCGTGCCACAGCGCGCTCAGCAGCGAGCGCATGCCGGGGATGGTGCGGCGGCGCTGTGCGCTCTCGACGGCGGCTCGCAGCAGCCCCCGCGCAGTCGAGAAGTCGGTGGCCAGGTAGGTCTTGTCGAGATCCCAACGGTACACCACCTCTGGCGGCGGCGCCTCGCTCACGGTCGGCCTCCAGCTGCAAACGGCGCCATGGCCTGGGCAAGTTGGGTCTGCAAGTCAGCCGCACGGCAGCGCGCAGCCAGCTTGATGGCGTTGGCAAAGGCGGCTTCCTTCGAATCCGGGTTGGCGACCAGCACCAGATGGTCGAGTCCCAGCAGGGGAGCCCCGCCATAGGCCGTGAATTCGCTCACTTTTCGCAGCATCCCGACGCCCTGGGCCAGCAGCCGCAAACCGAGTCGCCACGTCACCTTGGTCTTCCAGGCGTAGCGGGCAGCCTCGACCGTCATCTCCGTCAGGCCTTCCAGTAGCCCAAGCACGTTGTGGCCGACCAGGCCATCGGTCACCACCACGTCGGCAAAGCCGCGCGACAGATCAGTGGCCCGAACATTGCCGACAAAGCGCACGCTATTCAGCGACTTGAGCCGCTCGTGGGCCAAAACAACCTCTGGTGGGCCATCCTGGGCACCCTGCCCGGTCGACAGCAGTGCCACCGACGGCTGCGGCGTCTTGGTCACCACCCGTGCGTAGGTCGCACCCAGCACCGCGAACTGCACCAAGGACTCGGCGTCGATGGTGCGCCGGCCCGACACGTCGAGCAGCAGGCCCAGCGGCTCGTCTTGACCCGACCGCGGCATGGTGGGCACGACCGCCGCCGCCGCCAACGCCGCGCAGCCCGGCAATCGCTGCAAATGGCGCCCTGCGAGCTCGCGCACCAGTTCGGGCGGACTCGCGGTCACCAAGGCATCGGCCTCGCCTTCGGCCAGCATCTCCATGGCGATGGGCAGCGCGAGTTCGGCGGCCTCGGCCTGCGCCAGCGTGTCACCCGGCCGGCGCGGATAGGCCACCGGCGCAGGCACCAGCCGCAAGGTCATGGGGTCATAGGGCAACAGTCCCAGTTGGTCTTGCAGAATCGCGACGTCGCCGACCAGCGCCACCTGAGCCACGCCCTGCCGCGACAGCCGCGCGGCCGCGCGCACGATCTCGCCCGGCCCGCCACTTCCGCCGTAGGTATCGAAGACTACTGTTGTTTTTCGGTCACTGGGCATCGGCTAGGGGCACTCACCGCCGGTGCAGCCATTGGGGCACTTGCTAAATTGCAGGTTCGTCGCGTGGGCCTTGCGCCACGCCTCCAAGGTGGCGCCGGTCATCGGCGTTCCGCAGACCGTAAGGCCGCCATAGACCTGAACCGATGGGCCAAAACTGTCCAGATTGACCATCTTGCCGATGTCAATGAGCGTGAACCCGGAGACCGTCGCCAGCTTCGGAATGTCGACGCGCGCCAGATTCGGCATCTGCTGAAAGGTCATGAAGCTGATTTGGGTGGCATTGTAGAACAGGTTGAGCTGCGAAATGCCGCCGAAATTTTGGATGCTGACGTGATTGATGGTGGTAGCGGGCAAGACCGGCAACGCGACGCTACCAGACTGGACGTCGGACATCGTGGACGACTGAATTTGATTCAGCTTGGAAAAAGCCGCCAGCGACACCAGCTTGGGCACGCCGCGGATTTCGATGGCGCCCACCTTGACGAGATTGGTGAACCCGGAAATCTTGGTCAGGTTCGGGCTGTTGGCAATGACAAGCTGGCTGGTCAGTTGGCTGACGCCTAGGAATCCAGTGATATTCTGCAGCTTTCCGTAAATCGCAATCGCTTCGGTGATGACTACGTGATCGGCGAGATACAGGGTCGCGTCATTGAAATTCTCGGCGTTGAAATTACCAATCTGTTTGATCTGCTTCAGCGAAGCCATTTGTGTGGCGTTCGAGATTCTGAGGTTGTAGACCGTTGTGACGAGCGCGGCATAGCCAAGGCTCTGGCCGGCTGTCGACGTAGTCAGGTCCAAGTTGGTGATACTGCACGGATACGACCTGTTTTTCGCTGCCGTTGCCAGATCAGGGACCGTGCCTGCGCACTTACTGGGCGTGCCTGCCGCTGCGCCCGCGTCGCCGCTCGCACCGCCGTCGGCGCCACCCAGCACGGAGCCGGCAGGTGGACTCCAGCCGACCGGCGCTTCGCCGGTGACCGTGAGCGGAGCGTCTTCGTACCGCGGCAAGCACGCGGCGACGCCAGCGGTTATGGCGAATAACGTAATGAAACTGCAAGTTTTCATTCGCCGCCTCAAAACGCCAGGCCGACGCCCAAGCGCAGGTTGCTGCAGCACTCGCGGCGCTTGGTCTGGGTGAAAGGATTTTTGCCGGCAAAGGCCTTCGGGTCGCCGGCGACGGGCGTACCGTCCACTTCCTGCTCTTCTTCGGCCCACAGGTATTCGCCGAACAACTCAATCGCCGGTGCATCGTCGCCGCGGCTGACATACACCGAGCCGCGGGCACTGGCGATATTCAAGCCCAGACCGGTGGGCCCGTACGCAGTTGCGCTGGTCGGACCTGGCCACCAAGTGTACGCGCCCTCGACGGTGATGCCCGGAGTCAGCATGTAGGCGCCCTTGGCCTTGATGTACAAATAGGCGTGCATATGGTCGAAACCGAACCCAGGCGCCACGGCAAGCTGTAACGACTCGACACCACCGCTGAACAGGTGGAACAACGTAAACGGGAAGCCAACGTGCATGTCGTACGCAAACGACCCGAGCGTCGCCACCTTGTCCTGGTCCGAGAACGCGCCGTCAAGACCGAGGTAGATGCCGCCCTCGATGCCGCCGACGTTGCCTAGCGACGACACCTTGCCGAGGTAGCCTCCCTCAAAATTGACCCAGAGCTGGGTGCCTTCCAGCTTGGCTGCCTTGGAGTCGCCTTGCACATAGGAATTGCGACCGTACACGCCCTGCACCTTGGCATTGCGCGACAGGCCGACCCAGCCGATGCCCTTGTCTTTCGCCGTTGCAGGGGCAGCGGCCATCAGCCCAAACAGGGCCATCAAACCAACGACCGCGGACCAACGGCGTGCGCGCGCTTGCATCGTCATCGGTGCCTCCCCGGGTTAGAAGCGCGCGCCAGCGCTGAGGTTGTAGCCGAACTTGCCGGAGGTCAGGCTGGGTGTGAGCGCTGCGGCCTCAAGGTAGATACGGCCAAGCAGCGAAGTCTGCGCGCCAAACCGCCACGGGAACCCGGACGTGAAAATCTCAGTCGTGTTGCCTGGCGTCTTGCTGGTTGCGCCAGTGGTGCCGCCGAGATTCTCTTTCTTGTTGTACTCAGTGCCGTCCATATGGCCGATCCAGTTCCAGTCCCAATGCGCGTAGGCGACGACAGGTCCGAAGGTATAGTTCAAGCGAAACGGCATGCCGGCGTAAGTGTACTTGGTGATAAGGTACTGGCCGCTCTCGCCGGTGGCGGACTTGATGTTGCCCCAGCCGAAGCCAAAGTCGAACATGCCTTGGCCGTCGGCAAAAGGAACACCGAACAGCATGTTGACCTTGTAGCCTTCGGCGTTGCCGCCGAGATAGCGCGAATAGACCTGCAGGTCGAAGCTCTGATGCTTGGCGCCAAACACGCCAGACGCAGCGGCACTGGTGGCGGCCAGCATGGCCTGCCTTTCGGCCGGGCTGTAGTAGGTCTTGCGGGTGTAGCGGTAGCCGCCCGACTCCCAGGTCTCGACGCGCTTGGGGCCGCTGGCTGCGGCCGAACCCGCCATGGAAATCGCGATGGCCGCGATGGTGCCGGAGACAAAGCCGTTGCGCTCGTAGTAGCGAAAGCCCATGCCTACGGGCGTGAGCGGGTGGTCGTGCTTCCAGCCGCTGAATTCGGTCTGGCCGCTCTCTGTGAATACGCCGCCGATAACCGAATAGCCGTGCAAGATGCTGCGGCCGTCCTCCAGGAACAAGTCACCAAGGCCGCCGCCACCACCTTCGCTTTCTGAGGCGCCGGACGTCGCCCCACTGCCCTCGCGACTTTGGCCCAAGGCGGCGCCAGGCAGCATGGTGGCCACCACGGCGGCGCAGAGTGCTCGCCTTATCCACTGGTTGCAGGTCATGGCGTATTCCCTTCTTCGCTGACTGCGCATCAAGCTGCGGCCGCGCCGGGCGGCCCCAAGGCAGCCGCTGCATCGTCCTCGCCGGGGGCGCCGGTGTCAAGGTGGTCAACGCGCTACAGTGGCGCAGGCGGAGTGCGACGCACGAACCGCGCTTGCGATCCAAGCTACCCGATCAGGCTACGGCAGCTTGGCGCAGACCCCTTGCGGCGGTACCGACAACTGCCCGGTCGACGCCTTCAAGCAGTTGGGCAGTGCCGGGTTGGCGGCAACGCAGTCGTCGTCGAGGTCGCACGCGAGCGCGCACATGTGGAAAACGCCCAACAGCTTGGTGTCCTGCTTGGTGTTGCCCGCGGCCAGGGTCTTTTCGATTGCGCAGACATAGGCTTTGTCACCCGTGTTTTCTGTCGCACAGGCGGCCGCGGCACCACCATCGGTAAAGCCGCAATTCTTGCTACATACGCCGACTTTCGGGTCGTAGCCCGCCACCGGAGTCCCGAACAGGCACAGGCCGTACAGGCATTCGCTGTCCTTGGTGCAGGCCTTGCCGTGCAGTGCTCCGACGTTGGTCGCGACCGGGGCGCACAGGAAGAACTTGTCTGCCGACTGGGTGGCGGTCGCGCAGGTCATGGGTGGACCCGCGTCAACGGTGGTGGTGGCGTCATCGGCCGGCGAGACGTCGCTGCTGGCATCGGCGGCGTCGCTGACTGCGGCGTCCACGGCATCTCCGATCTGGCCATCGGAGCCGGCATCTGGCTTGGGTCCGCCGTCGCTGGTGGTCGTCTCGTTGCTCGGCCCGCCGTCGGTGTTGCTGGTCTCGCCGCTGGCGTCTGGCTTGACGTTCTTGCACTGCTGAATGTAGTCGGGGCAGCAATCGCCCGCCTGGCTGCACTGGTCGTCACAGTAGCAGTTGCCAGCGCTCTTGCCGCCACATTTACCAAGGCAGGTATTGACCGGGCCGGTGCTGCCGCACTCTTTGTCGAAGTCGCCGCAGCAGTCGCCGGCCTGCTTGCAGACGTTGTCGCAGTAGCAGTTGCCGCTGCCCTTGCCGCCGCATTTGCCTGCACAGCTGCCTGGCCCGCCGGAGCTGCCGCACTCTTTGTCGTAGTCCGCGCAGCAGTCGCCGGCGCCCTTGCAGGCGTTGTCGCAGTAGCAGTTGCCGGTTCCTTTGCCGCCGCACTTGCCGACACAGCTGCCGCCTGGATTGGTGCCACCACCGCCGCTGCAGACCTTTTCGTAGTCCGGACAGCAGTCGCTGTTGTCGACGCACTCGGGGTCGCAGTAGCAGCCGTCGTCGCTCTGGTCGCCGCAGAATCCGACGCACGACGGCGCGCCGGTGTCGGCAGCGACGTCGGGCCCAGCCTCGACTTTGGGCACGTCGGGTTTGGGCAGTTCGGTCTTGGGGCCATCGCCGGACAGCACCTCGGGCGGTGCGGTGACGCCGTTGTCGGTTGCCGCGCTGTCTCCGAGGATTTCGACCGACGCAAGGTCGCCACCAACGCGCCCGGCATCGGCGCCGCCGTCACTGCCGCCTTGCTGCTGACCGTCTGCGCCCTGCCCGTCCGCCGTTGCGCCGCTGCCGCTACCGCCGGCCGCGGGACCACCAGCTTGGGAACAAGCCGCGAGGGCCAATGCCACCAGCTGCGTGGCAGTACGCGTTGCAAGGTCTTTTCGGAACATGGCGGAGGACCTCAGCGCCGCCAACTCAGGCAGCGGGCGGGCAGAATGCGGGCGCACCGGCCGGGTGTCAACCGCAGTTCGACGCCATCACAATCGGCCACCGCGCGGCATTGCCGGATAGTCGTGCGGCGTTGACACACCCTGCGGGTCTTTCGGCGCATCCGTGGACAACCTTTGTTATTTCAAGGATCTGAACGATCCCCCCCTGCATTCACGGCACCTGCATGGACCAGAATGGCCCCGTCGACCCAGCTACTTCGACCTGCACCTGCCAAGGGCCCGCAGTCGTCGCAAGCGCAGGAACATCAACGATGTGCGCCTTCTGCACGGGGTCGTAGGCCACTCCAGCCGCACTGTGGGTCTGCCCACCAGCGACGACCATCACCGTCAGCGGCGACCGCAGCCGCGCCGGCGTGGCGTGCTTCTGGTCGCGGTCGAGCAACCGCCAGCCGGCCTTTGGCCAGGTCTGCTTCCCGTCAAGGGTATAAGGCTGACCTTGTACATCGACTCGTAGCAATAGGGTCGCGCCCTTGCGCTCGGCCTGCACCGTCGTGGCTGCGGCCGCGTGGACCGTGAAGGGCTCGCTCTGCCACTCCTTGGTCGCTTTGTTGTGGCTGGACTCCGGCGGGTAGAGCGCAACTTGCCAGCGGTAGACGCCAGTCGGCCAATCCAGCGGCACCTCCCAGCGGACGCGCCAGACGTGGCTTCGCTGGGCCAGCGTGTCGGACTTCGGCGGCGGATCGGGCTGGTAGAGCGTCAACATCTCGTACCGCGTATTGTCGTAAGGCTGGCCGGGCCGCAGGTTGCGCGCCGGCACAGGCTCAAAGCCGGCCGCTGTCTTGCGCTGCAGCGACACCCGCGGAATCGAGAAAGCCGGGTCGCCGCCCTTGAACGCCAAGTCGACCACTTGCGTGCGCGACACGTCCGCCGGAGGCATCTGCACCCAAGTTCCTGGATCTACGGCCAATTCCTCGACCCGCGGCGGCTTGGGCGTCGGCTGCGTCAGGTACGGCGAAGCTTGCCAGAAAGTCGGCTGCGTCTTGCCCGCCCACATGTTTTTCAGCAAGTCCAAGCTGTTGCGGGCAAAGAAGCGCCCGGCAGCAGGCCCCCACACGCTCATCACCTGCTCATAGCCGCCGACCAGCCAGTCGTCGGGGGCGGTCAGGTACAGGAAATAGTCCTGGGCGTAGCCAACGACCATCAGTGTGCCGAGCCCAGCCAGCGAGCCCTCGACCTGCTGCCGCGCATACTGCACCAGCGAATAGGTCGGCTCGCCCGGCAGCGTGATGAGGCCGAGATCACCCAACCGCGCCGCGGTCAGGACCACCTGGTTCAGCTCGCCAAACGGCAGCGGCTCGCCCAGCGCTGGCAGCAGAGCGCCCAGCTCCACGCACTGTTTGGGCTTGCCTTTCATCGACTTGCCGGGGGTGTGACCGGGCGAGGTGCACTGCCAGCCACCCCAAAGGTAGGGCTTGCCCTCCTCGTTCAAGAACTCGTCCTGCACGTCCGCGTCGGCGTACAGGTGGGCATAGTCGATGTCGAGCCGCACCGTGCGCACCGCCAGCTGCATCTCCGGTTTGTAAGCAAGCGCTGGCAGTTTGGGCAGGATCAGACCGGCTGCCAACTCGCCGACGCGTTCGAGCCGTGCCGGACCGGGGTGGCCGAGCTGATCGCCGCCGGGGCTAGCATCCCCACCCGCAGCCTGCAGGAACATCACGGTGAGCGGCTTGCCCTTGCTGTCCGCCCAGCCGTCTTCAAGCTTGTGCTCCACGTAGCCGGGCGCGTCCTCAATGTGCAAGTCGTTGTCGTCGCCCATCACTGTGCCGTGGATGGGAAAGTGCACCACCAGCGCGAACGGGTCGGCCACGCTCGGCCGCCGGACGCCGAGCAGCGTCAGCCGCGGGTCCTTGCCCCAGGTCGGGTCGTTGGCGCCGCGGCGATCGCGGTACACCAGGCCCGATGGGTCCCAGTTCTCGTGCGTCGCCCACGCCCATTCGGCCGGTCCCAAGTCGCCCAGTGCGCGCTCAATGGCAACGGCGAAGTGTTGTGCCAGTAGTTCGGCAACCTCGTAGTCGAAGGTGTCCAAGCCGATCGCGCCGAGGCCTGCCGGAATCGGCCAAAACCGCGCCGGTTCGTGGTGGCTATGGCCGGCACCGGTGATGATTCGCCCGCGCAGGTCCACCCCGGCGCGCGCCTGCACGGCAGCCTCGATGCGGTGCAGCAGGTAGGAGTCCGACGTCAGCAGCGGCGACTTGACCAGCACCAGCGTCTCCGCGCCGACGCGCAGCGCCAATGCCTTGGCCGACATCCGCCCGTACATTCCCGCAGAGCCTTTGAGGCTGTCGCTCCAGCGCGTGTGTACGCCCTGGAAGCGGCCGGCGTAGCCGCCCATGCTCACGCCGATCGGACCGTGCAGCAGCGCGACGCCAAGGCCTGCATGCAGCGCACCCGTCGCCGCCGGGCCTGCAAGGTGCGGCACGGTTGCGCTGGGATTCCATGCAAGCGTCGCGGATCCGTCTCCGGCATCGGCAACATCTGGCATTGCGGCCGCGGTTTCCGCAAGGTCAGCCGCGGCATCGGCAACGGCGGCCGCATCTACGGCAGGTGCTGCTGGCGAACCGCAAGCGACGGCCAGCAACGCGGCAAGGGCGACAAGCGACTGGCGTGGCGGCATGGCCGACTCCGTGGTCCGCGCTCGGTGCGCAGGGCCGGGAGCCTACGCCAGATTGCACAGCCCGTCGCGGGCAATTGAGCCGAGCGAGGCTGGCACCACAAGCGGCTGCACGTGATCGCGGCCACCGTTTTTTCGCTTGCAATTTCATCTATCTGAACAAAGCCCCCCTCCATGTTTGCGCCGCGCTGGTCCCCCGGGGTCGGGGGCGCCAGCGATCGCGACCGCCACTTTTTCGTGTGCACTTTCAAGCGTCTGAACAAAGCCCCCCTCCGTGCTTGACGGCCGGCCGCGCGCTGTCGATGCTCCACCGCCGCGGCACAGGGCGGCATTGCGCAGACCCTGCCAACCACTGCTGCCGGTCGAGTGAGCTCTGATGTCCGAAGCCGCCGCCCCGCAACGCCTGCGCTTTGACCGCAACGAGCTTGCGGGCGCGTTTGGCGACATAGGCACAGACTTGCCGCTGCTGCTGGCGATGATACCTGCTGCGGGTCTGGACCCGGCCAGCACGTTCACGGTGTTTGGCGCAGCGCAGATCCTGACCGGCGTGGCCTATGGGCTGCCGATGCCGATGCAGCCGCTCAAAGCCATGGCAGTGCTGGTCATCGCGCAGAAAATCCAAGGCCCGGTGCTGTTTGGCGGCGGTCTTGCCGTCGGCGCGCTGATGCTGGTCCTGGCCGCAACCGGGCTGCTCGGTTGGCTGGCGCAGGTGGTACCGCGCTGCGTGGTTCGCGGCGTGCAGTTGGGCCTCGCGCTGTCGCTGGGGCAACTGGCGCTCAAGCAATATGTGCCCGCGTCCGGTGCGCCAGGGTACGCGTTGGCCGGCATCAGCTTCGTCCTGTTGGCCTTTCTGCTCGGCAACCGACGGATACCGGCGGCGCTGCCGGTGATGGGCCTTGGCGCCGTGGTTGCGCTGTTGTCAGGGGTGGATTGGGGCGCCTCTGCTTCGCAGGCCGCGCTGGGTGTGCCCGCGCTGCGCACGGTGGCGTGGTCCGACGTGGTGACGGGTCTGTGGCTGCTGGCGCTGCCGCAGATCCCGCTGTCGCTGTCCAACTCGGTCATTGCGACCCACAGGACGCTACAGGACCTGTATCCAGAGCGCGCGGTGACGGTCCGCAAGATTGGCCTGACCTACGGATTTGCCAACCTGGTGCTGCCGTGGGTCGGCGGTGTGCCGGTGTGTCACGGCTGCGGCGGTCTTGCCGGCAACCACGCGTTTGGGGCGCGCACCGGCGGGGCGGTCGTCGTCTATGGCACGCTGTTTGTCGTGGCCGGACTGTTCTTTGGCGGCGCTTCGTCGCAGCTTGTCCGCCTGTTTCCGTTGCCGGTACTTGGCGTCGTGTTGCTGTTCGAGGCGGTAGCGCTGGGCGTGCTGGCGCGCGACATTGCCAGTTCGCGCCGCGAGCTTTGGATCGCGCTCATGGTCGCATTGGCGGCGCTAGCCCTGCCCCAGGGCTACGTCGTCGGCATGGTGGTCGGCACTGCGCTGTATTATCTCGGCGACCGGGCCCAAGCCGCCGGGGACGGCCAGCCAGGCGCGGCAGCTTGATCGCGGCTAGTCCCTTTTTCCGTTTCATATCATTCGTCTGAACAAAGCCCCCCTCCATGATTGTCTTCGCCTGCATCCACAACGCCGGTCGATCGCAGATGGCCGCTGCGTTCTTCAACCAGCTGGCCGACCCGAGCCGCGCGCACGCAGTGTCGGCCGGGACGCAACCGGGCGAGCGCGTCCACCCCGAAGTACTGGCCACCATGGCCGAGGTCGGCATCGATCTATCGACGGCCAGGCCACAGCGGCTGACCGAGGACTTGGCCCGACAGGCGACCCTGCTGGTGACGATGGGCTGTGGCGAGGCGTGTCCGTACGTGCCAGGCCTTGCGCGCGACGATTGGCCGCTGCCGGATCCCAAAGGCAAGCCGCTGCCCGAGGTGCGTGCCATTCGCGACGAAGTGCGACGGCGAGTCGAGGCGCTACTGCGGGCGCGCGAGTGGATGGCTACCGACCGCGCCTGAATTGGCTACGGCGGCGGATAGCTGCACTGCCCCGGCGCCGAGTAGCACAGGCCCTTGACGCAAAAGCCTTCGCACTCCGTAGATGCCGTGCACTCCTTGCGAAAACAATGCGGGTTGGCCGGGTTCTTGCACACGAAGTTGGGCTTGCAGCTCTTGTCCGCGCCCGGCGGGTCGGTAATCTTGCAGACGTCTTCGACGCACTTGCCGGTCGGGGCGCAGAAGAAACCCTCGGCGCAGTCGCTGGCGGCCTTGCAGCCCGGCTGGCAGGTCGATTCGCCGCTGCAGGCGCACTTGAGCGGCTTGCAGATAGTCGCTGGCGGGTTGCAGCCCGCGTCGCTGTCGCAGGTGTTCTCGGGCTTGAAGCACATGCCGCAGCCGATGCTCTCGCCGGGGGCGATGCACATCATGGCGTTCTTGCAGTTGAACTCGGTCGTGCACTGGCCGTCCTTGGGCTGGGCGACTTCGGCCTTGGTGTCGGCGGCGCTGTCTGAAGTGCCGGCATCGACCGGTGCCACATCGACCGGGGCGACGTCAGCCACCTCTTTGACGACATCGGCAGCATCCGCAGCGGCCGCATCGGCGACTTCCTTGGCGATGTCGGCGACAACATCCGCTACCCCCGCGTCGGACGCAACCTCGGCTGCCAAGTCCAACTGCGCATCTGCTGCGGTTTCCGTTACGCCGGCGTCTTGCGCGGTCTCGGCGGCAACGTCGCCGGATGCTGCGTCGCCACTGGTGGCTTCGGTCGCGCCTGCATCGGCCGTCACTTCGACTGCTGCATCCGCGTCGCTGCTGCCCGTCCCGCCACCCGAGCCGCTCGCTCCGCTGGTACAACCGCAAGCAACAGCTGCAACCGCCAACAAGAACTGCCGAATCATTGAGAACCTCATGACCGCTCAAGCGTAGCGGCTGGCGGCAGGATGCGGCAGCCCCAGACCGGCGTCAAATGGCGCTGCCCGCCTTACGCCTCGGCCTTGACCCCAAGCGCCACGCAGAGATACTGCCGCGCCCGCGGGCGTCCGTCGCCCGGCTGACTGCCCATGCTTCGCACCCCACGCTTGATATCGCTCGCCGCCCTTGTTGCCGCTGCACTGGCGAGTTGCACGGCATGGGCTGGTCCGCGGTTCGCGAGTCAACGTCCGGAAAAGGCTGTGGTCATCGGCGGATCCATTTCGCGCTTCTACGCCGGCAGCTTTGGGCAGTTCTTGCAATACGCCTGCCGCAATCTCGAGGTCGTCAATCTGGGCGAGGTCGGCGCCGGTGCCGCCAAGATGCGGCGCAACTTCCAGGTGGGCGTATTGGACTCTGAGTCCGGTCTGCTACCGCAAATGCCTTCCGGTCACCGCTGGCTGCTGGTGCAAGGCGGGCTCAATTCGGTGTGGCTGCCCGAGGCGACCAGTTGGACGCTGAGCCGCCTATTCGTCGACGCCCACAGTGCCGGCTTTGGCGTGGTTGCGCTGTCGCTGACGCCGTGGGGCGACGATGCCGACGGGCGCTTTGACGGCTGGAAAGGCCTGCGCATGCATCGGGCTACGCAGCATGTGGTCGACTTCGTGATGGGTCGGCTCAAGCCCACGGCGGCGTTTGGCTCGCGCGCTGCCGGTAGGCCCGAGAATTCGCCGGATTGGGTGCCGGGAGAACTGCCAGCCGTCGCTGTCGACCTGTGGGCGTCCGATCTGCGAACCGGCAATGTCGCGCCGCTGCGCCCGGCCGAAGCGCTCCGCGAGTCTTTCGCCAAGAGCCCATACCGCCGGCAAGTCGAGGCCAAAGAGGACCTGGTCGCCGCTGCCCGCGCCATCGGGCGGCAATTCCTGGCCAAGAAGTACCACAGCTTCGACCCTACACACCCCAACACCGCCGGCCATAAGCTGATGGCGGCGCTCACCTGCCAGCAGGCACCGGCCGCCTGGACTTGTGATTGCGACGCGTTGCGACGAGCGGAATGGCGAGCCGGCAGGGTCCAAGCATCCAAGTAACCGCCCGATTCAGTTGTATTCTCCCAGAATCGGCACCGCCACCCATAGCTTGAGCGTACACGCAGCGGCGTGCCAGTGGTCGTCCGTGGCCAGACGCACGAAAAGCTGCAGCCGTACCCACCGCCCGCACGCCAGGTGCATCGGCATGTTGACGATGGTGCGCAAGGCCTTTTCGGGCACCCACCAGCCGGCAACCGTCGCCGGCACCAGCTTGACCGGGATCGACGGCGACTCGTGGTGGTACCCGCAGTCATACCAGACCTGACGCACCACCTCGACAGTCATGGCCGTGCCCTTGGCCTGTGGCAGGTGGAGCATGACGTCGGTTTGGACATGGCCGGTGCCCTGCATACCCTGGCTCAACGCGGCCGCGTCGCCGTCGTGCCAGGGTTTCACGGCGCCCTTGACGTCGTCGCGGTATCCGAGCGCAGTCTCCATCGCGTCCGGCGGCAGCTGCTTGGGCGGCCAGTCGTCGGGTACAGGCGAGATGCACTTGTCCAAGCGCGGCACCTGGTCAAACGGCGTCGGCGGCGGCTTTTCGCCAATGGTGCACGTCGCGGCAGGGGGCAGGTCAATGCTGGCGTTGGTGCCCGACTTGGGTAGAACCGGCAGCTTGGTCGTGCCCTTGCCGGAATTGATGGTTGCGGCAGCGGTAGCGCTGGCAGTGGGTGGGGTGCTGGCATCGCAACTCGACAGGGCGGCGAGGCAGTACCCGAGTACAGTCGCCCGCCGGGTCTGCGCTGTCAAAACCACGACCGCACCACGCTGCGCCATTCCGGGACATACCAACCCAACGCGACTGTACCGGTCGCCCATTGCTTGAGTTCGTAGCCGGGGCCGGCGAGCACCGGTGTGCTGCTGTTGTACGCAGTCAGGTCGATGCGCAAGAACACGTTTTCACTGACGAACGCCGTCCAGGCCGCGCCTGCGCCGCCGACCACGGGCACCCGCGCATCGATGTAACGGCCGTCGCGCCAATGCCAGGCGCCGGCAGCCCCCAAGCCTAGGAACGCTGAGCCGGCGCCGAGCGGGGTATGCACCGTGCCGGTCGCGCCAAACAGCCCGCCGAGTTCCAGCAGCCGCAATGACGCCTTGTGTACGGTGCTGTTGGCCTTGCCATAATCCAGTTCGCGCACGGCATAGCCAAGCAGCACCCGCGGGCCAAACCGCAACGTGGCATCCCACGGCTGGTAGGGTCCCGGATGGTCCACCGACAACAGCGTGAAATTGGTCAGCACGGCCGGGACCCAGCTTGGACTGGCTCTGTCTTGCACATAGTCGTTGCCGGCGGTAGGCATGAACTGGTACTCGCGCTGCGTCGGCGCATAGCCCACGCTGTCGGGCAGCAGTTGCACGTTGCGGCCGATCCAGCTTGCGGCACGGCGGTACCAAGGTTGGCGACCGATGCCGAGGTCGAGGTTGACCGGCAGCGGTGGCGAAGCCTTGAGCGTGTGCATGTCGCGGATCACTGCCGCACCCACGATGTGGTCATCGACCGGGGCGACGTCGAGCACTGCGAGATGGGTGGCGCCGGTGCGCAAACCAAGTTCGTTGAGGTGTGCGCGCCGGTAACGGTCGAAAACCAACCCTTTTTCGGCGGTGACACCTTGACGGCGCAGCACCTTTTCGGTCTCGCCGAGGTCCGTGCGGCGGTCGCAAGCAGCTTTGGGACTGGCCGCCCACCAGGCCGCCGCGATTTGCCGGGCAATGCCCTCGTCTTCGTGCTTGGGCGGCGCGATGGCGACAATCCTGCAGGCTGGCGTCGCTGGCGCAGGTAGGGAAGCTGCTGCGTCATCGGGCAACAGGATGCCGTCGGGACATTGCCAGGCTGCGCCGCTGACCAGATCAGTGACCACAGCCGTACCCAGCCAGGCCAGGAACACCGGCGGCACCAGCACCGTCACCGATGCAGTCGCGGTGTTGGGCAGCAGCGACTCTTTCCAGCGATACCGGCAGCGCACGCCGAATTCCTGCTTGTGGTCGCCGTGACGGTCGGGCCGGGTCCACTGCAGTTCCAGGGTGCGGGTGCGCTTGATGCGCGCGAAGAAGGGCGTAGTGCCTAGCGGCCTGCCGTCGTCGTCCTGCACCACCGCGCCGCGCACCGGCGAGTCGATGGAGACGACCTGACGCGTACCACCCAGCGTCGCGCAGCCGGCGAGGCATCCGAACGAAAGCAGTGCGCGTGCGAGATTCACTGCAGGCTCCGGCTCAGTCGGTGCGGAAGGTGCGCGCGGCGTGGGTGGTGCGGCCGCACTGGTCGCTGACGCTGACTTCGAGCACGTGCGGCAAATCGTGCACGAACACCCGCAAGCCGCCGCGCGACAGCGAGCCATCCGCCGCCTGTTTGAGGCTGGTGTCGACAACAAAGGTGTTGCCGCCAAAGCCACAGTGCCAGGTGGGGGTCGAGGCGCCGGGCGGAGGCTCGGAGACACTCGCATCGGCGCTGTCTGGCGTGCAGTTGGCGTCGTCGGCCGCGAAGCGCCCACCGCCAGAGCTGGACCGGTAATAGGTTCTCGCTTCGACGCGAAAGCGCCGCCGCACCGGGTCGGGGTTGGCGATGCGCACGCCGAGGTTGATGTGGCGCACGTTGAAGCCCTGACCACCTCCAGAGGCAAAGTGGACGGTCGGCGTTACGCCTGGCGCCAGTTCAGCATAGGCCTTCTCGCCGCTGCCAATGTCGAACTGGAGCGGGGCTTTCGCCGTGCAGTCGGCGTAGGTCGGCCAATCCACGCCCGATCCACCGCAGCTTTGGGGGTCGACCTGGCAATCGCTCCAGGGGCCCAGCGAATAGGTACACGCAGCGCCTACGCAGCACCCCACGACCGCTAGCATCACCGCCAGCTGCGCCTTCACCACCCGTACCCCACGCCCAGCCCGACGGCGGGCTGCCAGTCGACGGCTTGCAAGTCCTTGCCACCGCCAATTGGCGCTGCGCGTCGCGACACCCGCGCCGCGCCGACTTGGGCTTCGACGACGAAGCCCGGCCCGATTGTCCATTTTGCCAGCATTTTTGCGCCGATGGCGAGGCCTTTGGCGCCGTAGCTGCCGTCACCCGACGACCACATCCACAGGGCCTCGGCCGCCAATGAAACGCCGTCGCCGAAATCGCCGCCCATGCGCCAACGCGCCTGGCCTCCAGCGTGGGTGCGGCTTTGACCGGCAAACGGGCTCCACGAGGCACCTTTGCCATAGCCGCCGATAGCCACAAGAGAAAGCGGGCCGGTGATCAGGCGCTCATAGCGCAATTCAGCAATGCCCCAGCCCAACGGCAGGGTCTGCAACGTCAGGGAATTGGCGGTCGCGGCATCGACCGGCGCGGACCAGGCCAATATGCCAAGGCAAATCAACGCAGCGGCGGCGCGCATCAAAGCCCCACCGAAAAGCGCGCGCCGAGCAACCACGGGTAGCCTACCTCGAATGACAGCGCGGTGCGGGTCCAATGGTTGAACCACTCCCAGCCGCCGCCGGCGTGGATGCCGGGCCAGTACTGCGGACCGCTGAATGGCACCACCAGCAGGTTGGCGTCCAGACCGGCGACCACAAAGAAGTCGTTGGCGGTCAACACCCGGCCATAGCTGACGTAGGCGCCCGAGAGCAGAAAGCTGGTCCCGCCGCCCAGCCGCACGAATGACCGGTCGTCAAAGCGCCGGTGCAGCTCGAGGCCGACAAGACCGCCCACGGCCAAGGGCAGCGCATTGGTCACGCTGAGGTACCACGACTTGACCCGCGGAGTCTGGGTGTCCTCGGCCCAAGCCGGTCGCGTGCCCAACAGCCCCAGCGCGACCGCTGCAAGAGCCACCGTCAATCTTGGCCCTTGCCACGCCACCCGACCTCCGCGCCAATCCGCCGACCGCCGCCGCCGAGCATACGGGCAGCGCCGCCACCAAGACAACCGGCTTGCCGCCCGCTGGCGCATCTGCGACGCTGCACGCCTGCCCGGCGGAGACAACAGATGCGCCCTGCCCTTGCCTTGCTCCATTGCGCGGCGTGCCTGTTGGCCTGGCCTTGCCTGGCTCAAACGGGCGGCGAACTGCCCTCTGGCGCCGCCAAAGATGTGATTGACCTGCCCGGCAAAGCCGACGACAGCCGCAGCGCCCTGCTGCGACCGGACCTGGTGTTCATCGAGCCGCTCGGCGACGTCGATGCTCCGGGTCTGTACAGCGACGGCGCCGTCGATTTTCGCGGCATGGTCGAAGGGCTGACGCCGGTTGTGCTCAAGCGCGTGTTTTCCAAGACTGTCACGGCCTTTTCACCGCCGCTATCGGTGCGCATCGTCGCCCGCAAGATGCAACTACGCATCTCGCTCGGCCGCATGCAGGTCAGCGTCGACGCGGTCATTTTCGACGCCAGCAATCGGGCCAAAGTGTTTCGCGAACGAGGTGAAGGCGATCGCGCGCTGCCCGAGACAGCGACAGAGCTCGCACTGCGCGCTGCGGTGGAAGACGTACTGGGCCAGGCCGCCGAAGAGTTGTCGGTGCGGTTGCTCGGTCGCTTGAACGCGCCGCCGCCGCCCAAACCCCGCCACAAGTGGTGGGCCGGTGCGATGGCCGGCGGCACTATGCTCGGCAGTCTGTCTGGCCTGGTGGTGCTGTCGCCACGCTGGATCGCGCAGCTTGCCGTCAATCCGCTGTGGCCCAGGTACGCGGTGTCGGCGGCGGCCGGCAAGCGCCTGCATCAAGCGGACGACCTGTCGTTCTGGGCGCACCTGGGCATCACCCGCGAGTTTGCCACGGCCGCGTTTTCGCCGTGCGCGCCCTACCTGTGTGCCGATCAAGCGCGGTCGCTGTGGTACGGCCATGCGCGGCTCGAACTGGCGCTGCTGTTCGGAGACGCCAACCAACACCGCCTCGGCGGCGACATCGGCGTACACATGGGCGCCCAGCAAGAGAAATACCGAGCGCCGTGGACCAGCCTTGCGCGACCCTGGGCCGGGGCGAGCTACCACCTGGGCTTTTGAACCTGAGGCGGCTACTGCGGCGGCGTGCTACATTGCCTGCCCGCGCCGCCAACGGCGCTTTCGTTGCCATGCGCCCTGCCCTCATCGCCGCCGCGTTGTCCACCTTGGTGTTCGCCGCATATGCCTCAGCGGCACTGGCGTGCACCGTGACCCTCAAGCCCGACGGCAACACTGCCGCCATCCAGCACGCCATCGACAAGCCGGGCAAAGTCGCGCCGGTCGTGTGCCTAAAGCCAGGTGTGTATCGCGGTGCGCGCTTGCTGGCCACGCGGTCCGCGACTCTGCGCCGGGTCGGCCGCGACAAGGTTGTGCTCGACGCGGGCGGCCAAGGGCGCGCCGTGACGGTCGTCGCCGACGGCATCGACTTCAGGCTCGAGGGCATCACGCTGACCAACGGCAAGGTGGACCGCGGCGGCGCTGTCGAAAACGCCAAGTCGAGCAGCATCACTCTGATCGATTGCTGGATCTTCGGCAACGCGGCGACCCTGCATGGCGGCGGCGCGATTGCGTTTTCGGCCGGCAAGCTCGCCGTCGTGCGCTCGCGGGTGACGGGCAACTCCGGAGACCGCGCGGCGGCCATCGATCTGGGCGGCAGCGTGTCCGCCCGATTGCTCGGGACGCTGGTTGCCGACAACGAAGCCAAGGGCACCATGGATCCGCCGATTCGGCTGAGCGGCCAGGCGCAGTTGGAGGTGTCCAACTCGACCATCGCCTACAACAGTGGTTCCGGCATCGTACTGCAGCCAGATGGCCCCGGACGGCGCAAGTTGCGCGTCTCTTCGTCGATTGTCATGGGGCGGCCAGACGCGGTGACGGTTGCGCGCGGTGAAGCTACCGATGTCAGCATCGAGACTTCGGTGTTGTGGGGCGGCTATGGCTTTGTCGCGCTGGATCTCCACACGCAGCGCGGCTTGCCCGGCTTTACGCTCAAGGGCAGCGAGCGCTATCGGCCAGAGCGCGGCAGCGTGGCAATCGCCCTGGGCAACTGCGCCGACGTGGCAATTCGCAAGGACTTGACCGGGTTGACGCGTGGGGCCCGCTGCACGGCAGGTGCGCTTGAAGCGCCCGCTGCCGATATCGCGGCGACGCTGGCCGACCGCAAGAAAGGTCAGACCAGGCCAAAGCCGAAAGACTGGCGCGATATCTAGGGCGGCGTACCGCTACGCGCCAAGCTTCTGCTTGACGATCCGCGCCACAACGCCTGGATCGACCTTGCCTTTGTTGTCCTTCATCACCAGGCCGGTCGCCTTGCCTGCCATCTTCGGGTCGGTAATGCCGTTGGCGGCGAGCACCTCGTCCACCAACGCGGCCGTCGCGACATCGTCCATGAGCTTGGGCAGATAGCGATCGAGGTAGGTGATCTCGCCGCGCATCTGCGCGATGTTGTCCTCGCCCTCGTCCGCGCCGCCAGCGACCAACTCTTCAATCGAGCCCGCCAGTTGCTTGACGTAGGCGCGCAGCGTCTCCACCACCATCTCGTCGGTGATTTCGACTCCAGCCTTGGCGGTCCTGCGCTTCATCAGCTCGGTCTTGACGGCGCGAATCGCCAGCAGCGCCAGCTTGTCGCCGGCCTTCATCGAGGCTTTGAGGTCTTCGTTCAGTTTGTCTTCGAGTTGGCTGGCCACGGCGCTTTGCTCCTGGTTTAGACAATGGTTCAGAACGGCTTGGCGCCCGCGGGCGGTGCCCCTGGCGCTGCCCCTGCTGGCGGCGCGCCGGCTGCCGGGGCCATGCCCGGGGCAGCCCCAGCCGCACCCGGTCGAGGTCCCATGCCGGGCGCGCCCATGGCCGGTGCCATACCGGGCGCCATGCCGGGCGGCGGCATCGCGGGGTTGCCGGCCGGTCCGGCCATGCCACCCGGCATACCTGGCCGCGGCATCGCGCCGGCACCCATCTGGGGGTTGGCCATCGCGGGATTGGCCATGCCACCGGGCGCCCCGGGAGCGCCTGGCATTTGTCCCGGCCGCTGCAAGCCCGGCGCCGCCCCCATGCCCATCCCCGGCTGACCGGGCTGGCCCATCTGGCCTGGCATCGGAGCACCCGGCGGCGGCGCGCCGACCGGCATCGGCGGCCCACCCGGCTGACCGGGCTGGGGTCCAGCGGCGGCGGCGGCGCGGTTGCGGGCGTCTTGCAGCGGCGCCATGGCGCGGGTAACGCCAGCGCTGGCGTCACGCAAGCGGCCGAGCGCCTCGCCGGCATTGGCGACCTGCCCCTCCATGCGACCGCGGGCCTGCCGCAGCAGGCCATCGGACATTTGCATGGCCGGCATCAGGATCGTGCCCGGCAGCCTGAGCAGGTTGGGATCCGCCTTCAAGGTATCGTATTCCTTGAGCTTGCGGTCGATCTCCTGAAAGGCCGAAGTCAGCGCGTACAGCTTGTCGTTGGCCTCGCGCATTTTGGCGGCACGGGCATCGGCGTCGCCGATCCCCTTGGCGGCGTCAAAGTCGGCCTGGGCTTCTGCCACCCGGCCGTCAATCGCCGGCCTGAAGTTGGGGAAACGTCCGCTCCACTCTTGCAGGGTCAGCTTGTTCTGGTCCCAGGCGCGGGTTTCGCCCTCGACGCTCGGTTTGCAGCCACCAAGCACGGCCGGTGCAGCGGTGGCGGCCAGCGCCAGGGCCAGCCAGCGGGCAGAAAGACGAATGCAAAAACGGGATGCGTTCACGATGGGCCTCACCGGGTCGCCGATTGCGACGGAACTGTCTGGGTGCGCTGGGCCAAACCGGCCAGCCGCGGCGGTTTGCCGGCGGCCGCACGGGCGCAAGCGTGCGCGCTTTTGGGGGCGGGCGTCAAGGAGGGCGACTGGACTCAACGGTTCAGGCCGCATAGGCTCGGCGGCGCCAGCCGGCGCGCTGCGCTGCCGTTATCGACCCAGGTCGCCTTTTGTCCGCTTGCCGCCAGCCAGAGTTGCGTCGCACTCACCAGCCCAAGGAGCAAAAGCCATGCCTGCACTTCCGCTCGTCGTTCGCGGCGCAGCAGCGGTCCTTTTCGCCCTGCTCGCAGCCGCTGCCTGCGGTTCGCCGGATGCTGGTCCAGCTGCCGCGGACACCGCCGACGCCAGTACCGCAGAAGTCGCCGCAACGCCGAGCCTGGAACTCAAGGGCAAGGTCGACCTGCGCTTTGACGAGCAAGGCGTGCCACACATTCGCGCCGCCTCCAAGACCGACGCGCTGCACATGCAAGGATTCGTGACCGCCCAGCTGCGGATTTTCCAGATGGACGACATCCGCCGCCAGGCCTACGGCACGCGCGCCGAGATTCACGGCGCCAAGTGGCTGGCGGACGACAAGGCCAAGCGGGTCCTGGGTCTCAAGGCGCTCGCCGAGGCCAACCTGGCCTGGTACGCCGCACACCAGCCCAACGCACACGCAGAACTGCTGTCGTACGTGGCCGGCGTCAACCGCTGGCTGCAAGAGGCCAAGGCTGGCAAGCAGCCGCGTCCGACGGAGTTCGACCGCATCGGCAAGGACTACTGGCCACCGCAATGGACGGCGGTCGACTCGCTAGCCGTCGCCAAAATCATTGTGTTGTCTAACGCTTTTGGCGCGGACCAGGAGGTGTTGGGTGTGGCCGCGTCGCTGCTGATTGGCGAGGCGGGCTTTCGCGACCTGTTTCGCTTTCAGCCGATGATGCCGACCCACGCCACCGAGAAGGCGCCGGGCAGCGAAGCGAGCTTTCCGCACGTCGGCAAGACCGATGCACTGGGTCCGCTGGCGGCTGCCGATTTTGCGGCGCGATTCAGTGGTCTGCCGCCTGGCAAGCGCAAAGAACTGGGCGAGGCGCTGGTCGCGCTGGCCACCCAGTTGGCCACTCTGCGCGGCACTGGACTTGGCGCCGCCGCCGGATCCAACAGCTACGCCATCGCCGGCAAGTACACCAAGAGCGGCAACACGGTCTTCTGCAACGAGTTTCACCAGCCCATCGTCGTGCCCAATCGCTTCATGGCCGTGCACATGACCATCGAAGGCGTCGATCCGATTGGCCTATTTGGCTACGCGCTGCCTGGGCTGCCCTACGTGCTCGGCGGTCACACGGGCACAATGGGCTTTGGCATTACGACCGGTTTTGGCGACACCACCGACTTGTATGCCGAAAAGCGCAACCCAGAGGGCGACGCGGTGTTCTTCAAGGATGCCTGGGTGAAAATCATCCGGCGCGTCGAGACCATCCGTGTGCGCAAAGACGGTGGCAGTTGGAACCTGCCAGAGGAAGTGACCATCAGCGTCGACGTCGTGCCGCACCATGGGCCGGTCATCAACGGCCTGCTGCCGGACCAGTTCGCGGGCATCTTGACCGCGCTCGACCTGACGCTGAGCGCGCGCTGGCCCGGCTTCAGTGCGCAGACCAGCGAAGCGGCGGCCATCAGCCAGCTTTGGGACGCGCGAACCGTCGATGAAGCCCGCGCCGCGCTGAACCTGTTCGATGGCGGGCCCATGAACTGGACGCTGGCGGACTCGAAAGGCAACGTCGGCTACACCGCAGCCGGCCCCTGGCCTGTGCGAACGTGGGACCTGTACAAAGCACCGCCGTGGGCGCCGCTCGACGGCCAGGGAGCCTTTGAGTGGGCTTCGATTGCTCCGCCGTCGCAGGCGCTGACGGACTTGCGGCCGCCCAAGGGCTACCACGTCGACGCCAATGGCCCGATGACGGCGCAGAATTTCGACGGCGACGCGCTCAACGACGACAAGTACCTGCAACACTTTTCGGACCTTGGTACGCGGGCCTGGCGCCTGACCGAAGTGATTGACAACAAGATCCATAGCGGCGCGCCGCCCACCCTGGAGGAAGCGAGTAGCTGGCAAGGCGATAACCTGTCGGTGTTTGCGGTCGAGCTGTTGCCTGAATTGCTGGCCAAAAAGGCCGCGCTGTGCCCGGACAGCGCCGATCCTGGCAATGCTGACATTTGTCAGGCGCTCGCCGCGCTGGAGACGTGGGACAAGCAGCAAGCGCTCGGTAGTGCGGGCGCGGCGATTTTCAACACCTGGCTCACCCATGTGGTGCAGCGGGTGCTGCAACAGCGTGTCAGCGGCCTGGTCTTGGGCGTCGTCGGTGGCTTTCTGTACGGCGTTGGTGCCCGCGACGTGGTGGCGTGGCTCAAGAACCGGGCCCCGGCGGCGAGCTCGGACTGGTTTGATGACCCGGCGACCAAGGGCAAGACCGAGCAGTTTGGCGATCATGCGGCGGCGGGCTTCAAGACGGCCATCAGCCAGCTGCGCCAGCACTTTGGCAAAGCGCCGGTTGCCGAGTGGCACTGGAGCAAGATCCACCAGCTGCGCGTCGACCACATCGCCTTCGACGATCTGAAGCAGGGGCCGTTCCCGATGGATGGCGGCCCCAACACCGTCAACGATTCAGGCTATCCTGGGACCGAGGAAGATGGCTCGGTGCGCAAGTTTCCCTACACGGCGACCAATGGCGCGATCTTTCGGTTCTGCGCCGAGCTAGCGGGCGACAAGACCCGCGGGTTCCACGTGTTGGCCGGTGGGCAGAGTGGCCATGTCGGCGAGAAATATTGGATGTCGCAGATGACAACCTGGCTCGCCCACGGGGCCTATCCGACGCAGCTTGGCAAATAGCCCGCCGTTTTGCGACGCCGGGTCCAGGCACTGGCAAGCCTTAATGCTCGCCAAGCAGCGCCTGCGCCACCCGCAACTGCACGACATTGCGCGCGGCCAGCCACCCGGCGATCACCGCGACTGCCGTCAAAAAAGCGAATCCGGTCAGGTACGTCGACGCCGATCCACCAATCTCCAGCACGATGTCCTCGGCCAACATGCCAGCTCGATAGGTGATGCCGGCGCTGTTGACGCCAAAACGCAGCCCCGTAGCAACCGCCAGACCCACCAAGCCGCTGACCAGCGCCAGCACCGCGGCTTCGAGCGCAAACATCAGCAGCATGTGACCCTTGCGAAAGCCGAGACTGCGCAGCGTGCCAATCTCGCGGGTGCGCTCGCGCACCGTCTTGGCCATGGTCGTCAGCACGGCGCTGCCGGCAATGACCAGTAGCACGAACACCACCAGGTTGCGGTACATCGACAGCATCTCTTTGCCGCGGCGGAACAGGTCGGCCATCTCCGTCTCTTGCCACAGGATCGGCTCCAGCGTCAGCCCGGCGGCTTTGGCCTCAGCAGCCATCTGCGCAATAAACTCAGGCGCACGCTGCGGTTCGGCCAGCACGATTTGGTACCCGTCGACGCCTTTGTTGCCGACGAGGTCTTGGGCCAGCGACAGCGGCCCCCACAGCAAACGCTGGTCGAATTCGCGGACCCCGCCGCTGGTCAGTCCTACGATTTCGCCGTCCAGGGCGTTGACGCGGCCCGTCGGCGAGCTGCCGGTCAGCTGGATGGTCGTGGTCTTGCAGTCCATCGGTCGTTCGACGGGAATCGGCTTGGCGGTTTTGGGGTCGAACACCTGCAGATTGCCCTTGGGCACGCAGCCGAGCGACTGGGCAAGCCCCAAGCCGGCGACCACCGCGTTCGGCTCGTCTACGCGCGCGGGGCGGCCCGCCCAGGCGTACCACTGCCAGTCCCGTCGCGCGATCTGGCCTTGGGCGATGTCGTGGCCAAACAACATGAAGGCAGCGCTCGCCGGACCCGCGTTGGCAACACCCTCGACCAGCAGCGACCGCATCGCCGCCTTGACGTCGGCCGGGTGGCGCTTGACCCAACCGTCCACGAAAGCCTGGTCTTTTTCGTCGAGCCAGTACTTGTCGGGCCGCACCCGCGCATCGACACCGCCCGCGCCTGGCTTGCGCACCATCAGGTCGCCCAGCATGTTGCGGGCGAAATTCATGCGCAGCTGACTCTCCAGCAGTTCGGACAGGTAGCCCTGAAAGGTGGCGAGCGCCACAAAGCCAATGGCCATCGTGCCAATCGCGGCGATGCTGTGACGCCATCCGCGGCGCACATTGCGCACGGCCAGGCGGAGCAGCAGGGCGAACATCTTCATGCGCTTCCTGAACTACGCGGTCGCCGCGTTCAAAAGGTCGACGGGCTTCTTGCGCATCTGACCGCGCACCACCCACCACGTTGCCACCATGATGCCCGGAGGCAGCAGCATCGCCTGCGCGGCGCACGCCCAGACAGCCGGAGTGATCAGCAACTGGATGCTCCCGGCCACGCCCGGCGGACTGAACCGAAACCCGCCGCTGTTGATGGCAAACGCCGCACACAGGCCGATCGCCAGACCGACCGCGAGGCCAATCAGCGACACCAGCAGCGACTCGCGCACCAGCAGCCCCACGACATGCCCGCGCTCAAACCCCAGTGCGCGCCAGGTGCCGAATTCGCGCAGCCGCTCGAGAATGGCCAGCGTCATCGCCCCCGCGACCGTGAACACCAGCACCGCCGTCACCAGCATCGTGATAAAGCCCACCATCGAGCCCAGAAACGCCATCGTGCCCACGTAATACGGCGCCCAAGTCTGGTCGGCATAGGTGTAGGTGTCGGTTTTCATGTCCTTGGCGGCCAGCGCCGCCTTCAGGTCTAGCGCCACCTGCCCAGCGTCGGCGCTGTCGTGCAGCAGCAGGCCCACGTAGGTGATGCGCTCGGTCGCGTACAGCGTCTGCAGCGACGCCAACGGCACAATCATGGCGGTGTCTTCGGCAATCGGCTCGGCGGCGTGAAAGCTCGCGACCATCTGGCCGTCCACGGCATTGAGCGTGCCGTCGTAGGTCTGGCCGACAATCTGGATGTCGGCGTCCGCTGCCAGCTGTTCGACGGCCTTCGGTGTATCGCAGTCGAGCACGGTCGGCGCCGGCGGCCTGCCGCGCACCTCGTCGAACACCTTGGGCTTCTGCAAGACCTTTTGCAGCCCAGCGGCGAGCGCCACACCCCGCGGCGCATCCTTGACCTGATAGGCCCACTGGCCCTGTGCCGGTCGCGCCAGCTCAGGCGAAGCCTCCAACAGCTCTGGGTGCTGCAACAGCGCCGCGTGCTCCTGTGGGTCGATGCCTAGCAGGTTGGCTGGCCGGGTCGCGCACGCATTGCCCGCCATGCCAAAGCCGCGCAGATAGCGGGTGGCCCGCTCTACGCGCTTGTCGCCTTTGGCCCACGCCAGGATGGTGTCGGTTTGGGCTTTGTCGAACTGGTACTTGTCCGGTTCCGCCGCGGCGTTGTCCAAGCCGCCCTGGACCCACACCGCGACGTGATTGGCGTGCTGGATGAAAACAGCGTTGGCCTTGAGGAACCGCTCGATGCGCACAGCGTAGCCGCCGAGCAGCACCAAGCCCGCGTACCCAAACGCGATGGCAGCCACGGTAGCCAAATTGCGCTTGCGGTTGCGGCGCAGGTTCGCGAACGCGAAGGCCCAGGCGCTTTTCATGCCGCCTCCGCCGCCACTTTGCCGTCGCGAATCCGCACCACCCGGGCCACGCGACCCATCAGTTTCTCGTCGTGGGTCGAAAACAGAAAGGTTACGCCGCGTTTCTGGTTCAGATCGACCATCAAGTCGACCAGCTTGGCGGTGGTCTCGGAGTCCAAGTTCGCGGTCGGCTCGTCGGCAAGCACCAGCGCCGGCCGCGTGACCAGCGCTCGCGCAATCGCTACGCGTTGCCGCTGGCCGCCGGACAAGCGGTCCGGAAACTGCGTCGCAAACTCGGTCAGCTCAACGTCGACCAGGGCCTGCGCCACGCGCTCGCCGCGTTCTTGCGCCGACAGCTCGTCGTGCAGCAACAGTGGTAGTTCGACGTTTTCAGCGACACTGAGCACGGGAACCAGGTTGAAAGCCTGGAAAATGTAGCCGATCTTGCGGTTGCGCAGCTTGCAGCGCGCGGCGTCGTCCAGGTGCGAGATGTCCTGGCCGCCGAGCACGATGCGGCCCTCGTCTGGCTCGTCTAGGCAGCCAATCAGGTTGAGCAGTGTGCTCTTTCCGGAGCCTGACGCGCCGACAACGGCAGTAAACTCACCGGCTTGTACCTGCAGGTCCAGACCGCGCAGCGCCCGGACCTTGGTCATGCCCAGCTCGAACGACTTGTGCACGCCTTGGACGTCGACCAAAACCTCGCTCATTCCAGCTCCTCGGCTCACCGCTGCCGCGGATCCACCTCGACCTGCCCGCCGCACACCACCAGGCGCACGCGCGCCGCCATGCCGAGCGGATCGCCGTCGAACACCAGCACATCGGCTGGTCCACCCTCAGCTACCGTGCCTGTCGCCGGTCGCGGACCTTGCGCCAAGTCCAGGATTTCCGCAACGTGGCGCGTCACAGCCGCCAGCGCCAGCGCCGGATCCAGGCCGTTGGCCGCGGCAAAGCCGGCATCCCAGCGGATGTGGCGTGCGTTGTGGGTGTCGCCGGTAGCAATCGCGACCTTGACTCCAGCCTTGGTCAGAATCGTCGCGGCATCGTCGCGGGCGCGCCGGTTCGACGGATCGTACGGCCGTGTGCGCACTTGCCCCAAGATCACAGGCACTTTGGCTGCCGCCAGGTCCTGCGCCACGACGTGCGCCTCCGCGCCGCCGGCGATGACCAGCCGCAGCTTGAACTCGGCTTGCACTCGCAATAGCGCTGCGATGTCGTCTGCGCGCTGTACGTGGGCGACCAAGGGCCGGCCCGCTTTGACCTGCGCGGCCAGCGCCACTAGCGCCGCGTCGTCGCGCAGACGCTGCAAGGACTCCGCCTCTGGTGGTGACAGTTTCTTTTTTGGGTCCAAGCTGTTCAGGCGCACAACGTAACTTAGCAGCTCACGCAAAACGGCAATCTGGCCCGACCGCGCCCCGACCAGCGGTTCACCATTCTTGGCGTCGTCGCCAAGCGTCAGGTGAATGGCAACGTCGTCGCGCACCGCCGCCTCGCCGACCAGCTGGCCAGTCGTGCGAAAGGCGACCGACTGCCCGACCACCGTCGCATTGCCGACCGGCCGCGCCACCGAAACGGTCACGCCGCCTTTGCGCGCCGCATCGATAGACCGCGACAGCGTCACGATGCCGTCGATGGCCTTAACGTGGGCGAGGTTGAGCGACCGCCGCGCCACGCCGTCGTGGGTGTTGTCCTCCATGTCGATCTCGACCTGGCCCATGCGGCTCAGCGACTCGATAAAGCCGGGGACGACCACGCCCTTGCCGAGGTAATCGTGCACTGTGGCACCCGCAGCGTTGGGCGCGCACGATTTTCGGCTCCGCGGATCGCCATCCTTGGCTGGCGTGGGGTTGGCCACACCGATGCAGAGGATCTTGTCGCCCTGGATCAGGATTTCGGCGTCGGCAAGCGGCTTTTCGTCCGCGACCACCGAGTGCAGGGTCACGCCCTTGATGAGCGTCAGGGTCGGCGCGGATTGTGCCCGCGCGGTGCCTGCGCTCAGCGCAAGCGCGAGGCACACGGGCGCAGCGATGTAGACAGCCTTAGTGCTCACAGCCACACACTCCGTGGTTCGGCCGGGCATCGGTGCTCCACGCCGCTTGCAGGTTGACGCCGTCGCCGACCACCATCGTCCCGTCGACGAACACGCGCTCGGGCTGGGCACCGATAACAAACGGCGAGCCCGGCCACACCAGCACGTCCGCCTCTTTGTTGGGCTCCAGCGTGCCGATGCGGTCGCCGAGGCCAATCGCCAGCGCTGGGTTGCGGGTGACCGACTGAATCGCCGCCTGCTCTGAAAGCCCGTAGTGGTGCGACTTTGCCGCCTCGAAGATGAACCATCGCGCGTCGATGACCGGGTGATCCGTCTTTAATGCCAGGCGAACACCCGCTTCGTCGAGGATTTTCGGCCCGTACACGCTGGCGTCGTAGGCCTCCATCTTGAAGCCCCACAGGTCGCTGAAGGTGGCCACGGCCACTTTGCGCTCCTTGAGCAGCTGCGGCACTTTCCAGGCCTCCAGCGCATGGTGAATCGCCGCGACCTTGAAGTTGAATTCTTCGGCCACCCGCAGCAGGGTCTCGATGTCGTGCACCTCGTAGCAGTGCACTTGCAGCGACACCTCGCCGCGCAAAAGGGCCACCAGCGCTTCGAGGTCGGCGCGATGCGGCCGCGGTGGCGCCTTGGGGTCGTCCTTGCTATCGCGATCCCATCGCGCTTGTTGGTCTTTGAGGTCGCGGGCCTCGGTCAGGCGCTGGCGCATCAGCCAGGCGTGACCCAGCCGCGCCATCGGCATCATGGTGCGCTCGCCGTAGACGCGCTTGGGGTTCTCGCCCATCGCCCATTTCATCGCGCGCGGTGGGTTGGGCAACTGCATGTGCGCCACAGTCTTGCCGTGCAACTTGACGTACAGCGCCTGGCCGCCCATCACGTTGCCGCTGCCCGGCAGAATCAGCGCGGTCGTGACGCCGCCGCCCACGGCCCGTGCAATCGCAATGTCTTCGGGGTCAAAGGCGTCGATGGCGCGCACAAACGGCGTGGTCGGCGCGGTCATCTCGTTGCCGTCGGCCTTGGCCTTGCCGTGCGGCGCCGGGTACACGCCCAGGTGCGAGTGCATGTCGACAAGGCCTGGCGTGACGATCTTGCCGCCCAGGTCGATGACGCGGGCATTGGCGGGCGGGGTCAGGCCTTTGCCGATAAAGGTGATCCGCCCCCCTTGCATGGTGAGGTCGGTGTTCTGCAACACCTGGCCGGTGGCGGTCCACAGCGTGCCATTGCGTAGCAGGGTCGGCCGCTGGTCGGCATCGGGCGGGCGCGCGGCGGCCGGAAGCGCCACTGCCAAAAGGCACGAGCAAGCAATTGCGCAACGTAAAAGCACGCCGGTCCTGTGGCGACGACCATCGGGTGTCGGGGCGCGCAGTATCGGTTGGTTGGGGCTGGGGTGCAATGCGGCGGAGGCTGCGCAAATGCCCAGCACGCCTACGGCTCCCGCACCCGCGCCAGCAAATGCTCGATCGCCGCATCGCGGTAGGCGTCGTTCCACAGCGGCACGTGCAGCGCGCCATTGACCTGCCACAAGTCGACCTGCGTACCCTGCTTGCACGGCGCCCAGCGCGTGCGGTTGGTCTCGTTGCCGAGCAGGATGTCCTCAAAGTTGATGTCCGTCAGCTTCTCGCCCTTTGCCGAACACCCGTCGTAACCCACCCAATTCGCGGCCGACGTCTTGACGCCCGGGAATGCATTGCCGAGGTTGGCGCCACCGTTGAACGGGATGACGTTGTCGAGCGTGCCATGCACGAACAGCACATTGACCGGCAAGGTGTTCTTGCACCACTTGGGGTCGATGTCGGTGGCGCCAGCGAGGCTGAGCACCGCCGTGACCTTGGCAGGGCGCTCGCACGCAAACCGCAGCGCCATGAAGGCGCCGTTGCTGTGACCGTACAAGTACACGCGAGCCGGGTCGACCTTGAGCTTGGCGACCGCCTCGTCGATGAGCGCCTCGATGTAGGCCACATCGTCCACGGGCTGATTGCCGAAGTTGCAGCAGGCCTTGGTCGCGTTCCAGAACTGAATGCCAGCAGCGTTCTTGGTGCCCTCGGGCACGGCCGCCACAAAGCCGAGCTTGTCGACGCGCGCCGTGAGGCCGAGATACAAATCCTGCTGCCAGCCCGTCGCCGAGAAGCCGTGCAGCAAGAGGATAAGCGGCCACTTGTCTTGCTTGGACCAGTTCTTGGGCACGGTGACGGAGGCGGGGCGCGGGCCGAAAATCGTGGTTGGCGCAGCTGCGTCCGATCCGGCTACGTCGGCGCCGCTGCCTGTGTCTGCGGTTTGCGAGGCGTCGGCGGCAACTTCCGCCTGGACGTCTCCGGCGTCGGGCGGTCCAGGCAGCGAGACCCGTGGCGCGCCCCCGTCAGATTGGCCGAAAATGCTGGCGTCGCTGGCATCAAACGCCGCACCGGCGGCACTCGTTGCGGTTGCCGGCAGCGGGTCGTCGCCGCAGGCGACCGAGAGGGCTGCGAGAACCAAGGCGAGCGTGCTGCGCTTGTTGACCATGGCGGGCTGCAAGGACCGCGGCGGGCGGCTGAAGCGCAAAGTAACCGAAGCGTGTCAGGGCGCCAAGGCCAAGTTGCCGACGCAATTCCGGTGGCCTGCCCAAGTTGCCGCGCACCCGCCGCAGCGCTACCCTGCCCGCCCTTGGAGGCCGCACCGCCCATGCCACGCGCCCTGTTCTGCTTGTTTCTGGTGCTATCCTGCACCCGCGACCCCTGCGCCAACGACTGCAAGTGGTTCGGCAAGTGCACCGCCGCGCCCGGTGGCTGCACCGCCGCGGGCAACGCCGACTGCGCGCGCAGCGACGCCTGCCGCGACTACGGCCGCTGCACGGCCAAAGACGGCGCGTGCCACATCGGCGGCGAGGCCGACTGCCGCAAGGCCGCGCCTTGTCGGCTCGACGGCCGCTGCGTGCCGGGTCCCAAAGACAAGTGCATGGCCGGCAGCGACCGCGATTGCGCCCAAAGCGAGGCCTGCCGCGACCGCGGCTTGTGCAAGGCCCTCGACGGCGCCTGCGCTTCGGGCAAATAGGCAGCGCAACCTTTGTCACTCACTGCGCGAACCACGGGGCGGCTGACGCTGGGCCTGACTCTGGCGGGATGGACGGCGACGCCGCTGTTTCTGGTCCATTTCGCCGCCAGCATCGACGCTTGGACCTCGAATGGCTGGCGCTATGGCTTTGCCGCGCTGCTGTGGCTGCCGACGCTGGTGGTGCTGCGGCTGCGCGGTCAGTGGCCAAAGGGCCTGCTGCGTGCGGCGGCGGTGCCGGCGCTGTTCAATGCGGCGGGCCAGATGGCGTTCGCTGAGAGCTTCTACCGGGTCGACGCCGCCACGGCAATTTTTGGGCTGCGGCTGCAGCTGGTGTTCGTGGCCCTCGGCGCCTGGCTGCTGTTTCGCGATGAGCGCGAGGTGCTGCGGCGGCCGCGGACCTGGCTGGGCATGGCGCTGGTGTTTGCCGGGATTGCTGGCACGGTGTTCCTGGCGCCAGGCGCGCGTCCGCGTGCAGAGCTCATCGGCGTGGCGCTGGCGGTCGCTGCCGGGCTGCTGTATGCCGGATACGGGCTCGGCGTGCGGCGGTACATGGCCAGCTACAGCTCGGTGGCCGCATTCGCCGCGATCAGCCAGTGGACCGCGGCGATGATGGTCTTGGCCATGCTGGCTTTCGGTCGCGACTACGGCGCTGCGGCTTGGAGCCTGTCAGCCGGGCAATTCGGCCTGCTTTTGGTCAGCTCTGTCGCCGGGATCGCGCTGGGCCACGTGTTCTACTACATGGCGATGGCGAGGCTCGGCGTCGCGGTGACTGCAGGCGTGCTGCAACTGCAGCCGTTCACAGTAGCCATTGGTAGCTGGTGGCTGTTCGGTCAGACGATGGGCGCTGCGCAGGTCGCGACCGGTGTGCTGGCAGTCGTGGGCGCGGTGCTTTTGGTGGCCCAGCCGAAAGGCGCGGCCGGCGCCAGTCAGGTCCCCGAGCGTTCCAGCACGACCTCGCCGCGGCAGTAGTCGCACGTCTGCATCAGTTCCAGGTGATCCGCGTCGAGCGCGCACGTGTCCTGCCGCAACCGCCGGTCGAACCACATCCAGTCGTAGACCATGCCCGCGACGTCAGGCTGTGCAGCCGCAGTCGCGTGGTCCGGTGGCTCAGAGCGAAACAACGGCCCATAGGACTGGACGCGCTCGATGGTGACGCGATGGCCGTCGCGATCCAAAGCGAAGACCTCGCGGCTGCGATAGAGCGTCACGCCCCACTTCTTGAGGCAGGTGTAGTGAACCACCTGCAAAGCCTCGGCGATCGGCCCGGCTTCGGCGACCAGCAGCGTCTGCATCGTCAGTCCGCCGAGTACGCGCTCAATAGTCCACATGCCAAGCAGGTTGGCCCGCGCGAACCACCCCAGGCGGGCTCGCCAAAATTTCGACCAGTCGGTGATGGCGAAGCGGTAGCGACCGCGCCAGCCACCGAGCTTGTCGTTGTAGTACCAGACGGTGTAGGGCTCGATGTCGGGCATGGCGACACCGTAGGGCCGGGCACGGGTTCGGTCAAGGCGGGCAGGCGCAGGCGAGTGTGATCGGATCTGGTGGCCTGCCCTGCCTGGACGCAGGCACAAGAACGAACTGGCCGATTGTCTGCGTGCATGCTCGCCGACTGCGCTGGGCGTGGGACTGAAGTCCCCCGCGATGCTCAAGAAGCCCCTTCGGGGCTGAAAGACAGAGCTTTCTAGCGCTTATCAGTGGTGCACCCCGTGTCCTCCAGCTGAGTCTGCTTGCAGACTTCTCGAACATCGCGGGGGACTTCAGTCCCACGCGAAGCCCGAACGCTGCCACGGCAGCGGGCGGGCCACTGGTTTGGATCGCACTCGGCGCAGACAGTCGCAGGACCGAAGCGCTGGCAGAAAAACTCGCGCACGACAACGCGCAACCAACCGCCATGGGTAAGAACGGCTCACAACCAACGACGCGACGCAGACTCCGACTCTGGGTCGGCACCATGGCCTCGGTGTGGGTTGTGGCCAGTCCGGTGCCGGCAAACGCGCAGGTTGACGCTGGCGCACTGGCGCTGCGAGACGGGGAGGTCGCGGCGAGAGCGCGCGAGTTCGGGCGCCTGCTTGCGGAGTACGAAGCCTGGCGTGATCGCGACTGGGCAGCTCGTCGCAGAGGCGACACGCGGTTCATCGCCTGCGCTACCGATTGGATTAGCCTGATGGCCCGGCTCGTCGCATTGGCCCGAGACGCATCGCCGCGTCGGCTTCACTGCGTAGATCTCCCAGCCGACGAATGCGCGAGAAGGGCCACCATCGTGGCGCAAATCGTTGCCGACAAAGTCGCGCTTCTCGGCTATGAAATCTCCATGTGTCTGAACCGTGCCCGTTACCCGGAGCCCGGCAGCGCCGAACCAATGGAACCATTTGCAGAGGCTGCCCTACCCCGCTTGCAGGCACCTAGCGACACGACAGATCCAGCGTTGCGGCGCGCCGACCTGGAGCCGTGGCTGCGCGCATTGGTGGCGCGGGCGGAAGCCATTGCCCAGGCCATCCAGTGGCACGCGGACTGGTTTGGCTTGAACTGCGAAGTGTCCAAAGACGAGGCCCATCCGGGTTGTGCGTTCATGCTCCGGCAGTTCGGCGACGCATTGCCGAAGATGCGCGGCGCGACCGCTACGCTCCGCCACAGCGTCGCACCGGCCGCGACGGCGACGCCGACAGCACTTGCAGTGGCGTTGGCGCAGGCCGACGACGAATTATCTTCGGCCGCGAGCCAGCGCAACAGACTGCGCATGTGCATCAGCGGGTCAGCCGACCCGGCAGCGTATCATCCGGATGATGTGGTCACGCGCACTGACGACAGCGAACTGGGCGATGTTGGGCACCTGGACGATTGGTGGCGGGTTCGGCCGGCAGCGACAGACGTGCTGACCCATAGTGTTGTCTGGCCGCTGCTGACTCAGCCCCGTTGGTGAGCGCCGCTGCTGCGCAACTGGCGTCGCCACAAGTCGCCCCACAAGCCACCGCATTGGACACCCTCTGAACAAGGCCAGCAGATCCGATCACCCTCTACCGGCACCTTGCACTTGAACCCCGGTTGAAAGCGTGCGGTTGTCAGCGCACCCTTGGAGTTGCCCAACCCTGCGGCGCTGGTCCAGGCCGCGCTCGGCATGGCGGAGACGGCGGCGCGGTGACCCGGCAATGGTACGGCTAAGCGCCCACGCGGCAGCCAGGGGTTGACCCACCCCGCGACCGGTCGCACCATGGCCTCAGCGCGACCGTCGCCGCCCCGGACACACCATGGCCACCGCACCCGTTGATCCCGACGCCCGCACTGCTTCGGGCAACACCGTCGGCAACGACGATGCGACACTTGGCGCCGAGGCGCACACGGCGCCGGTGCGCGCCACGGTCAAAGTCAATACGCCGCCACCGGCGACACCCGCAGGCGACCTCGCGCAAACCGTGCGGGCCGCCTTGCAAGCGTCTTCCGACGCAACGCCGCAGACCAATGCAGACCGCTACGCCGAATCGCGCGAGCTCGGGCGCGGCGGAATGGGTCGCGTGGTCGAAGCGACCGACCGCCTGCTCGGCCGGCGCGTAGCGGTCAAGCAGATGCTGGCCGCCGGGGATGTAGGGCTGCGGCGGCGCTTTGATCAGGAAGCGCTGGTGACCGCTCAGCTCGACCATCCGGGGATCCCGACTGTGTTCGAGCGGGCCACCGACGGAGCGGGCAAGCCCTACTACACCATGCGCCTCATCGAGGGTGAGACGCTGGCACAACGGCTGCGCGCAGCGCGGAGCTGGCCAGAGCGGTTGCCCTTGCTGCCCGTGGTGATTCGCGTCGCGCAGACGCTTGGCTTTGCCCACGCCAAGGGCGTGGTGCACCGCGACGTCAAGCCCGACACCGTGGTGGTGGGTTCGTTCGGCGACGCCGTGCTGCTCGACTGGGGCATCGCCAAGGTGCGGGGCCTCGCAGAGCAGCGGTCGGACGCAGCGGCCGGTGTCAGCGGCGACGGTGGCTTGACGGCCCATGGTGCAGTGCTCGGCACGCCGGCCTATATGGCGCCGGAACAAGCGCGCGGTGAGACCGATAAAGTCGATGAGCGCAGCGACGTGTTCGCGCTCGGCGCCATGCTCTACCACCTGCTGGCAGGCAAGGCACCGTACACGGGTAAATCGGTGACAGAAATCCTGGCAGCTGCGCGAGCGGGTCAAGCGCCGGACCTGGACACAGCCGCGCCGGAGACGCCTGCTGCGTTGCGGGCGGCAGCGCGCAAGGCCATGCACCCCGATCCGAGTCAGCGCCACGGCAACGCCGCCGAATTTGCGCGTGACGTCGAGGGCTTCATGGCGCAGGCGGTGCTGCGGCCGGTGTCGCGCGGCATGGAGCGCTTCATCCAGTCGGTCAGCTGGTTCGGTCTGGTGATGTGCGTGGTCATCGCAGCGCTGGGGTGGGCGGTGTCGCCGACCTTTCGCGACATGGGCGCAGCCGCGTATTTCACGCTGCTGTTTTTTGTCACGGGTCTGACGGTTGGTGCAGTCGAGTGGCAGACGCAAGGCCGTCACCACCTGCTGGGCCTGGCCGCCGGCATGACCGCGCTGACGGCCGGCAGTGCGTACATCGGCGCCATCGTCGGCATGTTGCACGTCAATCGGGCGTTGACGAGGCCGGAAATCCTGGCCGACGCGGACAAATTCCGGCAGTTGTCAGCGCTCGGCTACGTCGAAGCCATGGGTAACGTGCCGTACGGGCTGACGTTGGCGCTGGTGCAGGCGATGGTGCTGGCGTTTGCGTGGCGAAGGGCGACGGTGGCGCGACAGCAGGTGTAGCGTCGCTGGCGTCGCGTCAGTTGGTTTTTCATGCCGGCTTGCTGGTCAGTTGCACGGTCACGCTGCGGCCCGCCAAGCATCGCGCCGCCAGGTCATCGATGCCGTCGCCGTTGACGTCCAGGGCCACCAGCTCCACCGGTTCCTGGTTGACGTACAGCATCTTCTCGACCACCGCGAACGCGCCTTTGCCGTCTGCCAGCACCAGCACCACGCAGACTTTCGCACCGGCGCCGATGAGCGCGACGGCCCAGCGCCCCGTCTCCGCCGAACCTGGCGATAATCCCGTGACCGTCGCCGGAGCAGATGGTGATACCGCGGTTGGTCGCGACCAGCAAAATGTGGGCGCGCAGCCCGCCGCCAACGAACAGGAAAAGGCGTGGTTGTCCCTGCGCGGCACGGTTGGCCAGGTGCCCGCCTGCCAAGCGTAGTGCGCTGCGGGTCAGGATGGCGCCAGATGGGTCGCCTCGGCAAGACTGCACGGCGTTGCGCAGTTTGTGCTATGCCGAACCGCCTTGAGGTGAGTTCAAACCTACCGCAGGGAAGGAGCGACGAGTTGGCTTACGAAGCCGCAAGTTTGCGACCCACGGAGCAAGCAAGAACAGCAATCGTCGATGGCCACGGGTCATCGCGATGCTGTATAGATCGGCGCGCGCTGGGGCTGCTCCTGCACCGGATGGACAATACGGCCATGCAGGAACGGACCAGAATCGCGGCACGGCGGCGGCGCGACGTGTCCCTGGCAAGCCGCCTGGACCGTTTTTTCGGAGGGGTGCGGTGAAGCGTGCCATCGTCGCAGCCCTGGCCGGCCTCGCCACGACCCAGGCGCTGCTGTATGTCGGCCTTGCCGCGGCCTATTGGCTGTACGACCACGCGTGGGGTCCGCTCGGCGTCGCGCTTGGCATCGTGTTCGGCTTTGGCGCAGTCCTGGCTGGCACCGGCACTGCGTACCACAAGCTGCGCAGTCCAAAGGGTCGGTGGCTCGAATCGGCCGTGCCTGTGCCGGTTGCGCTCGCCGGCATCGCGCTGGCTTTGCCCGTTTTCTCGTATGGCCGGGCGCTCTATCCGATCACGGTGTGCGAAACCACACCAGAGCGACTGGTCGCCGACGCCGCCCGCTGCGACATCCTGTGCACCGAAGGCTGGTCGCGAAAGAACACCCCGATTGCCAAGTACACGGTGACCTCGGGCAAAGGCACCAGCGCTGCGACGCACACGCACCACGTCCAGGCTTTGACCCCAGCGACACCTGACGGCCGCTACCTGGTGTGGTTTGAGGGCGAGGCACCAGACCGCGCGCGCTGTGTGTGGTGGGATCGGACGAACCCGGCGGACGAGGCCGCACGTCGACACCCGCTTGGACACCCCCAGGCCATAGTAGGCGAATGGGTGCCAGACGCGGACCCCGCAATACGCTGGTTTCGCACCAAGGTTGCGATCTTCGCGCTGGTGGTCAACCTCGCAGCGCTTATCGCCGCAGCAAAGCTCGGGCGCAAGGAACTGCGGGGCGGGTGACGCCTGCAGTCGACCCATTGTCGGCAAAATCCGCTAATGGACTGAAAAGCAATGACTTAAACGCTGTCGGCACCAGGCGGAGCCGCGCGTCGGCCTCCGAGGCCGCGACCTGGCGACCCACAAAGCAAGCAAGAGGGTCGGAGAAATGATTGAGTAAATCATTTCCATGCCCTAACATCGCGGCCCTTTTTTTGCGGGGCGCCATCGCGCCTGCCGGAGTCCGATGTTGCGCCGTCTGTCTACGCGCTCATTTCTCGTCGCTACCGCTCTCGCGCTCGGCCTCGCCGCCCTGCCCGGTTGTATCGCACCTTCCGGAGGCGGCGGTGGCGGTGGTGGTGGCGGCTTCGGAGCCTTCGGGGACAGCGGGCTATTGGGCGCAGACACGCACGCCGATGACGCGGCGAGTCTGGAGGCAGCCGCCAACACCGATGCACTGGCGGCAGCCGCCAATACCGATGCAGCGGCGAGTTCGGATGTGGCTACCATTGCCGATACGCAGGACATCGCAGACGCCAAGCCTGGCCAGGACACCGGAACGGTCAGCGACACCAAGACGGACACCAAGGCAGACGCGGTGGTCACCGTGGACGTCGTCCCGGACTCCGGCCCCGACGTCTGCAAGCCGCTGTCGTGCCAAGCACTTGGCGCCGAGTGCGGGACTTTGTTCAACGGTTGCACAGAAATTGATTGTGGCACCTGCGCTTCGGGCAAGGTGTGCGGCAGCGGCTTGCAGGCCCACAAGTGCGTCTGCGCGCCCAAGACTTGCGGCAACCTCGGCGTTACCTGCGGCAAGCACCCCGACGGCTGCGGCGGCCAGGTCGACTGCGGCAAGTGCCCGGAGTGCAGCCCGACCTGCCCGGCCGGCTGGTCTTGCGGCGACGACGGAGCGTGCCAGAACGGCACGGCCACCAACCTCGCGCTCCATGTCCAGACCCGCGCAGTCGGCGGCACGATCCTCGTTGACGGCAAAGCGCCGGTATTGACCGGCAACTGCGGTACAACCTCGACCAGCATGGTCGGCACGGTGACGCTGACCGAAAAGACCCAGGGCTACTCATTCACCTTCACCGTGTCGTGCAAGAGCGCGTGGAGCCAGGGCTTCGCCTGGTCCGGCAAGGTCTTCCCGGGGGTCTACGAGGTACGCTCTGGCGGCGAACCCTACTACGCCAACCTTCCGTCTGGCTTGCAAAAGGTCATCGGTAGCCTCGACTTGCAAAGCAACGACAAGACCGACGTCGCACTCGACATCCAAACGCGAGCGGTCGGTGGGACCCTCCTCGTCGACGGCAAAGCGCCCGCTCTGACTGGCAATTGCAGTTCCACGTCCACCAGCATAGTCGGCACGGTCACGCTGACCGAGAAGTCCCTGGGCTACTCGTTTAGCTTCACCGTGTCGTGCAAGGACTCGTGGAGCAAGGGTTTTTCGTGGTCCGGCAAGGTGTTCCCGGGCGTCTACGAGGTGCGCGCCGGCGGCGAACCGTATTACGCCAACCTGCCCTCCGGCCTGCAAAAGGTCATCGGCAGCCTAGATCTGCAAAGCTACGGCAAAACCGACATCGTCCTCGACATCCAAACCCGTGCGGTCGGCGGCACCATCCTTGTCGACGGCAAAGCGCCGGTTCTCACTGGTAATTGCAGCACGACGTCCACCAGCATGGTCGGCAGCGTCACCCTGACCGAAAAGACCCAGGGCTACTCGTTTACCTTTACCGTATCGTGCAAGGACGCGTGGAACAAGGGTTTTGCGTGGTCCGGCAAGGTCTTCCCCGGCGTCTACGAGGTACGCGCCGGCGGCGAACCGTATTACGCCAACCTCCCTTCCGGATTGCAGAAAGTCATCGGCACCCTCGACCTGCAGAGCTACGGCAAGACGGATATGGTGCTCGACATCCAGACCCGCGCCGTCGGCGGCACCATCCTGGTCGACGGCAAGGCGCCGGTGCTGAGCGGCAATTGCAGCTCGACCTCGACCAGCATGGTCGGCACCGTTACCCTGACGGAGAAGGACCAGGGCTACGCGTTCTCGTTCACAGTGTCCTGCAAAGACGCGTGGAGCAAAGGTTTCACCTGGTCCGGCAAGGTCTTCCCGGGCGTCTACGAGGTGCGCGCCGGCGGCGAACCGTATTACGCCAACCTGCCATCTGGACTGCAGAAGGTCATCGGCACCATCGACCTGCAGAGCTACGGCAAAACCGACATCTCGCTCGACATCCAGACCCGCGCGGTCGGTGGCTCGATTCTTGTCGACGGCAAATCGCCTGTTCTGACTGGCAATTGCAGCTCGACGTCCACCAGCACGGTCGGCACCGTGACGCTGACCGAGAAGACCCAGGGCTACTCGTTCACCTTCACCGTGTCGTGCAAGAACGCATGGAGCCAGGGCTTCGCCTGGTCCGGCAAGGTGTTCCCGGGCGTCTACGAGGTGCGCGCCGGCGGCGAGCCGTACTACGCCAACCTGCCGTCCGGCCTGCAAAAGGTCATCGGCAACCTGGACTTGCAGAGCTACGGCAAAACGGACGTTGTCGTCGACGTCCAGACCCGCGCGGTCGGCGGCACCATTCTGGTCGACGGTAAGGCCCCTGTTCTGACTGGCAATTGCGGCTCAACGTCCACAAGCATGGTCGGGACGGTCACGCTAACGGAAAAGACTCAGGGCTACGCGTTCACCTGTACAGTGTCGTGCAAGGACGCATGGAACAAGGGTTTCGCCTGGTCCGGCAAGGTTTTTCCGGGTGTCTACGAAGTCCGCGCCGGCGGCGAACCGTACTACGCCAACCTGCCGTCCGGGCTACAGGTCGTCATCGGCAAGCTCGCGGTCCTCTAGCGCGCGCCTGTGCGCTTGGGGCTCCGCAGCCGCGTCGTCCTCGCCGTCTGCGTCAACGGCCCGCACGAAATGAAATGGCCGGCCGCCGACCTCGCGAGTCTGCAGTTCCAGGTTCGACTGCAGCCGCACCAGCTTGATGAATTGATTGGTACCGTAGGCCCGCACATCGAATTCCGGATCCAGGCGCCGGACCATCGTCGACAGTTCGGACAACTGCACGAAGCCATCCTGGTCAGCGTCCAGGTTGCCCAGCGCGGCGCCAAGCAGCGCGCTTGCCGCGACACGCGGTCGCTCCGTCGCCGTGTCGTCGCCGATTTCGGGTGCCGGCGGAGCTTCCTGTCCGCTGGCTGAAGTTTCCGCGGCTTTCGTCGCTCTGCCCCGCCTCGACCGACGCGGTTTGCTGGGCGTAGCTTCACTGTCCGCTGCCGCTGAATCGTGCGCAGCCACGGCAACTTCGGCCGGCTTTGCGGACCGACGGCTTCTGGGTTGGGCCGCGCCGCCCGACTGCACCGCCAGTTGCTTGCCGGTCGTCGCCACCGCGGTCTTCGCCAGCAACGCCACGTCGATGAACTCGTCGCATGCCCGCCGGAACGAAATCGGCGTCTGCGCCCGACCGTAGCCAAACACCCGCAGGCCCGACTCGCGCAACCGCGATGCAAGGCGCGAAAAATCGCTGTCCGATGACACGATGCAAAACCCACCAAAGCGGCCGGTGTACAGCAAGTCCATGGCGTCGATAATCAGGGCGCTGTCGGTCGCGTTCTTGCCGGCCGTGACGGCGAACTGCTGCATCGGCGTCAGCGCGTGTTCATGCACGAGGTTGCGCCAGCCCGACAGGTTGCTCGACGCCCAGTTGCCGTAGATCCGCCGCACGTAGGCCGTGCCGTGGCGCGCGACGTCGGTCAGGATTGGACTCAGCGTATCCGGCGAGGCGTTGTCGGCGTCGATGAGCACCGCGAGTTTGAGGTTGGCAACGCTCTCGGACATCGGGGACCGCCTACTTGGATGCGGCGGGATTGTGGGCGCACCACCCGCAAAGTCAAGGCGCGATTGCCTAGCCAAACGACGTTCCGCTATCCTGTCGACGGCCCGCTGCGGTGGGCTTGCGGAGGCTCTCGCGCGATGTCTGCTGTGCCTGCCCATGACGACCTGACCGCGGACACCGATACGCCGGTGGCCGTTGCGCCTGTGATTCGCGCGGACACAGACGACTAAGTGGCCCGCCGACCAGCAGCAGACGACCTGGCGGCGCTCGTCGCATTTGGCGCGGGCGAAGTCGCGCGGCAGGCGACCGCCGAAATCGTCGCCCAGCGCTGGACGCCAACCCCTGACGGACTGGCGAAGGCACACGTTGCTTGTATCCAGAGCACCCTGCGTGCCTGGGCACAGGCGCGCGCGCCCACCGGCGTCGACCTGGCGGTCCTCTGGACGCGGTCCGTGGACGCTGTGGACGCGCAAAGGCTGTCCGACGACGCTCCGCAATTGCCCATCGCCGACCTGGGCCGGATCTACGAGCGGCTGCTGGGCCTTTCGCCGACCTGGGATGCCGACGCGCGAACGGTGCGCCTTGCGGCCGTAGCGGGTCACGCGCGACGGCGCTCGGGCAGCTACTACACGCCCCCGCGATTGGTGCAGTGCATCGTCGATGCCGTCCTGGGGCCGCTACTCGCAGACGCGACGCGCGACGCCGATCCCGTTGCGGCGGTGCTGGCCTTGCGTGTGCTGGATCCGGCGTGCGGCAGTGGCCACTTCTTGCTTGTCGTCGCGGACCGCCTGGCCGCAGCATTGGCGGCCGCGCGCGGGCTGCCTGCCGCCGGGCGTCGCGAACGCGTTGATATTGCCGGGTATTGCCTATTCGGGCTGGATCTCGATGGCACTGCCGTCGACCTGTGCCGGGCGAACCTATGGCAGTGGTGCGGCTTTGACCCAGCGCGTGCGAACGCCATCCGCGCGCAGGTTCGCCGGGGCAACGCGCTGCTGGGTCGCGGACCGCAAGTTGGACCCCAAGCGACCGCCACCGGCATCCCGGACAGCGCGTACAAGACCACCGGGGCCGACGACGCTTCCGTTGCGCGCGCCCTACGGCGGGAAAATACCCTTGCCCGCCGGGATCCTCAGCTTGTCCGGGCCATGGCAGCGATGACCGATCCCGCGCACGCCGAGGCTGTTTGGCTGGCCAACGCCTGGTGTTCGGCGTTCGTCCTGCCCAAGTCGGCCCGCCCGGCCGTGCCCACCAATGCCGACCTTGCGCGTGCAGTCCGCGGCATTGCGGTCGCGGAACCCGTACATCGCGCTGTCCTGCGAGCCTCGGTGTCAGAGCACTTCTTCCACTGGCGCCTGGGATTTCCAGAGGTGTTTCAAGGCGCGCGCAGCGGCTTTGATGCCGTCGTCGGCAATCCGCCGTACCTGAACCAGTTGCACACGGACACGGCGACGGCGCGGTCCAGTGCCGAACTCTTGCGGTCGTGCACCCATGGCCTGGTCGGTGGCCTCGCCGACACCGCCGCCGCATTCTGGGCGCGGGTGCCTGAACTGGTGCGGCCGGGGGGGATGGCCGGTCTGGTCGTCCCGCATTCGCTGTTGGTCACGGCGGACACGGCGCCCGTTCGACGACAATTGCTTGGCCAGGGGCGGCTCCGCGGCATCTGGGTGGCCGGCGAGCGCGCCTTTGCCGACGCCGACGTGCTGACCTGTGCGCCCATCTGGCAGCGAAGCGCCGCGGTTTCGCGAAGCGGCGATGAGCCGCCCGAGTTGGCGCTGCAACGCTGGACCGGCGCGAACGGTGCCGCAGCGGCGCCACTGACGCTTGACTGCGCCGAACTGCAGCGTCAACCGACTTGGGGCGCGCTTGCAGCGGATCTGCTCGGTATTCCCACAGTCTCGGCCGTATCGGCGGCGACGGTGGACGACTGGGCGACAGCGACAGCGGATTTTCGCGACCAGTACTACGGCCTCGATGGCTACGTCGTCGACCTGCCCGACGCAGACCCTCGGTTGTTCGCGCCGCTGGTGACCGCTGGGTTGCTTGATCTGGCGACATGTCACCACGGGTCGCGGCCGACCCGGCTGCTCAAGCGCGTCTGGAACGCGCCGCGAGTCGACATTGCCCGCATGCAGCAGTACGGTACGCTCGGCCCTTGGATCGAGCAGCGGCAAGTCCCCAAGGTGCTGGTCGCGACCCAAACGTCGGCGATGGAGGTGTGGGTCGATGCCTCCGGCGATTGCCTGCCATCGGTGCCGGTGCTGACGGTCGTGCCGCGTTCGCACGGTCAACTGTGGTCGGTCGCTGCGGCGCTGGCATCGCCAGTCGCCTCGGCTTGGGCGGCGGCCCAGTATTCCGGGGCCGCGTTAGCCTTGACGGCGCTCAAGCTCAGCGCGACCCAACTGATGGGCATTCCGCTGCCCGATATCACAGCCGCACAGTGGGCGGCCGCCGTAGTGTCGCTCCAAGCCGCCCACGCTGCCACATCGTCGGGCGAGCGCGGCACTCACTTGCGCGCCTTTGGCGTTGCCGCAGTTCGCTGCCACGGCCTGGACGACGCCGCTGCTGTGCGCGTGCTGCAGTGGTGGCTGCGGCGTGCCGGCCTGGGATGACTCGCAAGCAGCGACGTCGGTCCCCGTCGCGAACGTCAGCGACATGCCGTACAATCGCCGCGGGGCCGGTAGTCGGCCACTTGGGGGTGTGCCGATGACACGATGGACATGGACAGTCGCGCTAACGGTAGTCTCCACGGGCTGTGGCGCCGCGACCGCCACCGTCAAGGGCAGCGACGGATCGCCCGCCGCAGCGGCGACGGCCGAAGCTACCAAAGAGTTCAAGGAGATCGACCCGACCGGCTTGTGGAAGAAGATGCAGGCTGCCGAGCAAGTGTTCGTGGTCGACAACAATCGGCCGGAGACCTACGCGCTGGCCCACGTACCGGGTGCAGTGGCGATCCGCGCCGCGGACATCACGGCCGAAAGGCTGCCCGCCGACCACGGCGCGATGCTGGTGTTCTACTGCGCCAACGAACATTGACTCGCCTGTCACAAGGCCGCCCGGGTGGCGGTCAAGCTGGGCTACACCAATGTCTGGATCATGCCCAAGGGCCTCGACGGCTGGAAAGAAGCGGGCTTGCCTACCGAGCCCAAGGGCCGGGACGGATAGCGCTCTCTGACGCGGATTGGGCAGCTTCGCGGCTCGCCAAATTGCGGCAAACCGGCTATCGTCGTCCTCGGCGGCAGGAGCTGCCGTCGCGCAGCCGGTGCCCAGACTCGCCCAAGCCCTCGAAACCGCATCGAAAGTCGCGCGCGCGCTGGATGATGGCCCGCGCTGGCCCGAGCGCCAGTCGCTGGTGAGCTTGCACGACGTCACGCCGGCGCACGGTGACGCCATTTTTGCAGCCATCGACCACCTGCGCGCCCGCGGCGTTGCGGCGCTGACCTTGCTGGTGGTGCCGAACTACCACCACCGTGCCGACCTGCGCGACCACCCCGAATTTTGCCAGCGGTTGCGCAAGACTTTGGGGCCGCGCGACGAAATCGTGCTGCATGGCCTGTATCATCTGGCCGATCAGCTGCCCGCCGATGCCCTGGGCAAGCTGGCTGCGTCCACATTGACGGCGGGCGAGGGCGAATTCCAGGCGCTACCCTTTGCCGCTGCGAAAGACCGGATTGCCAAGGGACTTCGCTGCTTGGATCGCGCGCTGGGCGTTCGGCCATCGGGCTTTGTCGCGCCGGCGTGGCTGCAAAACGACGAGGTAGTGCGGGCTGTCGCAGCAAGCGGGCTGCTGTGGTGTGAGGACCACGCCTTTGTCTATGATCTCAAAGACGGCGCACAGATCCTGGCGCCGGCGCTGAGCCTCGCCAGCCGCGACCCACTTCGGCGTCTGGGCTCGCGCGCTTTTGCCCGGGCGGGTAGCCGCGTACTGCCGGCGCTGCGCACGGTGCGGCTGGCGGTACATCCTGGCGACTTTGCTTTCCCGCAGTTGGTGGCTGCGCTTGACACTGTGCTCGACCGGTGGCTGCCAGACCATCCGCCCAAGGTCATGCGCGAAGTCTGGCAATCGGCTGGCGCGCGACACAGCTATACAGAATCGCCTTGAAGTGAGATCAAGCCCACCGCAAGCCAGGAGCGGCGAGTCGGCTTGCAAAGCCGCGCGCTTGCGACCCACCGAGCAAGCAACAACGGCAATCGCCGATGGCCTCAGGTCATCGCGATTCTGAATAGCACTTCCGGTTCGAAGTTCGCGGCGGGTTCCACCGCGCGACTTATCAGTTCGCGATAGGCGCCGAGACGCGCGCCATCACTTCGCGCTCACAGGCGGTCGTCGTGCGCTCTTTGGCGCGGTCGACGAACTCCTGCCACTGGCCGTCGCGCGGCAAGGCTTCGTCGACGAAGTGCCCGATGTCTTCGGCAGGTGTCCCGCGGCTGCAGACTGCGCTGATGATGGGCATCAGACAGCGGCGGCCGGGTATTTGGCTCAGCACCATGGCGGTCAGTTCAAGCGACGCCAGTTCGGCGGTGGTTGCCGCCATCAGGTTGCAGTCCTCTGACTTGGCGACAACCCAGCGTGCCAGCAGCAGGTCGGTCAGCGTCTGATTGCGCAGAATCCACGAGGTGCTATTCGGCCCTGACTTGACGACTGCCGACTTCATCAACGCCGCGCAGGCATCATGGACTGCAAGGGCGCCGGGCGCCGGCGCGTTGGCGCAGCGGTCCAAGGTCAACAACAGGTCGGGCTCGGCAGCGTCCTGGACGCCCAGTGCGACCAACCTGTCGAGCCAGCGCATCGCGGCGTCGGTGGTCGGCGCAATCGCGTTGAGTCGGTGGCCAATCCAAGTGGCAAACAAGTCCGCGCGGTCCGGCGCTTCCGGCGGTGGTTCGAGTCCCTTGGCGGCGTCCGCGGCCAGGTCCGCCACCATCTCGACGTCGCGCCAGGTCGCAAGGTGTGCATACCGGCAGGGGCCCGCGCCGCCGCGACGGCGGTCCAGGCCGAACTGGGTCAAGAAGGCGCGCGCCGCCTTGTGGGCGTCGTCGCTGGCGAACTTGTGCTTCCAACTCGCGTCGACCTGTTCGCAGGTTAACTCAGGGACTTCGACGATGGCGTCGGGTGGCTGCGAGCGGCCGGGATCCGCGAAACCCGGTCGTTCGAAGCGCACGGTGTGCGGCTGCGTCAGCGGTTGCCGCCCCAGCCACGCAAGGTCGCGGTCCAGCGCCCGACGCTCGGCCGGTGTCAGTTCGTCGGTGCCGTCGACCAGCAGCAGCCAGGGCTGGTTGCCTATCGCGTCGCCAATCTGGTCGGCAATCTGGCCGTCACCGCCGGCATCCAACTTGTCCGCGATGACCTTGGCCAAAGCGGGCCGCTTGGCCGTCGCCATCTCTACGCTCGGACGAAACTCCAAAGCGGCATCCACGCGCAACGTGGCGATGCGGTCACAGTTGGCGCTTTGCATCGCATCGACCAGCCGGCTCTTGCCCGACCCACCGCGCGCGAGCACCAGCGTCTGCCCGCCTGGCCGACCGGCCCGGATGCGGTCCGCCAGTTGGCTTTCGTCCAACTCCGTCGACGTTTCGCCGGCGCGCCAACGGACTGTGGTGGCAGCGTGCTTGCCAGCGGTCTGCTTACTGATGAGCTCGCGCTGCACATTCAGACAGCGGTCACCAAGGGACTTAGGGATGCTTTTGACGGCCTGGGCACCACCACAGGCGACAAGCGACGCACCGGCACAGGCCACGAGCACGATGAGAGAATTGCTGCGCATGGCCTCAGCGTAGCTGGTTTGCGACAGGCTGGCAATCGCCAACCGTAGGCCAGGGTACGGTTCCTGAAATGGGGGCGATCGCCGGCATGGTACCCACACGGCCCTGGTGAATACTGCCGGCGGCTGAAGCCGCGGCCTATGGGTGCGAAGCCTTGCCTCCGCAAGGCTAGATCATCACAAGGGAAAATTAGCCCGGCGCAGGCCGGGCTTCGCACAGTAAGCCCGCGGCTTTAGCCGCCGGGTCCAACCTGAACGCCAAGCGTATTCACTGGTTCCGCGCGCCTCGCCGGAGACCCCAAAGCGCGATCCGCACCCGGTAGGCCAATTCGTACCGCTTGATGTGCCGAAAGGCGCTCCGCTACGCCGCTGCGGTGGCCGCTACGCTCTGGCCCTTCTCCCACGCGCTCGGCGGCACTTCCAGCGCATGTTCCAGCACGTCGTCCATGCGGTGGGCGAACACGAACTCAACGCCCTCGCGCGCTTCGGCCGGGATGTCGCGAAGATCCTTCTTGTTCTTCTCAGGCAGGATGATCTTCTTGATGCCGCCGCGCATGGCCGCCAGCACCTTGTCCTTGATGCCGCCG